>Ga0256891_1000002_pt1 | contig 62526 bp, 60 predicted proteins | sample MC6MC0514MT_FD_186335 | JGI IMG/M metagenome (GOLD analysis project Ga0256891, IMG submission 186335) | Metatranscriptome of enriched soil aggregate microbial communities from Iowa State University, Ames, United States - MC6-MC0514-MT... | ecosystem: Environmental > Terrestrial > Soil >...
GCCCGCGCATCCCCGCGGCCGCCTTCGCGGTCGTGGTCGCGGGCGTCAGCGCCGCGCTGCACCTGGGCAAGCTGCCGCCCGCGGTGCCGGCGCTGCAGGCTTCGCTGGGCATCGGCCTGGTCGAGGCCGGCTTCCTGCTCTCGCTGGTCCAGGTCGCGAGCATGACGCTGGGCCTGCTCGCGGGCCTGGCGGCCGACACCATCGGCCTGCGCCGCAGCATGCTGGGCGGACTGGCGGTGCTGACCCTGGCCAGCCTCGCGGGCGGTGCGGTCGGCAGCCATCTGCCGGCCGAGCAGGCCGTGCCCTGGCTGCTGGTGCTGCGCGCCGTCGAGGGCGTCGGCTTCCTGCTGGCGGTGATGCCAGGCCCGGGCCTGATCCGCGCCCTCACGCCCGCGGGCGCCGACAAGGCCGCGCTGGGGCTCTGGGGCGCCTACATGCCGTTCGGCGTGGCGCTGGCCCTGTTGCTCGGCCCGGTACTGATCGGCTGGAACGGCTGGCCCGGCTGGTGGTGGGCGCTGTCGCTGGTGTCGGCGCTGGCGGCGGCCTGGCTGTTCGTCGCGGTGCCGGCCGACCGGCAACGCGCGCCGATCGCCGCCGCCGTGCCCGAGAGCGGCTGGTCGCGCCTGCGCACCACCGTCGGCGCGCGCGGCCCCTGGCTCACGGCGCTGAGCTTCGCTGTCTACTCGGCGCAGTGGATGGCAGTGATCGGCTTCCTGCCCGCGATCTATGCCGGCGCGGGCGTGCCGGCCGGCTGGAACGCGGTGCTCACGGCGCTGGCGGCCGCGATGAACATCGTCGGCAACATCATGGGCGGGCGCTGGCTGCAGCGCGGCATCGCGCCCGAGCGGCTGCTGCAGTGGGGCTTCCTGATCATGGCGCTGGGCGGCATCGCGGCCTTCGCGGAACTGCGCGGGCCGGGCGCCGATGCCATCGGGCTGCCCGCCTCGCTGCGCTTCGTGGCCGTCTGCGCCTTCTCGCTCGCGGGCGGCATGGTGCCGGCCACGCTGTTCCTGCTCGGCGTGCGCTTCGCGCCCGGGCCGGCCACCGTCTCGACCACCGTCGGACTGATGCAGCAGGCCTCGTCGCTGGGCCAGTTCCTGGCGCCGCCGACTGTTGCCTGGGTGGCGCACCGCGTTGGCGGATGGCACTGGACCTGGGTCGCGACGCTCGCCTGCTCGCTGACCGGCATCGCGATCGCGCGCCGGCTCGGCCGCGCGCGGCTGGCGCTGGAGGCGGCGACGCCATGAGCGGCGGTGCCTTCGTCACGGCCGAGCAGGCCATCGCCGACATGCGCCGCTGGCTCGAGCGCGCGGTGATCGGCCTCAACCTGTGCCCGTTCGCGAAGGCCGTGCACGTCAAGGGCCGGATCCACTACGCCACCTATCTGTCCGCCGAGCATGACGACCTGCTCGACGCATTGCTCGCCCAGGCCCGGCAACTCGTCGCGCTCGATGCCATCGAGCGTGACACCACCTTGCTGATCGCGCCGAGCGCGTTGTCGGACTTCCTCGATTTCAACGACTTCACGGCACGCGCCGAGCGCAGGCTTGCCAAGGCCGGCTTCGACGGCGTGCTGCAGCTCGCGAGCTTCCATCCGCAATTCCAGTTCGGCGGCACCGAGCCCGACGACATCGGCAACGCCACCAACCGCGCGCCCTATCCCACGCTGCACCTGCTGCGCGAAGAGAGCGTGGACCGCGCGGTCGAGGCCTTTCCCGACGCCGAGGAGATCTTCGGCCGCAACATCGACACCCTCGAGGCCCTCGGGCCCGAAGGCTGGGCCGCGCTCGATGTCGGCCCCGGGAGCACCCCCACATGAATGCCCACGCTTTGAACAAGACCCGCGACGACCATTCCGCCAAGGGCGGCAAGACCGCCAAGATGGCGAAGTCCGATGCCGAGCTCGCCGAGGCCTTGCGCCCGGGCCAGTCGGTCGAGCTGCTCAAGGAGCTGCACATCCTCACGCGCGAGGGCCGGCTCAACCAGGACTCGCGCCGCAAGCTCAAGCAGGTCTACCACCTGTTCCAGTTCATCGAGCAGCTGCTGCGCGAGCTGCCCGAGGGCGGCGCCAACGCCACGCTGGCCGACCATGGCGCGGGCAAGTCGTACCTGGGCTTCATCGTCTACGACCTGTTCTTCCGCGCGGGGCAGGGCGGTCACGTCTACGGCATCGAGACGCGCGCCGAGCTGGTCAAGAAGTCGCGCGAACTCGCGCAGCGGCTGGGCTTCGACCGCATGTCCTTCCTCAACCTCACGGTGGCCGAATCGGCCACCGCGGGCGAGCTGCCGCCGCGGATCGACGTGGTGACCGCGCTGCATGCCTGCGACACCGCCACCGACGACGCGATCGCCTTCGGTCTCGCGAAGAAGGCCCGCTGCATGGTGCTGGTGCCGTGCTGCCAGGCGGAGGTGGCGGCCTGCCTGCGCGAGACCAAGGCGCTCGCGCTCTCGCGCACGCCGCTGGCCGAGCTCTGGCGCCATCCGCTGCACACGCGCGAGATCGGCAGCCAGCTCACCAACGTGCTGCGCTGCCTGTACCTCGAGGCCAACGGCTACAGCGTCACCGTGACCGAGCTCGTGGGCTGGGAGCACAGCATGAAGAACGAGCTGATCCTCGCGCGCCACACCGGCCAGCGCAAGGCGAGCGCGGCGGCGCGGCTGCGCGAACTGCTGGCGCAGTTCGGGCTCGACGCGTTGGGCGATACGCGCTTTAGTCTCGACTGAGCCTGACGCCGCGCCGGCTCAGCGCGAGGCGAGCAGCGCAGGCAGCGCGTCGCGCGTGGGCCAGGCCAGCGTCTTCCATGGGCTGCGCTCGTCTTCCAGCAGCCGTTCGGTCACCGAAGCCAGCACCTTGCGGCCCATGAAGTTGCTGCCCGCGGCATCGCGCTCGCCCTCGAGGAAGCTGCGGCCGTAGCTCTCCCAGCCATCGAAGCGCTCGACCGCCAGCGCCACCGCCGGCTCGAGCGCGTCCAGCGCCTCGCGCGCTTCCAGGTAGCCGACCGCCGCCGAGCCGGTCGCGAGGTGCGCGAAGCGGGCGATCCACACGGCCAGTTCGCCGTCCGTGCTTCGGGCCATCGCCTCGGCCGCGTCGTGGGTGTCGGCGATGGCTTCGCGTGCCTGTGCCTCGTCGCCCGCGTCGAAGTCACGCGCCAGCAGCTTCTTCCACGGCCCGACTTCCTCGTCGGGGATCGGCACGCACAGCAGGTGCACCGCGCTGCGGTTCGCTTCCCTGGCGGCCTTGAGCTCGGGGGCGAAGGTCTCGCGGTAGATCGCGGCCAGCGCCACGGCCATGTTCTCGTAGCGCGACGAGGCAGCGAGCCGGGCCTCGAGCGCCGCGCCGTCCTGCTGCGCCTTGGCCTCGCGCTCGGCGGTTTCCTGCGCCAGCTCGGCGCGTCCCTCCGCCATGCCTTCCTTGACCGTATCGAGCATTTCCTTGAAGAACTTGAACATCGAATGGCTCCTCCCCCGCCAGGATGGGATGGTTCGGCGGGCGGCTTAGGATACAAGTCCCGCGCGTCAACCCCTTCCTGGCCCATGGCCCGCCTTCCCCGCCTCACACTTGCCGGCCTGCCGCACCATGCGATCCAGCGCGGCAACAACCGCCAGCCGATCTTCGTGGACCGTGCCGACCACGAGAAGCTGCTCGCCCTGCTGGCCGACAGCGCCACGCGCTTCGGCGTCGCGGTGCACGCCTACGTGCTGATGGACAACCACTTCCACCTGCTGGCCACGCCCGACACCGCCACGGGGCTGCCGCAGCTCATGCAGTCGGTCGGGCGCAGCTACGTGCGCTACTTCAACGACCGCCATGGCCGCAGCGGCACCCTGTGGGAAGGGCGCTACAGGTCGACCCTGATCCAGACCGAGCGCTACCTGCTGACCTGCATGGCCTACATCGACCTCAACCCGGTGCGCGCGGGGCTGGTGATCGATCCGCGCGACTTCGCGTGGTCCAGCCATGCGCACTACGCGGGGTTGCGGCACGACCGGCTGCTCACGCCCCATCCGCTGTACTGGGAGCTCGGCAACACCCCGTTCGCGCGCGAGGCGGCGTATGTCGAACTGGTGCGCGCGGGGGTCCGGGCCGCCGACCAGTCGGCGCTGACCGAGGCCACGCTGCGTGGCTGGGCGGCCGGCGACGCCGATTTCCTGGAAGCGTTGCAGAAGAACACCGAGCGCCGCGTGCTGCCAGCCAAGGCCGGGCGACCGCCTTCCGACATCAAGAGCTGAGCTGAAGAGGGCGGAAACCGCCGTCCAGTGGCTGTCTTTCGCTATCTAATTTGATATGTCCCCAATTAAATTCTGACAAGAAAACTCAAGATTTAATCGGAATCTGACCCCTATTAAAGTGTTTGGCATTCTTTGTGCATCGCAATATGCTCCCAATCCCTGCGAAAACTGAAGGAGTGCGCCATGACGACGGCTGCCGAGATTCAACATCTCCAACAACACGGTCTGTATTCCGGTGCCGACGAGCACGATGCCTGCGGCGTCGGCTTCGTGGCCCACATCAAGGGCGAGAAGAGCCACGCCATCGTGCTGCAGGGCTTGAAGATCCTCGAGAACCTCGACCATCGCGGCGCAGTGGGCGCCGACAAGCTGATGGGCGACGGCGCCGGCATCCTGATCCAGCTGCCCGACCACCTGTACCGCGACGAGATGGCCAAGCAGGGCGTCACGCTGCCCCCACCGGGCGAGTACGGCGTCGGCATGATCTTCCTGCCGAAGGAACACGCCTCGCGCCAGGCCTGCGAGCAGGAAATGGAACGCGCGATCAAGGCCGAAGGCCAGGTGCTGCTGGGCTGGCGCGACGTGCCGGTCAACCGCGACATGCCGATGTCGCCCACCGTGCGCGAAAAGGAACCGCTGCTGCGCCAGGTCTTCATCGGCCGCGGCAACGACGTGATCGTGCAGGACGCGCTGGAACGCAAGCTCTACGTGATCCGCAAGACCGCGAGCGCCAACATCCAGCGCCTGAAGCTCAAGCACAGCAAGGAATACTACGTTCCGAGCATGTCGAGCCGCACCGTGGTCTACAAGGGCCTGCTGCTCGCCGACCAGGTCGGCACCTACTACCTCGACCTGCAGGACAAGCGCTGCGTCTCGGCCCTGGGCCTGGTGCACCAGCGCTTCTCGACCAACACCTTCCCCGAGTGGCCGCTGGCCCACCCGTACCGCTACGTCGCGCACAACGGCGAAATCAACACCGTCAAGGGCAACTACAACTGGATGAAGGCGCGCGAGGGCGTGATGTCCTCGCCCGTGCTGGGCCCCGACCTGCAGAAGCTCTACCCGATCAGCTTCGCCGGCCAGTCCGACACCGCCACCTTCGACAACTGTCTCGAGCTGCTGACGATGGCCGGCTACCCGATCAGCCAGGCCGTGATGATGATGATTCCCGAGCCCTGGGAACAGCACAGCACCATGGACCCGCGCCGCCGCGCGTTCTATGAATACCACGCCGCCATGCTCGAGCCCTGGGACGGCCCGGCCTCGATCGTGTTCACCGACGGCCGCCAGATCGGCGCCACGCTCGACCGCAACGGCCTGCGTCCCTCGCGCTACTGCGTGACCGACGACGACCTGGTCATCATGGCCTCCGAGTCGGGCGTGCTGCCCGTGCCCGAGCAGAAGATCGTGCGCAAGTGGCGCCTGCAGCCCGGCAAGATGTTCCTGATCGACCTCGAGCAGGGCCGCATGATCGACGACGAGGAGGTCAAGGCCACCCTCGCCAACAGCAAGCCCTACAAGCAGTGGATCGAGAACCTGCGCATCAAGCTCGACAGCGTGCAGGCCGAGCCGGTCGCCGCGCCGATCTCGCAGGTCGCGCTGCTCGACCGCCAGCAGGCCTTCGGCTACACCCAGGAAGACATCAAGTTCCTGATGAGCCCGATGGCGCAGGCCGGCGAAGAGGGCATCGGCTCGATGGGCAACGACAGCCCGCTGGCCGTGCTCTCGAGCAAGAACAAGCCGCTGTACAACTACTTCAAGCAGCTGTTCGCCCAGGTCACGAACCCGCCGATCGACCCGATCCGCGAAGCCATCGTGATGTCGCTGGTGTCCTTCATCGGCCCGAAGCCCAACCTGCTCGACATCAACCAGGTCAACCCGCCGATGCGGCTCGAGGTGAGCCAGCCGATCCTCGACTTCGCCGACATGGCGAAGCTGCGCGACATCGGCAAGTACACGCAGGGCAAGTTCAAGAGCTACGTGCTCGACATCACCTACCCGCTCGCCTGGGGCGACGAAGGCGTCGAAGCCAAGCTGGCCTCGCTGTGCGCCGAAGCCGTCGATGCCATCAAGGGCGGCCACAACATCCTGATCGTGAGCGACCGCGGCGTCGGCCCGACGCAGGTCGCGATCCCCGCCGTGCTGGCGCTGTCGGCCGTGCACCAGTACCTGGTGCGCGAGGGCCTGCGCACCACGGCCGGCCTGGTGGTGGAGACCGGCTCGGCGCGCGAGGTGCACCACTTCGCCGTGCTCGCGGGCTACGGCGCCGAGGCGGTCCATCCCTACCTCGCGATGGACACCCTGGCCGGCATGCACGCCGACCTGCCGGGCGCGCTGAGCGCCGAGAAGGCGATCTACAACTACGTGAAGGCGATCGGCAAGGGTCTGTCGAAGATCATGTCGAAGATGGGCGTCAGCACCTACATGAGCTACTGCGGCGCCCAGCTGTTCGAGGCCATCGGCCTGAACAGCGAGACCGTCAGCAAGTACTTCACCGGCACGGCCAGCCGCGTGGAAGGCATCGGCGTGTTCGAGATCGCCGAGGAAGCCATCCGCATGCACAAGGCCGCCTTCGGCGACGACCCGGTGCTCTCGAACATGCTCGACGCCGGCGGCGAATACGCCTGGCGTACGCGCGGCGAGGAGCACATGTGGACGCCCGACGCGATCGCCAAGCTGCAGCACAGCACGCGCGCCAACAACTGGAACACGTACAAGGAATACGCCCAGCTCATCAACGACCAGAACCGCCGCCACCTCACGCTGCGCGGCCTGTTCGAGTTCAGGATCGATCCGGCGAAGGCGATTCCGGTCGACGAGGTCGAGTCAGCGGCCGAGATCGTCAAGCGCTTCGCCACCGGCGCGATGTCGCTGGGCTCGATCAGCACCGAGGCGCACTCGGTGCTGGCCGTGGCCATGAACCGCATCGGCGGCAAGAGCAACACCGGCGAAGGCGGCGAGGACCCCGCGCGCTACCGCAACGAACTCAAGGGCATCCCGATCAAGCAGGGCGACACGCTGCGCAGCGTGATCGGTGCCGAGAACGTCGAGGTCGACCTGCCGCTGAAGGACGGTGACTCGCTGCGCTCGCGCATCAAGCAGGTGGCCTCGGGCCGCTTCGGCGTCACGGCCGAGTACCTGCATTCGGCCGACCAGATCCAGATCAAGATGGCCCAGGGCGCGAAGCCGGGCGAGGGCGGCCAGCTGCCGGGCGGCAAGGTCACCGAGTACATCGGCAAGCAGCGCTACGCGGTGCCGGGCGTGGGCCTGATCTCGCCGCCGCCGCACCACGACATCTACTCGATCGAGGACCTGGCCCAGCTGATCCACGACCTGAAGAACACCGCGCCGCACGCCAGCATCAGCGTGAAGCTGGTCAGCGAGATCGGCGTCGGCACCATCGCCGCGGGCGTGGCCAAGTGCAAGAGCGACCACGTCGTGATCGCCGGCCATGACGGCGGCACGGGCGCCTCGCCCTGGTCGTCGATCAAGCATGCGGGCAGCCCGTGGGAAATCGGCCTGGCCGAGACCCAGCAGACGCTGGTGCTCAACCGCCTGCGCAGCCGCATCCGCGTGCAGGCCGACGGCCAGATGAAGACCGGTCGCGACGTCGCCATCGGCGCGCTGCTGGGCGCCGACGAGTTCGGCTTCGCCACCGCGCCGCTGGTGGTCGAGGGCTGCATCATGATGCGCAAGTGCCACCTCAACACCTGCCCGGTGGGCGTGGCCACGCAGGACCCGGTGCTGCGCAAGAAGTTCTCGGGCAAGCCCGAGCACGTCGTCAACTACTTCTTCTTCGTCGCGGAGGAAGTGCGCCAGATCATGGCCCAGCTCGGCATCCGCAAGTTCGACGACATGATCGGCCGCGCCGACCTGCTCGACATGCGCAAGGGCATCGAGCACTGGAAGGCCTCGGGCCTCGACTTCAGCCGCCTGTTCGCGCTGCCGAACGTGCCGGCCGACGTCTCGCGCTTCCATGTCGAGAACCAGGACCACGGCCTCGACAAGGCGCTCGACGTCCGGCTGATCGAGAAGTCGCGTCCCGCGATCGACAAGGGCGAGAAGGTGCAGTTCATCGAGGTGGCGCGCAACGTCAACCGCTCGGTGGGCGCGATGCTCTCGGGCGCGCTGACCAAGGTGCATCCGCAGGGCCTGCCCGACGACTCGATCCGCATCCAGCTCGAGGGCACGGGCGGGCAGTCGTTCGGCGCCTTCCTGGCGCGCGGCATCACGCTGTACCTGATCGGCGACGCCAACGACTACACCGGCAAGGGCCTGTCGGGCGGCCGCGTGGTGGTGCGCCCCAGCCTCGACTTCCGCGGCGAGGCCGCGCGCAACACCATCGTCGGCAACACCGCGCTGTACGGCGCGACCACCGGCGAGGCCTACCTGTGCGGCGTGGCCGGCGAGCGCTTCGCGGTGCGCCTGTCGGGCGCCACGGCGGTCATCGAAGGCACCGGCGACCACGGCTGCGAGTACATGACCGGCGGCACGGTGGCCGTGCTCGGCAAGACCGGGCGCAACTTCGCGGCCGGCATGAGCGGCGGCGTGGCCTTCGTCTACGACGAGGACGGCCAGTTCGCCTCGCGCTGCAACATGGCGATGGTCTCGCTCGACAAGGTGCTGACCTCGGCCGAGCAGACCGCCAGCGTGCATCACAAGATCTGGCACGGCGGCGAGACCGACGAGGCCCAGCTGAAGAAGCTGCTCGAGGACCACCACCGCTGGACCGGCAGCAAGCGCGCGCGCGAGCTGCTCGACACCTGGGCCGTGTCGCGCACCAAGTTCGTCAAGGTCTTCCCCAACGAGTACAAGCGCGCCCTGGCCGAGCTGCACGACCGCAAGGTCGAGCTCACCAGCACCGGCAACAACGCGCATGTCGGCCTCGAGCCGCATGCGATCGCCGCCGCGCCCAAGACGGTGCCGGCCGCCGCCTGAAGGCGCGGGTGAACGAAGACACAACGAAGGAACAGCACGATGGGAAAGATCACCGGTTTTCTGGAGCATGAGCGCATCGAGGAGGGCTATCGCCCGGTCGAGGAGCGGCTCAAGCACTACAAGGAATTCGTCGTCGGCCTGGACACCGACCAGGCGAAGGTGCAGGGCGCGCGCTGCATGGACTGCGGCACGCCGTTCTGCAACAGCGGCTGCCCGGTCAACAACATCATTCCGGACTTCAACGACCTGGTGTACCGCAACGATTGGCGCAACGCCTTCGCGGTGCTCGACTCGACCAACAACTTCCCGGAGTTCACCGGCCGCATCTGCCCCGCGCCCTGCGAGGCGGCCTGCGTGCTCAACGTGAACGACGACGCGGTCGGCATCAAGTCGCTCGAGCACGCCATCATCGACCGCGCCTGGGACGAAGGCTGGGTCGCGCCGCGCGTGGCCAAGCACAAGACCGGCAAGAAGGTCGCCGTGGTGGGCGCGGGCCCGGCCGGCATGGCCGCCGCCCAGCAGCTCGCGCGCGCCGGCCACGATGTGACGCTGTTCGAGAAGAACGACCGCATCGGCGGCCTGCTGCGCTACGGCATTCCCGACTTCAAGATGGAGAAGTCGCACATCGATCGCCGCGTCGAGCAGATGAAGGCCGAGGGCGTGGTGTTGCGCACCGGCGTGGTCGTCGGCGCCGCCAAGGATCCGCTGGGCAAGGGCTCGAAGGTCACCAATCTGGCCAAGGAAAGCGTCACGCCCGAGCAGCTGCAGAAGGACTTCGACGCCGTGCTGCTGACCGGCGGCGCCGAGCAGTCGCGCGACCTGCCCGTGCCCGGCCGCGACCTCGACGGCATTCATTTCGCGATGGAGTTCCTGCCGCAGCAGAACCGCGTCAACGCGGGCGACAAGGTCAAGGGCCAGCTGCGCGCCGATGGCAAGCACGTGATCGTGATCGGCGGTGGCGACACCGGCTCCGACTGCGTGGGCACCAGCAACCGCCATGGCGCCGTGAGCGTCACGCAGTTCGAGCTGATGCCGCAGCCGCCCGAGGAAGAGAACCGCCCGCTGACCTGGCCGTACTGGCCGATCAAGCTGCGCACCAGCTCCAGCCACGACGAGGGCTGCGAGCGCGAGTTCGCGATCTCCACGAAGGAGTTCATCGGCGAGAAGGGCAAGATCACCGGCCTGAAGACCGTTCGCGTCGAATGGAAGGACGGCAAGATGCAGGAAGTGGCCGGCAGCGAGCAGGTGCTCAAGGCCGACCTCGTGCTGCTCGCGATGGGCTTCGTGAGCCCCGTGGCGACCGTGCTCGATGCCTTCGGCGTCGAGAAGGATGCGCGCGGGAATGCGAAGGCCAGCGTCGACTTCATCGGTGGCTATGCCACCAACGTGCCGAAGGTCTTTGCCGCCGGCGACATGCGCCGTGGCCAGTCGCTGGTGGTCTGGGCGATCCGCGAGGGTCGCCAGGCCGCGCGCTCGGTCGACGAGTTCCTGATGGGCTTCAGCGACCTGCCGCGCTGATTCCGGGCACCGCGCCCGCCGTCTCCGGGGCGGCGGGCTTCTCCTCCAAACGGAGCAGGCTGCCACGGCTGAAATTTGTTTCAATTCGGCGGGGCTTCTCGCGGCTCCTTTATCATCCGCGGAAACCGCATGCCGGGATGCCTCCTCAGGGCGCCCGGCTTTTTTATTGAGATGGACCCAGCCGCACAGCCACAGCCCTTCGTAGAGTTTCGCGACGTTCGCTTCGGTTATGGCGCGCGCGCGATCCTCGATGGCGTCTCGTTCTCGCTGCCGCGCGGCAAGGTCACGGCACTCATGGGCGCCTCGGGCGGCGGCAAGACCACCGTGCTGCGCCTGATCGGCGGCCAGCAGCGCGCCCAGCGCGGCGAGGTGCTGTTCGACGGCCAGGACGTCGGCCGCATGGACCCCACCGCGCTCTATGCCGCGCGGCGCCGCATGGGCATGCTGTTCCAGTTCGGTGCGCTGTTCACCGACATGAGCGTGCTCGACAACGTGGCTTTTCCGCTGCGCGAACACACCGAACTGCCCGAGGCGCTGGTGCGCGACATCGTGCTGATGAAGCTCGACGCCGTCGGCCTGCGCGGCGCGCGCGATCTGCTGCCCAGCGAAGTCTCGGGCGGCATGGCGCGGCGCGTGGCGCTGGCGCGCGCGATCGCGCTCGACCCCGACTTCGTGATGTACGACGAACCCTTCGCCGGCCTCGACCCGATCTCGCTCGGTACCGCGGCGCGGCTGATCCGCCAGCTCAACGACACGCTGGGACTCACCAGCATCATCGTGTCGCACGACGTGGAGGAGACCTTCCGCATCGCCGACCAGGTGATCGTGCTCGCCAACGGCGGCATCGCCGCGCAGGGCACGCCCGACGAGGTGCGCAACAGCAGCGATCCGCTGGTGCATCAGTTCGTGCATGCGCTGCCCGACGGGCCGGTGCGCTTCCACTATCCGGGCGTCAGCATCGAGGACGATTTCGGTCCCGCGCATGGAGGCCATCCATGAGCTGGTGGAACCCGCGCGACGTCGGCTTCGCCGTGCGCAGCAAGCTGGCCGATCTCGGCTATGGCGCCAAGCTGTTCATGCGGCTGGCCTTCCAGGGCTCGCGCAGCCTGCGCCGCTTCGCGCTGGTGCGCGACCAGATCCATTTCCTCGGCAACTACTCGCTCGCGATCATCGCGGTGTCGGGTCTTTTCGTGGGCTTCGTGCTCGGGCTGCAGATGTACTACGCGCTGCAGCGCTACGGCTCCTCCGAGGCGCTCGGCCTGCTGGTCACGCTGAGCCTGGTGCGAGAGCTCGGGCCGGTGGTGGCGGCGCTGCTGTTCGCGGGCCGCGCCGGCACCTCGCTCACGGCCGAGATCGGCCTCATGAAGGCCGGCGAGCAGCTCAGCGCCATGGAGATGATGGCGGTCGACCCGGTGCAGCGCATCCTCGCGCCGCGCTTCTGGGCCGGCGTGATCACCATGCCGCTGCTGGCGGCCGTGTTCAGCGCGGTCGGCATCCTCGGCGGCTACGTGGTGGGCGTGCTGATGCTCGGCGTCGATCCCGGCGCGTTCTGGGGCCAGATGCAGGCGGGCGTCGATGTCTGGCGCGATGTCGGCAACGGCGTCATCAAGAGCATCGTGTTCGGCTTCACCGTGACTTTCATTGCGTTGCTGCAGGGCTACGAGGCGCAGCCCACGCCCGAGGGCGTGTCGCGCGCCACCACCCGCACCGTGGTAGCGGCCTCGCTGTCGGTGCTGGGGCTCGATTTCCTGCTCACCGCCATGATGTTCAGTATCTGAAGGGGCTCGCCCCGATCGTCTAGATAGAGAGTGCAACCATGCAACGTTCCAACAACGACATCTGGGTCGGCCTGTTCGTGCTGCTCGGAGCGGCCGGGCTGCTGTTCCTCGCGCTGCAGTCGGCCAATCTGCTGAGCCTGAACTTCCAGAAGACCTATACCGTCACCGCGCGCTTCGACAACATCGGCGGCCTCAAGCCGCAGACCGCCGTCAAGAGCGCCGGCGTGGTGATCGGCCGCGTGCAATCGATCTCGTTCAACGACAAGACATTTCAGGCCGACGTGACGCTGGCTTTGCAAAACCGTTACAGTTTTCCCAAGGACAGTTCGCTGAAGATCCTCACCAGTGGCCTGCTCGGCGAGCAGTACATCGGGATCGAGGCGGGTGTCGAGGAGAAGAACCTGCAGGCCGGCGACACGATCACTGCCACCCAATCGGCGGTGGTGCTCGAGAACCTGATCAGCCAGTTCCTCTACAGCAAGGCCGCCGAGGGGAGTTCCACGCCGGCCAACACCAACAAGAAATGAAAAACCGTCACCCCATGTCGAATGCTATGAAGAACATAGCGACCTATGCCCGCTGGATGGGCATTTCTGCTCTTCTGTCGGTGCTCGCCGCATGCGCCACCGGCCCGCAGGCCAATCCGCTCGACCCGTTCGAGCCCTTCAACCGAGGCGTGACCCGCTTCAATGACACCGTCGACGAGAACGTGCTCGTGCCGGTGGCCACCACCTATACCCGCGTGCTGCCTTCGCTGGTGCGCACCGGTGTCACCAACTTCTTCAACAACGTGGGCGACGTCTGGAACCTCGCCAACAACGTCGCGCAGGGCAAGGTGCAGAACAGCGCCCAGACCTTCATGCGTTTGAACGTCAACACGATCTTCGGTCTCGGCGGCCTGCTCGACATCGCCACCGAGGCGGGCATCGACCGCCACGACGAGGATTTCGGCCAGACGCTCGGCTACTGGGGCGTGGGTTCGGGTCCGTACCTCGTGCTGCCGCTGCTCGGCCCTTCGACCGTGCGCGATGCCGCGGCGCTGCCGGTGGACCGCTGGGGCGATCCGATCTCGCACATGAATGACGTGGCGTGGCGCAATTCGCTCAACGTGCTGAACCTGGTCGACACCCGTGCCAAGTACCTGCGCGCCGGCCGCCTGCTCGACGATGCGGCGCTCGACAAGTACACCTTCACGCGCGACGCCTATCTGCAGCACCGCCGCAGCGACATCTACGACGGCAACCCGCCCGACGAGCGCGAGGACATCGACCCCAAGGACGGCGCCAAGGGCAGCGACGGCAAGTAGGCCTTTGCCGCTGCCCGGAGCGCGGCTTTTCGAGGTCAGGAGGCCACGGCCTTCGCTTGCATCCGGTTGCAGGCTTCATCCGACGTTCAGGAACCCGGTAGGCCGGTAGCCTGTCGAAACCGTTCCAGACTTGGCGCGGCTGCTCTCTTTTTCGAAGGGCCGCGCGGCAGATTCAACCAGAGGGACTCACGATCATGACAAAAACCCAGACCTTGATTCAACGACGCAGCCTCGGCCGCCTGGTGCTGGCCGGCGCGCTGCTGATCGGCGCCGGCGTCGCCTTCGTGCGCCCCGCGCAGGCCGCGGACGAAGCGCCCGACGCGCTGGTCAAGCGGCTGTCGACCGACGTGCTCGAGACCATCAAGGCCGACACCTCGATCAAGGCCGGCGACGTCAACAAGATCATGCTGCTGGTCGACAGCAAGATCATGCCGAACGTCAACTTCCAGCGCATGACCGCCTCGGCCGTCGGCCCGGCCTGGCGCCAGGCCACGCCCGAGCAGCAGAAGCGCCTGCAGGAAGAGTTCAAGACCCTGCTGGTGCGCACCTATGCCGGCGCGCTCGACCAGGTGAGCGACCAGACCGTCACGGTGCGCCCGTACCGCGGTTCGCCCGACGACAAGGAAGTGCTGGTGCGCACCGAGGTCCGCGGCCGCGGCGACCCGGTCCAGCTCGACTACCGCCTCGAGAAGACGCCCGGCCAGGGCGGCGGCTGGAAGGTCTACAACCTCAATGTGCTCGGCGTGTGGCTGGTCGATACCTACCGCACCCAGTTCTCGCAGGAGATCAACGCCCGCGGCATCGACGGCCTGATCACCGCGCTGGCGGCCCGCAACAAGGGCGGCGGCAAGGGCTGAGCCCGGCCGGGCCCATCGAGAAGGAGCCGAGGCCATGCTGGTCCTGCCGACGAAGCTCACGCACGACGAGGCGCCCGCCTGCATGCGCATGCTGCAGAAGGGCCTCGCCGGTCAGGGCGACGCCTCCGCCACCGTGGTCGACGCCAGCGCGCTGGTGCAGTTCGACTCGTCGGCGCTGGCGGTGCTGCTCGAATGCCGCCGCGAGGCCAGCGCGCTCGGGCGCGGCTTCGCGGTGAAGGGCCTGTCGCCGCGGCTGCGCGAGCTGGCGGCGCTCTACGGCATCGCCGGACTGCTGCCGGCCGCGCCCTGAGGGCGCTCCTCATCCTCAGGAGGCGGGAATCGCCTCCATCAGCAGCTTCAACGCATCGTTCAGCGGCCGGCCATAGGCCGGCGCGCCCTTCGAGTGCCCGATGCGCACCACCACCAGGTCGTGCGAGGGCACGATCAGCACCACCTGTCCGTCCGCGCCCAGCATGTAGTAGGCCGAGGTCGGCACCGGGAACGCTGTGGTGTTGTTCATCGTCCCGTTGAGCCAGAAGAAGCCGCCGTAGATCGGTCGCTTGTCGGCCGCCCAGCCTGGCGCCACGGTGCGCACGAAATTCACGAAACCCTCGGGCAGGATGCGCTCGCCGTTCCAGACGCCGTCCTGCAGGTACAGGTTGGCCAGCCGCGCCCAGTCGCGGCCCGACATGAAGTCGTAGCCCTGTGCCAGGAAGTTGCCGTAGGGATCGGTCTCCAGCACCATCGAGCGGATGCCGATCCGGTCGAACAGCTCGCGCTGCGGGAACGAGAGGTACTCCTCGCCGCGCTTCTCGACCGCGAGGCGCACCAGGTAGCTGGCCAGCACGGGATCGGTGTTGCGGTAGCGGCCCACGAGGTTGGGTTGCCACTGCTGCGGCCGCGTGGCGGCGTAGTTGAAGGCGTTGATGCGCCCCGTGTAGAAGTAGATGTGGTCGGGGTAGGTGCCGTTCGGGTCGAAGTCCGGATCGTCGGGTGCCTTGATGCGCAGCCCGCTCGACATGTGCAGCAGGTCCGAGATGCGGATCTTCTGGCGGCCGTCGCCTTCGCCCTGCCACTCGGGGATCGGTGCCGGCTGGTCGAGGGTGTAGACGCCCTGCCGGATCAGCACGCCCATCATGGTGGCCACCACGCTCTTGCCCATGGACCACGACTCCAGCGGCGTCGTCGGGCCGATGCCCGGCATGTAGCGCTCGGCGAGGATCCGCCCCTTGTGCGTGACCACGAAGGCCGAGGTGTAGGCCTCGGGCACGCCGAAGGCGGCGCTCACGGCCTGGTTCACCTTGGTCATGTTCACGTTGGCCGGGAACGGGGTGCTTGGCAGCACGTCGCCCATCGGCCAGGGCTGGGTGGACGGGTCGGGCAGCGCGCTCTTGACCTCCAGCGGGGTGAAGAAGACGTCGTCGCGCCCTGGCGGCAGCGTCACGCAGCCTTGCGAGCCGAACTGGCGCGCGGTCAGCGTGGGCCCGCCCGGGATGGCGATGCGCACTTCGCGCTTCGCGCGGTCGACCACCGGCTTGCCGACCTTCTTGCGCTCCGAATAGGGCCCGACGAAGTAGCCGACGGTCTCGGCGGCGACGTCAGGGTCGAGCCCGGTGATGAAGACCGCCGAGCACATCGCCTTGGCATAGCCCGAGGTGTTGTGCTCGAGCACGTTGCCGGGCGGCGGCACGTAGGGGGTGGCGAGTTCCAGCGACCGCGCGCGCGCGATCAGGGCCTCGCGCGAGGGCAGTTCGGCCGTGGTGTTGGTCGGCGGGTTGCCCCCGACGATGGGCAGGCCGCCGCCCCCACCACCGCCGCCTCCACCGCCGCAGGCGGACAGCAGGCTTGCAAGAACCAGGACTCCGGCGGCCAGCCAGGGCCGGGGAGGACGGTGCAACGATCGCATCACGAGGGCTCCTTGCGACGGCCGGCGGTGGCGGTGCCCCGCCCGGCGTCGGGCGCGATTCTGACCCCAACCGGCCTCGCGGTCCTTAAGGGTCCGCCGGGCTTGCATTCCCGCACGAACTGCGCTGGAGGACCCGCGCCCTTAAAATCCCGGCCTCCCATGCCCGCGATCTCATTCCAATCGGTCTCCAAGACCTATCCTCCCTCACGACAGCAGCGGGCCCAGGGCAAGACCGGGCTGCGGGCGGTCGACGAGGTCAGCTTCGACATCGAGCCCGGCGAGTTCTTCGGCCTGCTCGGTCCCAACGGGGCCGGCAAGACCACGCTGATCAGCATGCTCGCGGGCCTGTCGCGGCCCACCGCCGGGTCGATCCGCGTGCATGGCTTCGACGTGCAGCGCGACTACGCCCAGGCCCGCCGCCAGCTCGGCATCGTGCCGCAGGAGCTGGTGTTCGACCCCTTCTTCAACGTGCGCGAGTCGCTGCGCATCCAGTCGGGCTACTTCGGCATCACCAACAACGAGGCCTGGATCGACGAGCTGCTGCAGAGCCTGGGCCTGGCCGACAAGGCCACCGCCAACATGCGCCAGCTCTCGGGCGGCATGAAGCGCCGCGTGCTGGTGGCGCAGGCGCTGGTGCACAAGCCGCCGGTGATCGTGCTCGACGAGCCCACCGCGGGCGTCGACGTCGAGCTGCGCCAGACGCTGTGGCAGTTCGTCGCGCGGCTCAACAAGCAGGGCAGCACGGTGTTGCTGACCACCCATTACCTCGAGGAAGCCGAGGCGCTGTGCAGCCGCATCGCGATGCTCAAGCTCGGCCGCGTGATCGCGCTGGACCGCACCAGCGAGCTGCTGAAGTCGGCCGCGAGCAACGTGCTGCGCTTCAAGACCGACGCGATGCTGCCCTGGGAAATCGCCCAGCATGCGCGCATCACGGGCCGCATCGTGCAGCTGCCGGCGCAGAACGCGCACGAGGTCGAACAACTGCTGGCCGCCATCCGGCAGGCCGGCGTGGCGGTGGAAGACGTGGAAATGCGCAAGGCCGACCTGGAAGACGTGTTCATCGACTTGATGGCGGGCGAGCAGACGCCGCTGGAGGTGTCGCGATGATGGCCGTCACTGGGTGGCGAGCGCTGCTCTACAAGGAAACGCTGCGCTTCTGGAAGGTCGGCTTCCAGACCGTCGGCGCGCCGGTGCTCACCGCGCTGCTGTACCTGATGGTGTTCGGCCATGTGCTCGAGGACCACGTGAAGGTCTACGGCACCGTCGGCTACACCGCCTTCCTGATCCCGGGCCTGGTGATGATGAGCGTGCTGCAGAACGCCTTCGCCAACAGCTCGTCCTCGATCATCCAGAGCAAGATCATGGGCAACCTCGTGTTCGTGCTGCTCACGCCGCTGTCGCACTGGGGCTGGTTCCTCGCCTACGTGGGCTCGTCGGTGATCCGCGGGCTGGCGGTGGGACTCGGCGTGTTCCTGGTCACGATCTTCTTCGCCATGCCGGATTTCGCGGCGCCGGTCTGGATCCTGGTGTTCGCGCTGCTCGGCTCGGCCATGCTCGGCACCTTGGGCCTGATCGCCGGTCTCTGGGCCGAGAAGTTCGACCAGATGGCCGTGTTCCAGAATTTCCTGATCATGCCCATGACCTTCCTGTCGGGCGTGTTCTATTCGATCGGCTCGCTGCCGCCGTTCTGGCAGTCGGTGAGCCACCTGAACCCCTTCTTCTACATGATCGACGGCTTCCGCTACGGCTTCTTCGGCGTCAGCGACGCCTCGCCGTGGCTGAGCTTCGGGATCGTCGGCAGCGCCTGGCTCGTGGTCAGCGCGATCGCGGTCCACCTGCTGAAGATCGGCTACAAAATCCGAGGCTGAACGGCCCACCCCACACTCCATGACCGCAGACCAACTCAAGGCCATCATCCAGTCCCACCTGCCGTGCGAGCACATCGCGCTCGAGGGGGACGGCCGACATTGGTACGCCACCATCGTCTCGGCCGAATTCGAGGGCAAGCGCTCGATCCAGCGCCATCAGCGGGTCTACGCCACCCTCGGTGCGAAAATGCACACCGACGAGGTGCATGCGCTCTCGATGAAGACCTACACGCCGTCCGAATGGGCGGCGGCTGAAAAATAACTCTCCGGGCCTGCGGGCCCTTTGCGAGCCACTCGCTGGACCTTCGATGGACAAACTCCTGATTCGCGGCGGGCGCCAGCTCCGCGGCGAAGTACTCATTTCCGGCGCCAAGAACGCCGCGCTGCCCGAGCTCTGCGCGGCCCTGCTGACCGACCAGCCCGTGGTGCTGCACAACGTGCCGCGGCTGCAGGACGTGTCGACCATGCTCAAGCTGGTGCGCAACATGGGCGTGTCGGCCGAACGCGACGACAACGGCACCGTGCGCCTGAACGCCGGCGACCTGACCCGCCCCGAGGCCCCGTACGAGCTGGTGAAGACCATGCGCGCCTCGGTGCTGGCGCTGGGCCCGCTGCTGGCGCGCTTCGGCCACGCCAAAGTGTCGCTGCCGGGCGGCTGCGCCATCGGCTCGCGGCCGGTCGACCAGCACATCAAGGGCCTGCAGGCCATGGGCGCCGAGATCGTGGTCGAGCACGGCTACATGGTCGCGCGCCTGCCCGCGGGCCGCACGCGCCTGAAGGGCGCGCGGATCCTGACCGACATGGTGACCGTCACCGGCACCGAGAACTTCCTGATGGCCGCCGCGCTGGCCGAGGGCGAGACGCTGCTCGAGAACGCCGCGCAGGAGCCCGAGATCGTCGACCTGGCCGAGATGCTGATCCGCATGGGCGCGAAGATCGAGGGCCACGGCACCAGCCACATCCGCATCCAGGGCGTGGAGAAGCTGCACGGTTGCGAGCACGCCGTGGTGGCCGACCGCATCGAGGCCGGTACCTTCCTGTGCGCCGTGGCGGTCGCGGGCGGCGAGGCCTTGCTGCGCCATGCGCGCGGCGACCACCTCGACGCGGTGATCGACAAGCTGCGCGACGCCGGCTGCGAAGTGGGCTGCGAGCAGGACGGCATCCGCATCGCCTCGAAGGGGGCCGAACAGCTCGAGGCCCAGAGCTTCAGCACCACCGAATACCCGGGCTTCCCGACCGACATGCAGGCGCAGTTCATGGCGCTCAACGTGATCGCGCACGGCGCCTCGATGGTCACCGAGACCATCTTCGAGAACCGCTTCATGCACGTGAACGAGATGGTGCGCCTGGGCGCGCGCATCCACGTCGAGGGCAAGGTGGCGATGGTCGAGGGCGTGCAGCAGCTCTCCGGCGCCACCGTGATGGCGACCGACCTGCGCGCCTCGGCCAGCCTGGTCATCGCCGGCCTGGTGGCCGAGGGCGAGACCCTGGTCGACCGCATCTACCACCTGGACCGCGGCTACGACCGCATGGAAGCCAAGCTGCGCGGCCTGGGTGCCGACATCGAACGCGTGACCGGAGCCATCGCATGATCACCCTGGCGCTTTCCAAAGGCCGCATCTTCGAAGAGACCATGCCGCTGCTGGCCGCTGCCGGCATCGAGGTCACGGAAGACCCCGAGAAGTCGCGCAAGCTGATCCTCGGCACCACCCGCCCCGACGTGCGCGTGGTGCTGGTGCGTGCCTCCGACGTGCCGACCTACGTGCAGTACGGCGGCGCCGACCTCGGCGTGACCGGCCTCGACGTGCTGCTCGAGCACGGCAACCAGGGCCTGTACCAGCCGCTCGACCTGCGCATCGCCGCCTGCCGCCTCAGCGTGGCCGTGCGCGCCGACTACGACTACGCCTCGGCCGTGCGCCAGGGTTCGCGCCTCAAGGTCGCGACCAAGTACGTGGGCCTGGCGCGCGACTTCTTCGCCAGCAAGGGCGTGCACGTCGACCTGATCAAGCTCTACGGCAGCATGGAGCTCGCGCCGCTGACCGGCCTGGCCGACGCCATCGTCGACCTGGTCTCGACCGGCAACACGCTCAAGGCCAACCAGCTGGTCGAGGTCGAGCGCATCATGGACATCAGCGCGCGCCTGGTCGTCAACCAGGCCGCGCTCAAGCTCAAGCGCGAACCCATCCGTCGCATCATCGACGCCTTCGCGTCGGCCATTCCCTCCGCCTGATCCCTCGAACCGCACTTCGCCAAATGACCCTGCAAGCAGCCCCCGCCCGACTGTCCACGACTTCAGCCAGCTTCGATGCTGAATTCAAGGCGCGGCTGCATTGGTCCGCGGATGCCGATGCCGCGATCGAGAAGACGGTGGCCGACATCCTGGCCGACGTGCAGGGGCGCGGCGACGCGGCCGTGCTCGAGTACACGCGCCGCTTCGATGGCCTGGGTGCCACCGCCGTGAGCGAGCTCGAGCTGACGCAGGCCGACTTCAAGCAGGCCTTCGACTCGCTGCCCGCCGTGCAACGCGAGGCACTGCAGGCCGCGGCCGACCGCGTGCGCAGCTACCACGAGGCGCAGAAGAAGGCCTCGGGCGAGAGCTGGAGCTACCGCGACGCCGACGGCACGCTGCTGGGCCAGAAGGTCACGCCGCTCGATCGCGTCGGCATCTACGTGCCCGGCGGCAAGGCGGCCTATCCGTCGAGCCTGCTGATGAACGCGATTCCGGCCCACGTGGCCGGCGTGGGCGAGATCATCATGGTCGTGCCGACTCCCGTGAAGGGCAGCGTCGCCACCGGCGGCGCCGGCGGCGAATCGTCCGGCAAGGGCGAGCGCAACGTGCTGGTGCTGGCGGCCGCCTACGTGGCCGGCGTCACGCGCGCCTTCACCATCGGCGGCGCGCAGGCCGTGGCCGCGCTGGCCTACGGCACCGCGACCATTCCCGCGGTCGACAAGATCACCGGTCCCGGCAATGCCTACGTGGCCGCCGCCAAGCGCCGCGTGTTCGGCACCGTGGGCATCGACATGATCGCGGGCCCGAGCGAGATCCTGGTGCTGGCCGACGGCAGCACCCCGCCCGACTGGGTGGCGATGGACCTGTTCAGCCAGGCCGAGCACGACGAGCTCGCGCAGAGCATCCTGCTGTGCCCCGACGCCGCCTACATCGACCGCGTGCAGGCCGAGATCGACCGCCTGCTGCCGACCATGCCGCGCGCGGCGATCATCGCCGCCTCGCTCAACGGCCGCGGCGCGCTGATCCACACGAAGAGCATGGAAGAGGCCTGCGAGATCAGCAACCGCATCGCGCCCGAACACCTCGAGGTCAGCAGCAGCGAGCCGCAGCGCTGGGAGCCGCTCTTGCGCCACGCCGGCGCGATCTTCCTCGGCGCCTTCACCAGCGAGAGCCTCGGCGACTACTGCGCCGGCCCGAACCACGTGCTGCCCACCAGCGGCACCGCGCGTTTCTCGAGCCCGTTGGGCGTGTACGACTTCCAGAAGCGCTCGAGCCTGATCGAGGTCAGCGAGGCCGGGGCCCAGGTGCTCGGGCCGATCGCCGTCACGCTGGCCGAGGGCGAGGGCCTGCAGGGCCACGCCGAGGCCGCGCGCATGCGGCTGCGCAAGCTTTGAGGGGCGCGCCCGCGCGTCCGGTCCGGATTCCGTTTCCGTCCACAACCCGCTCGGGAGGAGCCAGCCTGATGATGAATCAACGTCTGCGTCGTTCGCGCCTGTTCAAGTTCGCCCTCGGCCTGCTGGCCGGTGCCGCGCTGCTCGTGGCCTGCACCCCGATGCCGCGCACCCAGACCCAGAGCCAGGCCGAGGCGGTGCCGAGCACGGCCGCCGCCGCACCGGCGCCGCGCCTCGGCACCCAGTGGGGCGAGGGCCGCGAATCGAACACGCGCAGCGTGCAGGTCCAGCGCTACACGCCCGACCAGCCCGACGAGGTCGCCTCCATCGGCTACAACGATGCCGCCAGCGTGCGCCGCGGCGTCGGCGCCAACCCCGAGCGCCGGCTCAACCTGCAGCTGGCGCAGGGCGACGTCGAATGGTCGGTGATCGACGAATCGGGCCGCGCGATCCCGCTGCAGCGCGCGCGCCGCGGCAGCGGTGGCGACGAGAATTTCCGCCTCGCGGGCGCCGAGGGCGCGCGCTACACGCTGCGCTTTCGCAACCTCAGCGACCGCAGCTACGAGGTGATCGCCACGGTCGACGGCCTCGACGTGCTCAACGGCAAGCCCGGCAGCCTGCGCAACGGCGGCTACGTGCTGCGGCCGCTGCAGGTGATCGACATCGAGGGCTTCCGCAAGAGCCAGTCCGAGGTCGCGGCCTTCCGCTTCGCCACGCCGGGCCGCGCCTATGCCGCCAACACCGAGGCCGGCGACGCGCGCAACATCGGCATCCTCGGCGCCGCGCTGTTCGAGATCGCGCAGCCCGACGCCCCGCGCCGTCCGCGCCGTGGCCCCGATGCCGCGCAGCCCAATGCCTTTCCGGCCGACGGCGCGACCGGCTACGCGCCGCCGCCGCGCTACGCGAAGTGAGGTCCGCCATGCAGCGCACGCGTCTCCTGCTGCTGCCGCTCGCGCTGGCCGCGGCCAGCCTGGGCGCGCAGGCCATGAGCATCCGCGAGTTCCACACCCTCGAGGTGAAGGAGAAGAAGCAGGGCAAGGCCTACGCCAGCTACTACCTCGTGGGCGTGCTCGAGGGCCTGCGCGAGGCTGGCGATGCCGCGCGCCGCGCGGGCCAGAAGCCGCTGTTCTGCGTCGACGGCCGCCGGCTCGAGCCCTCGATGGCGCGCTCGCTGTTCGAGGCCGAGCTCAAGCGCAACGCCGAGCTCTACGAGGCCGACATGCCGGTGCAACTGGTGATGTCGACCGCGCTGCAGAACAGCTTCCGCTGCGCTTCCTGATTTTTTCCATCGACCGTTTTTTCTCCGAGCTCCCGATGTCCGACACCACCGCCCCCGTTCCCGCGCTCCAGCGCATCCGCGCCGACGTGCGCGCCATGCATGCCTATGCCGTGCAGGACGCGCGCGGCCTGGTCAAGCTCGACGCGATGGAGAACCCCTTCGGCCTGCCGCCCGCGCTGCAGGCCGAACTCGGCGCGCGGCTCGGCGCGCTGGCGCTCAACCGCTACCCGGGCGAGCGCGGCGCCGACCTGCAGCGCGCGCTGGCCGCGCAGGCGCGCCTGCCCGAGGGCTTCTCGCTGGTGCTGGGCAACGGCTCGGACGAGCTGATCTCGCTGCTCGCGATCGCCTGCGACCTGCCGGGTGCCAGCGTGCTGGCACCGCTGCCGGGCTTCGTCATGTACGCCATGAGCGCCCAGCTCCAGGGCCTGCGCTTCGTGGGCGTGCCGCTCACGGCCGACTTCGAGCTCGACGAGGCCGCCATGCTGGCCGCGATCGCGCGCGAGAAGCCGGCCATCGTCTACCTGGCGTACCCGAACAACCCGACCGCCAACCTCTGGGACGACGCGGTGCTCGAGAGGATCGTCGAGGCCCAGGGGGCGCAGGGCGGCCTGGTGGTGATCGACGAGGCCTACCAGCCCTTCGCCGCGCGCAGCTACATCGACCGCCTCGCGAAGCACCGCCACGTGCTGCTGATGCGCACCCTCAGCAAGTTCGGCCTGGCCGGCATCCGGCTGGGCTACCTGATGGGCCCGGCCGCGCTGATCGCCGAGATCGACAAGGTGCGTCCGCCCTACAACGTCAGCGTGCTGAACTGCGAGTGCGCGCTGTTCGCGCTCGAGCATGCCGAGGTGTTCGAGGCCCAGGCGAAGCAGATCCGCGAGGAGCGCGAGCGGCTGATGATGGGGCTCGGCCGGCTGCCGGGCGTCAAGGTCTGGCCCAGCGACGCCAACATGATCCTGCTGCGCGTACTGGGAGAGGGAGATCGGGCCGCCCGCACCTTCGACGGCATGAAGGCGCGCGGGGTGCTGGTGAAGAACGTTTCTAAAATGCACGAACTGCTCGCGAACTGCCTGCGCCTGACCGTCGGAACGGCCGACGAGAATGCCAGGATGCTCGCGGCGCTCGAAGCCTCACTATGACCACCCCCCAAGCCGCTCCCGCGGCCACCCCCGACGCCTTCGCCGCGCGCACCGCCACGGTCGCGCGCAATACCGCCGAGACGAAGATCACCGTCAGCGTCAACCTCGACGGCACCGGCCGCGCCAAGCTGGCCACCGGCATCGGCTTCTTCGACCACATGCTCGACCAGATCGCCCGCCACGGGCTGATCGACCTCGAGATCGACTGCCAGGGCGACCTGCACATCGACGGCCATCACACGGTGGAAGACGTGGGCATCACGCTGGGCCAGGCCGTGGCCAAGGCCGTGGGCGACAAGAAGGGCATCCGCCGCTACGGCCATGCCTACGTGCCGCTCGACGAGGCGCTCAGCCGCGTGGTCATCGACTTCTCGGGCCGGCCCGGCCTCGAGATGCACGTGCCCTTCACCAGCGGGATGATCGGCGCCTTCGACAGCCAGCTCACCTACGAGTTCTTCCAGGGCTTCGTGAACCACGCCTTCGTCACGCTGCACATCGACAACCTCAAGGGCGTCAACGCGCACCACCAGTGCGAGACCGTGTTCAAGGCCTTCGCCCGCGCCCTGCGCGCCGCGCTCGAGCTCGATCCGCGTTCGGCCGGCGTCATTCCCTCGACCAAGGGCTCGCTCTGATCCTGCAAGCGGAACAGCGTGCCATCGCACGCTCCGCCTGTCATTGAAGCTATGAAAACTGTAGCAAACAACGCCAACACCGTCGCCGTGGTGGACTACGGCATGGGCAATCTGCATTCCGTCGCGCAGGCGGTGCGCCATGCCGCCGACCAGGTCGGCGTCGAGGTGTTCGTGACTTCCGATCCCGAGGTGGTGCGCAAGGCCACGCGCGTGGTGCTGCCGGGGCAGGGCGCCATGCCCGACTGCATGCGCGAGCTGCGCGATTCGGGGCTGCTCGAATCGGTGCTCGAGGCCGCGGCGACGAAGCCGCTGTTCGGCGTCTGCGTGGGCATGCAGATGCTGCTGTCGCGCAGCGACGAGGGACCGACCGACGGGCTCGGCCTGATTCCGGGCGAGGTGGTCCGCTTCGAGCTCGAAGGTCGGTTGCAGCCCGACGGCAGCCGCTTCAAGGTGCCGCAGATGGGCTGGAACCAGGTGCGCCAGGCGCAGCCGCACGCGGTGTGGGCCGGGGTGCCCGACGGCAGCCACTTCTATTTCGTGCACAGCTTCTACGCGCGGCCGGTCGATGCGCGGCACAGCGTGGGCGAAGCCGAATACGGGGCATGCTTTACCGCCGCCATCGCACGCGATAACATTTTTGCCACCCAGTTCCACCCGGAGAAGAGTGCGGACCACGGGTTGCAGCTCTACCGAAACTTCCTCCACTGGAATCCCTGAACACCTCGTTCCCCTGACCGGGCGCCGCCGGCCGGCGTCCTTTCGTTGCACTCTCGCGTCACTTTCATGCTCCTCATCCCAGCGATCGACCTCAAAGACGGCCATTGCGTACGCCTGAAACAAGGCGACATGGAACAGTCCACCATCTTCAGCGAAGACCCCGCGGCCATGGCGCGCAAGTGGGTCGAGGCGGGCGCCCGGCGCCTGCACCTGGTCGACCTGAACGGGGCTTTCGCGGGCAAGCCGCAGAACCACGCGGCGATCAAGGCGATCCTGAAGGAGGTCGGCGACGACATCCCGGTGCAGCTCGGCGGCGGCATCCGCGACCTCGACACCATCGAGCGCTACATCGACGACGGCCTGCGCTACGTGATCATCGGCACCGCCGCCGTGAAAAACCCGGGCTTCCTCAAGGACGCCTGCAGCGCCTTCGGCGGCCACATCATCGTGGGCCTCGACGCCAAGGACGGCAAGGTCGCCACCGACGGCTGGAGCAAGCTCACGGGCCACGAGGTGGCCGACCTGGGCAAGAAGTTCGAGGACTACGGCGTCGAGTCGATCATCTACACCGACATCGGCCGCGACGGCATGCTGTCGGGCATCAACATCGACGCCACGGTCAAGCTCGCGCGCGCGCTGAGCATCCCCGTCATCGCCTCGGGCGGCCTGTCGAACATGGCCGACATCGACCAGCTCTGCGCGGTCGAGTCCGAAGGCGTCGAGGGCGTGATCTGCGGCCGCGCCATCTATTCGGGCGACCTCGACTTCGGACAGGCGCAGGCGCGCGCCGACGAACTGGCCGGCGCCTGAGAGGGCCTGGCGGCGCGTGCTGTCCGCGCTCGCCATCGCCAACTACCGCTCGCTGCGCCAGCTCACGGTGCCGCTCGCGCGGCTCACCGTGGTCACCGGGCCCAACGGCAGCGGCAAATCGAGCGTCTACCGCGCCATGCGCCTCTTGGCCGAGATCGCCAACGGCGGCGCGATCCGTTCGCTGGTGCGCGAGGGCGGGCTGTCCTCCACGCTGTGGGCCGGGCCCGAGCGCTTCTCGGCCGCCATGCTGCGCGGCGAGATGCCGGTGCAGGGCACCACGCGCAGCGAACCGGTCGCGCTGAAGCTGGGCTTCGCGGGCGCCAGCGCCGAGGACTTCGGCTACGCGATCGATATCGGCCTGCCGCCGCCGATTCCCTCGACCGCCTTCTCGCGCGACCCCGAGATCAAGCACGAGGCCATCTGGGCCGGTCCGCTGCTGCGGCCGTCCACGCAGCTGGTCGACCGCAAGGGCGCCTCGCTGCGCTTGCGCGGCGGGCGCGGCTGGCAGCCGGTGGGCCGGCCGATCCCGTCCTTCGCGAGCATGATGACCGAGCATGCCGACCCGCGCGACGCGCCCGAGATGCTCACCTTGCGCGAGCAGATGCGCTCCTGGCGCTTCTACGACCACTTCCGCTCGGACGCCGAGGCGCCGGCGCGCCAGCCGCAGCTCGGCACCCGCACGCCGGTGCTGGCCAACGATGGTGCCGACCTCGCCGCCGCGCTGCAGACCATCCGCGAGATCGGCGACGGCGAGGCGCTCGATCGCGCCGTGGACGACGCCTTTCCGGGCGCGCGCATCGAGATCGACGCCGCGGGCGACCGCTTCCAGACTCTGATGCACCAGCACGGCCTGCTGCGCGCGCTGACCGCCGCCGAGCTGTCCGACGGCACCTTGCGCTACCTGCTGTGGATCGCGGCGCTGCTCACGCCGCGCCCGCCCGCGTTGCTGGTGCTCAACGAACCCGAGACCAGCCTGCATCCCGACCTGCTGCCCGCGCTCGGACGGCTGATCGCGCATGCGGCGCGCGAGTCGCAGGTGATCGTGGTGTCGCATGCCTCGCGGCTGATCGCCGCGCTCGAGGAGGCGGCCGCGGGTGGCGTCGAGCTGCAGTCGGTGGTGCTCGAGAAGCGCCTGGGCGAGACCCGCATCGCGAACCTCGACATGAGCGAGATTCCGCGCTGGGAGTGGCCGGCGCGCTGAAAGCGGCCCCGGCTACTCGGCCTTCACCGACATCGTCTTGATGATCGTCTCGAGCTGCGCGCTCATCGGCAGGTCGAGGCTGGCGCCCGTGGGCAGCTTGCGCAGGAACCAGCGCTTGTACTGGCGTTCGATCTCGCCGTCCTCGGCCAGCACCTGGAAGCTGTCGTTGATCACCTTCGCGAGCTGCGGATCGCCCTTGCGGTACATGATCCCGTAGGGGTCGTAGGAGAGGAAGTCGCCGACCACGCGGTAGTCGGCCTGGGCGTTCTCCTGCGCGATCAGGCCGTAGAGCAGCACGTCGTCGGTCGCGAAGGCATCGGCCTGGCCGCTCTTCACGAGCGCGAAGGACTCGGCATGGTCGCGCGCCACCTGCAGCTGGATGCCGAGCTTGAACTTCTCGGAGAGATCGCGCAGCGTCTTCTCGTTGGTGGTGCCGGCCGTCACCGCCACCTTGCGGCCCGCGAGGTCGCGGAACGAGGCGATCGGCGTGCCCCTCTTCACCAGCACCTTGGTGCCCGAGACGAAGATCGTCGGCGAGAAGCTCACGCGCTTCTGGCGTTCGAGGTTGCTGGTGGTCGAGCCGCATTCGAGGTCGACCTTGCCGCTCGTGACCGCGTCGAAGCGCGAGTCGGAGGTGACCGGCTCCCACCGGATCGCGAGCGTGCGGTCGACCGCGTTGCCGATCGCCGTGACCAGCTCGCGGCACAGTTCGATCGAATAGCCGACCGGTTCCTTGCGCGTGTTGAGGAAGGAGAAGGGCACCGAGGATTCGCGGTAGCCGATGGTGATGGCGCCGCTGGCGCGCGCCTTGGCGAGCGTGCCGGTGAGAAGCTCCTGGGCTTGCACCGCGCCGGCCGCGAGCAGCAGGGCCGCGCAGGCCAGGGCGGTCCTGCCAGGCATCGTCGTCATGCTGCGCATCGCCTCAGCCATGTGCCGGATGCGCGAGCGTCGCGGCCGCTTCCTCGTCGAGCCGGGCCGCGTTGAGCTCGGCTTCGCTCTCCGGCAGCAGCTCGCCTTCCCACTTGGCGACCACGGCGGTGGCGATCGAATTGCCCACCGCGTTGGTGGCCGAGCGGCCCATGTCGAGGAAGGTGTCCACGCCCAGGATCAGCAGCAGGCCGGCCTCGGGAATGTCGAAGTGGTTGAGCGTGGCGGCGATCACCACCAGCGAGGCGCGCGGCACGCCGGCCATGCCCTTGGAGGTGAGCATCAGGATCAGCAGCATCGTGATCTGCGTGCTGATCGGCATGTGGATGTTGTAGGCCTGCGCGATGAACAGCACGGCGAAGGTGCAGTACATCATCGAGCCGTCGAGGTTGAACGAGTAGCCCATCGGCATCACGAAGCTCGAGATCTTGCGCTTGACGCCGAAGCGGTCGAGCGCCTGCAGGATCTTCGGGTACGCGGCTTCCGAACTGGCGGTGGCGAACGAGAGCAGGAAGGCTTCCTTGATCAGCACCAGGAGCTTGAACACGCGCGGCCCGAGGAAGGTGAAGCCCGCGAGGATCAGCACGCCCCACAGCACGAACAGGCCGAGGTAGAAGTCGCGCATGAACACCGCGAACTTGATCAGGATGCCCAGCCCGTTGACCGCCACCGTGGCGGCCATGGCGGCCAGCACCGCGAGCGGCGCGAGCTTCATCACGTAGCCCGTGATCTTCAGCATCGCGTGCGAGAGCTCCTCGGTGGCGGCGACCAGCGTCTTCGCCTTGTCGCCGAGCGAGGCCAGCGCCACGCCGAAGAACATCGAGAACACCACGATCTGCAGGATCTCGTTGTTGGCCATGGCCTCGATGAAGGACTTCGGCACCGTGTGGCTCACGAAGTCCTTGAAGGTGAACTTGGAGGTCGCGAGGTTCGCCGAGGCGCCGATGTCGGGCAGCGGGAGGCCCAGGTTGGCGCCGGGCTCGAGCAGGTTGGCCATCACCAGGCCGATCACCAGCGAGATCAGCGAGGCGGTGAGGAACCAGCCGATGGCCTTGCCGAACACCCGGCCCACCGACTTGGCATCGCCCATGTGCGCGATGCCGACCACGAGCGTGGAGAACACCAGCGGCCCGATCAGCATCTTGATCAGGCGCAGGAACACGTCCGAGACGATCGAGACGTAGCCCGCGATCTCCTTGGCGGTTCCCTTGTCCGGGAAGCTCGCGAAGATCATGTAGCCGAGGATGATGCCGAGCACCATGGCAATCAGGATCCACGCCGCCATCGGCAACTTCTTCTTCATTCGATTCCCCTTGTCCTGGTTGTGTGAGCGTTTTTTTGGGCAGGCACAGGGTATCCAAGAAGGCCCCGGGCTTGCAATCGGGGCCTGACCATGCAGTCTTTAGGCCCCATGGCCGCGCCGCGCGAGGCGCCGATGTTGCGCGAAGCCGGAGCGATCGGAGCGCTGCCTACAATTCCTCACATGCACACCAGCTCGATCGAGTTCCGCGGCCAGCCCGCGCTGCGCGCCTCCGGTGCCGACGGCAGCACCCTCACCGTGGCCCTGCACGGGGCCCACCTGCTCTCCTGGACCACGGCCGACGGCAGGGAAAGGCTCTACCTGAGCCCGCGCGCCGTGTTCGACGGCAAGACCGCGATCCGCGGCGGCGTGCCCATCTGCTGCCCGCAGTTCAACCAGCGCGGCATGCTCCCCAAACATGGCTTCATGCGCAATCTGCCTTGGGAGAGCCAGGGCGTGGATCCCGAATCGGGCGCGCTGACCCTGCGGCTGCGCGACGACGACGCCACCCGGGCCCTGTGGCCGCATGCCTTCGAGGCGCGGGTCGCCTTCACGCTCGAGGCCGGGCAGCTGCGCACCGCGCTGAGCCTGCGCAATCTCGGCGGCGGGCCCTTCGCATTCACGGCCGCGCTGCACACCTACCTGGCGGTGGACGACATCGCCGAGGCCCGGCTCGAAGGCCTGCAGGGCGCCAACCGCTGGGATGCGGTGCGCGACGACCGCCATGTGGAAACCGCGCCGGCCCTGCGCTTCGAATCCGAGTTCGACAGCGTCTATGCCGCGCCGACCCAGCCGCTGCGGCTGGTGCAGCCCGGCGGCACGCTCGAGATCGCCCAGGGCGCCACCTGCACCGAAACCGTGGTCTGGAACCCGGGTGCCGCGCTCGGTGCGAAACTCGCCGACATGCCCGAGGACGGCTTTCGCCACATGCTCTGCGTCGAGGCCGCGCGCATCGACGAGCCCGTGCAACTGGCGCCCGGCGCCGAATGGCAGGGCTGGCAGCAACTGCGCGTCCTCTGATTCCTTCTTTTCCCCGTTACCCCACCATGCTCGCGAAACGCATCATTCCCTGCCTCGACGTCACCGGCGGCCGTGTCGTCAAGGGCGTCAACTTCCTCGAACTGCGTGACGCGGGCGATCCGGTCGAGATCGCCGCGCGCTACAACGCGCAGGGCGCCGACGAGCTGACCTTCCTCGACATCACCGCCACCAGCGACGGCCGCGACCTGATCCTGCCGATCATCGAGTCGGTCGCCTCGCAGGTCTTCATTCCGCTGACCGTGGGCGGCGGCGTGCGCACCGTCGAGGACGTGCGCCGGCTGCTCAATGCCGGCGCCGACAAGACCAGCTTCAATTCGGCCGCCATCGCCAATCCGCAGGTGATCAGCGACGCCTCGGCCAAGTACGGCGCCCAGTGCATCGTGGTCGCCATCGACGCCAAGCGCCGCACGCCCGAGGAAGCGGCCAGCCGCGGCCCGGGCTGGGACGTCTACAGCCATGGCGGGCGCAAGAACACCGGCCTCGACGCCGTCGAATGGGCCACCGAGATGGCGCGCCGCGGCGCCGGCGAGATCCTGCTGACCAGCATGGACCGCGACGGCACCAAGAGCGGTTTCGACCTGGCACTGACCCGCGCGGTCAGCGACGCCGTCAACGTGCCGGTGATCGCCTCGGGCGGCGTGGGCAACCTCGACGACCTGGCCGACGGCATCCAGAAGGGCGGCGCCGACGCCGTGCTGGCCGCGAGCATCTTCCACTACGGGCAGCACACGGTGGGCGAGGCCAAGGCGCGGATGGCCGAGCGCGGCATCCCCGTGCGGATCGAATGACCCTTCGGCGCCGGGTTTCGCCGGCCGATCGCCGACAATCCTGCCCATGATCTGGCTCGATGAAGTGAAATGGGACGCCAACGGCCTCGTGCCGGTGATCGCCCAGGAACAAGGCACCAACGACGTGCTGATGTTCGCGTGGATGAACCGGGAGGCGCTCGAGAAGACCGCCGAACTCGGCCGCGCGGTGTATTTCAGCCGCTCGCGCGGCAAGCTCTGGTTCAAGGGCGAGGAATCGGGCCACGTGCAGACCGTGCACGAGATCCGCCTCGACTGCGACAACGACGTGGTGCTGCTCAAGGTCACCCAACTGGGCCACGAGCCCGGCATCGCCTGCCACACCGGCCGCCACAGCTGCTTCTTCAACAAGTACGAGAACGGCCAGTGGACCGTGACCGAGCCGGTCTTGAAAGACCCGGAATCGATCTACAAATGAGCGGCACCGTGAACACCAACGACGCCCTCGCACGCCTGGCCGCGGTCATCGAAAGCCGCCTGCCCGCCAATGGCGGCGATCCCGAGAAGAGCTACGTCGCGCGGCTGCTGCACAAGGGCCCCGACGCCTTCCTCAAGAAGATCGGCGAGGAAGCCACCGAAGTGGTGATGGCGGCCAAGGACGCCGACCACGGCGGCGACCGCACGAAGGTGGTCTACGAAGTGGCCGACCTCTGGTTCCACACCATGGTGGCGCTCGCGCACTACGGCCTGTCGCCCGCCGAGGTGGTGGCCGAGCTCGAGCGGCGCGAAGGCACCAGCGGCATCGAGGAAAAGGCGCTGCGCAAGGTGCAGGCCCGCGAAGCCGCCAGCGAGTGACCGCCTGAGCGCCGAGGGATGACTCTGACGACCGAAAGGACATCGCCATGCCCAACGACATCGTGAACGTTCAGCCCGACGACTCGCTCAAGACCTGGGGCTGGGTCAGCTACATCCTGCACCTGATCGTCGCCATCGGCGCCGTGGTGCCCGGTGCCCAGGCCTCGGTGCTGCTGCTGCTGGTGGCGCTGGTGATCGACTTCGTGAAGCGCGACGACGCGGCCGGCACCTGGCAGGCCTCGCACTTCAGCTGGCGCATCCGCTCGGTGCTCTGGGCCGGGCTGCTGTACATCGTCACCTCGTGGCTCTGGCTGCTGCTCTTCGTCCCGGGCTGGATCGCCTGGAGCCTGATTTCGCTGTGGTTCCTCTACCGGATCGTGAAAGGCATGATCCGGATGAACGACGGCCGTCCCATGGAACCCAACGATGTCATCTGATCCGAACTGCATCTTCTGCAAAATCGTCGAGGGCAAGATCCCGTCGCGCAAGGTCTACGAGGACGAGGACGTCTTCGCCTTCCACGACATCGCGCCCTGGGCGCCGGTGCATTTCATGCTGGTGCCCAAGAAGCACATCGCCTCGATGGCCCAGTTGACGCCCGACGACGCGGCGCTGATGGGCAAGATCATGACCCTGGCGCCCAGGCTGGCGCTGGAGCAAGGGTGCAACCCCTACCCGGAAGGCGGCTACCGGGTGGTGGTCAATACGGGGACCGAAGGGGGGCAGGAGGTGCATCATCTCCATGTCCATGTCATGGGCGGTCCGCGCCCCTGGCTTCGCGGCTGAGCCGTTAAGTAAATTTGTCACATTCGCCGCGACTAAAATCGGCACATTCTTAGGAGTCTTCCATGGGTTCTTTTTCCATCTGGCACTGGCTGATCGTGCTGCTCGTCGTCGTCATGATCTTCGGTACCAAGAAGCTTCGGAACATGGGTTCCGACCTCGGCGGTGCCGTCAAGGGCTTCAAGGACGGCATGAAGGACGGCGCTTCTTCCGACGCACCGACCGCCACCGGCCCGGCCGCCCAGGTCACGAGCCAGTCGGCCGCCACCGACAAGCCGACGATCGACGTCGAAGCACGCCACAAGTCCTGATCCGGGCGACACGTGCTGGACCTCGGCATTGAGAAGATGGCGCTGATCGGCGTCGTCGCGCTGATCGTCATCGGACCCGAAAAGCTGCCGCGCGTGGCGCGCACCGTCGGCACGCTGCTCGGCAAGGCGCAACGCTACGTCAACGACGTCAAGGCAGAGGTCAACCGCTCGATGGAGCTCGACGAGCTCCGCAAGATGAAGAGCACCGTCGAGGACGCGGCGCGCGACGTGGAGCAGAACATCCACTCGGGCGTGAGCGACCTCGAGAAGCAGTTCTCCACCCCCGCGGGCGAAACCCTCTCGGCGCTGGCCGAACCCGAACCGGTGATGCCGGTCTACAAGCATCCGCGCAAGAACTGGCGCCTCAAGCAGGGCGCCACGCCGCAGTGGTACAAGTCCCGCAACGGCGTGCGCACCAAGGCACTGTCGGGCGCGGCGCGCGTCGCGCGCTACCGGCCGCACAAGGTCAGCTAGCAGCGGCGCGGCGCGTTTTCCCCTCCACCCAGCGTTCCCACGCGCGCCGCCCGTCGGCAGCCCACGCTTTCCATCTCCTCAATGGCTGATTCCGACTCCAAGAACAAAGAAGACGAGCTCGCCGGCACCGAGCAGCCCTTCGTCGCGCACCTGATGGAGCTGCGCGACCGGCTGCTCTATTGCGTCTACGGCATGGCGATCGCCGGCATCCTGCTGGCGGTCTGGCCCGGTCCGGGCGGGCTGATCGACATCATCGCGATGCCGATCCGCGCCCACATGCCGCCCGACGCCAAGCTGATCGCCGTGGGCGTGTTCTCGCCCTTCTTCGTGCCGCTCAAGGTGCTGATGATGGCCGCCGTGCTGCTCGCGCTGCCGTGGCTCATGTACCAGGCCTGGATGTTCGTGGCGCCCGGCCTCTACACCCACGAGAAGCGCTTCGCGCTGCCGCTGATCATCTTCGGCAGCCTGCTGGCCTACGCGGGCATCGCCTTCGTGCAGCTGTTCGTGCTCGACAAGATGTTCGGCTTCATCCAGAAGTTCACGCCCGCGGCGGTGGCGGCCACGCCCGACATCTCCTCGTACGTCGAGGCCATCCTGTCGCTGTACCTCGCCTTCGGCGTCGCCTTCCAGGTGCCGATCGTCGTGATGCTGCTGGTGCGCTTCCAGATGGTGACCATCGAGAAGCTGCGTTCCTTCCGCGGCTACTTCATCGTCGTGGCCTTCATCGTGGCCGCCGTGCTGACTCCGCCCGACGTGGTGTCGCAGCTGGCGCTGGCGATCCCGATGTGCGTGCTGTACGAGGTCGGGATCCTCGGGGCCAAGTACTTCTCGCGCGTCTCGAAGTCGCCGGAGGACGAGGAAGCGGATTCGTCGTCCTCTGCGTCTTAGGGGGCATTCCGCGAACGAGCCACGGTTTTCATGCCGGGCAGGCGGGCGAATCCGGATTCGCGCTGCGGCAGAGTTGTCGTCAAAAACAGGCCCCTGACGCGAGGCGCATCGGGCATCGGGTGCCCGACTTCACCATGCACCGGGTGGTGCGTGCATCTCAGCCCGCCGGTGACCGCTGATCATTGTCGGCCTTGGCTCGCAAATCTTCCAGTACCCGTTGCAATACCGGGCGCATGACCTCGCTTCCAGTCAATGTCAGATGGTTCGAATCGAAGTACAGGGGCTTCCCTGATGGTGCGATAACCTGGCATACGGGTGTGCAATAGGCTGTCGCCACGTCATACGCCCGAACCTTGTTCAAGAGAGCGACCGTCTTCTCCAATTCGAGGTTCTCTCGGTGGTAGTCGTTCGGCAATTGAATTGGCAGAGCCGTCCCTTCTTTCTGGTTCTTCAAGATCATGGCGGGCACGACCTCCGGCCAGACTGGTACAGGCATGACGAGTGACACTTCGATGCCCTCACGCGTTGCGAGAGTCGCAAGCTCTTCCAGCTTTCGGGATTCCAATGTCTTCGAGGCGTAATGAAGGACGATCGCATCGGTCTTCCATTTCTTGGCTTCGGTAATGAGTCCGGCCGGTGAAGTTCCTCCCTTCATCAGTGGCGAGTTTTCGATTAGAAATCGCACGCCCATGCCATTGGCTTTTGCGAGGGAGGTGAATACCTCTTTAATGGCATCCGCATGGCTGTTACCTACCAGCATGACACGGCGACTTGGCGATGTAATTTCCGGAGTGAGATTGCATGAGATCGCTTTCGGGTCGGTGATCCGAGCCAATTTCCCGCAGCGATAGGGTGCTCTGTCCATCCAGGCTTCGTATACAAGCATTTCCTTCTTGGGAAAGATGGCTGTCTGGATTTTTTGGCCAACGGGAAGCAGCACGAAGATTGCTGCCACCGCGATCAAACCGACCGAATGAATGCGTTGGCGGTGGCGAAATGATTTTTCCACCAGCGTGTAAAGTAATGCCGAGATCGCCACGATCATTGCGGCCAGGATTAATGTCTGCAACCACCCGTCGGGCCTGATGATGGTGCCCTTGAAAGGCTGATACAAGAACAAGACGATGATCGGAAAATGCGCGAGATAAATGGAGTACGAGTAGTCGCCAAGGCGTTCAAGCCACGTCGCCAGCCGCATGGCCAATATCCGACGAGGGATGCCAAAAGCGATCACCACCGCAGTTGCCAAGCTGATCGACAACGAGGTCAGGCCGGGATGACCATGCAGAAAGCCCAAGGCCTGACCATCGATGCGCAATAGAGGTATACAGAAAATCGCCAGCAAGCCGGCCACCCCGATCCAATTCTTGCTGTTTTCGACAGGAGAAGCTCCCTTCAATAGATAGAGTGCAATCCCGTAACCAATCAGAAATTGCCACAGGCGAAGTGGCATCCAGAAGAACGATGTCTTGGGCGAGAGGCCGACAACGACAAAGCACAGCAGTGCCGATCCAGCAAGCACTACAGAGAAGCTGCCCTTGAGCTTGCGGAACAGCCAGTAGAGCAACGGAACGATCAGGTAGAACTGAAGCTCCACTCCAAGCGACCAGAGGTGCAAGAGTGGCCGAAATGCGCTTTTGTCGAAGTAGGAGTTTTCTAGCCAGAATCCGATATTGGATGCAAATACTGCAGCGAAACCGGCTTGATCGGAAACCTGGCTGAACTCATTCGGCGTCGTCAGTACGGTAGCGGCGAGAAGGGTCGCGATGATCGTCGCGAAATAGGCCGGCAAGAGACGCTTTGCACGCTTGGAAAAGAAATCGATTTTCTTATCCGGGGAATAGAGCATTGCCATCAGGAAGCCGCTGATGACGAAGAAGACATCGACGCCCAAGAAGCCGCTTGCGAATCCAGACAAGCCGAGATGGAAGCAGACCACGAGTAGCACCGCCACACCGCGGAGGATCTGTATGTCTTTTCTGTATTGCATGGTGGGTGAGTCCGTTGGTCGGGTGGGTGGCCCTGGCGTCGCCTAACATTTCGTCGCGGCGCAAGGATAAAGGCGAGGCAGAGATGTGGGGCGGCGACGCGTCGAAGGATGAGGATCCCCGGGGGCGCCGTAAATGTCTCTCGCTCCGGTTCTGTTTCCGTGCCTAGGAAGCGATCCCCGGGCCTCGCTGGGTTGGACGGTTCATCATTCGTTCTGGCTCGGGACCTGCCGCACCGGGCTCTTCGGCCGCAGCCCCGGCATCACGTCCAGTTCCATCTTGTCGCTGCCGCGCTGCAGCGCGAAGCGTGCGGTGCTGCCGGGCTTGAGGCCGGCCACTGCCGTCAGCAGCGCCTGCACGCTATCGGTCTTCTTGTCGCCCACCGCAGTGATCACGTCGCCGGGGCGGATGCCGGCCTTGGCGGCCGGGCCGTTCTGCAGCACGCCGGTGATGATCACGCCCGCGTCGGCCTTCACGCCGAAGGTCTCGGCCAGCTCGGGCGAGAGGTCGCTCGGCTCGACGCCGATCCAGCCGCGGCGCACCTGGCCTTCCTTCACGATGCCCTCGAGCACGATCTTGGCCATCGACACGGGGATGGCGAAGCCGATGCCCATGCTGCCGCCCGAGCGCGAATAGATCGCGGTGTTGATGCCCAGCAGGTTGCCGTTGACGTCGATCAGCGCGCCGCCCGAGTTGCCGGGGTTGATGGCCGCGTCGGTCTGGATGAAGTTCTCGAAGTTGTTGATGCCGAGCTGGTTGCGGCCCAGCGCCGAGACGATGCCGCTGGTCACGGTCTGGCCGACGCCGAAGGGATTGCCGATGGCCAGCACCTGGTCGCCCACCTGCAGTTCGTCGGAGCTGCCCAGCACGATCACCGGCAGCTTGTCGAGCTCGATCTTGAGCACGGCCAGGTCGGTGTCGGGATCGGTGCCGATCACCTTGCCGCGCGCGTGGCGGCTGTCGTTGAGCGTGACCTCGATCTCGTCGGCGCCCTCGACCACGTGGTTGTTGGTGAGGATGTAACCATCGGTGCTCACGATCACGCCGCTGCCCAGGCCCACCTGGGGCTGGTCGTCCTGGTCGCCGAAGAAGAAGCGGAACCAGGGGTCGTTGCTGCGCGGATGGCGCTGCGCCGCCTTGCTGGTGTTGATGCTGACCACCGCCGGCGAGGCTTTCTTGGCCGCGGCGCTGAGGCTGCCGGGCGCGGGCACGCCGGGCGTGGAGCTCGCGGGCGCCTCGATGATCGACACCACGCCGCCCAGCGAGGTCGTGCGCCGGTTGATCCATTCCGGCTTGAGCGTGGCGACCACGAAATAGGCCGCCAGCAGGACGGTCACGGCTTGGGCGAAGAGCAGCCAGGTGCGTTTCATGAAAAATTGGTGAAAAGGCGCGAAAGGGCGGGGGCGCTGAGGGGGAAAGGCCGCGGAGCGCGGCGCGGTGGGAGATTGTCTCTCAACGGCAGGAGGACGAAGACCGCGCCGGCTGGTCGAGATTCCTGGAGGTCTGTTCGTCGGCGCCACCGGCCACCTCGTGCGGGCTGGCATGGCGCCGCCCGGCGGCGCGACAATGTCGCGATGAGCACCACCCGCCACGAACTGCTGCATGCATTCGACCTGCTGCTCGCTCCCGAGCGATTCAAGGACTACGGACCGAACGGCCTGCAGGTCGAGGGCCGCACCACGGTGCGCAAGATCGTCTCGGGCGTGACCGCGAGCCGCGCGCTGATCGAGGCCGCCATCCGCGCCGAGGCCGATGCTATCTTCGTCCACCACGGTCTGTTTTGGCGCGGCCAGGACGGCCGCGTCACCGGCTGGATGAAGCAGCGGCTGGCGCTGCTGCTGAACCGCGACGTCAACCTCTTCGCCTACCACCTTCCGCTCGACGCGCATCCCGAACTCGGCAACAACGCGCAGCTCGGCCTGCAGCTCGGCCTGCTGGCGCATCCCGGATCGGCCGGGCGCTTCGGCGAGCAGGAGCTGGGTTTTCTCGGCGGCCTCGAGGACGGCGAGACCCTGGCCAACGCGAAGGCGCTCGCCGTTCACGTCGAGAAGGTGCTCAAGCGGCCCGTGACGTTGGTCGACACCGCCCATCGCCCGATCAAGACCATCGCCTGGTGCACCGGCGGCGCGCAGGGCTACTTCGAGGCGGCCATCGCGGCCGGCGCCGACGCCTTCATCACCGGCGAGATCTCCGAGCCGCAGGCCCACTACGCGCGCGAGATGGGCGTGGCCTTCCTGGCCTGCGGGCACCACGCCACCGAGCGCTACGGCGCGCCCGCCGTGGCCGAACACGTGGCCGCGCAGCTCGGGCTGCAGCACGAGTTCATCGACATCGACAACCCGGCATGACGGGCGCCGCTTCCGTGGGTAGCAAGCCCGTCGCCATCACGCTCGGCGACCCGGCCGGCATCGGGCCCGAGATCATCGGCAAGGCGTTTCGCGATGCGCCTGAGGCCACGCGCGGTGCCTTCGTGGCGGGCGACGTGGCGACGATGCGGGCGGCGCTGCGGGCCCTGTCGGCGCCTGGGCATCCGGCGTGGTCCGTGGTCGAGATTGGTTCGCCTGCTGAGGCGCTGGACGTTCCGCCGGGTTGCGTGCCCGTGCTGCAGGCGGTCGTGCCGCCGGTGGGAGTGGTCCATGGCCGCATCAGCGCGGAGGCCGGGCGCGCCGCGGGCGATGCGGTGGTCTGGGCGGCGCGTGCCGCGCTGCGGGGCGAGATCGCCGCCATCGTCACCGCGCCCTTGCACAAGGAGGCGTTGTCGGCGGCGGGATTCCCGTTTCCCGGCCATACCGAACTGCTGCAGGCAGAGGCCGCAGCGCATCTGGGCCGCGACGTGGCCGAGGTGCCCGTGCGCATGATGCTGGCCAACGACGAGCTGCGCACCGTGCTCGTCAGCATCCACATGTCGCTGCGCCACGCGATCGAGGCCGTCACCTTCGACGGCGTGCTCGAGACCTTGCGCATCACCCACCATGCGCTCTCGCGCACCCTGGGCCGCGCACCGCGCATCGGTGTCGCGGGGCTCAATCCGCATGCCGGGGAGGGCGGACTGTTCGGGTCGGAGGAGCAGGAGATCATCGTGCCCGCCATTGCCGCGGCGCGCGCCGAGGGCATCGCCGCCGATGGGCCGCATGCGCCCGATACCGTCTTCATGCGCGCGCGGGCGAAGCAGTCCGGCGTGGCCGATAGCGGCGAGTTCGACGTCGTGGTGGCGATGTACCACGACCAGGGACTGATCCCGGTGAAGTACCTCGGCGTGGAGAAGGGCGTGAACGTGACGCTCGGGCTGCCGCTGGTGCGGACCAGCCCCGATCACGGGACCGCATTCGATATCGCGGGCACCGGTCGGGCGGATGCATCGAGTCTGGTCGAGGCGCTGCGCATGGCGCGCGCGCTGGCCGGTATCTGAGGAATGCACGGCCCGCAACGGGCCGCGCTGCGCATCAGGAGCGCTTGAGGCTGTCGCGGATCTCGCGCAGCAGCACGATGTCTTCGGGCGGTGCGGCGGGGGCGGCCGGCGCGGCTTCTTCCGTGCGGCGCAGGCGATTGATCTGCTTGACCATCATGAAGATGATGAAGGCGAGGATCACGAAGTTGACCACGATGGTGATGAAGTTGCCGTACGCGAGCACCGGCACGCCGGCCTTCTTGAGGTCCGCAAGGGTGTTGGCGACGCCCGCCGGCACCGTGCCCAGTACCACGTAGACGTTCGAGAAGTCCAGCTTGCCGAACACCAGCCCGACGATGGGCATGATGATGTCGGCCACCAGCGAATCGACGATCTTCCCGAAGGCCGCGCCGATGATCACGCCGACCGCCAGGTCGACGACATTGCCCTTGACGGCAAACTCCTTGAATTCGCTGAGGATGGTCATGGTTGGGAGGGTGCTGGAGCACTGGGGTTGAGGGAGGCGCCAGTATGCATGGGGATGCCGCACGATCGGATCTTCGCGATGGCCGCAGGTTATGCAGACTTTTTTAGGAATGTGACCTACGCCTGGGTTTTCGTGTGCGCGGAGCCATTGCAAAACTCGAGCGGGAACAGGCTTAGAAGGACCGACGCTCTTCCAGTCCCGCACTCCCTCGAGCGGGTGATGCGGACAGCTATTCCCAACTTTACATTCCTGCTCTTCTTCGCCGAACTGCCGAGGTTCGTTGGGGTGACGCAACGCCCTCCCTAGGAGTCCGGAGAGGCTTCCCATCACATTAACGTTTTAGTAATCATACTAAGGTTATAAAAAAGACTTTCCAGCTGAGGATTCTTGGTGTCGGCAGCCAGCGTTGGACATGAGACGAACAGAGGGACTGGCCTATGATCGGCCTGTGAAGCCGCGGTTGGACACAATCTTTTGCAACTCACAAACCGGAAGAGGTCGTATCACGAAAGGCGACAATCTCCGGTTGGCCCGCTCAAGGTGATCACCCGCGGGCTTGCTTGACCAACAGTCGAACAGGGAGGTCGCCGACTATGGGCCACTGTCAGTGAGGTGCGCTCTAGAGGCTCGACTGTTGACTAATCCAATTTCTCGTGCTATGGGGATCGATTTGAGACGCTACGTGTACTCGTTTGGCTGGGGCACCGCCTTGGCTGGCGCAATGTTGTTGCAGGGATGCGCGCCTGGCTTTGGCTCCATGGTGCCCTATGAGGCTGACTACGGGCTGCCGCCGGAGTTTCAGTACCTGCCAGCGGATGGCGCGCCCGACGGAGTGATTACCTCCATCTCTCCGGCCTTGATTCGTAGCCTGGTGGAAACCGAATCCGCTCAGGTTCCCCAGGAGGTAAAAGCCCTTTTTGGAGAAGCCCCGGTATACACCATCGGGCCGGGCGACGTAGTTGGGGTAATCATTTATGACCATCCAGAGCTGTTGCCGAATTCTGGTGCGGTGATCAGTCAGCAGATTGATCCCACGGGAATCAGTGTCGCACCCGGGTTCATTGTTGGTTCGACAGGCGAAATAAGCTTCCCCTACATTGGTCGCGTTAAATTGGCAGGCCTCACGGAAATCGAAGCGTCTGATCTCATCGCCAGACGAATTGCTTCCTATATTAAAGAGCCCCAGGTAACTGTTCGAATTCAATCGTTTAGAAGCCGTCGTGCGTACGTTGAAGGGGAAGTAAGAACGCCCGGACTGCAGATTTTCACTGACCTGCCGATGACTTTGGCGGAAGGCATCAACCGCGCGGGTGGGATTACATCAAGTGGCGATCGCTCATTCGTTACGCTCACTCGCGGCGAGAAAACTACAGTAATAAATCTGCAAAAGCTGCAAAGTGTCGGAGCGGATGCGAGTCGAATACCTTTGCAAAATGGGGATATCGTACAAGTTCGCAATCGCGATGAGAGCAAGGTGTATGTGATGGGTGAAATCTCTCGACCATCAGCATTGCTAATGCATAACGGTAACTTGACGTTGAATGAAGCTTTGGGCGAAGCTGGCGGCCCGAACCTAACCAGTGCAAATACGGGGCAAATATTTGTTATCCGTAGCAATGCAAAGGGGGTTCCTGCAATATTCCATCTGAACGCGAGAAATCCGGCAGCGTTGGCACTCGCCGAACGCTTTCAGTTGGCTCCAAGGGATGTCGTGTATATAGATTCAGCCCCCCTTGTTACTTGGAATCGCTTGATAAGTCTGATATTGCCCTCGGCTCAATTGATCAATACGGGCGATGAAATCTGGGCTCGACATCGATGAATTTAATACTTGCTGTCTGCATTGGAAACATATGCAGAAGTCCAATGGCCGAAGCGCTTCTAGCAACAGAGTTGCCAAATGTCAATGTTGCTTCGGCCGGTATTGGGGCGTTGGTGGGAAAGCCAGCAGATCCCATGGCGTGCCAGTTGATGAGCGCCCGCGGGATAGATATTTCTCCTCATATTGCTAAACAGCTGAATCAAGATTTATGCCGCCGAGCGGATCTTATTCTGGTGATGGATTTAGAGCAAAAGCGGCACATTGAATCTGCTTATCCTTTTGTGCGCGGAAAAGTCTATCGGCTCGCTGACTCGATAAACAGAGATGTGCCCGATCCATACAAAAGAGGGGAGGCTGCTTTCGAGCAGGCCCTCGATCTTATCGACTCCGGCGTTCAAGTTTGGGTTGAACGGATCAAGAAAATATCAAAAATCTGAACTTTAAAAAATGAACGCAATTCAGCAGACGCCATTGGCTTCTCCGTCGATGAATGAGGAAGAATCTGGAACGAAGATTGCTGAGTATTGGGACATACTCATTGATAACCGCTGGTTGGTGGCTGCGACAGTGTTCGCTGCATTGGTGCTCGGAGCCCTTTATGCAATTTTGAGTCGTCCGATTTACGAGGCAAACGTCACGCTGCAGGTGGAAGACAGTGGAAATTCAGCGGGAAGTTTTTTGGGGGATGCGGCCTCATCACTGCTGAGTGTCAAGACCCCGGCGGCTGGCGAGATCGAGATTCTTCGTTCCCGGTCGATCCTGGGTCATGCTGTAGAGAATACCAAACTTTATATTCATGCAGCACCTCGTTACGCCCCTGTGATTGGAGCTTGGCTCGCACGCCGTTCCAAAGAGCTTTCATCGCCGGGTTTTTTGGGCATGCCAGGATATGTGACTGGGCGAGAAAAAATTGTCGTAGCGCAATTCGACGTGCCTGCGCCTCTCGAAGGAACGCGGTTCGTTTTGACGGCTCAATCCGATGGTAGGTACTTGCTAACTCACGAAGAAATAGATACCCCTCTCCAAGGGGAGGTTGGCAAACCAATGAGTGTCGAATTGGCCGGCGGCAAATTCAATTTGCTAGTTGGTTCATTGATCGCAAAACCAGGAGCTCAATTTGAATTGATCCGATCCTCGAAGCAATTGACGCTGCTTGGCCTTCAACGTGCGCTGAAAGTATTGGAGAAGGGCAAGCAGTCAGGAATTCTAGATGTTAGCATGCAGGACTCTGATCCGGAGAAACTCACTCAGATTTTAAACGAGATCGGGCGCCTTTACGTTCGCCAGAATATTGATCGCAAAGCTGCGGAAGCTGAAAAGACACTTGGATTTTTGGATACTGCATTGCCGCAATTCAAAAAGCAGCTTGAACAGTCCGAGGATTTGTATAACAAGTACCGCAATCAAAACGGCACAGTAAGCTTGGACGACGAGGCAAAAAATGCCTTGACCCAAACAGTAGATCTGCAAGCCAAATTGCTGGACGCGCAGCAGAAAAGAAGAGAACTATCTGCGCGTTTCACTGACAGGCATCCAAGCGTCCAGACGCTAGACGCCCAGATCGCTGCATGGAAAGCGGAAATATCCGGGGTCGAGGCGCGTATAAGAAAAATGCCAATGCTTCAGCAAAACACGCTTCAAATGCAGCGCGATATCAAGGTCAATACGGACCTTTATGTATCGTTGCTAAACAGCTCGCTGCAAATGAGGCTTGCTAAAGAAGGTAAAGTCGGAAACGTCCGCCTATTGGATGAAGCGCTCATACCTGAGCGCTCGGTTAAACCGCAAAAAGCGCTAGTTGCCATTATCGCGCTGCTTATCGGCTTGGCTGGTGGCACTTTGGTAGCAATTGCTCGTTCAATGTTCTTTGGTGGCATCAGAAACCCGGCCGAGATTGAAGCGCATACGGGGCTCAATGTGTACAGCAGCATCCCATTGAGCTCGGCTCAACGAGCAATGGATCGCAGCATGGAAAACAAAATCAAAGGCATCCATGTCCTTGCCCTATCGCACCCAGAGGATCCGGCGGTGGAGAGTCTCCGAAGTCTTCGCACTGCTCTGCAATTCGCAATGCTGGAAGCCAGCAACAACAGACTGCTAATCTCCGGAGCAACTCCTGGCGTTGGGAAAACCTTTGTTTCCGTCAATTTTGCCGCGATTGCAGCGGCGTCGGGAAAGAGGGTACTGCTGATTGACGCCGACCTTCGAAAGGGACGCGTCAATCAATTTTTCTCCGTTCCTCGCGCCGCCGGCCTGTCTGAGCTGATAATTGGAACGTTGGAGCTGGAGCAAGCTGTACGTTCTCACATGCTTGAAAATCTCGACATCATCACGACTGGGGTACTACCGCCTAATCCCGCGGAACTCTTGATGAGTGAGTCGTTCCAGCGGCTGCTGGAGGAGTTTTCTTCAATTTATGACCTAGTTATTGTCGACACTGCTCCGGTTCTTGTAGCTGCCGATACCGCGGCTGTCGCCCCGTTGGCTGGAACGCTTTTGCTGGTGGCTAGAGCGGAGAAAACGCATTTAGGCGAATTGAATGAAAGTGTTCGTCGTCTTTCTCATACCGGGTCGTCTGCGAATGGTGTGATATTGAATGCGATGGATCTAACGCGGCGGCACACCGGGAGCCATGCGTACAGGTATGGTGGATATCGGTATACGCATTACAAATACAAAGAAGATTCCGCTGCAAATTAAACCTTCTTCAATATTTTTTCGAGCCTCAAAGCCGTTGAATCGAGTTTGGGAAAATTTTTAAATAGTGATTCTGTAAAAATGATGAGCGCGAAAAATAAAACCATAGCAATAATCGGACTGGGCTACGTGGGACTTCCACTGGCGGTGGAGTTCGGGAAAAAGAGGGAAGTCATTGGGTTTGATATTAATTCGGCTCGAATTTCCGAACTGAAAAATGGCAATGACCATACACTTGAATGCAATGCCGAGGAGCTTGCTCAAGCACGATACTTACGCTACTCATCCGATGCCGAGTTGTTGAGAGAGGCGCAAATCTTTATTGTGACTGTTCCAACGCCTGTAGATTCTGCCAATCGCCCGGATTTGACGCCTCTGGTTCGCGCAAGTGAGACGGTTGGAAAATATCTTAAGGATGGCGATATAGTTATCTATGAATCGACCGTTTACCCCGGGGCAACCGAAGAAGTTTGTGTTCCCATTCTTGAGCGCATCAGTGGAAAAAAATTCAATAAAGATTTTTTTTGTGGTTATAGTCCAGAAAGGATCAACCCTGGCGATAAAGAACACAGGCTTGCCACGATAAAAAAAATAACAAGTGGAAGCGTTCCGGAAGTTGCCGATGTCATCGATCGACTTTATGGGGAAATTATTACTGCAGGGACGCACAGAGCAAGCAGCATTCGGGTAGCGGAAGCCGCAAAAGTCATTGAAAACACCCAGCGCGATGTGAATATTGCGTTGATGAATGAATTGAGCTTAATTTTTCGAAAGCTGGGGATAGATACGCTTGAGGTTCTGGAAGCGGCAGGAACAAAATGGAATTTCTTGCCGTTCAGGCCCGGTTTGGTAGGCGGGCATTGCATTGGGGTAGATCCATATTATCTAACTCATAAAGCCCAACAAATGAACCATCACCCCGAAGTTATTTTGGCTGGACGTCGAATTAACGACAACATGGCTGCAGTTGTGGCAGATGAGACTGTCAAGATCATGCTTGGTAAGGGAATTTCGCCGCTTGGTAGTCGCATCTTGGTGCTTGGGCTAACTTTCAAGGAAGACTGTCCCGACATTCGGAACACGAAGGTTGTGGAAATTGTTCGCACCCTTCAAACCTACCGCGCCGAAGTAGATATCTACGACCCATGGATCAGTGTTGACGAGGCGGCTCAAGAGTACGGCATTCATTGCCTTCGTGAACAGCCTCGGAGCAATTACTACGACGCAATTGTTGTCGCAGTGGGGCACAATCAGTTTAAAAAATTAGGGGAACCAGGATTAAAAGATTTTGGCAAATCCCTCTCGGTTCTATTTGACGTGAAAGGAGTTCTCCCTTATGGCTCCTCCGATGGGCGACTCTAAAAAATGGTTTCTCATTTTCAGCAAACTTTGGAATCTCTTCAAAAAACCCCCCATACTTGGCTGATCACGGGCGTCGGTGGATTTATTGGTAGCCATTTGCTTGAAGCCTTACTTAAGCTAAATCAGCGAGTAGTGGGAATCGATAATTTTTCTACCGGAAATCCAGAAAATCTAAAGCAAGTTCAGCGCGAGATTCTGGCCGAGCAATGGAAAAATTTTCTTTTTCTTGAAGGAGATATTCGAAACCTCGAAGATTGTAGACGTGCTCTTACTTTTTCTTCCTCTGAGCAAGGCTCATTTCCGGTTGAATATGTATTGCACGAAGCGGCTCTTGGATCGGTTCCGCGCTCAATCAACGATCCCATCACCACAAATGCGACAAACATCGATGGTTTTCTCAACATGTTGGTTGCGTCTAGAGATGCCGAAGTCAAACGCTTCGTGTATGCCGCAAGCAGTAGCACTTATGGCGATCATCCAGGTCTTCCGAAGATTGAGTCCATTATTGGAAAGCCGCTGTCTCCTTATGCGGTGACTAAGTATGTCAACGAACTGTATGCCGATGTGTTCGGACGGGTCTATGGACTTCAATGCGTTGGGCTTCGTTATTTCAACGTATTTGGTCCTCGCCAAAATCCAAACGGAGCATACGCCGCAGTTATTCCAAGATGGTTTTCAAGTTTAATTCAAAAAGAGGCTATTCATATAAACGGGGACGGTGAAACGTCTCGGGATTTCTGTTATGTGAAAAATGTCGTTCAAGCGAATATTCTGGCCTCTTGTGCTAAAAATGCAGAAGCCATTGGACAGGTTTTTAATGTTGCAGCAGGGAATAGAACAAGCTTGAACCAGCTATTTTTGCAAATTCGAGCCCTCGTATCAGCGTCGGTACCCGAGGCGGGCTCTATTGACCCATCCTATCGAGACTTTCGAGCTGGAGATGTAAAGCACTCTTTAGCAGACATTTCCAAAGCGGCGACTCTGCTTGGGTATCAGCCATCGCATCAGATTCTAGAGGGCTTGCAAGAGTCAGCGCCTTGGTATTTGACTAGCAGCTCGTAAACCAGCTTCTTCCCTGGCTTCTTGAATTTTTCTTCTTCGTGAGTTTCCGTGAGATTCGATAAAAGTTTTTTACTCATTTTTAGAAGAAGCGAAAATGAAGGGGGCGAGCGATATAGGCGAGCAGCTCTGACATCGGTGTTTAATATTGCAAGCCAATTTCTACAGCTCGCGACGGGCCTTATTAGCGTTCCGCTCACTCTGAACTATATTGGCGTAGAGCGGTTTGGGCTATGGATGGCACTATCATCGTCTTTGACTCTCCTGGCTTTTTCTGACTTTGGACTCGGTATTGGTCTTCAGGACAAACTCTCAAAGTCAATTGCGGTTGGGAATAAAAAACTTGCTATAGAATTCTTTTACACTGCAGCATCCTTTGCTGCAATTTTGTTTCTGCTGCTGCTCTTGAGTTTGCTTTTAATTCCGCTTCTAAACATAAAAAATCTTCTCTCATTGCAAACGCAGGAGGCGGTTGCGGAAATAGTTCCAACTACTCAGATGGTGGTTCTTGTCATTGGAATAGGAATCTTGGCAGGAATTGTCCAGCGAACTTTCAATAGCCTCCAGGATGGATTTTGGATTGCCATTCTTCAGATAGCCGCACGCATCTCGTCGCTGGGATTGTTATTTGTTGCCGTGCATTTTAAGTGGGGATTGCCTGCTCTGGTTTTGATTGTCGGCGGATTGTCTAGTTTGGCAATTATTTTTTTTGGACCGGTCATTTTATTCAGGGCTCATCCATGGCTGTTTGTCTCGAAGGCTTATAAACTAATTAACTCGGCCGCGTTGCTCGAGATACTAAAGGTCGGGTCGGCGGGTCTTCTCGCTTCCGTGGCTATCTATCTTGTAAACAACTCAATTTTCGCGTTGATTTCGATGAAATATGGAGTGGCTGCTGTGACACAGTATTCCGTATTAAATAAGCTGTTGACTATCCCGACCTTCTTTCTGACCTACCTGTTTTTGCCGCTATGGCCCGCAATTAGTGAGGCAAAGGCTAAAAACGATGTGGCTTGGATACTCTCGCTTCATTTGAAAATACTCAAGACTACTTTGTTCTTTTCTGTTTTCACTTCGACTCTTTTTCTTATATTTGGAAAGGAAGTTGTCTTTGTTTGGACGAGAAATCAAGCGGTCGTGCCGGATTTTGATCTTTTATTCGCCTCTGTGTTCTTCATGGCGATAGGATTCTGGAACTCTCTCTACTCAACGATTCTCAATGGGCTCTCCAGATTTAACGGGCAGGCATCTTACGGGGTTCTCATTGCGATATCTTTTTGCTTATTGGCATGGCTAGTTCCAAGAGAATATTCTGTGGCTTCTATTGTATGGGTTGTAGGTGGGGGATATGCATTGAGATGCGTCCTAATGTGGCTAGAAACCAGGCAGCAGTTGAAGAAGCTGGGCTCCTCCGTAAAACATGAGCGAAACATCTAAAACGCTATGAAGCTTCGAGGAAAATTTTTCCTTCCGGCAAGGATGCTTGTTGGCTATATCCTCCTGACCTTGGCCCTGCATATCTTCGGACCATGGGATTTTAGAGAAGAAAAGCTTGATAGAGTCATTATTTTTATTGCCTTTGTGTTGGTCGCATTTATTTTGGGTTTTCGCAGCAGCATAAAAACGAAATTTCTCCCGCAGGCTCCAGATGTCGAGCGTGAAGCGCGAAATTTTTCGCACTTCCGTGCTGCGGCAAAGATTATTTTGATCTTGCAGCTTTTCCTCCTTCTAGCGGCCATATTCTCGGACTACTCTGCAGGACGTTTGAATTTGGATTTGGTGGCGAACCCGGGGCAAATCTACATTAATGCGCTGGAAGCTGCAAAAGACGAAGCCGAGGTTTCGTTTTTCGGGAAATTAAAAACTCTCGCGGCACCATTTTTTTATTTTGCGACAGTCTTCTTTGTTTTAAATTTTTCTAAGTTCACAAAATCTTGGCGCCTTTATTTTTCAACTCTTTTGGTCGGTGGCATTTTGCAAGCTCTTCTGGCTCGGGGGGCGCAGAAAGTTTTTTTTGACCTCCTGATTCTTCTCGTTTCCATCGGATTTGTCTCTGCCTTTTGGGATGCGCGAAAATTCAAGAAGCTTGTGGCTTACGGCTGTCTTCTATTTATATCCGCGCTGATCCTGTTCGCAATTTTCCAACTCTCTCGCTTAGAGGCGTATGACGCACTCGATTACTCCGGAGAGTATCGGATGAGCTTAGATCGATACGGACTATTTTTTTCCATTTTCGGAGAAAGAATAGGGCTCGGGTTGGCGCTTTTCATAAGCTACGTCAGCCAAGGATATTACGGATTGTCATTGTGCTTGCAACTTCCGTTTGAATGGACGTACGGAGTTGGTAATTCTTTCGCATTAACTTCATATGCGGAACAATACTTCGGCATTGTGGGTGTTTATGAAATGTCGTATCCCGCTCGGATGGAAGCCGTATTCGGCTGGCCCGCCAAGATGTATTGGCACACCTTTTTCCCTTGGGCTGCGTCTGATATTTCTTTTCCAGGGGTCGTCGTTCTGATGTTTTTTATTGGAAGAATTTACGGAAAAAGTTTCTTAGAAGCGGTCGTCTACAAAAGTCCGCTTGCCGCAACCGTTTTTTATTTTTTAACTACGTTACTTCTTTATCTTCCTGCAAATAATCAACTGATGCAATCTCGAGAGATGACAATCGGTTTCCTCGTTGTCTTGGTCTATTGGTTATTTATGGGAAAGAAATTTGGAAAGTTGAGCCGCAGAAGAGTGAGTGGCGACAGATTAGGGGCTGCTGCATGACGGACAAGGCAATCGTGGAAACTGATAAATCTTTCCCACGCGTTCTGGTGATCAGTGCTACACCCCTAGCCGCATGCAACGCCACAGGAATAACTCTCTCAAATCTTTTCTTTGCTTGGCCTAAAGACAGGATTGCGCAAATTTACGATGACAAGGTAAGCCCCGATCCTTCAATCTGCGCTCGGTACAAGAGGCTTCCGGCTAACGATGCTCTGATTTTTCAATTAGGGAAGAGCCTGCTAGGTAAATCAAAAAAGAAAAGCAGTAATGTTAAAAAAGATGAAGCAGATATATTTGAGCTCCCCAGGGGGCGGGGAATAACATCCGCCGTCGGGGATTGTGTGCCATTTTTGATTTCTTCCGAAATTAAATCTTGGGTAAGAGAGTTTAAGCCGGAAGTAATTTACTCATTGCTGGGAAACATAAGAATAATGAAGGCTGCTCTGCAGATTTCGAGTTTTTTTCGGATTCCGATTGTGCCGCATTTCATGGATGATTGGCCAGAGACTTTATACGCAGATGGACTCTTGAAAATAATTCCTAACTATCTTCTCCAGAAAAACTTACGATACATATTAAGCCAATCGAATCGAAGAATTACTATAGGTCAAGATATGTCGATGGAGTTTAAGCGGAGGTACGGAGGGGATTTTGATTACATCATGAATTGCGTTCCAATCGAAAAAATAAGGAATAAAACTTCAGATCAATTGGGATTGAAATTCGTTTTCTCTGGCGGGTTGCACTTGGGACGTTTTGAGACATTGCTTGCGATTGTCAAGGTAATGCAACTTCTGAAAACGCGATGGAGCGGTTTGGAGATACTGATTTTTGCGCCACTGCAAGACTTGAAACTCTACGGGCCTAAGCTTGCCTCGTATTCTGTTGTTCGGGGAGTAAAAACCCTTGCGCCAAATGATGTTTATGGCGCGCTGCTCGATGCAGATGTCCTAGTTCACGCCGAGTCTTTTGAGCAAGAAAATGCTCGATACACAAGATTCTCGATTTCCACAAAAATTCCGCAGTATATGGCTTCGGGTCGTCCCGTTCTTGCGTGCGGGCCTTCAGACCTCAGTTCCATGCGTTATCTGTTGAGCGTCGAGGCGGGGTTAGTCGTTTCAAATTTTGAAGACTCCGACCTTAGAGTTGCAATTGAGGCGCTTGTTGAATCTGCAGAGTTACGCGAAAAATTGGGCAATAATGGTTTTTCAGCCGCATGCCTTCATCATGAAGCTTCGCAAGTTAGAACGAAGATGAAAAAGATAATTTCCGAAGCTGCGGAGCCATGAGTCACAAAAAAAAATGGGTGTGCTATGCCGCGCCTTTTCAATTTCCATGGGGACAGGCGGGTTCACGAAGAATTGTCGGAATGACCCGAACGCTCTCCGAATTGGGCTTTCAAGTAATAGTCTGCTCAGGAGAGCGTGAGCCAGTTGATCTTTGCAACTTGGGTGAAGGTGAAGTCGAAGGATCCATCCGCTATGTGGGACTTGAAGAACTGCCGTCAAAAGCCTCGAGTCCTTTGCAAAAATCTGTTCAGATTTTTGCAAAATGGGGAGCAAAAACGGTAGAGTGGCTGGATAGGCAAGCTGAAAGACCCGCTTACATCTTTGTTTATGGCGGAGGGGCGCCGTATATATTTCGAATTCTTTGCTGGGCGAGAAAGCATCGAATCCCTGTTATTGCCGATGTTGTCGAATGGTACGATCCTCGTCAATTGACGGGAGGGCGATTCGGGCCTTTTAATATCAGCATGAAGCTTGCACTTCGGTTGTTGTATCCACGGTGCGCTGGCGTGGTGGGTATAAGCCGATTATTAGAGGATTATTATAGAGATAGGGGTGTCCCAGTCGTAAGAATCCCGCCCACACTGGATGTTTTTTCCCTAGATCTCGAAAGCTCTTCAAGGCGTGATGGGCCGGTTCGGCTTATCTATGCGGGCACCCCTGGTGCGAAGGACTTGCTCAAAAATGTAATTTTGGCCTTTGAAAATCACGAAGCAAATGATTTTAATATTGAACTGTACATCCTAGGGCCCGATGTTACGGAAGTAGTCTCTTTGTTGGAAGGAAGAGAAATTCCGAGGAACATAAAGGTGATTGGCCGGGTTGGGCAGGCAGAAGTTTTTGAGCATATTCGTCAAGCCGATTTTAGTGTGCTCTTGCGCGAGAGCGAGCGTTTTGCACACGCTGGTTTTCCGACAAAGTTTGTCGAGAGTATGGCGAATGGAACGCCTGTAATTGCAAACCTTACAGGCGATTTGGAGTTGTATCTTCAAGATGCCAAAGATGGATTAGTCTGTTTCGATTATTCGGTTGCTGCCCTAATCGCTGTTTTGTCCCGTCTCCCGTCTATTTCAAGGGAAAGTCTAAAGGAAATGCGAATTTCAGCCCGGGCCCGGGCCGAGCAGTCGTTCGACTTCAGGCAATATGTGCAGGATATGAATCGGTTTTTAACCGATGTTGATGCGAATTATGCCTAAAAGCCTAGAAGAAAAGAAGCGCGCGCTTCAAGTTTGTCTGATTGCTCCTTTCCCCCCACCTTACGGTGGAATCGCAAATTGGACATTTAATCTTCTAAGATTTTCAAAGGATCATGCAGATGCTCATTTGACATTATTGGATATCGCTCCTCGCTGGCGCTCGATCCATCAATTGGGAGTGGTGCGCCGAATATTGGGAGGTGGTGCCCAGTTACTACGAGACGCATGCCGCTTGATGCGACTGCTGTACTCTCGAAAATTTGATGTATTGCATTTGACTACATCAGGTGGGCTGGCCTCTGGTCGTGACGTGGCATGTCTTTTTATCTCGAAGCTATTTGACGTTGAAATTGTTTATCATATAAGGTTCGGGCGAATTCCGGAAATTATTGAGAGAAACACCATTGAATGGCGCTTGATTAAGCGAGTAATCGCGGGGGCGGGCAAGGTCGTTGTAATTGATGAGGCTACGTTTCTTGCGGTGAAGTCTGCTCTTCCTTTTGCGAAGATAACGAAAATTCCGAATTTCGTTGACTTTTCTACTATTCCTTTGGTAAAGCCTCTAGCTGGAGTTGGGAGAAAGACTGCGGTCTTTCTTGGTTGGGTGACGCGCTCAAAAGGTATTGCCGACCTATTGGAGGCTTGGGAGATTGCCGCGGACTCGTCATGGAACTTGGATATTATTGGCCCAAAAGATTCGGAATTTGCCAATGAGATGGAGAACAAGTATGGCAACGAGAAAATTCGATTCCTCGGGGAGTTAGCCCGGGTTGATGCGTTGGCGCATATGGCCAGTTGTGATTTATTTGTATTTCCTAGTCATACCGAAGGATTTCCAAATGCCGTCGCAGAGGCAATGTCTTTGGGCTTGCCGATTGTGGCTACACGAGTGGGGGCGATCCCGGAGATGCTAGGCAATGGCGCCGGATTTTTGGTTGACCAGAAGCGAAAAGACCAACTTGCCAAGATCTTGAAGGAAGTTTTGCAAAATACCGAACTGAGGAAGTCTGCGGGTAGGCTTGCTTTTGAAAGGGTACGCCGTCTTTACGATGTCGAGGTAATCTTTTCTCGCTACCTTGAAGAGTGGCGTGCAGTTTCGCGATAATTTGTCTTATTGGAGTTAGTATGTTTACTGGAAAAAGACTGTTGATCACTGGTGGTACCGGGTCCTTTGGAAATGCTGTTCTGAAGCGATTTGTTGACTCGGAAATAGCGGAAATTCGCATCTTCAGCAGAGACGAAAAAAAGCAAGACGACATGCGTAAGCGCTATGGCAGCGATAAATTGAAATTCTATTTGGGCGACGTGAGAGATCCCAAAAGCGTAGATCACGCGATTCGAAATGTGGATTTCGTCTTTCACGCTGCGGCGCTGAAGCAGGTTCCCTCGTGCGAATTTCATCCAATGGAAGCAGTGCGCACCAATGTTCTTGGCACGGAGAATGTCCTAGCCGCAGCAATTAACGCCGGTGTGCAGCGCGTCGTATGTTTAAGTACTGATAAAGCCGTATACCCGATCAATGCGATGGGAATTAGTAAGGCCATGATGGAGAAGGTAATGGTGGCTGCCAGTAGGAACTTGGAAGGTAGCGGCACCGTAATTTGCGGGACCCGGTATGGAAATGTGATGGCATCCCGTGGGTCAGTTATTCCATTGTTTGTGGATCAGATATTTAAAGGTCTTCCGATTACGATCACGGACCCGAGTATGACCAGATTCATGATGACCCTATCGGATGCGGTCGATCTTGTGCTTTATGCTTTCGAAAATGGAAGCAACGGGGATATTTTTGTTCAGAAGGCGCCTGCAGCAACAGTGAAGATTCTCGCCGATGCGATTTTGCAGGTTTTGAACAAGCCAACTCATCCTGTTCGTGAAATTGGAACGCGGCACGGAGAAAAACTTTACGAGGCACTGCTAAGCCGGGAGGAGAGGGCATGCGCCGAGGATTTGGGTGGGTATTTTCGAGTCCCACCTGATGGCCGAGATTTGAATTATGGAAAATATGTGGATCAAGGGGAAAAGCGTATTACGCAAGGTACGCATGGTGAGGATTACAATTCCCATAATACAAATCGTCTTGATTTGGAGAGCATGAGTAAATTGTTGTTGAAGTTGGATTTCATGCAAAAAATTGCGCGAGGCGAGCACGCGGTCGCCGAGGAGTGAATTCATGAAAATCTTGATCACGGGAGCCAATGGCTTTGTCGGCAAGAATCTGCAGCTCCACTTAGCAGTGCGCGAAGACGTGGAGGTGTTGTGTTTTACACGCAACCAGTCGATAGCGGAGCTATCGCAGTTAGTTCAAGGTGTCGACGTTATTTTTCATCTCGCAGGCGTTAACCGTCCCAAGTCAGACGAAGAATTCACTATGGGAAACGTTGACCTTACTTCGAAGCTCTGTAGTGTGATCGAGGGTGAGGTCGCGCGCTCCGGAAAAAAGCCAACGGTTCTGTACTCTTCTTCGACGCAAGCGGCGAATTCGAACCCCTATGGGATTAGCAAGCGTGCGGCGGAAAACGTGTTGAGGTCGCTTGCTGAGAAAGGGGTGATACGACTGCACCTCTTTCGTCTACCCAATGTTTTTGGGAAGTGGTGCAAGCCGAATTACAACTCTGCGGTGGCCACGTTTTGTCACAACATCGCGCGCGACCTCCCGATCCAAATCAATGATCCTGCTTCGGTAGTGACGATGGTGTACATCGACGATGTGCTTGCGAGATTCCTGCAATTGATGGACGGCGCTGATGGCGCGCAGGATTTGGAAGGATTTGAACTCATAACTCCGACTCACACAGCGACGGTTGAGCAAATTGCGCAGCAAATCCGGAGCTTCAGGGATAGTCGCGCGACGCTCACGACAGAGCGAGTTGGTCGTGGTCTGACACGCGCGCTTTACTCAACTTATGTAAGCTATTTGCCGGTCGATTCGTTCGCCTACGAAGTGCCTCAGCACGGCGATCCGCGAGGCGTATTCGTCGAAATGCTCAAGACGCCAGATTGTGGGCAGTTCTCATTTTTTACCGCGCATCCTGGCATTACCCGCGGCGGCCATTATCATCATACAAAAACGGAAAAATTTCTGGTTATCAAGGGGCATGCGCGTTTCAATTTTAGGCACATGCAAACTGGCGAGAAGCACACGTTATTGACTACTGGAGATAAGGCGAAAATTGTTGAGACAGTACCAGGATGGACGCATGACATCACCAATGTCGGTGACGAGGAAATGGTTGTGATGCTTTGGGCGAATGAAGTCTTTGATCGGACTCATCCCGATACGTATGCTTGTCCGGTTTGACAGTTGAAAATTGCTTGGTTCTTCAGATGAAAAAACTCAAAATCATGACCGTGGTCGGCACTCGGCCAGAAATCATTCGGTTATCGCGAGTCTTAGCTCGCTTGGATGAGCATTGCGATCATGTTCTCGTTCACACCGGACAAAATTATGACTACGAGCTTAACCAAGTGTTTTTTGATGATTTGAGGGTTCGCAAGCCCGATCATTTTCTCAATAGTGCAGCGGACTCGTCTGGTGCGGCACATACTATCGGCAATCTGATTATCGCGGTAGATAAAATTTTGGCATTGGAGCAACCAGAAGCGATGCTGGTGCTTGGGGATACTAATAGTTGCTTGTCTGTTATTCCCGCAAAGCGTCGTAAAATTCCAATTTTCCATATGGAGGCGGGAAATCGCTGTTTTGATCAACGCGTACCGGAGGAAACCAATCGGCGCATCGTGGACCATACAGCCGATGTGAATCTAACTTACAGTTCGATCGCTCGGGAATATCTGCTACGCGAAGGCTTGCCGCCTGACTTGGTCATCAAGACGGGGAGCCCGATGTTTGAAGTTTTAACATATTATCGTCCAGACATCGACGCGTCCGACATCCTGTCCAGGCTGCAGCTTGACGGAGAGCGCTACTTCTTGGTGAGTGCGCACAGGGAGGAAAACATTGAGTCACCATCGTCGTTCGCACGGCTGATTGAGGTATTAAATGTCGTTGCCGAAGACTACGGTCTTCCGGTGGTGGTTTCGACACATCCGCGTACGCAGAAGCGCATAGATGCAACAGGAGCACGATTTCATGCCAATGTGCGTCTTTTGAAGCCCCTGGGGTTTCACGATTACGTCAGCCTTCAGATGTCCGCGCGCGCAGTGCTTTCGGATAGTGGCACGATCAATGAAGAATCATCCATCTTGAACTTCCCGGCCTTGAACCTCCGGGAGGCGCATGAGCGGCCAGAAGGCATGGAAGAGGGGGCGGTCATGATGGTGGGGCTTGATGCCAATCGTGTGCGGCAAGCCTTGGCGATTCTCTCGAACCAGTCTCGCGGGGAGGAGCGGGATTTTCGCCAAGTAGCTGACTACAGCATGCCCAACGTTTCGGACAAAGTTTTGCGAATCATTCAAAGTTATACCGACTATGTCAGCCGGGTGGTTTGGAAAAAGTACTGACGCTACTTTAAAAAATCAATGAAAAGAGTCTTCGTAGTTTCGGAATACGTTCATGAAGCTCAAAATTCGACTGGCCATGTTTGGGAAAAAGTAATTGATAGACTTTCGTTGTCCGAGCAGGTCGGTGTGATCGCCCCTCGGGTTGCACCTAGCATTGAATTGTCCGCAAAAAAAGCAATGGATTTGCGATTTGCGCACCGCGCATTCAATAAGAATGGGTTGTTGCAGCGGCTTTTTGGGCAATTTCGTTTGACATTTGCGTTTGCGTGGAAAATTCTTACTTCGGTGCGTAGGGATGATCTGCTGCTCAGTGGAACCAATCCAACTGTCTTGCTGACAATACTGCCCGTGCTCAGGAGATTGTTGGGTTTTAAATGGATTGTTTTGGTCCATGACGTCTTTCCGGAAAATCTGATTCCCGCTGGAATTCTTCAAAAAAAGCAACTTTCATACAAAGTTCTTTCGCTTTTATTTTCCAAGGTTTATTCTTCGGCGGATAAGCTGCTTGTCATCGGACGAGATATGAAAGAGCTGATGGCCACAAAGATTCGTGATCCAAAGAAGATTGCTTTTGTTCCAAATTGGGCATCTGATAAGGATGTGAAGCCTGTCCCAAGGGGCGAGTTTTTCTTTTCTGAGAAGAATGCTTGGACGGGGCGCGTTGTCTTTCAGTTTTTTGGGAATATCGGGCGATTACAGGGAATAGAGAATCTACTTCAGGCTATCAATCTTGTCAAAAATCCGAAGGCTATTTTTCTCTTCATCGGCGAGGGGGCTCTGGCGAGAAAGGTTGCTGATTTTTCCAGGGAATTTCCTGATAAGAATGTGATTTATCACAAAGGAATTCCGTTGAAGGACAAAAATATCGGATTGGCGGCGTGCGATGTGGCGCTCATTTCTCTGGAGAAGGGAATGTTCGGGCTAGGGGTGCCCAGTAAGACCTATTATTCGATGGCCGCTGACAAACCTCTGATTGCCATCATGGATAAAGGATCTGAAATTTCTCGGTTGATCGATGAGCATGGCATCGGATGGCATTGCAGAGCCGATGATCCGCAGGCGCTTGCTGCCTTAATAGACCGAGTCGCCGACGAAAATTTACTTCTCAAGCGGGGACGGTCGCGTCAAGTGCTGCAAGAGAATTTCACTGAGGACAAGGTTCTCGATCTGTTTCTTCGTCAGGTGCAGGATGTTCTTCACTGAGCGTCCAACGGTATTGCTAACGGGGGCCTCCGGTTTTATCGGACGCGCGCTCGCGCGCGCCTTGGCGTGTGCGGAGTTCAAGCTAGTGGCCTGTTCCAGGCGCTCAGAGAACGGTGTGGAACCTCGTCTTGTTATTGCACCAGAACTTGATGACAGGGCCAACTGGATGCCGCTGCTCCAAGGCGTGGATGTGGTGATCCATGCTGCGGGAAAGGCGCATGACAGGCGGCCAGGAGCCGAGCAGGAAAGCGATTTACGGCGCATCAATGTGGACGGCACGCTAACCTTGGCGAAGCAGGCCTTGGCATCGGGTGTAGAGCGGTTTATTTTCCTGAGTTCCATAGGCGTCAATGGTCAGGTCACAGCTGGCGGCATGCCATTTTCTGAAGCAAGCCTACCCTCGCCAACGGCCGCATATGCATTCTCGAAGCTGCAAGCGGAGGTTGAATTACTTAGTCTTCTAAATGGGACTTCCATGCGGTTAACAGTGATACGTCCCCCTCTTGTTTATGCCGCCGATGCGCCGGGAAATTTTCAACGGTTGCTGAGGTTGGTTGCTCTCGGAGTGCCTTTGCCTTTTGGTGCTGTGGCTAATAAGCGCAGCATGGTGGCGCTGGAAAATATGGTTGATTTTGTCTTGACATGTGTGGCAAACCCAATGGCGGCCGGGGAGATTTTTCTTGTTTCTGATGGAATGGATCTTTCGATTGGCCAGATTATTGAGGAGATTTCAGTGGGGATGGGAATGGAAAAGCGAAAAGCAATTTTTAAATTTCCTGCTAGTGTCCTGAGTGTTTTCGCGAAAAGCATTGGGAGGTCTGATCTCTATGCGCAAATATGTGAATCGCTTGTAATTGATTCTCAGAAGGCCAGACGGCAGTTGAATTGGACGCCACCTGTCTCTGCCACTACCGCACTGCGGAATGCTGGCTCAGCATACATTGCTGGCAGGGGTCGATGATTTTTAAGGGACTATAGTGAAGCGATGTTTCGATCTGGTCGGGGCGTTGGTCGTTTCGGCCATTTTCCTCTTGCCTTTGTTGCTATTAGGACTGGTGGTGAGGTTAACCTCCAGTGGTCCTGCACTTTATTGGTCGGATCGAGTGGGCCGAGATAACAAGATCTTCCGCATGCCCAAGTTGAGGAGCATGCGGATAGGGACCCCCGCTGTAGCGACCCATTTGCTCACTTCTGCCGAATCGCATCTGACACCAGTTGGAGGCTTTCTGAGAAAAAGCAGCCTCGACGAGCTTCCTCAACTCTGGAGCATTCTGTCGGGCGACATGAGCTTGGTGGGGCCGCGTCCCGCGCTTTACAACCAAAATGATCTGATCGCCTTGAGGACCGAACAGGGAGTGCACCAACTGGTGCCAGGGTTGACGGGCTGGGCTCAGATCAATGGTCGGGATGAATTACCCATTGCCGAGAAGGTAAAGTTGGATGTGGAGTATTTGCATCGAAAGTCGCTGGCGTTCGATCTCAAGATTATCTGGCTCACCTTCTTGAAAGTTCTGAGGCGTGATGGTGTTTCTCATTGAAATGAAGCCGAAGCAATGAGACGGTTATTGATCATCGGAGCGGGCGGGCATGGTCGCGCCGTCGCCGAGGCCGCGGAACTCGGGGCAAGTCATGCGGTGGCTGGCTTTCTTGACGATGCAGCTGAGCTCAAGCATGACATTTGGGGTATTCCCGTCTGGGGAGGCTCTTCAATGTTGGCCGAGTTTTTGGGGCGGGTCGACGAAGTGGTTGTCGCCATCGGGAGCAACGCTGCGCGACGAGCCCTGCATCAACGCGTTCGGGAAGCGGGCTTGACGCTTGCGACCGTCGTCCATCCCACAGCTCTGCTTTCACCTCGAGCCGTTATCGGCCCTGGCTCAGTATTGATGGCGGGGGCGATTGTCGGTACGCAGGCTAGGTTGGGTGAGGGCGTCATTGTGAACTGCGGTGCTGTCGTGGATCACGATTGCATGGTCGACGACTTCGGGCATCTGGGGGTCAAGGCCGGCATGGCAGGCGGCGCCGTTCTCGGCGCCGGCGCATGGATGCAAGCAGGCTCCTCTCTGGGATACGGCGTCACCATTCCGCCAGCGAGCGTCTTGCGACCGGGCGAAAGTCGTGCCGCAGGATAACGAAGGCCGTGCAGCACCGCATGGTCTTCGATCACCGCGCGTTCATGCTGTCCCCTAAGTCCAGTTTCTTGATTGCGTAACCTTGTCAATAGATCGTGAAAATGAGGCTTTCGGTTGTCATCCCTTCGTTGTGGGTAGAGCTCGAGATTGGACATAACATGAATGTCGATGCGGTTGGGGTTTTTGAAGGTAGCTCTTTTGGCTTATGGAGCGACGACCAAGGTGGTGGAATCCTTCACGCTGGGTCATTCGCTGGGTACAGAGAATGACGTTGCCCGTGTCGAGCGTGCTGCTCGGGACTAGGCTGCGAGGGATCGAAGTCAGAGAATTCTTAGCTCGCATCCCATGAAAAGGGGAAGGAAGATGAGCCTCTTTGAGACACATTCATTCACAAAGCCGATGAGGGATTGCGCGGATTGCGTTGGCCCAAGTGGGCACAATCAACCGTAAACAATGGCATTTGCGCATTGGTAGGAGAGTCTTGAGTGATCAATCGTATGGCGGCGCAGTTGCTCGCCTTGCCGCGTGCGGCCAAGCGACTGCTGGCACTGAGCGTGGACGCCGTGCTCTGCGTGCTGTGTGTGTGGGTCGCGTTGAGCCTCCGGTTCGAACAATGGATAGCACCTGCAGGGCTGCAATGGTGGGCGGCCGTGATGGCGGTCCTGTTGGCGTTGCCGTTGTTTACCGTCTTCGGCTTGTATCGTGCGATCTTCCGCCATGCAGGTGCACCGGCGCTCATGGCAATCGTGCGAGCTTGTGCACTGTTTGGCTTGTTCTACGGGCTGATCTTCACGATTGTGGGCGTGCCTACCGTTCCTCGTACCGTGGGCCTGTTGGTCCCGTTGCTGCTTTTTCTTTGTGTCGGAGGCCTGCGTGCCATGGCGCGCTATTGGCTCGGTGGCATGTACATGAGTGCCATCGACCGGAAGGCGCTTCCACAGGTGGTGATCTATGGTGCTGGTGGCGCGGGCCTGCAACTCGCGGCCGCGCTCGCGCAGACCCGCGAAATGGTGGTGCGTGCTTTCATTGACGACGCTCGCCACCTCCAGGGCAGTACGCTCAACGGCCTGCGGATCCACTCGCCTGAATGGCTTGGCCGCAATGCCGCGACGCTAGGCATCACTGACGTGTTGCTGGCCATTCCGTCGACCACTCGTACACGGCGAATGGAGATCTTGAATGAGCTGATTCCATTGCGCCTGCATGTGCGCACATTGCCGGCACTGGTCGACCTCGCTCATGGTCGGGTGCAGGTGCAGGATCTTCACGAGATCGATATCGAGGACTTGCTGGGTCGTGACCCCGTGGTCCCCGTCGACGATTTACTCCATCGGAACATTCGTGGCCAGGTGATACTCGTGACTGGCGCCGGTGGTTCGATCGGCAGCGAACTGTGCCGTCAGATCGTGCAGCTCGCACCGTCTGAATCGCCCCGGATTTTGTAGACACCTCTGAGCCTCAATCCTGAGGCCCAATAGGAGGTGCCATGAGTAAACAGAGATATCCCGAAGAATTCAAGACCGAAGCGGTCAAACAGATCACCGA
>Ga0256891_1000026_pt1 | contig 19796 bp, 19 predicted proteins | sample MC6MC0514MT_FD_186335 | JGI IMG/M metagenome (GOLD analysis project Ga0256891, IMG submission 186335) | Metatranscriptome of enriched soil aggregate microbial communities from Iowa State University, Ames, United States - MC6-MC0514-MT... | ecosystem: Environmental > Terrestrial > Soil >...
CTAATTCGTTTAATCAGAAAGTAAGTGAATTTATATCTTTTTAAATAATCCTTTATTACCATTTTATTCACCTCAAAGTAGATAAAATAAAAACATTCAAATTAGCTTAGAATGTTTTTATAAAGCAGGATATTACACTGTCTTCAAATAACAATGGGAAAGTTGCTTTCCAGTTTGGCACGTTTTTGTACCTTAATCTATCTATAACACTTAAAATAGAAGTACATCCTCTTATAGTTAATTTAGTTAGTAATTGTTTTAAAATAGGTTCTTTATTAAAGTCATCTGAGTTATAGGTACTATTAATTATTCTATATAAGATGGATTTAATAGTATTATTATAAAAAACATATTGTACATTGTATTTATCTAACGTTCCCCATTGCTGTTTATAACTTTCATCTCCTCTAGTAAAATCAACTATCTTATAGTCTTGTTTGCAAGCTTCGTCAACGAGCATATATAATAGAATGTTCCCTGGAGAATATCTTCTATATTTCATGTTAAATGCCGTTAGGTAAAGGTATATATTCTTTCCATCTTCCATTGCAAATTCTACTGAAATTATTTCATTATTAAGTCTTAAATACGAAAGATGCAATAAATTACTTTTATATAGACCCTCAGCTGTTTGTATTGTATACATTCTTTCTTCTTCCACTCTAAATCTACTTGGATTATTTGTATTTTTATATCTTTCACAATGAAACTCAAAGAACTTATTCAGTATTGGTTGGATATCCTGCTTGTTGGTTACTTTATGATAAATAAGGTCACCGCATTCTTTTAATTGCCTTGTTTTTTTGCGAATTTCTTTAACAAGTTTTTTATCAAAAGTACCTATTACTTGTGTAACATCCTTATTAATAATTAAAAATGGGCAAATAAAGGTTCTATTCCGATCAAATATAAAGTTATCCTTTACTAATTGATTTCTCAGCATCCTATCAAAAATGGAGTTTTCCGGAATATCTCCCCACTCAATAAAGTCCCAGCTATCTTTGTCCTCATGTAATTTTTCAAAGGCTTTCGTAAGAATTTTTTTTGGTGCGTATTTTTTTGATAAAATTGGAACCAAATAATCGGAAAGTAATGACCCTATCGGTTTTAAGACAGAAAATTGTAAGCTTGCGAATTTTACTAATGATCGATAGAGTGGGATGATACCAATTGTTTTATTTTCAAATCTTATTTCTAAAATATATGGACTAATATGTTCTTTTTTTTTCTTATAATCCCACCAACTTTTAATCCATCTAATATCTTGAAAAACTGTTATTTCATGAAACTCATCTTTCAATTGATTCCATTCAGGATATATTTTATCGAGTACGTCTATTTTTCGATGAATAATAACTTCCAACTTTTCACACCCTTCATTAATCAGTTAAGAAAATTATGATTATCAACGTAATAAAGTTTAAACAAAATAAAAAACCTTATTTCTTAATAAGGAAATTTCGTTCACTACTCCTATAATCAACCCTTTTTAACCAATTTTTTAACTAATATGTTCGATCATATCGTACATTTTCTCAATTTCCTTTGTTGTATCTATATTTTCCATACTAAGGTTTTTAATAATATTTCCCCTTAAGTATTCATCATCTATTAATCGCTTAATCGCTTCATACATTTCGTTTTTATTGAAATTTACGATTAATCCAGTCTCTTCATTTATTACTTGTTCACTTGCACCGGTTTTAGTGGTGATAACTGGCTTATTAAAAGCTCTTGCTTCTGCAATCGTTATGCAATATCCTTCTTGGCGTGACGGTTGAACATAAAGATCACAATCTCTGATATAAGGATAAGGATTCGATTTTTTTCCTAATAAGATTAAGTGATCTTCCAACGAATACTTCTTTCTGAAATATTCCAATTGCCCACTTAAATCCCCTTCTCCAATGCAGTACCACCTAACATTATAGCCATCTGACTTTAATTTCAATAATACATCAGGGATCGAGTCTTGACCTTTTTCCCAGCCTAGCCTTCCGACTGTTAATATTCTAATTCCGCTAAATGGATCACTATAGCTTTCATTCGATCTTGATAATAACTTTATTTTCTTTTTATCGACAATGTTATAGAATACAGAAGTTTTAGTGGTCAAATGTGGGAATATGTTATTAAATTTCCTAGCAGCATATTGTGATACACAGAAAATCTTATCGTATTTTTCATAAATTTTTATATATTTTTTTAAAAGATCTGGATATTTTAACTTAGGGTCATCATCAGAATATCTTATTTTGTTGCCATCATTATTAATTTTAAATTCTTCATCTGAATCGCTAACATCACTATGAATCCACGCAATCTTCTTTTTTGCATTTATATTATTTGCTACATAAGTTACAGGAAATGAGGTAGGGATATGATAAGCAATCGCTAAGTCATATTTTCCCTCCATAATTGGCAAAACCTTGGATACATAAACATTTTCTTTAAAGACTGATTTAACTCTATATTTTAATAATATTGTATAAAAAGTTGTATCAAATGCTGCTTTAAGTTTACCATTATTTATATATCTCCATACCCTTTTGTACAAGCGAAGTTCATTAGCAAATAAGTATTTAATTTTTACATGCTTTGGGATTTTTTCTATTAAATCCCCACCGGGCTCCATTATAACTAAAGTAGTATCAAATAATTCCTTAGGTAAATTCTCAAGCATGGCTATTAAAGCTTTTTCTATCCCCCCCATTACCATCTTACGTGTTACGAATACAATCTTTGTTTTTCTTTTTTTAGCCACTTATTCCACCACACTATTGAGGTTTATTTGTGAAAATATCCTATCACATTAAGATGTACAGTGATTTTTATATGCTATACAGCTTTTACTTTGCTAGGAATTTCCACCAAGACTTCCCTTATTTCATTTATTATTGTTTTTAATTTCGTTTCAGGTATTTGGCAGTACTCGAATACTTCCTTTTCAACTTGAGATGTTTTTGCCTTGCGAATTGCTTCACCCTGAAGGTAGAATTGCTCAACATCCTGTGATTCATGGCAAGCTAACATTTGTCTTTTCAATTCTCGCTCTTTTTCTGAAATCTCAATGGTGACAGTTTTAGATTTATTGATATAAGTTGGTAAAAACTTTACTTTATGAGCACCTAACGGCTGTTCCGGGTTATATTCTGTCCATTCAAAAATGTTGGAGTATCCAATTGAATAGCAAACAGATTTCACAACAAAACTTGTCAAATCATGATCAATATGTCCACCTTCAATACAATGAACATAAATGCGTCTTGGATTCAACTCTTGTATAAGCTTAAGAATATCTGCCGCCATATTTTTTACATACCTTTGGGTTCCTCCATCAGGATATCCCAAGCAATAAATATTTGTATCTGGTATGTTGATTAATGATAAAGCATTTAATGCTTCTTGATATCTTGTTATTGTTTTTCTTTTTGATTCTCTAAACCTGATATTCCAACTTTCTCCGTCTCTCCCTGAGCCATTCGTTACAAATACAACCCTAGTACTATCATTTTTTAAGCTATGTCTGTATAGCGTTGTACCCAATCCTAATACATCATCGTCTGGATGCGCTGCAAAAACAAGAACATCCGTTTTGTCATTCAGGTTTTTGGTAGGTAATTTACGTCCAAGCATTTTCTTTGGATATCTGTATAACCCTCTTACATATTCTACATTTTTTATTCTTTTTTCATTTTTAGCGCTAAACTCTATTATGTTAATTAAAATTTTTTTCACTAGTCTATTTTTTAATATCAAAAAACTCACTCACCTTATAAGATATTCATACGTTCTTTAATTAAGTTCTTATACAACATAATCTAATAGTTTTCTTATCTCATCATTTTTATTAAATTTAATTCTGCTTAAGTTGTTTTTAAATCGTAAACACAAACTTGTGTCTTCAATTAAGCTCTTTATTGCCAAATATAATTCTGATTCGTCAAAATTTACAATAATACCATTCTCACCATTTAAAACCTGCTCCCTTGCTCCAACAAAATCTGTAGTCACGATAGGCTTATGAAATTTTCTTGCCTCAGCAAGAGAAATACAATAGCCTTCATGCATAGAAGTTTGAACATAAATATCACATTGTTTAAGATAACTATAGGGATTTTTTTTAGTTCCTAATAGAATTAAATGGTCTTCCAAGCCATAATGAATGATCATTTTTTCTATTTCTCTTCGTCGTGAGCCATCACCGATACAATACCATCTAATATTTATTCCATCCGATACTATCCTTTTTACTATGCCGGGAATGATCTCCTGCCCCTTCTCCCTGCTTAATCGTCCAATTGTTAAGATTCGAATTCCATCAAAATGATCATCATATCCGTAATCTTGCTCTGCCATTTCAGTCATTTTGTCGATATCCATCATATTGTAAAATACAGATGTTTTGTCCTTAAGATGTGGATAAGACTTATTGAAATTATTCATCGCATATTCAGAAACACAAAAAATTTTATCGAATTTTTCATATAAAGGAATATAAGGTATTAACTCTCTTTGGTATTGAGATACATCCGAATGAATCCAAGCTATTTTGTTTTTAGCTCTTATATTATTTATCACGACCTGAACTGGAAACGAGGCGGGAACATGGTAAGCTATGGCTAAATCGTATTCCTTTGAATAATTTCCTATTCTTTTTGAATAAATCGATTCTTGTTCAAAGATACTTTTTGCCATTCTCGCTCTAATAGTGTACCAGCCAGTCTTAACCGCCTGAACTATTCTTCCTCTTAAACAATCATTCCACATCTTTTCGATTATTGATCTTTCGTGCCCAAATACCGGTTCAACTATAACATGAGAGGGAAACTCATTTTCAAGCTCTCCACCTGTGCCCATTACTAAAACTGTTACTTCGTATTGATCCTTTGGAATAGAATTTATCATTGCAATTAACGCTTTTTCTACTCCTCCCATGATCATTCTCCTCGTAACAATGACAATTTTTTTCATATAATCATCCTAACTTTAAATTACTGACCGCCCTAACTTATTTTCTACTCCAGCTAATCTCCCTTTATTAATCTTGAAAACTAAATCACAGTTTTCAATAGTAGTTAATCTATGTGCAATGATAATCAATGTCTTTTCACCTTTTAATCCATCTATTGCTCTCATAATTCCTTTTTCTGTTTCATTATCCAATGCCGATGTGGCCTCATCCATGAATAAAATTTCTGGATTATGATAAAGCGCTCTAGCAATTCCAATTCGTTGTCGCTGTCCCCCCGATAGTCTAACTCCCCTTTCTCCCACTGCTGCATCTAATTGTCCAGGCAATGCTTCTACAAATTCTTTAAGTTGAGCTTGCTGTAACGCTCTCCAAACCTCTTGTTCATCAATATGCGCATCATCGATTCCAAAAGCGACATTTCTTCGAATAGTATCATCTGATAAATAAATCGATTGTGGAATATAACCAATTTTTTTCTGCCATACTTCTTTTTGCTCTTCTAAATTTTTCCCATCTACTAAAATACGACCCTTTTCTGGCCTAAATAAGCCAAGCATAATATCAATTAAAGTTGTTTTTCCAGCTCCTGATTCACCTATAAAAGCAACTGATTTACCAATAGGAATTGTTAAGGATATATCCTTGACAGATAATTCATTTTGATTGGGATATTTAAAAGTAAGATTTTGCAACTCAATAGAATCATTAAAGGTTTTTTTACCTTTATAAATTGCATATAGATCTTTTTTTATAATCGAAACTTCTTCCTTTTCTTCAAACAGATCCCTGTAAACCACTTTCAATGCCGGCTGACTATAACGTATCGTAGTGATTAATGAAACAATACGATTAATGGAAGGCATTAGTCTAAAAGCAGCCATTGCAAATAGTGCCATCGTAGATACAAGATAGGTTGTATCTGTATCCTGAAATACAATGATTAACATTGTTATTAGAACAATTGAAACTAATAACGTTTCAATGAATAATCTTGGTACCAAGTCTAATACATTCATATACCTACTATTATTAGCACTCAATTGACTTTGTTTTGTGTAAGCATTAATAAAAAAGTCTTCTTTTCCTGAAACCTTCACCTCTTTACTTGCACCTAGCCCTTGATTCACCCATTTAATCATTGATGCACTTATTTTTTGCTGTTCAGCCCCTATTTGGCTTATTTTTTTTCGAAATATCTTAAAGAAAATAAAAATACTTCCACCTAATAAAATGGAAGCGGTAATAGTAGCAATCGGTGCAGTTATAAGTAGTAATGTTAATATAAATGCAGTGACGAGAATTTCTGTTAATAATAGGAAGCCTGAAACGACGATACCATTAAAAACCCTTGATACCTCAGTGTTTACATTTCTTAGTAATTCAGCTGTATTTCTTTGTAGATGAAAAGTATATGGTTTTGTTAAATATTCTTTAAACATTCTACGAGATTGTTTTACTTGCTGATTTAAAATCACTTTTATTTGAGTATAATGGAAAAACATTAAATAAAGATTTTTCAATAAAAATACCAATAATAAGGAAATTACAGCAAATATAATAAATGATATTGTTGATTGAAAGTTAAACAGCTCATATGCATATGATAAAATAGCTTGTTCATGAATCATGTTTGGATTTGTGAGGATTCCAACGAGTGGAACAATCAATCCAATCCCTACCGTTTCAAAAATAGCAGCAATAATCATCATAAAAAATAGGACAATTAACATCTTCTTTTCTTTTTTATTGAATAACTTCATAAGCTTTTGAATTGCTTCATACACTTTATACACTTCCTTTAAATATTTGAACTCTTAGTTGCTTGTTAGCTTAATTTCCTTTTTTCTTTTCATTGCTAATATTCTCTCTATCTTCCATACAAAGTGGTTCTTATACTCTAGCCTATGGCCATCCACAACAGTAAGCCACTCAGAATCATTTACTTTTAATTGGTCTATTGAGTGCATCCCATCTTTATTCCAATCACTAATATTATTAGTGCCATTTAAAACTAGGTTCACTTGTTCTTCTTCATATTCTTCCTCAGTAAGATGAGTAATTTTAAAAACTCTAATGGCACTTCCGTAATTAGGTTTACTATCTTGGGTGTACCGATATATTTGATCATCTTCTACAATTACTCTTCCTCCTGGTCTTGTAATTTGTACATTATTTGAAATTAGTGGACTTTTTGGGTGTTCAATCCATGGTCCATTTAACTGGTCAGTATAAAATAGATGCAATTTTCCACTTTTCCCTGCGAACATCCACCATTTATTTTTATACTGAAATACACTAGCATCTACATAGTTTCCTTCAATTAACGTACTTGTTACTTCCCATTCATATGGAAAATATTTAGATTTATATAGTAATACTTTACCTGCTTCACTTGTCTCAGGAATCATGTAAATAATATTATTATGTTCAAAAACGTAAGGATAAGATAAATGGAAGTTTTCTTTTAATACTACTTTATCGTACTTCCATTTTTCACCATCCTGACTTGTTGCTAATCCAATAACACCTCTCCCCAATGATTTATCAAGAATTTCGAAGAACATATACAACTTAGACTGATGCAAGATAATAAAAGGGTCCGCCACAAATTCAGCAGGTATATCGGTAACGTCAGATGCTTGCAATGTTGGTTCCTTTAATTCACTATTCTTTGGTTGCTCTGTAATAATTGAATTTGAATTAAACACTTTTATTGACCAAATACCTACAGTTATTTTCTTATTTAGAACCCATATCAAAGAAACAATAATTCCAAATGATAGAAGTAATACAATATCCATAAAATCACCTTTCAATGTAGAAACCTCTATTGCTTATACGGCTGAATCAAATACTTTTTCCAAATCATTGTTATTTTCATACGTTTCTTTTCCTAAATTAACGCTAAATTTTGCTCTTAACTCAGAATTGTTTAATAACTTCGCTATCGCTTCATATATTGCATGCTCATGAATATCTACTATTAAGCCAGTTTCTCCATGATTAATCTGTTCATTTGCCCCCGTAAAATTAGTTGTTACAATCGGCTTTCTAAAGTACCTTGCTTCTAGCAATGTAATACAAAAACCTTCATGTCTTGATGGTTGAACATATATGTCACATTGATCGAAATATGGATATGGATTTGGATCCGTACCTAATAAAATGAATGTATCTTCTAAGCTATGTGCTTTTATTAGTTTTTCTAAAGAATTTTTTAACGGACCATTCCCTACACAATACCACTTCACTTTATATCCATCTTTGATTAAGCGATGAAGTGCGTGAACTGCCATATCTAAACCTTTTTCAGGTGACAATCTACCAACTGTTAATATTCTTAGCCCATCAAAAGAGTCGTTGAACCCTTTTCCAAGCTTTGATTGACACTTAACCATATGTGGTGTCAATCGATTGATTAATGTTTCTGCTTTACCTTCTATCTTAGGAATATGTTCTATTAATTTTTTTCTAGCTTCATTTGAAACGACGAAAATTTTATCAAATTTGCTATATACTTTTTCAGCAAATTTTATATTAAAACCAATTTTTGTAATATCAAAATGAATCCATTGGATTTTCCTTTTCGCTTCCATCTTTTTTAAAACAAAATAGCTTATGAAGTCCATTGGACCGTCATAAGCTACCGCAATATCATATTCTTCTTCTAGTGATTTATGTTTTCTAAGAAGATATTTAAAGTAAAGACTTCGATTTCCTAATATTTTTGTAATGATATGTAAAATCAATATTATAAATGCTTTTGTCAGCATACCTTGTTTGAATAGCTGTAATGCCATTACTTGAGGAGGATTATTTAGAAGACTTTTTATCTCAGAATACCCACTAAAATATTTAATATTCACATAAGCGGGAATTGATTTTAAAAAACCTCCATATTCCTCCAGCATGAATATAGTTATTTCAAATTTGTGAGGAGACATTTCATTGATCATGTTAAGTAATGCCTTTTCGGTTCCACCAATATTCATATTTATTATCATAAATATTATTTTCGTTTTCATTCGGACTTACTCGCTTTCAAGGGGATCATCCTATTAATTGATAGATCTTATCTAATTCCTCTAAATTACCTTTTTTTTCTTGCTTTAAATAATTTACTATTGATTCATTCAAATTTCTATCTTGAATAAGTCTTATAATGCCTTCACACACTTCTTCACCATTCATCCCTACAACTAACCCATTCTTTCCATCTTTCATTTGATTAAATACCGCATCAAACTTTGTTGTAATAACGGGTCTATTTAGCATTCGTGCTTCCGCAATAGCCAGCCCAAAACCTTCAAACCTTGAAGTTTGAACATAAATATCGCAATTTTTAATATACGAGTAGGGATTATCAGTAACTCCTAGTAAAATAAAATGGTCTAATAAATCATTTTCCTTTATATAAAGTTCTATTTCATTTAAAAGTGGCCCTTTTCCCAACACATACCATTTAAATTTTATCCCTTTTCCTTTTAGTTTTTTACATGCCTCTAAAGCGATATCATAACCTTTTTGATATGCCAACCTTCCTATCGTAAGAATCCTTATTCCGTCAAAATCATCTTGAAATTTCTTACCGATATTCGCCATTCTCTTTATAAAATTAGGATCGTTAATGTCGTAAATTACGTTTATTTTTTTTGAATAATAAGGAAATGTTTCTAAAAATACTTCTTTCGTTACATCTGAAACAGCGATTATTTTATTATATTGATCATAAAACTGTTTTTGGTATTCTGCTTCTCTTTGATCCAGGCGATAAGTGATATTAACCCACGAGATTTTTTTCTTTGCTTTTATTTTTTCAGCTACGTAAAAGGTTGGTACGCCTTGTGCATAACTAATAGCAATATCGTACTGTGTAGGATTCTCCTCAATAACTTTTGAAACGTGGCTCCAATACAATCTTGCTTTTTGAGCATTGTTATACTGCCTTAATCGTAAATGAATGGTGTATTTTAATCTTGAATTTAACATGTTAAATTCGAGGTTTTTAAAAGAATAAATAAATGCATGTTGTAAAGGTAACGTCGTAAAATTTGAATATTTCAAGGGTGTTAGGATCTTAACTTGTTTCGGAACTAGTTTTTCAAGTAATTCTCCATGAGAAAAGAGCATTAAATCAACGGAGAATCGATTATAGTCCAATAATGATAGCAATGTAATTAAACTTTTTTCCGCACCCGCAGCTACGAGAGAATCAATGACAAATAATATTTTTTTTTTTCATTTAATCTTCTCCAATATATTTCCTATACTCTTTATACTCTTTTTGTTTGACTGATAAATTGAAGGATTCATTATAAACAAAGTAATAAATCCTTTCTGTTTCCAACTTATATGTGGGTTTTTTAAAATGTTGATAAAGTTTTGGTCTAAAGTTCTTTTCAGTTGTATTAAATCTCTATCAATATCCTGTAAATCAGCTTTAGCTTTTGCATAATACCAAAAGAAAACATCAATAAAATGTTTTAAAGCTTTATCGTGTAGTGATTGTTGTTTATTCTCTTTAAAAAACTGTATCCTATCTGAAAGTGCGTATATACGATCGAATTTTTTTCTAGAAAACTCTGATCCTATATAACTGTCTGCTCTTTGAAAATAATAATAAAATGGTATATCAACATGTGTTAATATTTTGCTACCATATAGGATTTTATGTGCAACCATTTCATCTTCGTAAATTTTTCCCTCTGGAAATTTAACATTAGCAAATAAATCTTTTTTATATAATTTGTTCCAAAGAAATACCCATTTTTCTGCATCTCTATAATTATTTGTATACAATTGGTTCAGAGCTTGAGTATTCGTATAGTTTTTAATGTTGTAATCCGTATTATTTAGACTTACACTTTCATTTCTAACTTTTAAAAAGTCACAAATTACAATATCAGATGAATGTTTGTTTGCTGTTAGAAATAAAATTTCATACATCTTTTGATGTATAAAATCATCACTATCGATAAAACCAATATATTGACCCTTAGCAGCATCTATCCCTATATTCCTTGCCGATGAAACTCCTCCATTTTCTTTATGGATAACTAATATCCTAGAATCTTGTTTTGCATAATTATCACAAATTTCCCTTGAATCATCAGTAGAGCCATCATTTATTATAATAATTTCAAATTCGGAAAATGTTTGATTCAAAATCGAATCTATACACCTAGGCAAATAGGATTGAACATTATAAACTGGTACGATAATGCTAATGATTGGATTCATTAAAATACCTCTTACTTATTGGTAATTTTTTTATCATTTCTTTTGATTCATAAAAATGAAGTAAGGCAAAAATATTATAATTTAACAAAGATAAAACAACTTTATCTTTTAAGGAAAGTAAATTATTTAACATGATTTTTTTATAATTTGATCTTACAATTTCTCTAATAACAAACAATAAGCGAAGCCTGGATTTATTATCCTTAACATCACTAAGAATAGAATAAACTTGATCCAAACATACGTAAGCACAACTCGAAATATATTCTGTTGATAATTCAGGGTAATGTTTCGTCATAAAAGGAATAATTTCTTCCCAACCTAAAAAAGCATCTAACCTCTTTTCATTAAATGTAGATGTTAATATGCTTCCATCTCTTTTTACATATATATAACCAGTATCACTCGTGTAGACGACTTTTTTTGCATTGGAAAACAACTTATAACTAGTTGATAAGTCTTCATGAATTCTGCCTTCAGGAAACATAATATTTTTGAAGCAAGATTTTTCAAATAACTTGTTACATACAGAGAACCTATATAATTCTCCTCTGAAAAGTTGCCTCATAGCCTCTACATTATCCAATTTAATAACCTTTTCTTCTTTGACCTCAATTACCATTTTCCCATTGATTTCTCTGCCAAATCTGCATACACCTATATCACTATCGTTTTGTATGCATAACTCATATAGGTTTTTATACATATTAGGATTAATATAATCATCACTATCAACAAAACCTAAATAACGTCCAAGAGATATTTTAATCCCAGCATTTCTTGCAGAACTTAGACCTCCATTTTCTTTATGAATAACTCTAATTCTTTTATCTACATCAGCATATTCATTACAAATATTACCGCTATTATCAGTAGAGCCATCATTGATTAGGATGATTTCAATATTTTTGAGAGTTTGTGAAAGAATACTATTTATACATCTCTTCAAATACCTTTCAACATTATAAACCGGCACTATAATACTAACTTCCGGCTTCATCATCTATATAACCTTTTCTTTATACCTAATTTTTTCTTTCAATGCTGTAGATGAAACTCCTTTTGTGTACGGAAAATATACAATTTCTACTCCAACTTCACGGAATTTTTTTTCAATTTCATTAAAAAGAGGATCACCTTTCCAATCATCACCTACAAACATGACATCAAATAATAATTTTTGCCAAGCTGAAAACTTATCTCGATTTGTTTGAGGAACTACTTGATCCACATATTTTATCCCTTCAACAATTTCTATTCTTTCCTCGTATGGTATGACTGGCAGTTTTAATTTATATTGTGATACTAATTCATCGGTACTTACACCAACTATTAGATATTCACATTGTTCTTTAGCCCTTTTTAATATATTTAAATGACCTACATGAAATAAGTCAAAAACCCCAGTCGTATATCCGATTTTATACGGCTTCATTTATAATCTCCCTACTTTCACCAAAACAGATATTATTAATTCTGCGAACTAAATTTTCACTTGCCTTTCCATCTTCATAGGACCCGACTTTAAAGAAAAAGTGATTTAAATCCCGAGAATAGGCATTGGAATCAAAAGTATTAATTCTAAATAAGAGTTCTTCCTTATTCATTGCAACTCTAAATGGTAAATCCAAAATATTAAAATATAGGTTTCTATCTTTCTCGACGTAATCTTCATAATCAGGAACATATAAAAAACATGGTTTTCGTGTCATTGCATAGTCAAACATTAAAGAGGAATAGTCTGTAATCAATACATCAGAAATTTTTAGTAATTCTTGAATATCGTTATATCTTGTTACATCTTTAACCTGGTTGCCTTGAATGATCTTATTAGATACTGGGATTAAATGTGGATGTAATTTAACTAAAAATATCCACTTCCCACCAAATGTATTTGCTAGAGCATCAATAATTTTTTCATATTCTAATTCATAAACTGTGTAATCTTGATGATTCCTAAAAGTAGGGGCATATAAAATCACTTTAGAACCACTAGGTATGTTCAATGAATTAAATACCTTTGATTTTAATTCTCCTGAATGGCTAAAAAACACGTCATTTCTAGGTGTACCATGTTCAAAAATTTCACCCTCATACCAAAAAGACCTCTTAAAAATATCTGTAGTGTATTTACATCCAGATAGTAAGAGGTCACACTTTTTAGAATCCCGTTTAGCCATTTCAGTATAAGATTGTGGAATTTTATCTTCTGCATCTTTTTCAATTTGTTTTAATCTTAATGAACTATGCCATGTTTGAATATAGTATTGATCTTTTCTTTTTATAAACAAATCAGTAGTTCTATAATTTGTAATCACTACTTTTGAAGTGCATAATTCATAAAAGTACTTTAATGACATGTTCTTAACTTTCCTAATATACGGTATGTGTTCAAATTGTTTAATATCATTAAAAGCCCAAACGATATCATACTGTTCTTTAACATTCTGAATGATATACTCCGTTATATATTTTGGGTTACATCCATACTGACTACCATAATAACTTGTCAAAAAGATTTTGTTGCTTTTTATAGGAAAGTAATTGAATACATGAACAATGAAGAGGCTTATTATTTTTTTAAATATACCGAAAAGCCGATTCATATATATAATCCCCTTTTTATACTTTAAAGCTAAGATTAATTCTCTCTAATCCAATTGGCTGAGGCAGGATTTTCATCTTCCTGAATATTTTCCTTAAAGCTAAAAAACAAAAATTCAACTTTGGATTAAACTTGAATAACTGAAGCTGCATTTTCAGTTCTTTGTTTTCTTGTACAGCTACTAGAAAATCTTTGTAATGCATTTTGATGTAAGACTCAATTCTTTTCTTGTATATCCCCTTGCTATCAATCCCATGATTCATCAACAAAAGATTATAATGGATTAAGCAATTTGTTAAAATGACAGTAAAAGACTCATTAACAAGATTCTCATAATACTTTTCAATAAAATTATGTCTTTCTTTTAGTCCCTCAATGATATCCAAATTCCTCAATGAATAATTAGAAACAATGCTTTCGCTTCTTTGGAAATAATAATACATTGGCGTATGTGTTATCACATATGTATGGACTTGCTGCATAACATGATGTGCCCAAAATACATCTTCAAAAAGTACTCCTTTTTTAAATGGAATATCTTTTATGAGATCTGTCTTATAAAGCTTTCCCCAAGCGAAGTTTTTAACTTTTTCATTGCAAACTAGTTCATACATTAGCTCTTTATTATTCAACAAAGTATTAGAATCAATCTTTGAGAAATAACGATTATCATAAAGCAAATAGTCGTGGAAAGCATAATAAAAAGCCGATTGAACTACATCAGCCTGTGCACCTAAACTTATTTTTATTAGTGTTTCAATCATATTTCTTTCTATCCAATCATCACTATCAACAAAAAGAGTGTACTCTCCGGTTACGTATTCCATGCCCTTATTACGAGCATCTGATAATCCACCATTTTTCTTATGGATAACTTTCATTCTATTATCTTTCTTTGCATATTCATCAATTATTTGTCCACAATTATCTGGGGATCCATCATTAACTAAAATGATTTCTATATTTTGATATGTTTGTTCTGAAATACTTTCTACACACCTATGAATATACTTTTCTACCTTATAAATCGGAACGACTACACTTACCTTTGGCAACATACAATCCCCTACTTTGAATTCAATAGCCTAATCATTTACTTCATTTTTATTTTTCCACTTAATAAATTCTATCAATGTTTTATACTCATTGATCTGTTCTTTTTCGACTCCGGATTCTTTAAGTTCGCGAGCAAAATCAACCCACTCTTCATCTAATTGAACTGGCTTTTGCTCAATACTTGAATTTAGTAATATCCTTACGTCAATATCCAGTACGTTCGCAATTTTTTCTACTACATTAATAGAAGGATTTTTATTTACACTTCTTTCAATATTACTTAAATACGATTTCGCGATGCCTGCTCGATCCGCTAATTCAGTTAAAGTAAGGCCCTTTCTCTTTCTTATTTCATAAATATTTTTACCAATCATTGTTTTTTACCTCTCTCATCCTGGTATAGGATGGGTCATCTTCATTCTTTTAGCCATTGCCTTTTTAAGACTTTCGATCACCCTCATTTGTTCATGATTTGCCATATTAGAGCCAGAAGGAAGGCAGATGCCGTTCATAAATAACTCTTCGGATATACTTGTATGTTCTTGGTGTGAGTAGAACTTTGACTCTTGAAAAAGTGGTTGTAAATGAAGTGGTTTCCAAACGTGACGAGCTTCTATATTATCCTCAGCAAAAAATTGAATGAATTCAGCTGCTGAAATACCTGTAATTTTCTCATCAATGGTTAAAGTCGTTAACCAACGATTAGATAGTGTGTCTTCAAGTTCGGGCATAAAATGAATGCCTGGTAAATCGGATAGTTCATTATAATACTTTGAAAATACCAATCTTTTTGCATCTACTCTTTCTTTCAACACCTGTAATTGTGCTCTTCCTATTCCAGCTAAAATATTACTCATCCGGTAGTTGTACCCCATTTTGCTATGTTGATAATATGGGGCGGGATCTTTTGCTTGAGTTGCTAAAAAGCGCGCTTTTTGTATTGCTTCAACATCATCAGAAACGAGCATTCCACCACCGGAAGTAGTAACAATTTTGTTTCCATTAAATGAAAAAATACCAAATTTGCCGAATGTACCACTTTTCTTCCCTTTATATTCTGAACCGAGGGATTCAGCAGCATCTTCAATGATTGGGACATTATACCGATTACAAATAGCTAAAATCTCATCCATCTTTGCACTTTGACCATATAAATTGACGACTATAACAGCCTTAGGTAAATTTCCCGAAAGTAGAGCTTCTCTAAAAGCTTTTTCTAACGCATCTGGCGACATATTCCATGTATCTGGTTCCGAATCAATAAATACAGGGTTGGCACCTTGATAAAGAATAGGATTTGCACTGGCTACAAATGTAAGAGTCGAACAAAAAACAGTATCACCCTTACCTACACCCAACAAAGAAAGAGCTAAATGAATGGCAGCTGTTCCAGAACTCACGGCTATAGCATCACTAATTCCTAAATAACTTGCCATTTCCTTTTCAAACGCATCTACATGTGGCCCTAGAGGAGCAATCCAATTTGAATCAATTGCCTCCTGAATATACTTCCATTCATTTCCAGTCAAGTGTGGTGGAGAGAGCAAAACTTTTTCTTTTTTCTCAAGCTTTTTCACCAATACCTCCTCCATTTTATGCGTTATTTTTACTTTTGCAGGAACACCTACTGCAGTGCTATTCTCAGGAATTGAATTGATTACAGCTGTCCCAGCTCCAATCACTGCCCATTTTCCAATTTTTTTGTTAGGTATGACAGTTGCTCCAGCTCCTATGTGGACTCCCTTTTCAATATGGACAGCTCCTGTCAAAGTTGCATTTGGTGACAAATGTACAAAATCTTCAATATTGTTATCATGTTCAACAACAGAACTTGTATTAATGATTACATGGTCGCCAATACGACTATTCGCATCAATAACTACATTAGCCATAAAAACAGATCCATGACCAATCATGACACTGGGACTTATGGTAGCCGTCGGATGAATAAGCGTAGCATAATAATTTTTTTGGGAAATTTAATTTATGGACGATATCCCTTCTTACTTTGTTATCACCTATTGTGATGACAAATTTTACATCCGAATACAATTTGATTATCTGATCAACTGAGGAAATTGGTCCAAATATTACATTATCTTTCGTAAAAGTACCTTTATATTTATCATCTAACAACGCTACAAGGTTATAATTTCTATGCAGTAGTATTAGATCTCGAACTACTTTACCATGCCCGCCATCACCGATTAGTACGATATTCATCCATGTCCCTCTTTCAATACTGACTTCGATCCTTTAAAGTCTTCCATTGTGACTTGTTCACTTTGATTAATCCCTTCTGACAATAAAACTTTTTTAATCGTCAAAAGTAATATCTTTATATCCAGCTGCAAAGATTGGTTGTTTACATACCATATATCTAATTCAAATTTCTCTTCCCAGCTTATTGCATTACGTCCATTTACTTGCGCCCATCCGGTTATTCCAGGCTTTACCAAATGGCGTTTTCCTTGTTCTTCTGAGTATAAGGGCAAATATTCCATTAAAAGCGGACGCGGCCCTACTAAACTTAACTCACCCTTAACTACATTAATTAGTTGAGGAAGCTCATCTATGCTATATTTCCTTAGAAAACTCCCAAACGGTGTTAACCTTTTTTCATCTGGGTACAACTTCCCCCATTGATCCCTTTCGTCCGTCATTGTTCGAAACTTATATAAATAAAAAGGTTTTCCATTCAACCCTGGACGTTTCTGTGTAAATAAAATAGGACTGCCAAGTTTCAACTTAACTAGCAGTCCAACACAGATTATAAGAGGTGAAGAAATAATCAAAATAATAATAGAACAAAATAAATCTAAGAGTCTTTTCATCTATTTACAACTCCTAGGGGTTAATTTGTTGTATCTAATAACTGAATCAATTTAGTTTGTATTTCATTCATTACTTCTTCTATTAATAAAAACTCCGTTTCCTGCCCCTTAATATATATATCCTCCAACAATTCCTTGAATTGTTTTTGAAACTCCCCTTCAGTTCTACTCATACTCATCTCTATATCTTCCTCACTTTGTTTCTAATACAAGCTCACTTATTTTATTAAAATTTCTTGGTTTACAATATAACCATTTGGATTTCTGGATTGCCAGCGCCATGAATCTCTACACATATCTTCAATTTCTTTTTTAGTTTCCCAACCAAGTTCTCTCCTAGCTTTAGATGGGTCTCCATAACTGATGGCAATATCCCCTTTTCGTGGTTCCGCAATTTTATATGGGATTTTAATATTTGACGCTTTTTCAAATGCCGCCACTATTTCGAATACGCTATATCCTTTTCCTGTCCCCAAATTATATGCTTCCACTCCGGTTGACATCGAAACTTTTTCCAATGCTTTCAAATGGCCTTTTGCTAAATCGACTACATGAATATAGTCCCTCACACCCGTACCATCCTTAGTTGGATATATATTTCCGAAAATGGTAAGCTCTTTTAATTTTCCAACTGCAACTTGAGTGATATAAGGCATTAAGTTATTAGGGATTCCATTAGGTGCTTCACCAATTAATCCACTTTCATGAGCGCCAATCGGATTAAAATATCGTAATAATGCAATACTCCAGTCCTGGTCAGACTCATACAGATCACGTAAAATTTCTTCAATCATTTGTTTCGTCCGACCATAAGGATTCATGGCTCTTAATGAGGAGTCTTCGGAAATTGGAATACGATCCGGCACCCCATATACAGTCGCGGATGAACTGAACACTAGATTTTTAACATTATATTTTTTCATTACGTTACATAGTTTCACAGTGCCAAGAATATTGCATTCATAGTATTTAAGTGGATTTTGAACAGATTCACCTACCGCTTTTAGTCCTGCAAAATGGATGACTGCATCAATATCATTTTCTATAAATACTTTTTCTAGAATGTCTTCATTCATCAAATCCCCGAGATATACTTTAAAACCTCGGCCAGTAATATGGCTGACTCGTTTTAAAGCTTCAGGATGACTATTCATATAGTTATCAATAACTATAATTTCATAGCCCGTTTCCAATAATTCAACACATGTATGGCTACCTATATAGCCAGCACCACCTGTAATGAGTACTGCCAAATGAATCCCCCCTTTACATTAATCTCCAATTAATTGATACAATTTTTCTATTTCTGTTTCATTTCCATAATTATTTTTACTTACATTTGTAATTAAGCGCTCCCTTAATGACTGTTCATCTATTAATCTTTGAACCCCTTTTACAATTCCCTCGGCATTCTTGGGCGTGATTATTGCATCATATTCATCTTGTGCTTGACTACGTGCAGTAGGAAAATTCGTGATCAAAACAGGTTTCTTTAATATTTGCGCTTCCCTGACGGTCACTGCTTTTCCTTCATATCTGGATGGCTGCACATAAATATCACATGCTTTAATATATGGATAGGGATTAACCTTCTTGCCTAATAAAAAAAATCTCTCATTCAGCCCTAGTTTATTAATTAATGTTTGAAGCTCATTTTCGAGTGGCCCATATCCAACGACATACCATTCTATGTCATACCCCTTCAATAACAATTCCTTACAAGCTTTTATCGCCTGATCAATCCCTTTTGCATGTGAAAGTCGACCAACAGTCACTAATATTGTTCTTCCATCGCTTTTCTTTATTTCAACTGGTTCTTCTTTCCTTGCCTGTTCATGTATGAGCTCCGGAGAAAGAATGTTTTCAATAACCAAAGTTTTTTCTTTATATTTTGGGAAAAACTTCAAAAAAGTTTCTGAACAGTCTTCGGAAACTGCCACAATCTGATCTACTTTGTTCCACATTTGATCTTCCAGTTTTTTGTTTATATGGATATTGGAATAATCAGTATGAATCCAACCAATTTTTTTCTTTGCATTTACTTTTCGTCCTATAAAATGATGTGGCCACAGGAAACCTATGGCCA
>Ga0256891_1000033_pt1 | contig 18496 bp, 17 predicted proteins | sample MC6MC0514MT_FD_186335 | JGI IMG/M metagenome (GOLD analysis project Ga0256891, IMG submission 186335) | Metatranscriptome of enriched soil aggregate microbial communities from Iowa State University, Ames, United States - MC6-MC0514-MT... | ecosystem: Environmental > Terrestrial > Soil >...
CGCCGCGCTGCGTTGCCGGCTCGCCGGCAACGCAGCGCAACGACAACTACTCAATGACCACACTCGACCGCACCGCTCAAGATAGTTGACGCTGACCGCTCAGAATAGTTGACGCCGGGCAGCATGGTAACAGTTGGGGCGCCGACGTTCTGCGCGCCTTGGCGCAGGTCTTTGAGTACCTTGGCACAGGTCAGTTGCACCAGGGAGATGTTCGCGCCCCCCAACGCCGAGATGAAGGCTGTCCTTTTCTTCGATCGCCCGGTTGACTGCGCCCGGGCTCCTACACCGACAGCTGCTCCGGGCGCTTAGGCTTGCGTTCGGTCGGCCAGGGCCTGCATGGCTGGCTCGACCGACTACATAGAGTGCCTTCGATGAAATCCGAGAAACAGAAGATGCTGGCTGGCGAGCTTTATGACGCGGGCGATGCCGAGCTCCAGAGCGACCTGGCGGCGACCCGGGAGTGGCTGGTGCGCTACAACGCCGCGCTGGGCATGGCGACCGCCGATCGACGCGTGCTGCTGGCCGAGCGACTTGGCACGGTGGGCGATGGCTCGACGATCCGGCCGCCCTTTCACTGCGACTACGGCTTCAACATCCATCTGGGGGCGGGCGCGTTCCTCAACTTCGGCTGTGTCATCCTGGATGTAGTGGAGGTCCATATCGGGGGCAAGACCCAAATCGGGCCTAACGTGCAGATCCTGACGGCGGACCACCCGCGTACCGCGGCAGAACGCGAGACCGGGCTCGAGTACGGCCGCCCTATCCGGATCGGGCGCAACGTGTGGATCGGGGGTGGCGCCATTCTCTTGCCCGGCATCACGGTGGGCGATGACGCGGTCATCGGAGCCGGGAGCGTGGTCACGCGTGACGTGCCGCAAGGCGCGACGGTGTTCGGCAACCCCGCGCGCGTCAAAGCCCAAGCCTCGCCCTCTCGTTCATAGCCCTTGCGGGCATCCGGCAGCCCAGTGCCGTCGCGCCCGGAGCGTGGCTTTCCACAAAACAAGGACGGCCGCGGGTGGATGTCGTCTTAGAACGCAGGCCGCTGCTGTGGAATGACACCGTTCCTTCGCCCACCGCCATCGATCTTTTCGCCAGCCCGTGCGATAGCTCGTCCCTGGGAATTCCGTCGTGCCGCCTGGCTGCGGGAAGAATGACCAAGAGGCAGAACCTGCCGGATGCGGTCCTTCGGCGTCGCCGCGCAGGCGTTTGTGGGTTGGCCAGGAGAAGTGCGCCGCACGGACAACCGACAACGGGCTCGTCGCCGCCGGCACCCAGGTTGCCGGGCGCGTCCATCGCGCATTTATCGGCCAGGGTCTCTTGCACCAACGAGATCGCGCCCGGCAATGGCCAGCAGCAACAGCGCCAAGCCGGCGGTAGTCAGGGTTGCCGTCGTGTAGAACCCAATCAGGGCCCAGTACACGACGGGCTGCTCGGCGGCAAGGACGTCAGGTCCTTTGCGGTTGTTGAGTACCCCGGTGCGCAGGCTTTCCATCACCTCCATCGCGCCCATAAGGCACCCCCAGCCGATCAAGGCCGCGACAACGAGGGCCGCTATCGACTGTAGCCACGGCCGTCGACGGCCTGGGGCATCCGGACGGGCGGTCACGTGCTCACTGCGTCAGCAAAGGTCAAGCGAGTCCCAAAGGAATGTCGCACGGTCACCCCACGCGTTGTCCCCAGATAGAAGGCAGATCGGTTGGGGCAATGTCTTCGGCATGGCAGTTCGCTGATGCTGGCGGGAGAAAACGACTGTACTCGAACGCTCTCTTGCGGATTGGCGATCGGCAGCTTCGTGCCCAGCGCGAGCGGTCGCGATCCCACAGGCGGATCTGATGGCTAGAACAAGATTCGCGCGGGTTCGACGGCGCGCTGCGCGAAGGTCGGACGGCGCGAGCGGTGAAATGATTGGCGGTCCCCGGTGTACCAGCCGCCAAGGTTCGCTGGCTGTCGGGCAACTACTGCCCGGCGCTGATCGCTGAGCTCGGACAGAGCCGATCCCGCCTCTGGCGGCTGACTTGAGGAAGAAGGCGCGGTCTCAAACGGTCTGGTTTCTCCGCAGCTGCATGGTCGCCTGAACGACGGATGTCGACCATGCGGTCGCTCCACTCGTATGCGCGCGAGCGCTGTCTGGGGGCGTGTCCGCCCAGTCTCGACAACTGCCCCGAACGCCTGGGCCGTGTCTTCTCTCCTCATTCGAGCTGCACGTCGCGTTCAATAATCATCCATGCTATTTTTCGGTGCACAAACCCCTCATGCAAAAGCAGGTTAGCTGAATCTTTATAAAGATCAACGACTTAGCGTCTACTTTTGATGCCGACGAGTGGAGGCTCACTTTGCCCTAATCCCACGTCGACGCCGCATCGTGTGTCCCTTGGAGGCCTTTAGAACTACTTCTCTAGACTGCTGTACCGCCAGCTTTTCTGGCTTTACCGATGGGAATGTGCGACCTGCCGTAGTCCGCCTTCCCCGGTTTTTGGACAGGTCGTTGCGGCCAGGTCGGAGAGCCTCGCTGACTGCCATAAGGCAGAGCGCAAGGACCAAGTGGATCCGGCAATGATCTTTCGAATCTCCTATCGCACTAATATGGAGTTTCAATATGAAGTGTGTGCATACTTCTATTTGAATTGGAACTGTTGGCCTTCAACAGCATGTGTTGGGGTTGACCCTTCGCCTTCGGACTTGCGATCGGTGATGCACGACGCGACCTGAGCTGCCAAGGTAAGGAGCCGAGCGCTGCTCGACAAGCTTGATTGGCGAAAAGTGCCGCTATCTGCCCCTGCCGCCGCTCTAGCCTGGGGGTTCAGGATGGGCTGCACGGCGGCGAAGACGATATCTGTCGCGAGGGACAGGCCCCAACAACAAGCCTGCGCTGTGAAGAAAGGCTTGCGGTGCGTGCTGAAGCTGAGGTGCCCGACGATTCGTTCACGAGCCCACCCGCAGCAGGCGCGGCTCCGTCGACCCAGCCATCTGGGAAGTGAGTAAAGCACGGACAGTTTGGTTTCCCAGGATTCCTCGAAATCGGTGCCGAGCTTCTCAAGTGAATTCGGGCTACGGCCCAGATGGTGTGTGTAGCTCAACCTCCCTGACGGCAAGGAATCGATCTTGGAGATGTCTCCCCCCTTTGAGATGCCACTCGCCCCGAAATCATCCATGAAATGTTTTTAGGTTCAGGGGGTGGTTCCGAACCACACCCGGCCGAGGCACTTTCAGCAGCCATACGGACAGTTCCGCACGTTCCCAAAAGGACGAGTGATTTTCGAGGCGTCCACCTCATGGAAACTGCAAATCGCCTCTATCGTCATCGCCGACCTGAGAATGGGTTGAGCTGGTGTGGTTCGGAACCACCCCCGTCTATGTTCCTTGCGGCAGGTCGAACGGCTGACAAGGTTTGGGGAATAGCGCGGGTCACGGTCTCGTCGTTTCAGCTCCTCACCCGGATCGAAGCACCGGTCGGATCTGCGTCGGCTGACGCGGTTGTCAGCCGGAACGGTGTTGCAGGCATGTTGATTCTGATTGCCCGCCGACCGGATGGCTTCCCAGTCGCGTTCGCAAAGATGACACGGTCGTCCCACGTCCTTTTTCTGATGGGCTGAGTTTCTTCGCTGCGTCCCTGTGCAGCGAGTCGAGCAACTGGCGCTCGATCACTTTAGTTGGCATCGAACAGCTTGTGTGTACCCTGCACGGCTTTTACGAAGTCGCCTCGATATTGCCGGTTCATTGCGTTGGAAAAAGGGGTGTGGTTCGGAACCACACCTGTTCGATTTCGCGCCCGCCTCCTCCATCTAATCCCCGAGGTTGGCCTCGCGTCAGAGAAAACTGGTCAGGGCGACTGCCAGAACCTCCCCAGCGGATCTCCTGTAGCCGGTGGTCCTTTTCCGCGGGGCCGGTACGGTGTAGCGGCTTCGGAGGAAAGGCGCTGATCAGCAGCCATCCCACGTCGCTGGTGACAAGGGGGCTTTTCTTTGATCCTTTGTCGCCCCTTCCGAGGGTAGAGCCAAGATCAATTGCTCATACTCAGCCGGCGCGAGGAGAGAGTTGCAAACAAAGGGGTGTAGTTCCGAACCACACCCCTGCGACATACAAGCACAAGAAGGGAACGAGAGAAAAGCCGCGGCAAACTGACGCCTCGCACTTTGACCCGCTCGGCACGGACTTCTGCGAAGCCCCCAACCAAAGCTGATCCGGGCAGCATCCGCGGCGACGAACAACGCCTGGCGTGGGATCTGTGCGCAGCGCTCCGCCCTCGGGCGACTCCTTCTTCAAAGACTGTCGTTCCTTTCTCTGCGTTCCGATTGACTATCTATCGAGCAGGCTCTGGTGTTCCATCCAGGTATTGTTTGGGCTCGGCTCGACAAGCGCAACGAACCGGCCAAGAAAAAAGGGGTGTGGTTCCGAACCACACCCCTTTACCTTACTGGCGCGACTGCCGCTGGGCAGTCTGCTTACTCGTTATGCAGGAACTCCGCCAACAGCTTCTCCAGGGACGCGCGGCGCTCGACAGACAGGGGCACGTGAATGCGCACATTCGCCCGGCCGTCCGCATCGAAGCTCAGCGTTGCTGCCTTCTTGTTCTTGACCGTCAGCGTGTGGGGTTTTGCATCGACCTGAAGCTCGGAATCGGCGACCAGAAGCTTGGCCAGCACTTCCTTGGCGGCCGGTCGCGCCGGTTGGGTCAACAGCTTTTCGGCACGGGCACGAACGCCTTCCGCGTCCGACTCGAGCGCGCGATTGAGCAAGGGCGCCCAGCGCAGTTGGATCTCGAGTGGCGAGCGGAAGGCAGCGACTACTTCGTCCGGAAGCCGCGCCAGCGCGAGCGACTTGCCCACGTTGCTATGGTCAATACCCAGCGCTGTGGCCAAGGCACGGTTGGAGTTAAAGAGCCCCAGGTCCAGCGCGCGCCGGTACATCATCCCCTGCTCCCACGGCGACAGATCCTGGCGCTCACGATTCTCGCGCTCCATCTCGACGAAGAGCGACCGATCATCGAGGTTGTCGATGACAGCCAGCACGGGAAGACCGAGCTGCGTGCACGCCTCGAGACGGCGATGGCCGAAGACCACTTCGTAGTCAAACTCGCCGCCCGGCTTGCTGGCCGGACGAACCTTGATCGGCTGCACATTGCCGCCCGACTCCTGGATCTCGCGCTTGAGCCGCTCGAAATCCTCACCTGCAAAACTGCTCTCGTGCCGGTTCGCGTACCGGCTGCGTCCAATGCGCTTGGGGTCCAGGTGGCGCGTGGCGCGAGCGCCCTCCCAGCCTTCGAGTTCTGTGCGGACTTCCTGCAGCTGCGCCTCGAGGCCCGCGGCTTTGTCCGCGGCCTCCTTTAGGATCTCGTTCTCGCGCAGCAGGTCCGAACGCGCGTCGTTCGCGAATGCCATCATGGCGCCAGGCGCCGTTTTCGGCTGCTTGGTCTCGGGCGTCACCGAAACGGGCGCAGTCAGCGAAGCAAAGTCGATCTTGGAAGCTTTGTCTCTCAAGCCCATATCAATCTCCTGCCACCAGCATGGCGTTTTCGGACAGCTGACGTGCCCAGACTGCCCGTATCTGTTGCTCCACCAACTCGCACATCCTGTCGTACGCATCGCGCGCCCGCGCGAAGGTCTTCGAGCTCACCGATCCACGCGGCAGGTCGTACACCGTACCGAATTCGGCGCTCGCCGTGGCCGCGACGGCCGTCTTCGGAATCTCGATCGGCAGCACCTTGTCGCCGTAGCCCTCAAGCACCCATTGCCGGACCACCGAACTGGCGGCATCGGAGGCTTCCACCCGCGAGAGCAGCACGTCGATGAACTCGAAGCTCTTGTTCTTGCCGCGACTGCGGATCAGTTGGTTGCACAGGTCGGAGAACAGATCCCAAAACTGGGCCGAGCTCGCGAAATCCAGTGCGGACGGAGGCAAGGGCATGATCACACCATCCGCCGCCATGAGCGCGTTGATGGTGACGTAGCTCAGCGAGGGTGGGGTGTCGATGACGATCACATCGTAGGCCTCGCGCAGGGTGTCGAGGCCACGGTCGAGCACGCGCCAGAACTCGAAGCCCGGGTCCTTGGCTTGCCGCGCTGGCAACACGAATTCGGCGCCGTAGAGCAGGGGCGCCGCGCAGACCAGGTCAATGCTCGGCCAGTAGGTCGTTCGGATCGCGTACGCCAGGTCGTCCTGGTCGCCGGCAAAGAGCGGCATCGCTGTGTGTTCGGTGTCGACTTCGGCATCGGGCAGCACGCCAAAGAGGGTGGTCGCCGATCCCTGGGGGTCCAGATCGAGTAGCAGGACTTTGTGACCCCGCATCGACAAACCCTGGGCAAGGGTCACGGCGGAGGTGGTTTTGGCGACGCCACCCTTGAAATTGGCTACCGTGATGGTGATGCCGGCAGCACCCTTGGGGCGCATGTGCTCGCTGCGGAAATCGCGCGACCACAGTTGGGCTTCGCCCATCGACCATTCACGGCGATTCCCCTGGATCGAACCCGCTGGCAGATCACCGCGGGTGAGGCGATAGGCGATCTTCGATTTGTCGACGCCACACAGATCTGCCAGTTGCGCAGACCCCAATGCCGGTGCAAGCTTGGTGGCGGTCGGAGCCAGCATCGCCGTGCGGATGTGATCCATCATGCCGGCGATGCGCTGCGCCTGCGCCTCGATATCTTCGAGGGACTGACGTTTGATGGTCTGTTTGATGTCCACGAGCGAAACTCTCAAAGTGCTGATGTCATGCGATTATGCCCAGCACTCGTCGAAATTCGAAGAATCTGCAATCCACCAGCGAAGGTTTCGCTGAAGTTCTCTTCGATTGTGGATAACTTCTCCCGAGTTTAAGAAGGTATTAATACCTTTAAAGAAGTTAGCAGAGACTTCTGTTTGAGATTTCTTATTTAAAATCAACGACTTACGATGATTTTTAGAGGCAAATTGTCTGTGCTTTACGCGGATCCGTCCGCGTTTTACTCGGATCCGTCCGTGCCCTGCTCGGAAGTCGTCCGTGGTCTAACAGCACCCCGCCGGGTTGTCCACAGGACGACTTGGCCGCCCTCAAGCCGCGTTCTTGGCACGCGTCCGTGATCTAACCAGGGGCAACTCGACCCAAAATGGAGGAGGAATCGGTCTCGTGTCCGCGATTTACTCGCGGGCATGAGGCGCTGGGCTGTCTTCGAATTCGCCCCGTGTCCGTGTTTTACTCGGGCTAAAAGTGTCTCGTTAGGCGAAGTGTCCGCGGTTTAACCAAGCTTCGGACACTTGCCACTGCCAAAATTGGTAGGCAGGCCCGCTTGGTGTCCACTTCGACTTGGACATATGATCGCGAGATGACAGCTTCCAGCCCGCTTTCGTCCTCGGCGCCCACCCGCGTCGTGAGCACGGACGGGCTCGAGCTGCGCAAACCGCACGAGATGATCGTGATGGTCCCGCGCTCCGCACGGGTGACGCTGACCGCCCGCCGCATCTACACGGTGCTGCTGCAGGTGTCACAGGCTCGCCTGACCGCCATGGCCTCGATGCCGTTGGCGGACTTCATGTTCGAGGCACCCCTGGCGGCCGTGCTGCGCACCACGGGGTCCGACGGCGCCGACCGTACGGCCGCCAAGCGCTACCTCGGCGAAATGAGAAGCCTGGAGGTCGACTGGGAGTCCACGGCGCCAGGCGACGGGGTCAAATGGCGCGGTTTCTCCATGCTGTCGGAAGTCGCGCTGGAGGTTCGTCGCGGCGAGACCTGGGTCAGCTGGTCTTTTCCGCCGTCCATCATGACGGCGCTGCGCGAGCCCTCGCGCTGGGCCCGCATCGAGCTCGACGTGCTTGCCCGCTTGAGCACCTATGCCGCGATCGCGCTTTACGAGATCTGCGTGCGCTACCGGGACAATCCCGGCGGCGTGACGAGCCGCAAGCCGGTGGGGTGGTGGACCGACGCGCTGAGTAATCTGCCTGGTGGTGATCGCCGCGAATGGCGCAAGTTCAAGAACGAGCGCGTGAAGGAGGCGGTGGCCGAGATCAACCAGGAGACCGACCTGGAGATCGAGCTCATCGAGCATCGCCAGGGCAGGGTGGTCGACGAAGTGCAGTTTGCGGTTCGCCGTCGTGCCCGTTCGCCCTTTGCGACGAGCGCGGACAAGCCCGTGGATGCCAACCTTGTACTCCGCGCAGAAACCCTGGGCATTCGAGAGATCAAGCTCGATGGCCTGATCAAGGAGTTCGGCGACGACCGTGTGCGTGAGCAGCTCGACGCATTGGAAAGGCGTGCGGCCAACAACTCGCTGCGCGCCGTGGATAACGCCTACTCCTATCTTCGTTCGTTGCTGCGCAACGAGCGCGAGGCGCCTGTGCCGGCGGACTCAGACGAAGAGCCGGATCTCGAGCCGCCGCCGGCACAGGCCGCCGCGGAAGCTGTCGCATCGTCGGGCGCTGCTGCCGCCACGACGGCCGTCACGGTTGCCACACCATCCGCGACCCCAACCCCTCCCGTCGATTCCGCCGGCGAGCGGATCCGCACGATGCGTAGAGAGATCGAGGCGTTGCCGCAGGCACAACGTCAGGTATGGGTGGATCGCGCGCTGCAGGCGTTGGCCGCCAAGGGACTGTTGACCGCGATCGTGAGCCGCCGCGCGGCGCAAGGTGACGTGATGCACGGCCTGCTCGGCTCGATGGTGGTCCAGACCTATGCCGCCGCCACGTACGGCGCCGACTGGAACACGGCGTAGACGCCCCTGAGCTGCTCGCAGTGTGCATCTCGCGGCCGGTGGTGCAAAGCCGAGCAGACAACCGGCCGTCAGATCATCTGATCCGCCACAGCGCGCGAGGATGAGGTCGTGCTGGGGTCGGAAAACGCCGGGCATGTCGCGTTGAAAACACCGGCTCCGCTACGATGCCAAGCAGCCGCCGTCGGCCAGGCGCAGTCCCTTCCAGCACGCCGACCTCGGTCAAGGCCCGACAGCGAACTTCTTGCTTCACTGGTATCAGTGACTCATCAACTGCCTCAAGAAAAATGTCTGATACCTGGGCTTTCGAAGATGCCCCGAACGTTGCTTGCTTCACCGTGAAGTCCATCATGAATGGCACTGAGCCAATCCTGCAGGTGTTCCATGACGAGGACGACGGTGCTTGGCAGATGCTGCCCGCCAGCGGTGCCGCCGCGTCGGAGGCGATGATCGTCGGGCTGGGTCAGCTGGTGCAGTTGGACCAGACGCTCGCTCAACTCGCGGACCTGCCACTGGGCTGGGTTGCTTGGCGCGGACGCAAGAACTCGCCATGGCTGCGCCGGCCAACGTCGCAACTGCCAGTGGCCTGAATGACGTGTGCGGTGCGCCTGTTCGAGCGTTGAGTGTGTTGGGACAGATGCACTGAAAGGCTGGCGCCCACGCGCACGCGCACATCAAATTGCGTTTCGCGCAACCTGTTCAGCTCGTCTCGTGCTTACTCGTGAACCAGATGCACTTTCGGCTCGCGGCCAGCCGGTTCACGGCTTCTAATGGCCGACCGCGCGGCGCATGAGGTGAAGCTTGTGATGGTGGATTGCAGCTGGATCAGCGCTTGCAGTACTGGAGCGACAGCATCAGTGCTTCGACATCGCATTGGCCAGTGCGAAGACCGAATTTGGGGCGCGGGTGCGCAAGGGTTTCACGGGGGCTGGCGAGGTGATCGCCCGCTTGGCCGGGGTGGGTGCTTCGAGCTGCGCGCCCTTGGCGACTTGATCTTCGACCAGCTTTTGCAAAGTGACTGTGCGCAGAAAATCAAGCATGCGTTGATTCAGCGAAGCCCAGAGTTCTTCGGTGCTTCGCGCCAGTGACGACGACGAGGCACCCGGCGCGCTCAGATCGTCAGCATCATCCGCATCGTTGCCGAGGGCTGCTCGCTCATCGACGGCCGCAATGATGTCGGCCACCGAGATGTCCGCGCTGTGGCGAGCAAGACGGTAGCCACCGCCGGGCCCACGGACGGATTCAACTAGGTTGTGCTTACGGAGTTTGCCGAACAGCTGCTCGAGGTATGACAACGAGATCTGCTGTCGCTGGCTGATGGCGGCCAGATTCACAGGCCCCAGCTGTCGACGCAGCCCGATGTCGATCATCGCGGTCACGGCAAAGCGACCCTTGGTGGTCAATCGCATCACAAGCTCCTTCTCATCGATTCCGTTCGTTGGACACGTCGCGTCGCAGGATGGGCCACCGTGACTTGCTGGCGGTCGACTCGGGTCCGGTGGCACCAGACTTACGTTTTCAGTTGAAACTACTTGCGCTTCCTGTGCAGGACCCAAGACATCGGAGCGATCAGCCGTCAGATGAAGCGCTACGGGCTTTCCCGTGCAAAGCTGGGGACCAAGCAGACGTGAAACCTGTCGGGTGCTTCTGGCGTAGAGCTCGGTCTACGGCGCCAGCGGGTGTTGACCTAGCAGTGCGATTCACACGCGCCGTTAGCATATTTTTCTGGTTCTCCATTGGGCGCGACCGGCGCCTGGGGACCGGTTGAAGCCAGAAAAAGAATGCCCCGCGCAAGGCGGGGCACCGAGGAGGCCAGGGGGTACGCATGATCGCGTACCCCTTGTCTTGCCGTCTCGAGATGGGTTTAGCCCTTCATCGCTTTGATGTCGGCCTTGGCCTTGTCATGGTCGGCCTTGGCTTGGCTCACGCAAGAGTTCTTGGCATCGCCCGACTGGTCGTCGCACTTTTCCTTGGCAACGTCGTAGGTCATGTTGGCCTTTTCCTCGGCGACTTTCTTCGCGTGTGCGGCGCTGGGCTTGTAGTCCTGCTCCAGCTGCGCCTTCGCCACGTTCTCGGTGCCCTTGGCTTCCTTCTCGCAGACGTCCTTGGCGTTGTCCTTCATCGTGTCGCACTTGGCCTTGGCGACCTTGTAGTCAGCCTCGATCTTTTCCTTGGCCACGTTGTACTGGTCCTTGGTCATGCCTTCGGCGGCGTTGGCCGCGCTCATGGCGAAGCAGGTTGATGCGATGGCGAGAAGGAGAAGATGCTTTTTCATGGGTGAGTCCCCTGGGCTTGATGATTGATGGAGTCGCCCCGTGCGTCTCCAATGACTGTCAATCTAGGAACCCACGAGCGGACCCGAAGTAGGACGATGTCCGTCGGGTCATTAGGTAAGGACCGCACTTGCTTGCAAGCGCAAGTGTGAGCGCACTGCCGCTTGCGGCGTGGTCGGCGCGAAGTCGCTCAAGGCGAGCGGAAAGACAGCGGTGAACTGGACAGGCCGTTTGCTCGCCGGCATCCTATCGCCGCAGATCGTCTTGACTCATCCTGTCGCCAGCATGCTCGCACGCAAGATCGCCTCCTTGTTCGCCTCCCGCTCCGCGGCGCCGACGCCTTCGCGTTTGATGCAACTCCACGAATACCTGGCGCTTCTCCAGGAGGGCACTGAGGAGTTCGCGGCAGGGGAACACATCAAGCGCGACGCCCTTTCGCTTGCGCAGCGTCTTCGCGGAGAGCTTCGCTTGCCGCTCGGACCGGAACCCAGTCTTGAGTTGGTGCTCGCGAGGCGCTGCAAGGTGCAACGAATCTCCCTCGTTCATGTCCCGCTCGCTGCCAAGGATTGCTTCTTCATCGCGATGTACCACCAGGACGCATCGAGCGCGCATGCCCACCTGGTCTTCGATATCGGCGCAGAGTACCAGCGCCCCTTCTTGGAGTGCCCCGACTTTGGTGTCGGCGAGGAGGCGACGGAGGACAATCTGCGCCACTGGATTCCTCGACTGGCCGAAGCGCCCGATGCCTTCGCGATCGTGGAGCGACGCGATGGAACCTACATGCAGGTCTACGCTGACGATCGGGGTTTTCATCTCGAGCACCAGCTGGTCACGACGGGCTGTCACTATCGGGCTGCGCAGCCGGTGAGCAGCGAAGCCGCGGTGGACACGCTCGTCTCCTATGCTTGCGGAAAGTATGAGTGGGCAAATCGGGCATGGGACCGGATGGTCCTTTGAGAAGCCAGGAAGCGTTGCAGCGCGGGGCGTTAACCTTCCCATCCATCATCGGCGAAGGCTTCGAGTCGAGACCTGTGGATGAAGATGAGCTTCATGGCGAATGCGGCTACCTCACGATCGAAGTGCTGACGACGTCTGCTCGATTCAACAAGCCGCCTGCAGATCCTTCATCGCCGCAGTGGATCGGCAGCGAAGGTACATCCACAGCAACGCGCCGGCTGCCTGCGCATTGCAGCGCCCAAGCAAGGCCCGGCGGCGAGCCTTGTCCTCGCGTGTGCGGCGTTCCTACGTCGTTTGCGCTAGGCAGTCGCCCCGATTCGCAAACACCTGGCCGGCATTAAGCTTGGCCGTTCGCAGCGCCACTTCGTCGGTCACGTGGCGCATCAGCAAGCTCCTTCGCGAGGAATCGGCATGCAACTGCGAGACAAGACCCTTGCTCGCTGGGTCGCCCTGAGTGCCTTGGGCGCAGTGACACTGGCAGGGTGCACGATGGGTGACTCCCATTCGGTCGACAGTGCAGGAGGTCCCGGCGCGATACCTGAGTGGTCGGCAAACCCATCGGCGCAGCGCTCGGCAACGTCAAAACCGCGTGCATCAGCGCCGCTGCCGGGTCCTCGTCCGGCTTCTCCATCGCGCTCAACAGGGCAAGCGCCATCGACCGGGTCGCAGGCATCCGTCGCCGGCGGGCCTGGGTTGAGCAGCGCGGGTGCGATTGCCGGTCGAGCGCGTACTTTTTCCACTCGATTGGCCACCTACACCTCGGTGGGCTTTGAGCTCTTGCCCGGCTGGCGGCAGGATGATTTCTCGGAGACATGGCCGGCGTTTCTCGGCAGCTGCAAGGTCTTGTCGGGGCGAGCACAGGCGTGGCGGCAAGTCTGCGAGCGTGCACGAAAAGTAGATCGTGCCGATGACTTAGCCATCCGCCATTTTTTCGAGCGCGATTTCTCGGCCTATCAGATCCGCGACGATGATCGACGCCCTGACGGCGTCGTCACCGGCTACTTCGAGCCTGAGATCAGCGGCAGCCGGCACTACGGCGCGCCCAACATCTACCCCGTGTATGCACAGCCCCAAGACATGCTGTTTGCGGACGCGCGAAAACTTCCCAAAGGCGATGGGATCGTCGCTGCGCGTGTGACGGGGCGCAGTGTTGTGGTGCAAGCGGGACTGAGTACGCGTGACATGGGCCGCGCAGGGCTGTACGCGCTCGATCTCTCGCGCATCACCAGAGACACGTTGGATCGCAAGGTGCGTCTTCGTGTCGAGGGAAAGCGGCTCCTGCCCTACTACACACGCAAAGAAATCGAAACCAAGGGTGCGCCGAATGCCAAGGTCATCGCCTTTGTGAACAGCGCTTCTGCGCTCTACGAGATGCAGATCCAGGGCTCTGGCCGCATTCGTCTGGACTCGGGCGAGGTGATTCGCATTGCTTACGCGGAGCAGAACGGTCAGCCGTTCAGGCCCACGCTGGCCCAGGCGGCGTCCGGCAAACCTCGCAGCCCCGTGAAAGTGCGCGGCTCCTCGCTGGAACTCGAGCTCGACAATGACGATGAGGAGGACGAAGCAGTGCAACCCGCGGCCGCCAGCAGCGCCGACGTCTCCGTGGTTCGCACGCGTGGCTTCACACTCGCCCTGCCCAAGGTCAATGGCGCTGTTGCGGTGCCCGGACGCCGCGCCGCACAGCGGGTGACTGGCTCGGGCATCGAGGATCCAAGCTACGTGTTTTTCAAGGAGGCCAATGCGCCCGGTGGAGGACCGGTTGGCGCGCTGGGGGTGCCGCTATCGCCTGGACGCTCGATCGCAGTGGATCCGCGAAGCACGCCGCTCGGGTATCCCGTGTTCGTGTCCACGCGCGCGCCAGGCAGCGGGGCGCCAATGCGCCGTTTGACGATCGCGCAGGACACGGGCGGTGCCATTCGCGGTGCAGTGCGCGCGGACTACTTCTTTGGCAATGGCCAGCAAGCTGCGACGCAGGCTCGGCGCATGAAGGAGCGAGGACAACTCTGGGTCCTCCTGCCGCGCGACTTGGCGGTGGCACAGGCGGCCTCCACGGCGGTGCGCACGCGCGGCGGTGCCGTCGGGGAAGATCTTCCCGAATGCCTTGTCGCGGACGAAAACAGCTGCGTCAACGATTGAAGCGCGGAGGAAGAGGCACCATTCCGGATGCGACGCCGCAGGGCGTCTCGCAGCTTCTCAGGAACTCCCCACGGCAACGGACACAGGCCGCGCAGCGGCCACTGCGTGGCTCACTGTCGGCGGCCGAGAGATAGCCAGCCCTCGGGCGTGATCGCGGTGACCGTTGCCTCGAGCGGATCGCAGTAGCCCGTTGACCGCCCGCTGAGCGTGCAAAACCTTGCTTCCACAAGGCCCGCGTAAACCAGGCGAGAGACCTTCTGCACGTCCGCTCTCGCGATGACGGTGAGGGGCAGCTTGATCGCTGCAATTTCAGAAAGCAAAGCGAGTGCCATCGGTCAACACCTTTTGCGAAGAAAAAGTCCAATGTGCACCTTGTTTTCGAAGAGTGCAATGTCGAGGCCCTGGATGCGCTGCCGTGAGCTTGCCCCGGCATCTGCCTGGGCCTTGGATGCGCCGTGCGACTACAGCTGCGCCAGAGGGATGGCGACATCGCTTGGCGGCCACCGGCAGCAGGCTGTCGGCATGTGCTCTCCGCCTTCCATCGACTTTGGCGATTCGTCGCCCGAGCTCGCGCGAGCATTGATCGGTGCATCGTTTTGGGTGGAAGGGGTCGGGGGGCGCATCGTCGAAACGGAAGCCTATGACGTCTTGGACCCGGCCTCGCACAGCTATGGCGGCCGATCGGTGCGCAACGCCACGATGTTCGGGCCGCCAGGCCGTGCTTACGTGTATCGGTCCTACGGCTTGCACTGGTGCCTGAACTTCGTGTGCCGGGAGGAGGGCCACGGCGCCGGTGTCCTGATTCGCGCGCTGGAGCCGACGGACGGTCTCGATGCAATGCAGGCACGCCGAGGGCTTCTCGAGCCGCGGCTCTTGTGCGCGGGGCCGGGGCGGGTCGCCCAGGCGCTGGGGATCACCGGTTCGCATGACGGCCTGCCGCTGGATCGCGCGCCTTTCGAGTTGAAGGGTCCGAGCGTGGCACAGGATGTGGTGGTCGGTGTCCGCATCGGCATTTCGAAGGCGATGGATGTGCCTTGGCGTTTTGGGTTGAAAGGATCGCGCTTTGTCAGTCGCAGGTTTGGTTGACGCGGGAGGCCCGCTCCCATGAACGTCTCCTCACGGGCGCTCGTGGCGAACGAGGCTGTCGAAGCGCAAATCTTCGAGCTGCTGGCCCGTCGTGCGCCTGGAGCAAGCATCTGCCCTTCGGAGGTTGCGCGAGCCCTGGTGAGCGCGCCGTCGGACTGGCGGGCCCTGATGCCGAAGGTGCGCGAGGTGGCCCAGGAACTCGCCCTTCGCCGGCGACTGCTCGTCACCCGCAAAGGGGACCGTGTCGACGCGATGGATCGCGGTGGACCTATTCGTCTCGCGTTGCCGTTCGAGAAGGAACGCAAGTGATCGGAAAAAGAGGCCGATTGCAGACCCTCGACGGCCCCCTCATGACACCCGATGGCCGATATCTGGTGGTACGGGGGCGTTTGTGGCGCGCAGCAAACCCGGGACTGTCCGAAGAAGAGAAAAGCCTCTGGGTCCGCCAATTGATGGCGGCGCGACGCGCGTTGCGTGCAACCGCATCGATCGATGAGCGCGCAACCGCTCGCGCCCTAGTCGACGATGCAAAGCGTCGACTGGGAGAACGCGGCCCGCCGTGGTGGACCGACGGTGCGCCCGATATGAATCGCAAGCTGGTCAAGAACACACCCTATGGCGAATGGTTTCGCAGCCTGAACGACGAGGTGACTTGATCGAGCTGCATTTATGAACGGCGGTCGCCGGCGCAGTCCGCCGTGCGATGACTCAGACGTCAAGCATCCGGGCAATGCGCCGCTTGAATTCGCCCAGCTCGAAAGGCTTGGTCATCACTTCCATCCCAGGCTCCAGAAGACCATTGCCCACGGCGGCGCCGGCCGCGTAGCCCGTGATGAACAGCACTTTGAGGTCGGGTTTGCGCAGGCGCATGACATCGGCGACCTGGCGTCCGTTCATGCCACCGGGAAGTCCGACATCGGTGATCAGGATCTGGAGGTCGTTGTGTGGCCCGTCATCCAGGCACGCAAGGCCTTCCCGGCCGTCTGCAGCGGCAGTGACTTCGTAGCCCGCGGCGACAAGTTCTTCCTGGAGCAGGGCTCGAAGCGGTGCCTCGTCCTCGATCAGAAGCACGCGCGCCGACCTCGGTGCAGAGAATGCCGCCGTATCGCTTGTTGGGTTGCGCTGACCAACCGCAGCCTCCGTGTCGTTCGAATCGCCGTCGATACGGGGCATATAGATACTGACGGTGGTGCCTTGACCCAATTCCGACTCGATGCGCATTTGGCCACCCGATTGGCGGGCGAATCCGTACACCATCGATAAACCCAGGCCGGTGCCCTGGCCCAAGGGTTTGGTTGTGAAGAACGGCTCCGTGGCATGAGCCTTGGTTTGCGCATCCATGCCGCAACCCGTGTCGCGCACCTCGAGGCACACGTAGTCACCAGGCGCGTTCCCGATGGGCGTGCTTGCGTCGTGGGGAAATGAACAGTTGTTGCCCGTCACCGTCAAGCTTCCCCCACCGGGCTGCATCGCGTCGCGCGCATTGATGCACAGGTTGAGCAGCGCGTTCTCGAGTTGCGCGCTGTCTGCGCGCACGGGCCAAAGGTCCGCCGGAACATTGAACTGGACGGCGATCGATGGCCCGACGCTGCGACGAACAAGTTCCTCGAACTGGTTTAGGCGATGGCGAAGATCAATTCGCCGCGGATCCAAGGTCTGGCGGCGAGAGAAGGCCAAAAGACGCTGGGTCAGTGAAGCCGCCCGCTCCACTGTTTCCTTGCCGACGGTGACGTACCGCTGGGCTTGCTGCGTGTCGCCGGAACGCATGCGCAGTTCGAGGAGCTCGAAGCTGACCTTCAGGGTGCCGAGCAGGTTGTTGAAATCATGTGCGATGCCCCCGGTGAGCTGGCCAATCGCCTCCATCTTCTGAGCTTGGCGCAGCGCATCCTCGGCTTCCACGAGCGCGCGCGTGCGCTCCTCGATCCTCGCCTCCAGCGTTTGATTGGCCTTGCGCAGCTCGCGCTCTGCCATCACCTTGCCCGTGGTTTCGGTCACCGTTGCCATCACTCCAGCGAACCCTCCGCCGGCATCCGGCACCGGCGAATAGTCGAGCGTGAGCCACACACTTTCCGGCGAACCGTTGCGCAAGAAGGTGAACTCGTGGTCTTCGAAGGATTGAGGTTTGCCGGCCAGCACCGTCTTCATGAGGCGATCGTTGAACTCGGACACTTCCGGCCACGCTTCGCGCAAGGGTTGACCCAGGCAAGCTGGATGCCGCCCGCCTGCGACGACTGCATAGGCATCGTTATAGATCATGATGCCGGCTTCGCCCCAAAGAAGCGCGATGGGCTTCGGCGAATGCAGCACGATGCCCACGGCGCAGCACAGATGCTGAGGCCATTGATCGATCGCACCCAAGGGCGTAGACGCCCAATCAAGCTGGGCAATCAGCGCGGCGAGTGCCGAGTCGGGTGGCAAAAATGCCGCTGAGATGGAAGCAGGCGCCACGGTGCTTTCGATCGGGATTCGGTGAAAACGAAAGCTATCACAGCCTGAGGCGAGCTGGCGTAGGAGGGGCCAGCGACCGCTGAATTGCCTACCGTCGGCGCAGTTCCGAAGGGTGCCTCTAACTGCCTTGTTGTCAGCGAGGCTCGGCTCGTTGGCAACGAACTTCCGCCCTGCCTAGCCGCGGCACCTTCCCGCGTTCGCTGGCTGGGGCGGCTACCGCTCTTCCAAGACTTCAAATGCTCAAGCTCACGAGTCTGGTCCGGTGAAGCACGTCTTTGATCAGGCGCAGGCGCTTTGCCGCGTGCCGGCGCGGCGTGCACCGCACATACCGGTGAAGGAAGCGCCGAAATGGTCAGCATTCAATGTGAACGTCCGGCTCGAACGCGAGGCAGGGAAGTCGTCCGCCTGTCAGCGCTGGGTGCGCGCACCGATGCTCATACGGCCTGGCCAACCAGGTCACTCGTCGTCACCAGGGACCGGTCGCTTACTTTCTTGCGGCAGACGCCTGCTTGAGTCCCGCTCGGGGAATTGGCTTTCGCGCAACTGCCGGTTGACGCTTCTCAGAGGCAGCTTGCCCGCCTTCTCTGTTGCTGGATCATATGATTCTTCGTCGACGCATGGCCTCGATCTGCGAGGGATCGATATCCGCCCATTGCGTGAGGATCGAAACGGTGTCTGCACCCAGGTCCGGTGGAGGGCGGGACGTGCCTTCGGACGCATCATCGAAGCGGATGCCCAGGCCAATCTGAGGCAACACCCCTCGATCTGTCTCCACCGCATAGATGAAGCCGCGTGACTGCAACGCAGCGTCGTTGGTCACCTCATGGACGTCCTGAATGGGGCCCGCTGGCACGCGCTCACGCGAGAAAACTTCCAGCCAGTGCGAACGTGGTTTCTCGCGAAGCAGCTTGGCAA
>Ga0256891_1000036_pt1 | contig 18197 bp, 20 predicted proteins | sample MC6MC0514MT_FD_186335 | JGI IMG/M metagenome (GOLD analysis project Ga0256891, IMG submission 186335) | Metatranscriptome of enriched soil aggregate microbial communities from Iowa State University, Ames, United States - MC6-MC0514-MT... | ecosystem: Environmental > Terrestrial > Soil >...
CATGATTGGACTGGACCACAAGGACGTGGCCAAGCAGATCTCGAGCCTGGTGCCCGACTACATGGTGATGGGCGAACGCGGCATGGCCGACATGGCCGAAATGGAAATGCCGATCCCCGACAACACCGCGCGAATGATGACGGGCGAAGGGCCGTTCGGCTCGGTCGAGATGGGCGGCATGTTCAGCGTGGTCAAGGTGCGCAAAAACCAGAAAGCCGGTGATTACTCCAACCCCGGCTGGTTCAAGCATCCCAAGGGCACCGTGGCCTACGAACTCGACGGCCCGGCGCCTGAGACCTCGCGCCAGCGCGATGCCGGCGCGGCTGCGATGCCCGCGAAGAACATGCCCGCCAAGAACATCGAAGTCCAGATTCGCAAGCCGGGCAGCGGACATACCGGCCACTGATTTTCTCTCTCCTCCCCAACCTCAACTCTCAAAGGAAACACATGAAACACACCCTCCGCAATACCGCGCTCGCAGCACTGGTCGCCCTGGCCGCCGCTGGCGCTTCGGCCTCGGGCACCCATGCCGGTGGCCACGGCCACGAAGCCAATGAGGCGATCGGCAAGCCCGGCGTGGCAACCAAGGCCACCCGCACGATCAACGTCGACATGACGGACAGCATGCGCTTCACGCCCGCCGACATCAGCGTCAAGCAGGGCGAGACCGTGCGCTTCGTGATCAAGAACTCTGGCCAACTGAAGCACGAACTCGTGATCGGGACCGAGAAGGAGCTCAAGGAGCATTACGAAGTCATGAAGAAGAACCCCGAGATGGAGCACTCCGATCCGAACATGGTCACGCTGGCCGCGGGCAAGAGCGGCGAGATCGTCTGGCAATTCACCAAGGCCGGCAAGGTCGACTTCGCTTGCCTGCAGCCGGGCCACTACGACGCGGGCATGAAGGGCGCCGTGAACGTGACCAAGACCGGCAAGTAAGCCCGACGCGCCCGCCGCGAGTTCCCATCGGGACGCGGCGGGTCTCCAAATTCATTCATATCCAAGGAGATCTTCATGTCGAACATTCGCATCGCAATCTTGGCATTCGTTGCCGCACTCTCGTTTGCTGGCGCGGCCAGCGCGCAATCGTCCAAACCCACGTCGGACATGCCCGGCATGGCGGACAAGGCACCGGCAGCAGGCGCTGCCGATTCGGCCGCGGCATCGGAACTCACTGAGGGCGAAGTCCGCAAGGTGGACAAGGACAACAAGAAACTCACGATCAAGCACGGTCCGCTGAAGAACCTGGACATGCCCGGCATGACCATGGTGTTCGGGGTCAAGGACGACGCCATGCTCGACAAGGTCGAGACCGGCGCCAAGGTCCGTTTCCAGGCGGAGAAGATCGACGGAAAGATCGTCGTTACCAAGATCGAAGCAGCCCGCTGAGCGCATCAGAAAACCTGGCCGGCAGTGAACGCCGAAAGGATGGAGGAAAACATGGCGTACTCCAGTGCTTCGCAAGTCGTTCGGCAAATCCTTGAGGGGCCAGTCACCCGGCCGGCATTGCTGCGCTGGCGGCGTCGACAGTTCTTCTCCGAGGCTGGTTTTGCCGGCTATTTCGGCATCTTCAAGGACTTCTCCGAAGCGCGGGACTGGCTTCCTGACAATCCGGAATTCGACCATGCGGCCCTGGCGGCCGAGTATGTGAACGTCCGCACGAAGAAGATCTTCGCGTACGACTATCCGGTAATGTGGTGGCTCGAGCGCGCGTTTCGCGACGGTGCCACCAAGGTGCTCGACATCGGCGGTTCAGTAGGCGTTCATTTCTACGCATACCAGCGCTATTTCGAAATGCCGAATCAGTTGTCGTGGCGCGTCGTTGAAGTTCCTGCAATAGCTTCCATCGGCCGAGAAATGGCCAAGCAAGCAGGGGCCAGTGCGCTGAGTTTTACCCACACAGACGCCCTGAGACAGGCGCTGGCCGGCCATGACATCTGGCTCTCGGCAGGAGCCCTGCACTATCTTGACAATGGGCGCCCCGCTGATCTGCTCGCACAGTGCGAGATCCGTCCACGACATATCTTGCTGAACAAGCTCCCGTTGTACGACGGCGAAGACTACGTCACGGCGCAGAACATCGGCGCTGGCTGCTTCGCGCCGATGCATGTCTATAACCGTCAGCGCTTGATCAGTGAGATCGAAGTGCTCGGCTACGCCTTGTGCGACGAGTGGCAAGTTCCTGAGCGCTCGCTCTACCTCCCGGGGTTTCCCGAGCGTTGCATCCCGGCCCACAGCGGCCTTTACTTCCGCATGCTGAACGGCGCAAGCCAAAGCGTCGATGCGTCCTAGCCCATCATGGGGTATCGGGCCGACACATTGTCCGTCGCCGATATCGCGAAGATGAAACATCACATCATCGGCACGGCGCATCCTGTCACAAGCGGGATTCTTGGTGCGGCGATCTGCGTCGGCCTGGCGGGCTGCGCCGACCTCTACAAGCAGCATCGCGATTTCCAGGATGGTTGGCGTACAGGCGAGATTGTCGAGATCGGCCGCGCGAGCGAAATTCAGCGCAGCGGTCGCACGGACTGCAGGAAGAAGGCCAGCCCGGACGAGCTTGCACTGCGTCGATTCGCCATCCTGGTCGATCGTTCCACGGGGCAGCGCCACGCGCACATCGTGATGCTGGACCCTGCGACATCCGTCGAGTTGGGCGACACCGTTTCGACCAATGTCGTCAAGTGCAGCACGCCCATTCGCGTCTTGTCGCATGCACAAGCGCCGCGCGGGTGATACGGCCACCGCACGATCTCCAGCCATCTTTTACAGCTAGCCCGCCCAAAACTTGAGTCCCCCATGAAATTGTTCGTCCCCCTTTTGCTCGCCGCTCTTGGCGGGCTTGCCTCCATCTCTTCTTTCGCAGCCGACCCCATGCCTATGGCTGCTACCGAGAAAGCCCCCGTCAGATCGGCCAAGGCAGATATCGCGAACGGTGAAGTCGTCTTCAACGGAAAGTCGTGCGCCGCATGTCATAACGCTGATGGCAACTCGGCGATTCCCGCCAACCCCAAGCTGGCTCAGCAGCATCCCGAATACCTGGTCAAGCAGCTTCAGGAGTTCAAGTCCGGCAAGCGCAAGAGCCCTGTCATGGCTGGCATGGCCGCGATGCTTTCCGATCAGGAAATGCGCGACGTCGCCTGGTTCCTCGGCTCCAAGCCCGTCAAGCCCGGGTTTGCGAAGGAGAAAGACCTCGTCGCCCTGGGCGAGAGGATCTACCGTGGCGGCATTGGGGACCGCAACGTGCCGGCCTGCGCGGGCTGCCACAGTCCCAACGGCGCCGGCATCCCGAGCCAGTACCCGCGGCTTGGAGGACAACACGCCGAGTACACCGCCGCGCAGCTGACATCGTTTCGCGATGGGACACGACTCAACAGCGTGCCGATGAGTGGCGTTGCAGCGAAGCTCAACGATCGCGAAATCAAGGCGGTGTCCGACTACATCGCAGGCCTGCGCTAAGCCTCGACCAGCGAGCTGCCTGAAATCACCGTGCAGCCAATCCAGCGCCTTCCCCTCACGCGCCTGCTGCCGCTAGGCGCGCGCAGCATCGGCTGGAAAGCCAAGTGGGGTGACGCATGTACGTGACAGGCCGATGGGTCTCTGTGAATGTGGTGAGCACCATGTTCATTGCCTGGATCTTGGGTGTGATCGCTTTCTTGGCCATCGTGTATTGGCAGCGCCGCAAACATCATAAGAACCGGCTGAACCACGACAGAAGTCGAAGAGCCTCTCGCTCGAGTGCACCCAGGAAGGCCCGGCGGGGCAAGCGATGAGGCTGCCGGCAAGTCGCAACCATGACCGGGTTGTCGTCCGACAGACGCCTGTCCGAGTCTTCGGCACGCTGCAAGCAGGTTCAGAGTTTCCGCACGGTCGACATTCGCCATCGTCGTTCATATCGACGCCGCTCGTCGTTAACCGGTTGCTCTAGGTTTTTCATGCACACGCGATCCGACGGGTCGCGCAACTCGGGACGGTTACATCGTCCCTCTTCGCCGGTCGCCAGCTGCCGGCCGCTACACAAAGGAGAAAGTCATGTCACATGAAACCAACTCTGCCTGTATCGAGGCGTGCAACGAGTGTGCCATCGCATGCAATCACTGTGCAATGGCCTGCTTGAAGGAAGACAACGTCAAGATGATGGCCCGATGCATCGCGCTGGATATGGATTGCGCGGCGATCTGCCAGTTGGCCGCCGCCACCATCGCCCGTGGCAGCGAGCACACAAAAGAAATTTGCGAACTGTGCGCCGACATCTGCGAAGCCTGCGCGGAGGAATGCGGCAAGCACAAGGCACCGCATTGCCAGTCCTGCGCCGCAGCCTGTCGTGCCTGCGCGGTTGCCTGCCTTGAAATGGCACATTGAATTTCAACCCACCAAGGAGAACCATGAACTCCCTGTATTTCAGGACCTTGGCGAGCGCCTCTGCGCTCGCGGCCTTTGCGCTGACCGCGGTGGCGCAAATTCAGCCCTCCACTCCGCCTGCATCGGGGCCGATGGCCATGTCTCCAGCGCAGATGCAGAAAGGCAGCGGATCAGACGAAATGAAGAAATCCATGATGAGCGGCATGGAGGGCATGCCGAAGATGCAGATGTCAGGGGACACCGACAAGGATTTCGCGATGCTGATGAAGATGCATCACCAGCAGGCGCTCGAGATGGCCAAGCCCGAGATCGCACACGGAAATTCGCCGGAGCTGAAAGCGATGGCACGCAAGATCATCAAGGACCAAACCAAGGAGATCGCGCAGCTGGATGCGTGGATGAAAAAGAATCCTTGAGCAGGAAGTGGTGCGTTGCGCAGGGTCCGTTCGTATCAGCATCCGAGGCCACTTTCCGGTCCGTCCGGCGCAGATGGAAAAGCGCATCGTGCGCGCCTGAACCCAAACAACGGGAATCACCATGTTCGCTCAACCCATCGACTACTTCCTGGCCGTCTGGTTCGTATTGGCGGCCCTGTCCACCGCCTACGTCGCATGGGACCAGCTGCGCCACAACCCCGAGCCGGTCGTGATGAAGTGGGGATTCATCCTCGTCACGCTCTACCTCGGTCCGCTGGGCTTGCTGCTCTACGTGATGGCGGACAAAGAGCCGGTCCCCGGCGAGCACGAAGAGTTTGTCAAGCCGCTGTGGAAACAGGGCGTGGGCTCCACGATCCACTGCGTGGCGGGCGATGCAACGGGCATCATCTTGGCGGCGGTCGTAACCGCGGTGCTTGGGCTGCCGATGTGGATCGACCTGATCGTCGAGTACGTTGCCGGCTTTGCGTTCGGCCTGTTCATTTTCCAGTCGCTCTTCATGAAGAACATGATGGGCGGCACCTACTGGGAAAACGTCAAGAAGTCGTTCATGCCAGAGTTCATCAGCATGAACGCAATGATGGCCGGCATGGCGCCGGTGATGGCGCTGCTCATGATGGGCCGCGACATGCGGGCGATGGACCCGACCGAGCTCGTCTTCTGGGGCGTGATGTCGCTGGGTGTGGCTGTCGGCTTTGCGGTGGCGTATCCGGTGAACGTCTGGATGGTGTCCCGGAAGATGAAGCACGGGCTGATGACCGAGCGTCGACCCGAGAAGAAGGCCGAGGCGCAAGCCGATGTGACCATGGCGCCCGGGCATGCCCCAATGCATGCGCATGGCTCGGCGCCTGTCTCCGCGGCCACCCCAGCAGCCCAGCACACCGGCCACGAACAGCACGCCCAGCCCGCACTGGACAAGTCGCGCGATAAATCGGGCCATGCGCAAGAAGGTCGCGGCGGCCACAGCATGCAGCCGAACGTGACGCGGCCGCAGCTGGTGGCCGTAACGATGACCACCACGCTCATGCTGCTGGCCGGCATGACGATGCCCGCGATGTTCGTGAACATGCGTCTGTCGAACCGGGACGTGGGCGGTGCCATCATGCCGCCGTCGATGATCATGGGCTGGGACACCCCCGGCCAGGCGATGCGCGACATGTCGGCCATTCACCCGCGCGAGATCGCGCACATCGCTGGGGCGCAGACCCGCGGCGACGTGGACCTTGTCCCCACGCTGGACAACGGCATCAAGGTCTTCAACCTAGAGACCAGTGTCATCCGATGGAACATCCTGCCGGACGTGACTGTCGAGGGCTACGCATTCAACGCGACGATTCCGGGCCCGAGGATTCGGGTCACCGAAGGCGATCGGGTGCGCATCAAGGTGACGAACTGGTTGCCCGAGAGCACCACCGTGCATTGGCATGGGCTGATTCTTCCGAACGAGATGGACGGTCCGGCCAAGATCACGCAAAAGCCGATTCCGCCCGGCGGCTCTTATACCTACGAGTTCACGACCGAGCAGGCAGGCACGTTTTTCTATCACTCGCACGACCATGTGGACCGCCAGCAGGCCTTCGGTTTGTATGGCGCCCTGATCATCGACCCCAAGCACGCCGAGCAGGCACCAAAGGCCGACCACGAATATGTGATCCAGCTGCAGGAATGGCTCAAGCGCGAAGGCCTGACCTACCCGGCGATGCTGATGGAAGGCGGCTTGCCGAACTATTTCACCATTAACGGCAAGGCATTTCCCGCCACCGACACGGTGAAGATGAAGGTCGGTGAAACCATCAAGCTCAGGTTCGTAGGAAGCAACAACAACTTCGTGCACCCCATGCACGTCCACGGTGGCCCGTTCACCGTCGTTGCAAGGGACGGCTATGTGCTGCCTGAGTCGGCACGGTTCCAGGCGGATACGGTGAACGTCGGCCCGGGTCAGCGCTACGACGTCATCTGGAAGGCCCTGCGGCCTGGCAAGTGGCTGGTGCACTGCCACATCCCGCACCACACCACCAACAACAACGTCGAGCAGGACGGCGGCGGGGGCCTGATGATGGTGCTGGACGTGGAGGCCTGAATGCCGTTTTCCGATGTTTCCTGGGGACATATCAAAATGTCCCTTGACCTTCACATGATGTCAAGCCTGAGACTGAGAGCCACTTTCAACGAAGGAGTCTTCATGCAAGAGTTCGAAATTCAATCGATGTCCTGCGGCGGTTGCGCCAGCCGGGTGGCCCAGGCGGTCAAGAACCTGGACGCCCAGGCGAAGATCGAGGTGGACCTGCCGTCCAGGACGGTCCGGATCGAAACCACCGAGGACCGCGCGTCCGTAGCTGCAGCTCTCGCAGAAGCGGGTTACGCACCGAAGTAAGCGGCGGCCCTCGATCAGCCCTCGAGCGGCCCAGCAACCCCGACCAGCCAGCCCCTGCAGGGTGAGCGGCTGGTGGCGGCGCCGGCGGCGCACGGCCTCTCTCAATTTTCTCTCGGAGAACGCGAATGAATGACGCGCCCACGAGACAAGCAGGACACCATGAAGGCAACCACGGGCCGCACGCGCATGCCGACGTCGGAACGTTGCCCGGTGAGTCCAATGTGTCATTGAAGGATCCTGTCTGCGGGATGAAGGTGAACGCGCAGTCTCGCCACGTCCTGCAGCACGAAGGCAAGCCGGTCTACTTCTGCAGTGCGGGTTGCAAGGCCAAGTTCGAGGCCGACCCAGCCAAGTACGTGAAGCGCAGCGCGCAGCCGGTGGAGCCGCTCGTCCTTGCGCCAGCGGATGTAGCTCAGCCCGGCCCCGCAGGCACGATCTACACCTGCCCCATGCACCCGGAGATCCGGCAGGATCACCCCGGGAACTGCCCCAAGTGCGGCATGACACTGGAACCCGAGATGCCGACGCTCGATGAGGGCGAAGACCCCGAGCTGAAAGACTTCAAGCGGCGCTTCATCTGGACGTTGCCCCTCACCGTCATCGTCACCGTGCTTGCCATGGCTGGCCATCGCCTGCACTGGTTCGAGATGGGCACCCAGAGCTGGATAGAACTCGTGCTCAGTGTGCCGATCGTGCTATGGGCCGGCTGGCCTTTCTTTGTGCGCGCAGTGCAGTCGGTTTCGAACCGCAGTCCGAACATGTGGACTCTGATCGGCCTGGGCACGGCCGCCGCCTTTGTCTACAGCGTCGTGGCCACGGTGGCGCCCGGCGTGTTTCCCGCGTCGTTCGTGTCGATGGGGCGGGTCTCGGTCTACTTCGAAGCGGCCGCGGTGATCATTTCCCTCACCTTGCTGGGCCAGATCCTCGAGCTCAAGGCACGTTCGCAAACCTCCGCGGCCATCAAGTCGCTGCTGGGCCTTGCGCCCAAGACGGCACGCCGGATCGGCACCGACGGCACCGAAGAAGACGTGCCTATCGGCCATGTGCATGTCGGAGACAAGCTGCGCGTCAGGCCGGGGGAAAAAGTGCCTGTGGACGGGGTGGTGATCGAAGGCACCAGCGCGGTCGACGAGTCGATGCTCACCGGGGAGCCGTTGCCCGTGACCAAGCGGGTTGGCGACAAGCTCATCGGCGCGACCCTGAACACCAACGGCTCACTCGTCATGCAGTCGGAAAAGGTCGGCTCGCAGACCGTGCTCGCGAGCATCCTGCAGATGGTCGCGCAGGCCCAGCGCTCCCGCGCGCCGATGCAGCGGATGGCCGACCAGGTCGCCGGCTACTTCGTCATGGCGGTCATCGCCGTTGCGGTGCTGACCTTCTTCGCCTGGGGGTTCTTCGGGCCGCAGCCCAGCTGGGTCTACGGCCTCATCAATGCCGTGGCGGTGCTCATCATTGCCTGCCCCTGCGCGCTCGGCCTTGCGACGCCGATGTCGATCATGGTCGCCACGGGCAAGGCAGCCACGCAGGGCGTGCTGTTCCGCGATGCCGCCGCGATCGAGAACTTCCGCAAGGTCGATGCGCTCATCGTCGACAAGACCGGCACCCTGACGGAAGGCCGGCCGCAGTTCGAGCGGGCGGTGCCTGCGCCGGGCTTCACCGAGGACGAGGTGCTGCGCCTCGCGGCCAGCCTGGACCAGGGGAGCGAGCACCCCCTGGCGGACGCCATCGTGCGGGCGGCGCGTGAGCGCAACCTGGCGCTGGACACGCCCGACGATTTTGAATCCAGCAGCGGCATCGGTGTGAGCGGAGCCGTGGCCGGCCGGAAGCTGGCGCTCGGAAACACCGCGCTGATGGATCAGCTGCGCGTCTCGGTCGATGCGCTGAAACCACAGGCCGAGGCGATGCGCACGGAGGGCGCCAGCGTCATGTTCCTGGCGGTAGACGGTCAGCCTGCTGGCTTGCTCGCGGTGTCGGATCCGATCAAGGCCACCACCATGGAGGCGCTGGCCGCTCTCAAGGCCTCGGGCCTGCGCGTCATCATGGCCACCGGCGACGGGCTGACCACGGCCCGGGCCGTTGCTGCCAGGCTGGGCATCGACGAGGTGCACGGCGAAGTGAAGCCCGCCGACAAGCTCGCGCTGGTCGACAGGCTGCAGCGCGAAGGCCGCATCGTCGCGATGGCCGGCGACGGCATCAACGACGCGCCCGCGCTCGCCAAGGCCGACGTCGGCGTGGCGATGGGCACCGGCACCGATGTCGCGATGAACAGCGCCCAGGTGACGCTGGTCAAGGGCGACCTGCGCGGCATTGCGCAGGCGCGCGTGATCTCCGAGCAGACCATCGCCAACATGAAGCAGAACCTCGGCTTCGCCTTCCTCTACAACGCCCTGGGCGTGCCGCTGGCCGCAGGCGTGCTGTTCCCGTTCACGGGCTGGCTGCTGTCGCCGATGATCGCGGCGCTGGCGATGAGCCTGAGCTCGGCGTCGGTCATCACCAACGCCTTGCGCTTGCGGACAGCCAAGAGCGGCGCTCATGCGTCCCACGATGGCGAAAGATCGGCCTAGCGGCGTGCGGCCCGAGCGGTTTCGCTCCCTGCGAAGGAAGTCCCATGAAATCCAAGTTGCTCGAGCAGCATTTGCTGGACATCTACCAGGAGGCCGTCCGGCAGAGAAACTGGACGGTTGCCGGGCACCTGTTGTGCGCCATCGAGGCGTGGGCCCCTGCCGATGCGCCGATCAGCGAGACAGTGGCCAAGGCCTACGGGGTCTTGGCCACCGAGGGTAAAAACCCCCGTTGCTGCGAGACGCGAACGAAGCGCCACTGAGACTTGGCAGTCAAGCTTTGGCGCGGGGTTTGAGAAGATTGGCGAGGGACTTCTGGTCTTCGGCCAACTGCATTCGCATCAGTTGAAGCACTCGCGCAGCGAGGCCGGACAGAGGCTGCCCGGGAGGCAGCACCAGCACGCCCGCGAAGGAGACCTCCAGGGACAGCGGGCGAATGACCAGGCCGCGCTGGGCGTACTCCAGCGCGGTGACTGGGTTGACGACGCCGATGCCCATGCCGCTCAGGGCCATCTCGCACACGCTCGCCGCATAGGGGGTTTCGACCAGCACGCTCAATCCGACGTTGCAGCCCGCCAATGCCCGCTCCAGGCGCCGCCGGGAGGCGTCCTCGGGGTTGAGCGCGAGAAATGGCTCTTCCGCGAGTTGATGGGGCTGGATGATCTTGGCCTTGGTCAATCGGTGCTTCGCATGCATCACCACCACGCCGGGGAAGCGCGCGAATTCGGAGTGCTCCAGGCCTGTCGTCGGCATCTCGTCGGCCATCAATCCGAAGTCGACCTGACGCCCCAACACAGCCTCGTGCACCTCCCGCGAACTGAGCACCTGCAGCGAAATCTGGGGCCGGGCTTCGGAGTCCCGGCGCTCAGCCACCAACCGTGACAGCACCCGCGGAACGAAGGTCAGGCCGAAGGCCGGATAGACCGCCATGCGCAGGGTGTTCACCCCGAAGCGCTTGAGGCTGCGCATGCGGTGCTCGATGCTGCTCAGACCCACGAAGACACGCTCTACCTCGACCAGCAAGGCTTGTGCTTCGGGCGTCGGGTGCAAACGCCCCCGCAGCCGGCGAAACAGCGGGAATCCAGCCGATTCCTCGAGCCTGCGCAGCGACTGGCTGATGGCGGGCTGCGTGACACCCAGCAGCGCAGCGGCCTTGCTCGCGGAGCCCACGGACATCACGGAGCGGAACACCTCGACCTCTCGTAGCAACATATAACAACCGCTTATGGAGAAAGAACTTCGAACACGATTCAGATTATCTCCATCGTCCTAGAGTTGGCGTCTTCAGCCACCTTCCGGAGAAGCGACATGAAACTTCAAACAGTTCTTGCAGTGACCGTCCTTGCATGCGCCGCGCCTGTGTGGGCGCACGATTTATCCGGTGACATCGCCAAGTTTCAATCCATCGCTGCGACCAAGAAGCCCGACAGCCAACAGGCGCTCGCCGCGAGGCTCGCACTGGAGCGCGCGCAGGGCGAGATGGAGCAGTCGGACGTGAAGATGGTGTTGCGCATCCGCTCGATGACCAACGCGGGCCTGCGCGCCGTCGGCGAGCAACCGGCCTTTCTCACCAGCGAGTACAAGCGCCTCGAGGCGGCACTGGCCAACCCCAAGACCAATGACCCGGCCAAGATCGCCGCGGCCAAGGAGACCTTCGCTCGCCTGACGGTGGAGATGAAGGTCTATACCGATCTCGAAAACATGGCCGTCGACCAGATGAAGCAGGCACTGCAGCTCATCGAATCCGCACCCGCGAACTGATCGCGATCCCAACGAACAGCTCCTTCTTCTATCGTGAACCCTTCCATTCCCAACCTCGACACTCCCCGGCGCAACGCGTTCGCCAGCCTGGTCCCGCCGGTTTGGCGTGCTTCCACAGTCGTCTTCGATTCGCTCGACGATTTCGTCAACCGCCGCACCCGCCTTCCTGATGGCTTCAGCTATGGCACCACGGGCACACCGACACAGCGTGCCCTTGAGACGCGCATCGCCGAGCTGGATGGCGCCGCGCATTGCGTCGTCTTTCCCTCCGGACAGGCGGCCGTCTGCGGTGCGCTGCTGGCGCTGCTCAAGAAGGGCGACCACCTGCTGATGACCGACGCCGCCTACGGCCTGGCCAAATCCTTCGCCGTCGAACGGCTGCAGGCGCTCGGCATCGAGGTCGAGTTCTATCCGCCGCGCATTGGCGCGGACATCGAGCGCCTCGTGCGCCCCAACACGCGGCTCATCTGGCTGGAGTCCCCCGGAACGGTGACCATGGAAGTGGAAGACGTGCCGGCGATCACAGCCGTCGCGCGCACTCGCGGCGTGCTGACCGCCATCGACAACACCTGGGCCAGCCCGCTCGGCTTCGCGGCCTTGGCGCATGGCGTGGACCTGTGCATTCACGCCTGCACCAAGTACATGGGCGGCCATTCCGACGTGCTCATGGGCAGTATCGCGATCAATGACGAAGGCCTGTACAGGTCCTTGCGTGGCCTCCAATCGCAGATGGGGTTGGCGGTGAGCCCGGAGGATTGCTTCCTGGTCGCCCGGGGCCTGGACACGATGCAGGTGCGCATGGAGCGCCAGGCCGCCAGCGCGCAACTGATTGCCGAACGACTCGCGGTGCATCCCCTGGTGCGTCGGATGCTCTTTCCGGCGCTGCCCGGCGCGCCGGACCATGCGCTGTGGGCGCGCGATTTCAAGCAGTCCGGCTGCGTGATGTCGCTGCAGCTCGTAGACAGTTCCTACGACGCTTACCGGGCACTGTTCGCAAAGCTGAAGCTCTTTTCCATCGGCGCGAGTTGGGGCGGCGTGCGCAGCATCGCGGCTTTCTATCCCGCGGAGGAGATCGCCAAGCGCAATTTCTGTGACGTCCAAGGGCCGGTCATCCGCTTGTCGATTGGCCTGGACGATCCGCAGGCGCTGCTCGACGAGCTGCTGGATGCCTTGAGCGCCCACGAGACGAGTTCCAACCTCTGATTCCCGATACCTGGAGCCTGCGATGACCTTCAAGCCGACTATTCACGCCGCGTTGATCCGCCCCTGCCTCGCCTTAGCCGGCCTTGCGCTGTGCGCCAGTGTCGCCGCGCAAACCGTGCAGCCACTGGATGGCACGCTCAAGAAGATCAAGGACACCGGCACGATCACGGTCGCCACGCGCGGCGCGTCCATTCCGTTCAACTACCTGGACGACAACAACAAGCAAGCCGGCTTTGCGTGGGAGATCTCGCAGCGTGTGGTCGAACAGGTGAAGAAGGACCTCAAGCTCGCCAAGCTCGAGGTCAAGACGCTGGAAGTCACGCCGCAGACGCGCATTCCGCTGGTGGCCAACCAGACCGTTGATCTGGAGTGCAGTTCCACCACGAACAACGCCGAGCGGCAGAACCAGGTGTCGTTCTCCACCACCTTCTTCGTGGTGGGTGCGCGCCTGCTGGTGCGCAAGAGCTCGGGCATCAAGCACTGGTCCGATCTCGTGGGCAAGAACGTGGTCGTGAGCGCGGGCACCACGGCCGAGCGCATGCTGCGGCAGCTCAACGAGAAGAACAAGTGGGGCATCAACATCATCCTGGCCAAGGACATCAACGAGAACTTCCTGACCGTCGAGACCGGGCGGGCCGTGGCGGCCACACAGGACGACATCATTCTTTTCAGCAACATCGCGCGGGCCCGCAATCCCGCGGACTGGGAGGTGGTCGGTGTGCCCCAACAGAAGGAGGCTTACGGCTGCATGCTGCGCAAGGGCGACGTCACCTTCAAAAAGCTTGTCGACGGCGTGATCACCGGGATGATGCGCTCCGGCGAGTTCGCGTCGCTGTATGAAAAGTACTTCCTCAAGCCGATCGCGGTGAAGGGCAATGTCACGGTGAACTTCCCGATGTCGCCCGACATGCAGGAACTCATGCGTCATCCGAACGACCAGCCGCTGTGAATGCCCTGACGCCGCCTCTCGATTCGTTTCCCCGAACGTCCTGAACGATGCACTACTCCTGGGATTGGTTGATCTTCTTCAAGCCCTCGGTCACGGGCGAGGGCGTGTACGGTCTGATGCTGCTGCGCGGATTGCTGTGGACGGTGGTGCTGTCATTGCTGGCCTGGACGCTGGCGCTGGGCCTCGGCCTGATCGCCGGCGTTGCACGGACCTTGCCCAACCGGGCCGCGCGCTACCTGTCCACGGCGTACATCCACTGTTTTCGCAACACACCGCTGCTGGTCCAACTGTTCCTTTGGTATTTCGTGGTGCCGGAACTGCTGCCGGTCGACTGGGGCAATGCGCTCAAGCAGATGAACCCGACGACGAACCAGTTCCTCACCGTGCTGGTGGCGCTCACGCTCTACACGGCTGCGAAGGCGGCCGAGCAGGTACGCGCCGGCATCGAGTCGGTGCCGCGCAGCCAGAAGCAGGCGGCGATGGCGCTCGGGCTGGGGACCGTGGCGGCCTACCGGCATGTGATCCTTCCGCAGGCCCTGCGCATCGTCATCCCGCCGCTGACCTCAGATTTCCTGAACGTGTTCAAGAACTCGGCCGTGGCGCTCACCATCGGGCTGATGGAGCTGACGGGCCAAACGCGCCAGCTCAGCGAATTCAGCGCCCACCCGTTCGAGGCCTTCATTGCCGCGACGGTCATCTACATGGCGATCACCTACGGCGTGATCGTACTGATGCGCCGCATCGAGTTTCGGGTGCGTGTGCCGGGCCTGTTGGGAGCTGCTTGATGGGCTACGACTTCGATTGGGCGGCCCTGCAGCGCGCCTGGCCCTATCTGCTGCAGGGTCTGCAGATGACGGCATTCCTGGTGATCGCCGCAATGGCCGCGGGCATCGGCCTTGGAACGCTGCTGGCGATCACGCGGATCTTCGCGCCGCGCCCGGTCGCGGCCCTCGTCTCCGGCTACGTGAACCTGTTCCGCTCGATTCCGCTGATCCTCACGATCCTGTGGATCTACTTCCTGATGCCCATGGTGTTGCGCGCCGTCACGGGTGACCCAAACCTTTCCGTCGGGCCGATCTACGCCGCGCTGGTGGCCTTCGTTCTCGCAGAGTCGGCCTATTACTGCGAGATCATCCGCGCCGGTATCGGCAGTGTGCGCGCGGGGCAGATGCAGGCGGCGCAGTCGCTCGGCATGGCACCTTGGCAAGCCTTGCGGCATGTGATCCTGCCGCAGGCGTTCCGCAACATGACACCGTCATTGATCAATCAGACCATCGCCTTGCTCAAAGACACGTCACTCGTCTACGTCATCAGCCTGAACGACTTTCTCGGAGCTGCGAGCAAAGTGGGCCAGCGCGACGGGCGCGTGGTCGAGGTCTACATCCTTGTCGCGGTGGTCTACCTGGTCTTGTGCACGGCGGGCGCATGGTGGGTCACCTGGCTGCAGCGGCGCAAGACCGCATCGGCCGCCTGAATGGATGACGAATCAGCAAATGAAAACAATGATCGACATTGACAACGTCTCCAAGTGGTACGGCAAGTTTGCGGTGCTCACCGACTGCTGCACGCGCATCGGCGAGGGCGAGGTGGTCGTGGTCTGCGGCCCCTCGGGCTCGGGCAAGTCGACGCTCATCAAGACGGTGAATGCGCTCGAGCCGATTCATCGCGGCCGCATCTCGGTCAACGGCATCGCGGTCACTGATTCGAAGACCGATTTGCCCAAACTGCGCAGCCGCGTCGGCATGGTGTTCCAGCACTTTGAACTGTTCCCGCACCTGAGCGTGACCGACAACCTTGCGCTGGCGCAGGTTCAGGTGCTCAGGCGCTCGCGCTCCGAGGCCGCCGAGCGTGGGCTGCGCATGCTCGACCGCGTGGGCCTCGCGGCCCACAAGGACAAGTTCCCAGGGCAGCTTTCCGGTGGCCAGCAGCAGCGTGTCGCGATTGCGCGGGCGCTGTCGATGGACCCGATCGTCATGTTGTTCGACGAGCCGACCTCGGCACTGGATCCCGAGATGGTGGGGGAGGTGCTCGACGTGATGGTGCAGCTGGCACGCGAAGGCATGACGATGATGGTGGTCACCCACGAGATGGGCTTTGCCCGGCAGGTCAGCGATCGGGTGATCTTCATGGATCAGGGCCGCATCGTCGAGGACTGCCCGCGCGACGAATTCTTCGATCGGCCCGAGAGTCGGACACCTCGGGCCCAGGACTTTCTCTCCAAGATTCTGGCCCATTGATGTCGCGGGACCTCGGACCTTTTCCAGACGAACCCAACCACAACCAAAGGAACCCCATGAAACCGATCAGGATATTGATGCTCGCCAGCACCCTGGCGTTCTCAGGTCTCGCCCTCGCACACGGCGACGAGGATCACGGCGCACCGAGCGGACCTGTGCGCAAGGAGCAGAAAGACTGGGGCATCGCCGGCGATGCGAGCGCGGCCAAGCGAACGCTGGAATTCAGGATGACCGACAACATGCGCTTCACGCCCGATCGTATCCAGGTCAAGCAGGGAGAGACTGTGAAGATTTCCATTCGGAACGAGGGACAGGTAATGCACGAGTTCGTCCTCGGCACAAAGAAGGAACTCGACAACCATGCAGCGCTGATGATGAAGTTCCCGGGCATGGAGCATTCCGAGCCCTACATGGCGCATGTCGCACCCGGCAAGACCGGCGAGATCACCTGGACCTTCAATCGGCCAGGGGATTTCGATTTCGCGTGTCTCATCGCGGGGCACTACCAGGCCGGCATGGTGGGCAAGGTCAAGGTCGTCGCCGCCTCTGGGGTCTGATGCTTCCCCGGGATTTCACCGGGCTGTCTCATGCGTTTCCCTGGCGCCGAGTCGATCGACTCGGCCCGCGTTGACCAGACTCAGCTGGCATGCCGATCCGCCGGGAAAGGTTGAGCCGAAGGGGGCAGTTTTGCTTGAGGTGGTAGTGCAGCGACCGTCAAGGCCCAGCCTCGCGACAAGCCGAAAAATGCGCCTGCCGAGAAAACATTCCTTGGTGATCGCTGCTCAGAGCGTCCGACTTCGACTATCTCTCGCCGGACGGAGTGGTGCCTTCTCGCATCGCCTGGAGGGTCTCTTTGCGAACTTCATCGCGCGTCTTGCCAGGACCGCTCTTGGCGACAGGCCACGGCGCGCCGTACCGACTCGACCATGTCCAGAACGGATGCTTTTGAGCAGCCCCGAGTTCAGCGGTGACGTGGGCCCGGGGTCTGGCCGGCCCCGCGTGCTCGGGATGGTAGACCACGCCAGCTTCCGTGGGTGCGAAGTGAGATGGTTCCGCGTACACCACGGGCGCGAGAACAACTGCGCAGATGGCGATGGCGAGTGCTGGACCTCTACGTTTTGACGACATGATGCTCTCCTTTGACCAAGTGAGTGCATGCCGGGCCAGAAAGCCGTGACGGCCCGGATGCTCTCGGTAGGCCGTCGGTTGATCTCCCTGTCATCAGTCTAGAAATTCAATCCGTCAGTCGCCGCTCGGGCGGATTACAAATGTTTAATCTGCCGATGCACCCGCGTCTGGGATAAGCAGGGCGGCTATATTGCGAGCCCATGTTCCCTGACGCTTGGATGCAGTTTTTCGCGCAATGCGCATTTCGCAGATTGGGTGTTCTGCTCACAACGCTCGCCACAGCGTTTCTGGTGGGCTGCGCCGGCCTGCCCTCGCCATCAGGCAATCGTCAGGCTTCCCACGCCATCGCCGAATACGCTGACACGACGCTGGGCAAACTCGCGCAGCGTCATGTGAACAGCTCAGCGGTGACTTCGGGCTTCCGGTTGCTTCCCGAGGCGGCTTTCGCCTTTGACGCACGTGTTGCACTCGTGCGCAGTGCCGAGCGATCACTCGATGTGCAGTACTACCTGATTCGTAGCGACGATGCCGGGCTGCAGTTCCTCAGAGAGCTTCGCGACGCTGCGGCGAGGGGCGTGCGCGTTCGGTTGCTCGTAGATGACCTCTACACGGGTGGCGAGGAGGAACTGTTTGCCACACTGGCGACGTTCCCGAACGTCGAGGTGCGTCATTTCAATCCGCTGCCTTCGCGCGCGGCGGCGCTTCCCGCGCGACTGGTGCTCTCTTTCTTTTCCTTGTTGCGAGTCAACCATCGCATGCACAACAAGCTCCTGGTGGCAGACAACAGTTTTGCGATCTCTGGCGGGCGCAATATCGGCAACGAATACTTTATGCGCGACGCGTCGGCCAACTTCATCGACGTTGACTTGCTCTCATGCGGTCCGATCGTTCGGGAACTGTCCAAGTCCTTCGATGCGTTCTGGAACAGCGCACAGGTATGGTCTATTAGTGACCTCGCGCCCCTTTCGTTTTCTGCCAGCGTCGCGCAACGCCGATTCGACGAAAGAGTCCGCACTGCAGCGCCGGACGTCGCCTTGCGACCTTCCGACATCCTCGGCCATTCGCCTGTCGGCGAACAGTTGATCACCGGGAAACTTGAGCTCCACCAGGCATCGGCGCGCCTGTATGCCGACAGTCCCGAAAAGCTCTTGCTGGATCACGAAGTGGCATACCGCGGCAGCGTCTCGG
>Ga0256891_1000054_pt1 | contig 15850 bp, 11 predicted proteins | sample MC6MC0514MT_FD_186335 | JGI IMG/M metagenome (GOLD analysis project Ga0256891, IMG submission 186335) | Metatranscriptome of enriched soil aggregate microbial communities from Iowa State University, Ames, United States - MC6-MC0514-MT... | ecosystem: Environmental > Terrestrial > Soil >...
ACGTGCTTGAGCAGGCGTTCAACAATGGCCAGACCCAGACCCGCGCCGCTGACGCCAGTACGCGCTGCTTCGCCACGCGAGAAGGGCCGCAGCAGCCGGTCCACGTCTTCGGGGGCGATGCCGGGGCCGCGGTCTGAAACCTCGATCACGATCATCGCGCCTTCAGCTTGCAGTGTCATGACCAAATGCGCCATGCCATCGCTGGAACGGCCATAACGGCGGGCGTTCTCGATCAGGTTGCTGACCACGCGCTTCAAGTCCAGCGCCGTGATGCGCGCGCGCAGGCCTTGTTCCAGAGACGCGTCGAGCTCGCCGCCCAGCGACGCCGTGTGGCTGCGTTCGCGTTCGTAGAGCTCGGCCAGGACGGCGGAAATATCGGTTGCCAGCTGGGGCAATGTGCCGGCCGGGCGCGCGTATTCCATCAGTTGCCCGATGCTGTGGTCGATCTGCCCAAGGTCTTCGTCGATGGCCTGGCGCGCGTCTTCCGACACGCCGCTGAGTTCGATTTCCAGCCGCATCCGCGCAAGCGGAGTTCGCAAGTCGTGTGAAATCCCCGCCAGCATCAGTTCCCGGTCGGCCTCGGCTTGCCGCAGATCTTTGGCCATCCGGTTGAAGGAGGCGTTCAGGTCGCGGATTTCAAGCGGGCCTTGTTCGGGCAGCGCCGCCGGCGTTTCGCCGCGCGACAGCACTTGCGCCGCGCGCGCCAGCCGCGACAAGGGCCGGTTCACGAAGCCCACGCTGACCGCCGCACCGACAAGGGAAAGCAGCAACGCGGTAGCGCCCCATCCCAGCCATTCGATCCCGCCCGTCAACCCGATCTGCTCTCGCTCGAACACCAGCCAATACAGATCTTTTTCAATCTGGAAGCTGACCCAGAACCCAGGCACCTGATTCACGCCCCAGGCAATCTGCGTTTCCGGGCCGAAGCGCGTGCGGATGTGCTGGGCAACGCGTTGCCAGTAGTCGTCGTCAGGGAGGGCTTCGGCGAAGTCGGTGACTTCGCGCGGGTAGACCTGGATGCCTTCGTTGGTGGCCAGGTCCAGCAGGAGCTTGCTGCGTTCGCCGTTATGCGAGTAGATCAGCGCCGTGCGTGTGATATTGACGGCCGTGATCACCCGCTGCGCCATTTGATTGGCGCGCGGCCCCAGCTCCATGCTGAAGAAGACTTGTAGCCACGCCCCCAGGCTCACCAGCATCAGCGCGGCGAGCAACAGGAACGTGCGGCCGAACAAGCCGAGCCGCAAACGTGAAGTCAAGTTCCTGAAGGTTCTGCGCAAGCGGGGCACGAGGCTGCGCTCCTGCCCGGGGCGGGCGAGCCGATCAGCTACCACCGTCCGGCACAAACACGTATCCGAGACCCCAAACGGTCTGGATGAACACGGGCTTGGACGGATTGGGTTCGATCAATTTGCGCAGGCGCGAGATCTGAACGTCGAGGCTGCGATCGAAAGCTTCGTATTCGCGGCCACGCGCCAGTTCCATGAGCTTGTCGCGGGACAGGGGAATCTTCGGATGGCGCGCAAAGACCTTGAGCACCGAGAATTCACCGGTCGTGATCGGCACTTGTTCACCGTTGCGCGTGAGCGTGCGGGTGGACAAGTTCAGCACGTACGGGCCGAAGGCGATGGACTCGTTTTCCTGGCTGGGAGCGCCGGGATGTTCCTCGGTGCCGCGGCGGCGCAGGATCGCGTTGATCCGTGCCAGCAGTTCCCGGGGGTTGAAGGGTTTGGACAGGTAATCGTCCGCGCCCATCTCCAGGCCCACGATGCGGTCGATTTCTTCCGCCTTGGCCGTGAGCATGATGATGGGGGTATTGTCGTGGCCACCGCGCAACCGGCGGCAGATGGACAGGCCATCTTCGCCGGGCAGCATCAGATCCAGCACAAGCAGATCAAAATGCTCGCGTTGCCAGAGTTTGCCCATCTCTTTGGCGTCTTCGGCAACGAAAACGTTGAATCCCTGCTCGGACAAATACCGGCGCAGCAAATCGCGCAAGCGCGGATCATCGTCAACGACGAGGATTTTTCGGGTGGGGGTGGTGTTTTGCGTATTCATGGCCGGAAATGTAACAGTGACAAGAACCAGCGGCTAGTGGGCGTTCACAAGATATTACACATTGCGAACCATGGTTGAAATCCCCCTTACAACCGGGGGACAAGTCGCGGTATTTCGTACAATCTGCATCTATGGAACTAAACCTGCTGGCTTTGGAAACGTCTTCGTCCCGCTGTGGGGTGGCCCTTTTGCGGGCGGTCGATGGCCGCCTGGTGGTCAGTACCCGCGAACACGAGGGGTCTCAGGAGCATGCGGAACGCCTCTTGCCGATGGCAAATGAGCTGTTGGCGGAGTCTGGATTGGCTCCCGCCGCCTTGCATGCCGTGGCGTTTGGCCAGGGGCCGGGCGGCTTTACGGGCCTGCGCGTGGCTTGTGGCGTTGCCCAGGGCATGGGGCTAGGCTTAGGTATACCCGTTTTGCCCGTGGTGTCGCATCAGGCGGTGGCCGCGCAGGTGGCGGAGGCCGGCCCCGATGACGCGATAGTCGTGGCGCTGGATGCCCGCATGAACGAGGTCTATCTGGCCGTTTATCGGCAAACGGCCGCCACCGAAGGCGAACCCGGCTGGGATGTCTTGCAGGCGCCCTTGCTGATTGCCGCAGCAGAAGTCGTGCCCTGGACCGCGCATCACCTGGCGAACTGGTCGGCGCAAGCCGGCCGCCCCTTGCAGCCGGTGCTGGCGGGAGACGCCTGGGACGCCTACGCCTCCGAGATGGAATTTCCCGATTTGTGGCGGCGTGCCGCGGATGCGCTGCGCCCTGAAGCCGCAAGCGTGGCCCACCTGGCGCGCCAAGGTTGGCTACGAGGCGAAGCCCTGCCGCCGGAGCAGGCCGCGCCGCTCTACGTGCGGGATAAAGTCGCCTTCACCACCGCTGAACGCATGCGGGGAGAAGGGGGCAATCCGAAGGCCCAGCCGTCGCTGGCGCCGGGTTTGACGCTGGTTCCGCAGGTGCTGACCGAATCGGACCTGGACGAGGTCGTGGCGCTGGAAGCCCATGTGCAAGCCTTCCCCTGGACGCGCGGCAATTTCGCGGATGCGCTGGCCACCGGCTATGGGGCGTGGGTGCTGCGCCGCGAAGGCAAAGTCGCCGGGTTCTGCATTCTGATGTTCGCGCCAGACGTCGCGCATCTGTTGGTGATTGCGGTTGCCAAGGAGCTGCATCGCCAGGGCCTGGGCGGCGTGCTGCTTGACTGGTGCGAGCAGCAGGCGCGCCAGCGCGGCCTGGAAGGCGTGCTGCTGGAGGTGCGGCCGTCGAATACATCCGCCGTCGCTTTCTACAAGCGCCACGGCTATTTGCAGATTGGTGTGCGCCGGGGCTATTACCCGGCGGAGAAGGGCACGCGTGAAGACGCGTTGGTGATGCAGAAGCGGTTCGCCGCCGTGACAGAGGTGGCGGCATGACGTTGCCGACCGCCGCCGCGCCCCGCGTTAATCCCCTGCAGCGCATCTGGCTGCGCGAGATCGGGATGGAACGCCTGTGGCTGCGCCCGGCGCCCGCCGCGCCGCGGCTGGTTGCTGAACCGCAAGCGCTTGTTTCCAAACCAGTTTTGCCGGTTTCCGGGATTGGTTCTGCTCCCGGGCCAGCTCCCGGTTTTGGTCCGGCCTCTGCGCCCGCTTCCGCAGCGCCTGACACGGAGGCCATGCCCGCCCAGGGCCTTGCTGCCGAACCCATTGCGTCCCAAGCAACCCCACCCGCCGCCCGCCCCGCTGAACGAAGCGGTGAACGCGCCAACGGCCGCCCCGGCATTCCCGCGTCCATCCTGAACCGCACCGGCCCGCCGCCGCGCCCCGTTCCCAAGACGGCAGAGGAAGAAACGGTTGAAGCGCCGCGTATTCCGGTCGCCGAAGCGGTCAAGAACGCCACGCTGGACGAACTGCGTGAGCAGGTGGTGGCCTGCACGGCCTGTGGGCTGTGCCAGGGACGCCGCCACGCGGTCTTTGGGCATGGGGCGACCCCTACCCGTTGGCTGGTCGTGGGCGAAGCGCCTGGCGAGCAAGAAGACCGTCAGGGGCATCCGTTCGTGGGCCGTTCCGGTCAATTGCTGGACGCGATGCTGGCCGCTGTCGGCATGAGCCGCGATACGGATGTTTTCATCACCAACGTCATCAAGTGCCGTCCGCCGGGCAACCGCAATCCTAAGCCCGAGGAAATCGCCTCATGCAGCCCGTACCTGATGCGGCAGATTGCGCTGCTCAAGCCCGAACGCATCCTGGTGCTGGGCCGGTTCGCCGCGCAGACGCTGCTGGGCACGGACGCTACCATCGGCAGCCTGCGCGGCCGCGTGCATTCGCTGAAGACCGACGAGGGGGTGGAAATCCCGGTCATCGTCAGTTATCACCCGGCGTATCTGCTGCGCAGCCCGTCCGAGAAGGCGCGGGCCTGGCAAGATCTGAAGCTGGCGTCGCGGATGGTATGAAAAACCGCCAATAAAAAACCGGGCCTGAGCCCGGTTTTTTATTGGCAGATCAAGCGCTTAGTGTGAGGAATCCAGCGCGCGGCCGTGGCCTTCCTGGCCGATCTGGTCGTGCAGGTCGGGGTTGGCCTGCAAGTTGCGCTTGCTCCAGCGCATGAACACCACCATCAGCACGGCGACCACGGTGCCGAAGATCACGATGATGATGTTGATGGGCAGTTGCAGCCAGAGCAGCAGCGTGTACATCGCCACCATCAGCAGGATGTTCAACTGTTCGTTGAAGTTCTGGACCGCAATCGAATGGCCCGCCGACAGCAGCACGTGGCCGCGATGCTGCAGCAGCGCGTTCATGGGCACGACAAAGAAGCCCGCCAGGCCGCCGGTGAGCAGCAGCAGCAGGTAGACGCTCCACGGCGAGTACACCAACGGCATCAGCAGCACGACCAGCCCCATGGCGGCGCCCACCGGCAGCACAGCCAGCGCGCGGCGCAGCGGAATCCGGCCCGCCAGGATCGACCCCACGACCGTGCCCAAGGCCGCCACGCCCATCAGCATCGACGCCTTGTCCAGCTGATAGCCCAGGTGGCTGCGGCCCCATTCGATCACGATCAGTTGCAGCGTGGCGCCCGCGCCCCAGAACAGCGTGGTGACGGCCAGCGAAATCTGGCCCAGCTTGTCTTTCCACAGCACGCAAACGTAGCCCCAGAACGTGCGGATCAGGCGCACCGGGTTCTTTTGCTGCGGCGGATAGCGCACGTGGGTGCGCGGAATCATCAGGTTGCACAGCGCCGCCAGCAGGTAGACGAAGGCGATCACCAGAATGGCCGCTTCGGCGGGCGTGTGCACCAGGTTGCCGATGAACGAATGGCTGAGCAGCGCGGTGGACACCGACGACGAAATAAGCAGCCCGCCCAGCACCGTGCCCAGAATGATGGAGAAAACCGTCAGGCCTTCGATCCAGCTATTGCCCTTGACCAGCATGTGCGGGGGCAGCATCTCGGTGACGATGCCGTACTTGGCGGGCGAATAGGCGGCCGCGCCGATGCCGACGACCGCGTAGGCCGCGCACACCAGATAGGTTTGATATTCAGGCGCGACGCCGATGCTGGCGTACGAGAACATCAGCAGGCAGCCGGCGACTTTCAGAGCGTTGGTGGAGAACATCACGCGGCCCTTGGGGAAGGAGTCGGCCAGGGCGCCAACAAAGGCCGCCAGGACCACGTAGGCCAGCGCGAACGACCACTTCATCATGGGCGCCAGCCAGTCAGGGCCGTGCAGCTCCTGTATCAAGGCGATGGCTGCGATGAACAGCGCATTGTCCGCCAATGACGAGAAGGCCTGCGCGGCCATGACCAGATAGAAACCACGTTTCAAGAATGTCCCCGTTCTTTGGCCTGAGCCTGGCCAGTCCGCGTGAAAATTATGTGTCGTGCCAAAAAGTGTCAGGGAGTATAGCCGGTGGCTGGAGCTGCACCATTGCGCGTTTGCCCGCGGGTTGACCGTTGCTGACGTTTAGGGACAGACTGCCTGCGGTATCATACGACCCATATGTGAGCCGGCCCTTGATGGGCCGGTTTGCAATCTATGCGGCAGGTCCGTTAACGCCTTTCGTTCAACCCACCCCGTCGTCATCGTACTGTGCGTCTCACTCAGCTAAAACTCGCCGGCTTCAAGTCCTTCGTTGATCCCACCGTGATCCCCGTGCCCAGCCAATTGGTGGGCGTGGTGGGTCCCAATGGCTGCGGGAAATCGAACATCATTGACGCGGTGCGCTGGGTGCTGGGCGAGGCCAAGGCCTCGGAACTGCGCGGCGAGTCCATGCAGGACGTCATTTTCAACGGCTCCGGCAACCGCAAGCCCGCAGCGCGGGCCTCGGTGGAAATGGTGTTCGACAACAGCGAAGGGCGCGCCGCCGGGCAATGGAGCACCTACGCCGAAATCGCCGTGCGCCGCGTGTTGACCCGCGACGGCACCAGCAGCTACTTCGTCAACAACCAGCAAGTCCGCCGCCGCGACATCCACGACATCTTCCTGGGCACTGGCCTGGGCGCACGTGGGTACGCCATCATCGGGCAGGGCATGATCAACCGCCTGATCGAGGCGCGCCCTGAAGAACTGCGGGTGTTCCTGGAAGAAGCGGCCGGGGTGTCGCGCTACAAAGAGCGCCGCCGCGAAACCGAAAACCGCCTGTCCGACACGCGCGAAAACCTGACCCGCGTGGAAGACATTCTGCGCGAGCTGAACAGCCAGCTGGAAAAGCTTGAGGCGCAGGCCGAAGTGGCCACGCGCTATCGCGAATTGCAGGCCGACGGCGAAAAGAAGCAGCATTCCCTGTGGTTCCTGAAGGAAACCGGGGCGCGCGAAGAGCGCGCCAAGAAAGCTCAGGAAATGGCGCAGGCCCAAAACGAGCTCGAATCCGCCATCGCCGGCCTGCGGGCGGGCGAGGCCGCGCTGGAATCCCGGCGTCAGGCTCACTATGCGGCTAGCGACGCCGTCCACACCGCGCAAGGCGCGCTGTACGAAGCCAACGCCCAGGTCAGCCGCCTGGAAGCCGAAATCCGCCATGTGGTGGATTCGCGCAACCGCTTGCAGTCCCGCCGCGACCAGCTTCAGCAGCAGATCGCGGAATGGACCAGCCAGCGCGAGCACTGCACCGAACAGATCGCCCAGGCCGAAGACGACCTGGCCGCCGCCGCCGCCCGCACGGAAGAAGCGCGCGCCGCGGCGGAAGACGCGCAGGCGGGCTTGCCCTCGGTCGAGCAGCGCGTGCGCGAAGCCGCGTCTGGCCGCGACGAAATGCGCGCCGCCCTGGCCCGCGTTGAACAGAACCTGGCGCTGGTCGCGCAGACCCAGCGCGACGCCGACCGCCAAATGCAGGTCCTGGAGCAGCGCCGCGAGCGGTTGCAGCAGGAACTGCGCGAATTGCACGCCCCGGACCCCGTCCGCCTGGAGCAACTGGCCGGCGACCGCCTGGCCGGCGAAGACCAGCTGGAAGAAGCGCAGGAAGAACTGGCCACGCTGGAAGGCCGTGTGCCGGAAGCGGATGCCGAACGCAGCCGCGCCCAGGCCGCCGCCCAGACCGACGCCCAGAATCTGGCGCGTCTGGAAGCCCGTCTGTCCGCGCTGGTGAAGTTGCAGGAAGACGTGCAGAAGCAGGGGGCGCTGGAGCCCTGGCTGGCCAAGCACGAGCTCGCCGGGCTGTCGCGTCTGTGGCAGAAGCTGCATGTCGAGCCGGGCTGGGAAACCGCCCTGGAATCCGCGCTGCGGGAACGCATGGCGTCGATGGAAGTGCGCAACCTGGATTGGGCCCGCGCCTTCGCTGAAGACGCGCCGCCCGCCCGGCTGGCGTTCTACCAATTGCCCGTGGCGGCCCCGACGCCGCCCGCGCCCGCCGGCCTGACGCCGCTGGCCAGCTTGCTGCGTATCACCGACCCTGACCTGCGCACGTTGCTGAACGACTGGCTGGCGGGTATTTACACCGCCACCGATGTGACGCAGGCCCTGGCCATGCGCGCAACCTTGCCCGCCGGCAGCGCCTGCGTGGTCAAGGCCGGCCACCTGATCGACGCGCACAGCGTGCGCTTCTACGCGCCGGATTCCGAACAGGCCGGCCTGCTGGCGCGCCAGCAGGAAATCGAAAACCTGCAACGCGAGATCAAGGCGCAGCAACTGATCGCCGATCAGGCGCGCGCCGCGGTTGCTCGCGCCGAAGCGGCCTGGCAGCAAGTGTCGCAGGCCATCGCCCCGGCGCGCACGCGCGTGGCCGAAGTCACGCGCCGGGTGCATGACATCCAGCTGGAGCACTCGCGGCTGCAACAGCAAGCCGAGCAATCTGGCGAACGCGCTTCGCGCTTGCGCCAGGACCTGGAAGAAATCAAGGTTCAGGAAGAAGACCTGCGCGCCACACGCGAAGAGGCCGAAGCCCGCTTCGAGACGCTGGACGAAGAACTGGCCGAACATCAATCCCGTTTTGCCGATGCCGAAATCGACGGCGAAACGTTGGCCGCCCAGGCCGAAGCCGCCCGCACGCGTCTGCGTGAACTGGAGCGCGCCGCACAGGAAGCGGAGTTTGCCGAGCGCGGCATCCAGGTCCGCATTACCGACTTGCAGCGTAATCAGCAATTGGCCGCCGACCAAAGCCAGCGTGGCACGGTCGAACTCGAACAACTGATGGGCGACCTGGTTGAGCTGGATGCGTCCGCGTCCCAGGCCGGCCTGCAAGATGCGCTGGAAGCGCGCGCCGAGCGCGAGGAAGCGCTGTCGCGCGCGCGCCAGGAAATGGAAAATCTGGCCGCCTTGCTGCGCGGCGCCGACGAAGACCGGCAGCAGCAAGAGCAGACGCTGGAACCGCGCCGTGCGCGCATCATGGAATTGCAGTTGCAGGAACAGGCGGCCCGTCTGGCCGAAGAACAGTTCACTGAACAGTTGAACGCGCGTGAAGTCGACCGCGAGGCGCTGGCGCAAGACTTGGCCAATCAGCCCGACGAATGGCGCCGCGCCAGCTGGCTGCAGCAGGAAGTGGGGCGCATCTCGCGCCAGATCGAATCGCTGGGTTCGGTCAACCTGGCGGCGCTGGACGAATTGAACACGTCACGCGAACGCAAGGGCTTCCTGGATTCGCAACACCAGGACTTGATGACCGCCATCGAGACCCTGGAAGACGCCATCCGCAAGATCGACCGCGAAACCCGCGAGCTGCTGCAAGAGACGTTCAACATCGTGAACGGCCACTTCGGCGAGCTCTTCCCCAAGCTCTTTGGCGGCGGCGAGGCCAAGCTCAGCATGACCGGCGAGGAAATTCTCGACGCGGGCGTGCAGGTAATGGCCCAGCCGCCCGGCAAGCGCAACAGCACGATTCACCTTTTGTCCGGCGGCGAAAAAGCGCTGACCGCGACTGCGCTGGTGTTCGCGCTGTTCAAACTGAATCCGGCGCCGTTCTGCTTGCTGGACGAAGTGGACGCGCCGCTGGACGACGCCAACACCGAACGCTACGCCAACCTGGTCGCCAACATGAGCGAGCAAACCCAATTCTTGTTCATTTCGCACAACAAGATCGCCATGCAGATGGCCAAGCAACTGATCGGTGTAACCATGCAAGAGCAAGGGGTTTCGCGTATCGTTGCGGTAGATATAGATTCGGCCGTGCAAATGATGGCCTCCGAAGCGGCATAACCCCCAATATTTAGAATGGCGCCGCCCTCCCGGCGCGGGATTTACACATGAGTGATTTGCAGATTGGGCTGATCGCCCTGGGCGTCTTGCTGATACTGCTGGTGCTGGGATTCAACTGGTGGCAGGATCGGCGCGTCCGGCGCAAAATGCAGAGCCATTTCCCCACCTCTGAACAAGATCCGTTGCTGGGTGCTGGCGCAGGGGCTGCGGCCGGCACGTCGGCAGCGGCCACCGCAGGCATGACCCGTCGCGAACCCGGCATGGGTGGCGACGCGCCGCGCGCGCCCGGCCAGCCCGCACCGGTTGATCCGGGCAGCGATGCCGACGACGCCGAAGAACCCGATCCCGCTTGCGAAGTGGTCATCGAAATCAATTTCGCTGAACCCGTGCGTGGCGCGGATTTGCTGCCCTACATGCAAAGCCTGCGCCACGTGGGCCGCAAGCCCATGCGCGTCTTCGCCGAAACCGACCAGCGCCGCCATCGTGCGCGCGTGCATGCCGGCGAGTCGTACGCGTCCATGCAATTGGCCGTGTTGCTGGCCAACCGCAGCGGCCCGCTGACCGCCATCGAATGGTCGCAAGCCTGGGCTCGTGCCCAGGACATGGCCGAACGTTTCGACGCCACCATCGAAGGCCCGGACCAGCAAGCCGTGCTGGAGCAGGGTGCTCGCCTGGACGACACCTGCGCCGCGCTGGACACCCAGGTTGGCCTGACCTTGTTGCTGGGCGCGGCTCAGCCCGCCGCCGAAGTGCTGGCCGTTGCGCGCGATTCCGGCTTCGTGGCGGATGGCAACCGCCTGGCCTGGCCTGCTGAAAATGGCGTCACCCGCTTCACCTTGGCGCGCGCCGATGGCGCCGCGTTCGACGCGGGCATGGGCGGCATTGAACGCCTGTACCTGCTGCTGGATGTGCCGTGCGCACCCGCTGACACCCGCGCCTTTGGCCGCATGGTCGATGTGGGCCGCGACCTGGCCTCGCGCTTGCGCGCTGAATTGGTCGATGACCAGGGCAAGCCGCTGGCTGATGGGTCGGAAACGGTCATCGACGAGCGGCTGCAAGTGCTGTTCGAACAGCTCGAGCAAGCGGGCCTGCCCGCCGGAAGCGAGCGTGCTCAACGGGTGTTTGCTTAATGAGCAGCAAGTCCGAAGGGGAAAATGCGGCCCAAACCGCAGCGCGCCTGCGCGCCGAACTTGAGCAGCACAACGTCCGCTATTACGTCTACGACGAGCCGTCCATCTCGGATGCCGAGTACGACGGCCTGATGCGCCAGCTTGAAGCCCTTGAGGCCGAGCACCCTGAACTGGTTACGCCCGAATCGCCCACGCAACGCGTGGGCGCGGCGCCGGTGTCCGCCTTCGGCAGCGTGCGTCACGCCGTGCCGATGCTGTCGCTGAATAACGCGTTCGACGAAGAAGAAGTCGCTGCGTTCGACCGCCGCGTGACGGATACGCTGCGCGGCGCGGGTCTGCTGGGCCCGGCGCAGGAAGCCGACTATTTCTGTGAGCTGAAGCTGGACGGGCTGGCGATCAGCCTGCGCTACGAGAACGGCCGTCTGGTGCAGGCCGCAACGCGCGGCGATGGCCAGACAGGCGAAGACGTCACGTCCAACATTCGCACGATCAAGGCGATTCCGCTGCAACTCAAGGGCGCAGCCCCTAAAGTGCTGGAAGTGCGCGGCGAAGTGCTGATGAACCGCGCCGACTTCGAAAAGCTGAACGTGGCCCAAGCCAAGCGCGACGAGAAAATCTTCGTCAATCCGCGCAACGCCGCGGCCGGCAGCTTGCGCCAGCTTGACCCCCGCATCACCGCTAAACGGCCCTTGCGATTCTTCGCCTACGGTTGGGGCGAGGTGCAGGGCCTGCCTGGCACGCAAAACGGTCTCTTCGACGAAGCCTCGGCAGGCGCGGGGCAAGCCTCGCAACTGCCCGAGAAATCACACGGCGCGATGCTGGCCTGGCTGCATGAGCTGGGCTTGCCGGTCAACCTGATGCATAACCACCGCGCGACGGGCGCCGAAGGCCTGATGGCCTTCTACGCCAAGGTCGGTGCGATGCGTCCGACCTTGCCCTATGACATTGACGGCGTGGTCTACAAAGTGGATTCGCTGCCCGCCCAGAAGGTGTTGGGCTTTGTGGCGCGCGCCCCGCGCTTCGCGCTGGCGCACAAGTTCGCCGCCGAAGAAGCCACGACGACGTTGCTGGATATTGAAGTGCAGGTGGGTCGCACGGGCGCCATCACCCCGGTCGCGAGGCTGAAGCCCGTGTTCGTGGGCGGCGTCACTGTCACCAACGCCACCTTGCACAACGAAGACGAGATCCGCCGCAAGGATGTACGCAAGGGCGATACGGTCATCGTGCGCCGTGCGGGCGACGTGATTCCCGAAGTGCTGGGGCCCGTGCTGGAAAAGCGGCCCGACGACGCGCAGGAATTCGTCATGCCCACGGCCTGCCCGGTCTGCGGCTCGGCCATCGAACGGCTGGAAGATGAGACTATCGCCCGGTGCACCGGTGGCCTGTTCTGCGGCGCGCAGCGCAAGCAGACGCTGTGGCACGCCGCCAGCCGCAAGGCGCTGGACATCGAAGGGCTGGGCGAAAAGCTGGTGGACCAACTGGTCGACAGCGGCCGCGTCAAGACGCTGGCCGACCTGTTCAGCCTGCGTCCGCTGGAGCTGGTGGGGCTGGACCGCATGGGCCAGAAATCTGCCGACAACCTGGTGGCCGCCATCGACAAGGCGCGCGCACCGGGTCTGAACCGTCTGCTCTTCGCGCTGGGCATTCGCCATGTGGGCGAAACGACGGCGCGCGATGTGGCGCGGCATTTCGGCAGCATTGACGCCATCATGGATGCCGACGAAGACGCCTTGTCGTCGGTGCCGGACGTGGGGCCGGTGGTGGCGGCATCCATCCGCCGTTTCTTTGCCGAACAGCACAACCGCGATGTGATCGAGCAGTTGAAGGCGCAAGGCGTGAATCCCGTTGCCGAGGCGGCACCGCAAGACACGACGCTGGCGGGCAAGACCTTTGTGCTGACCGGCACGCTGCCCAACTGGACGCGCGAAGAAGCGTCCATGCACATCCAGGCCGCGGGCGGCAAAGTCAGCGGCTCGGTGTCCAAGAAGACGGCCTATCTGGTGGCAGGCGCTGAGGCGGGCAGCAAGCTCACCAAGGCGCAGGACCTGGGCGTGACCGTGTTGGACGAAGATGCATTGAAAGAGCTGTTGGGGATGTCATAGCCAAAGCTGCACGCCCCAGGGCGCGCAGCTTTTTGTTTTGAGGCGTTGCCCTCGATCCGCACAGGCGAAAAAAAACTGCCCGCATCGGCGGGCAGTTTCGGGTCTGGCGAAGGCTTACTGAATCTTGGCCTTGTCGCGCAGTTGCTTCTGGTAGTCGGCCAGGGTTTGCTGGCGCAGCATTTCTTCCAGTTGCGGACGGACTTGATCCAGCGGCGGGAATTCCACCGGGCGGGTGTCCTCAACCTTGATGATGTGCCAGCCGAATTGGGTTTGGACCGGCTTGTCGACCAGTTCGCCCTTCTTCAGTTGGGTCACAGCTTGTGCGAACGGCTGGACGTAGTTGGTCGGGGGAGCCCAACCCAGATCGCCACCCTTTTCGGCGCTGCCGGGGTCCTTCGAGTTCTTCTTGGCCAGATCGTCGAATTTGTTCTTGTTGCTCTTGATCTGAGCCAGCAGGTCATTGGCCGTCTTCTCGTCTTCGACGAGGATATGACGGACCTTGTATTCCATCTTGCCGGCTTGTTCCTTCTTGATCTTCTCGTATTCCGCCGTGACCTTGGCGTCCGATACCGGGTTCTTGGCCAGGTAGTCGGCCATCAGGGCGCGGACCAGGATGCCTTGGCGGGCCAGTTCGATCTCGGTCTGAACGTCGGCCTGCTTGGCGATGCCGCTGGATTCAGCAGCTTGCACGAAGATTTGGCGGTTGATCATTTCCTGCTTGACCTGTTCGCGCAGTTGCGGCGAATCGGTCGCGCCTTGGCTGACCAGCAGCTTGACGAATTGATCCAAATTCTTTTGCGGAATGGCCTTGCCGTTAACGGTGGCCACGTTCTGCGCGAAAGCAGGCACGGCGATGACGCAGGCCGCAGCCAGCATGACGATGCGTTTCATGAATATCCTTTTACTTTCTATTTGGGAGCCTGGGCATCTAGCGCAAGCGCATGAATCGGATAGGGGATCAAATCTTGCAAATGATGATACACCAGCCTATGACGCGCCACGGCGGAGAGCCCTGCAAAGCAAGGCGCCACGATGTGCACGCGATAATGGCCGGCGCCGTTTTTACTGCCTTCGTGGCCGGCATGCAAATGCGAGTCGTCCAGAATGTCCAAAGTGAGGGGTTCCAGGGCGGCTAGGCGCTCCCGGATCAGGGCGATGCGATCGGTGGTGTCTGACATGGCGGCAATATGAAAGTTCCGGCGCGCGCAACTGTTGGTGCGCGCGCCGAGGGTTTATTAGGCCGTCTGGCGGATCAGGGCTTGGAGGGCGGTGTGCCGGAGCCGGCGTTTTCGTCCGTCTGGATGTGCTTGCCCAGCCACACTGACTGGCCAATCACGAAGACGACCATCAGGCCCATCAGGCCAAATGCCTTGAAGCTCACCCATTGCGATTCGGTGAAGTGGCCGGAAAACGCCACATACAGGTTCAGCGCGCCGGCGACGAGGAAGAAGGCCGCCCACACCAGGTTCAGCTTGTCCCAGGCGGCATCAGGCAACTGGATCTGCTTTTCCATCAGGCGGCGGATCAGGTTGCGGCCGAACAGCAGGCGGGCAAACAGCAGCGCGCCGCCAAACATCCAATAGAGCACGGTGGGCTTCCACTTGATGAAGACGTCGCTGTGCAGCCATATCGTGGCGCCGCCAAATACCAGGATCACGGTGAGGTTGATCCAGTGCATGGCTTCGGTGGCTCGGCCCGTGGCCTTCAGCCAGATAATCTGCAACACCGCCGCCGCCATGGCGACGCCCGTGGCGATGAAGATGTCCGTGTACCGATAGGCAATGAAGAACAGGAACAGCGGGAACAGGTCGAACAGAAACTTCTTCATTCAGTCTTCTATGGGTTCAAACGTCATCGACAGGGAATTGATGCAATAGCGCAGCCCAGTGGGCTCCGGGCCGTCGGGGAAGACGTGTCCCAGATGCGAGTCGCAGACGTTGCAAAGCACTTCAGTGCGCACCATGCCGTGGCTGACGTCGCGTTCTTCTCGAACCAGTTCTGGGTCCAGCGCCTGGAAGTAGCTGGGCCAGCCGCAGCCGGCGTCGAATTTGGTGTCGGATGCGAAGAGCGCCGTGCCACAGCCTACGCAGCGGTAGATGCCCGGCGTGGTCGTATTCCAGTAACGCCCGGTGAACGCGCGTTCGGTACCCTTTTGGCGGGTGACCACGTATTCTTCGGGGGAAAGTTGTGCACGCCATTCGGCGTCGGTTTTGCGTACTTTTTCCATATCAGCTCTTGGAGTCCCGATGCCCGAAATGGTTCGGGCATAATTCCGCCCCATGTTAATCGAGTTTGACCAGGCGGTAGTGGCTACGCCCCAGGCAGAAGTGTTGCGCGGGGTGAGCGTAACCTTGGCCGAACGCCGCATTGGCATCGTGGGCCCCAATGGTGCTGGAAAGAGCACGCTGGCCCGGCTGATCAACGGTCTGGTGCTGCCCTCAGCGGGAAGCGTCCGAGTTAATGGCTTGGATACCCGGCATGATTTGAAAGCCGTGCGCCGCCAAGTCGGATTTGTTTTCCAAAACCCCGAAAATCAGATTGTCTTCCCGATCGTGCGGGAAGATCTGGCGTTTGGCCTGAAAAATCTGGAACGGGACAAGGCGCTGCGAGAAACGCGCATCGATGCCCAACTGGCTGCTTTGGGCGTGGGGCATCTGGCCGATCGCACCAGCCACACGCTGTCGGGCGGTGAACGCCAACTGGTGGCGCTGGCGGCCGTGCTGGTCATGGAGCCCGCGTTGATTGTCTTTGACGAACCCACCACACAACTGGACTTACGCAACCGCAACCGCGTGCGCCGCGCCATTGCCGAGCTGCCGCATGATGCCATCGTCGTCAGCCATGATCTGGAACTGCTGGAAGATTTCGACCGTGTGCTGGTCGTGCGTGACGGCGGCATCGCCGCCGACGATGCGCCGACCGCCGCCCTGCGCTGGTACCGGGAGCAATGCGCATGATGGAGCCGCTATACGTCGCCG
>Ga0256891_1000061_pt1 | contig 15436 bp, 15 predicted proteins | sample MC6MC0514MT_FD_186335 | JGI IMG/M metagenome (GOLD analysis project Ga0256891, IMG submission 186335) | Metatranscriptome of enriched soil aggregate microbial communities from Iowa State University, Ames, United States - MC6-MC0514-MT... | ecosystem: Environmental > Terrestrial > Soil >...
CCGGTTTGTGCCGGGAATGGTGAACCATGATTGACAATAAGCCGGACCTGAACCTCGTCAGACTGTTTGTCGCAATGGTCGAGTCGCGCAACCTGAGTGCGGCTGCGCAGCGTTGCGGCATGACGCGGTCGAACATGTCGCATCGCCTGAAGCGGCTGGAACTCGATCTGGGCGCGCAGCTGTTCCGGCGCACCACCCGGCATGTCGAGCTGACGCAGGCCGGCCAGTTGCTGTACCAGCACGGCATCCGGCTGCTGGACGAGATGCGCGCGGTGCAGGCGGCCATCGACAGCCTGGACGGGACCGTGCGCGGCGATGTGCGCATCCGTCTGCCCACCGGTCTTGGTCACCTTTACCTTGCCCCCGTGTTGCTGGAATTCGCGCGCGCGCATCCCGACATTGCGCTGCGCGTGCACATCAACGACGGGATCGGCGACCTGATCTCCGCCGAAGTCGACATCGCGCTCAAGATCACGTCGTCCCCGCCCGAAGATCACGTGGCGCGGCGGCTATGCGACATCCAGTGGTGCCTGTGCGCGTCGCCGGACTTCCTGGCGCGCAACGGGCCGGTGCAACGCGTGGAGCGGTTGGGCCGCTGCGACCTGATCGCACCGCAATCGATGGGCCGGCGTTTCGACCTGCGGCTCAAGCAGGCGCATGGCGACCCGCTGATCCTGCGCGTCGCGCCGCGCCTGCAGTCGGGCGATTATCCGTTTCTGCGTGACGCGGTGCTGGCGGGCCTGGGCGTGGCCCTGCTGCCGCGCTATGCGGTGTGGGAACTGCTGCGTGACCAGACGCTGGTGCAGGTGCTGCCGGGGTTCGAGCCGGAGGGCGTGGGCGACGCCATCTATCTGCTGACCGCGCCGAACCGGTTTCCGTCCATGGCCACGCGCGTGCTGGCGGATTTCATCCGCGCGCACATCGAGCGGCACGCGCAGGATTGGGGCGGGGCCGCTGTTGACGACAGCGCTTATGCGCCGACGCGGTCCTGATCCAGGCGCGTGATGGCAGCGTGGACATCATTTACGTGCGCCATCAGCTCACGGACCTGCCGCAGCAGCGCGAACTGGTTCAGCACGGCGCTCCAGCGGGGCGACGCAAGCAACTGTTGCCATACAGGCGCAAGCGCCGACGCATCCGGCGCGACGCCTGCGGCCACGGAACTGGCATAGTCCAGGCTTTCCTGCGCCGACAACAATTGCATCCTGCCCGCAGCGTTCAGCAAGCGTGGCGCGGCATCTGCCGGCGCGTCGGAAACGTACAGAATTGTCCGGGCAAGATCGGCATCGTCCACCGACAGCGCTGCCAACGCCGCGCCGCGCAGCCGGACCGGGCCCTGATGGCTCTCGAACACATAAGTGGTCTGCACGTCCGCGTGCGCCAATAGCCGAAGACCGCGCAGCAACCGGGGAAGATCCGTCGTCGCCGCGTCCGTTGAGGCCTTGGCCTCCACCAGCAGGCACACATCCCAAAGCGGAGCCGACGCGTCGCTACCCGACTGGCGCAGCAGCGCGACGTCCCATTCGGTCTTGGCGCGGTCGGCGTTGCCCGGAATCGACGCCGGCACGCGCATCGACGTTGCAACCCGATAGATCTCGCCTGTCCGTTGCGCAAGCTGCGCGGCCAGCGCGGCAATCGCCTGCTCGGCCAACGCTTCGACGGCGATGCCGCGGCGGCGTGCGTCCAACCCCTGCGCGGCAGCCTGCGGCGTGCCGGGGCGGGCACCTTGCCGTTGCCAAAGCGTTTGATAGCGCTGCACCAGCGGATCCGCCGCCAACGCGTCCATCCGCCGAAGACGCGCCAACGCGGGGTCGTTCATCAACCGATCCAGCGGGCCGGCCATCGCCGGGTCCGCCGCAAAGACTGAAGAGGGCGCAGCAAGCAAAGCCTGTGCGTTTTCGCTCAACACGGCCCAGTCCTCCGCCGTCGCCGCCGCATGCAACGAAGCAAGCGCGTGTACCAGCGGCCCGGCCGGCATCCCACGGCGCTTGCCAGGATGCGCAAACGCATCGACCGAGGTTCGCACCGCGCGCCGGTCCGCCTGCGCGTGCGCCGACAACGACGCGTGTTCGCGCACCAGCGGGGATCGATGGCGCAGCACCATGGCCTGAAACGCAGGATCTCCGCCTCGTTCGCGCAGCGCGTCAAGAATCAATCGCGAAAGCGCGTCGACAAACAGGCGTTCGCAGGCGGGTGTGGGCGCCGCGCCTTCACTCAGGGCAACGCGGGCCTGTTCAATGGCGATGGCAAGGGCCGTCGCCGGATTGGAATCTTCAAGCCCGCTGCGTGCAGCGGGCAATGGCCCCACGCGATAACGACGCGGGATGGAGCGCAGCGTCAGGTCCAGCAAGGAAGGCGGCAAGGCAGAGGGCATGAAGAGTCCGTGTCATGTCCGGCCTCGCTACCAAGGAATTACCAGGGAACGATCGACAGGGCGATCGAAGCGACGACGACCACAACAATAATCGTGAGGATGTGATTGGTACGCATATTCTCTCCTTTAAGCCACCGCTCCACACTACCGGCTTACGTTGCCCCCCGTCTGCAACTGAACTTTTAATTTTTCATCGGATGTTAGCGGTGCGTTTTCAGCGCACTTTTTCTGCGTCCTCGCGGGGTATAACCAAAGACATGCGGCCGCGAAATTGTCGCGCCGCGCCGATCGGGAGGTGCCATGCGCGACATCGTGCAATTGCGTCCGGAAGGCCTATATTGTCCGGCCGGCGGCTTTCATATCGATCCTTGGCAGCCGGTCGAGGTCGCGGTGCTGACCCATGGCCACGGCGATCATGCCCGCTCGGGCATGGGGCGCTATCACACCAGCGCCGAAGGCTTGCCCATCCTGCAATGGCGGCTGGGCGACCAGGACTACCGGGTCCATGCGTATGGCGAAGTCTTCACGCTGGGCAATGCGCGCGTGTCGCTGCATCCGGCCGGCCACGTGCTGGGATCCGCCCAGGTGCGCATCGAAGTCGACGGCGAAGTCTGGGTCGTGTCCGGCGACTACAAGCGTCAGCCCGATCCGACGTGCAGCCTGTTCGAAGTGGTGCCTTGCGACACCTTCATCACCGAAGCGACCTTCGGCCTGCCCATCTACCGCTGGCCCAGCGCCTCGGACGTGGCGCGCGACATCGTGCAATGGCGCGACCACTGCGCCGCGCGGGGCGAGGCCGCCATTCTCTATTGCTACGCCTTGGGCAAGGCGCAGCGCGTGCTGGCCGAACTGATCCCCTTTGCGGATCGGCCTGTCTACCTGCATGGCGCGATCGCCGCCGGCGTGGACGTGTATCGCAAGGCCGGCGTGCCGCTGGCCGACACGCGGCTGGTCATTGACGCGGATGGCCCTACCGCTGCCTCGGGAACGGGATTTGCTGGAGAGCTGATCCTGGCGCCGCCATCGGCGGCAGGCAGCGCGTGGCTGCGGCGCTTTCGCAAGGCGCAGCATGGCTTTGCGTCCGGCTGGATGCGGCTGCGCGGCAACCGGCGCCGTCGCAACATGGACCGCGGCTTTGTCGTGTCTGACCATGCCGACTGGCCCGACCTGCTGCGCACCATCCGCGACACCGGCGCCAAGCGCGTCGTCGCCACGCACGGCGACACCGATGCGCTGGTTCGCACGCTGAATGAGTCGGGCATCGCCGCCGAGACGCTGGTGACGCAGTACGGCGAAGACGACTAGGACGGCCATCGAACAAAGATCGACAGGGGAACGGACGCAGGCATGAAGCGATTCGCGGCGTTGTATCAGGAGCTGGACCGCAGCACCGCCACCTTGGACAAGCGCGCGGCGCTGGTGGCGTACTTCCGCGATGCCCCGCCGCGCGATGCGGTCTGGGCGCTGTATCTGCTGGCAGGCGGCAAGATCACCAGCACGCGCAAGAAGATTGCGGGCGTGGGCGAGTTGCGGGCCTGGGCGGCCGACGCGTCCGGCACGGCGCCCTGGCTGCTGGACGCCTGCTATGACCAGGTCGGCGATCTGGCCGAAACCCTGGCGCTGCTCGTTCCGGATCCGACCGTGGCCGCGCCGGATCGAGGCTTGGCCGACTGGATCGAAGAAATCCTCCTGCCGGTCGCGAATCGCGACGAGCTAGAGCGGCGGGAGGTCGTCGTCTCGGCATGGTTGGGCCTGCCGTATGCAGAGCGCCTGGTCTTCAACAAGCTGCTGACCGGCGCGCTGCGCGTCGGCGTGTCTCAGCGCATGGTGCAGCAGGCGCTGGCCGAAATGTCGGGCGTACCCATCGCCCGTATCGCGCAGCGCATGTTGGGCGCGTGGTCGCCCAGCCCTGCGTTTCTGCGCGATCTGCTCAGCGCCGAGGAACTGCCCGGCGACCGTCAGCAGCCGTATCCGTTTTTTCTCGCGTCGCCGCTCGAAGGCGATCCCGCCGTCCTGGGTCCCATCGGCGAGTGGCTGCTTGAATGGAAGTGGGACGGCATCCGCGCGCAGCTCATCCGGCGGCGCGGCGAGGTTTCCCTCTGGTCGCGCGGTGAAGAACGGCTGGACGGCCGCTTTCCGGAAGTGGAAGCGGCGGCCGCCGCGCTGGACGTGGACTGCGTCATCGACGGGGAACTGCTGGCCTGGCAGGACGGCAACACGGACCCCATGCCGTTCTCGGCGCTGCAGACCCGCATCCAGCGCCTGAAACCCGGCCCCAAGTGGCTGGCGGAGTTCCCAGTCCAGTTGCTGGCGTACGACCTCCTCGAACTCGAAGGCGCCGACCTGCGCGAGCTGCCGCAGGCCGAGCGCCGCGAGCAACTGGAAGCGCTGTTGCGCCGCCACCCCGATCCGCGTCTGCGGGTATCGCCGGCCGTTGCACCGGCAACCTGGGACGAGGCCCACGCGCTGCGCGGCGAATCGCGCGAACGCGGCGTCGAAGGTTTCATGCTCAAGCGCCGCAGCGCGCCGTACCAAAGCGGCCGGCGGCGAGGCGACTGGTGGAAGTGGAAGATCGACCCGCTGACCATCGACGCCGTGCTGCTCTATGCGCAATCCGGCCACGGCCGCCGCAGCACGCTCTACACCGACTACACCTTCGGGCTGTGGGACGGCGATGCGCTGGTGCCCATTGCCAAGGCCTACTCCGGTTTGGACGACAAGGAGATCCTGGAACTGGACCGGTGGCTGCGCGCCCACACGCGCGAGCGCTTCGGTGCGGTGCGCTCGGTCGAGCCGGTGCAGGTCTTTGAACTGGGCTTCGAAGGCGTGAACATCTCCAAGCGGCACAAGTCCGGGATCGCCGTGCGCTTTCCGCGCATCCTGCGCTGGCGGCACGACAAGCCGGCGAATCAGGCCGACCAGCTCGACACGCTGAAGGCGCTGGCGCGATGAGCGGCACGGCCCGGGGCCGCGATGCGCCGCTGGTCGCGTGGTTCGCGGCGCGCGGCTGGAAGCCCGCACCTTTTCAACGCGAGACGTGGCGCCGCTATCTGGACGGCGAGTCGGGCCTGTTGCATACGCCCACCGGCAGCGGCAAGACGCTGGCGGCATTTGGCGGCCCGTTGCTCGAGGCGCTGCATGAAGGCGCCACCAAAGTCATGCCGGAAAAAGCGGCCACGGGCGAGGGTCCGCGCGTGCTGTGGGTCACGCCGCTGCGCGCGCTGGCGGCGGATACGACGCGGGCGTTGGCGCAGACGGCCAGCGATCTGGGCATCGACTGGACCGTCGCGATGCGCACGGGCGATGCCAGCGCGCGCGACAAGCGGTTGGCCCGGCAGGGCAAGGCGCACGTGCTGGTGATCACGCCCGAATCGCTGGCGCTGTTGCTGTCCTACGCGGATGCCTCGCTGCGCTTTCGCGCCTTGCGCAGCATCGTGGTCGACGAATGGCACGAACTCCTGGGCAACAAGCGTGGCGTGCTGTTGCAGTTATGTCTGGCGCGGGTCCGCAAGCTGTCGCCGGCCGCGCGCACGTGGGGGCTGTCGGCCACGCTCGGCAACTTGGATGAGGCCCGCGCGGTGCTGCTGCCGCAGGCGCCGGACAGCGCGCTGGTGGCGGGCGCCAAGCCGCGCAAGATCCAGATCTCCACCTTGCTGCCGGAACGCAGCCGGGCGCTGCCGTGGGCGGGCCACCTGGGGCTCTCGCAGCTCGAACGCGTCTTCAAGCGTCTTTTCGACGTGCGCGCAACGCTGCTCTTTACCAACACGCGCGCGCAGGCCGAACTGTGGCATCGCGCGCTCGAATCGATCTGGCCGGAGGACCCGCGCACGCTGGCGCTGCATCACGGCTCGCTGGACCCCAAGCTGCGCGCCACAGTTGAGCAAGGGCTGCGCGATGGCACGGTGCGCTGCGTGGTGGCCACGTCCAGTCTGGATCTGGGCGTGGATTTCCCCGCGGTGGACCAGGTGCTGCAGATCGGCAGCCCGAAGGGCGTGGCGCGTCTGTTGCAGCGCGCCGGCCGCGCCAAGCACCGGCCGGGCGAATCCGGCAACGTGGTCTGCGTGCCTGCGCAGGCGCTGGAACTGATCGAATATGCCGCGGCCCGGCAGGCGATCGCGCGGGGCGAGATCGAATCCCGCCCGCCGCCCATCGGCAGCCTGGACGTGCTGGCGCAGCACGCCGTGACGCTGGCGTTGGGCGGCGGGTTCGACGCCGGCGAACTGTTTGAGGAGGTGCGCGGCACGCACGCCTACGCCACGCTCGACGCCGCAACCTGGCAGGCCGTGCTGGACTTCATCGTGCAGGGCGGACGCGCGCTCGCAAAGTATCCGGACTATCACCGCGTCGTGCGCGACGAAGACGGCTGCTACCGCGTGCACGACCGGCGCATCGCGTTCCGGCATCGGCTGTCCATCGGCACCATCACGTCGGACGGCGCGGTGGCCGTGAAGTATCTGCGGGGCGGCAGCCTCGGGTCGGTCGAGGAAGGCTTTCTGGCGCGCTTGCGCCGCGGAGACCGGTTCCAGTTTGCGGGCCGCACGCTGGAACTGGTGCGGCTGGAAGGCATGGTCGCCTACGTGCGCCGCGCAAAGGGCGGCGATGGCCCTGTTGCCACGTGGCAGGGCGGCCGCATGCCCTTGTCCACGCAACTGGCGAGCGAGGTCGAAAGCCTGTATTCCCATCCGGGCGAACACCCGGAAATGCGCGCCGTCGCGCCGCTGCTGCGCATCCAGGAGCAGGCCAGCGCGTTGCCCGACCACGGCCGGCTGGTCGCCGAACTCATCAAGACGCGGCGCGGCTCGCATCTCTTCCTGTTTCCGTTCGCTGGCCGTGCCGTGCACGAAGGCATCGCCGCGATGGTCGCGCTGCGTTGGGGCCGGCGCCAGCCCAACACCATCTCCTATACCGTCAACGATTACGGCCTGATGCTGACGCTGGCCGAACCGGCCGCGCTGGACGGCACGTTGCTGCGCGCGCTGCTCAGTCCCGACAACATGGCCGACGACCTGCGCGATGGCGTCAACCTGGGCGAAATGGCGCGCCGCCAGTTCCGCGAGATTGCACGCGTCGCCGGTCTTCTGACGCCGTCGCTGCCGGGTCAGGCGGCGCGTTCGCTGCGGCAGGTGCAGGCCTCCAGCGGGCTGCTCTACGACGTGCTGCGCCGCTACGATCCCGACCATCTGCTGCTGGCGCAGGCCGAGCGTGAAGTCTTCGAGCTGCAACTGGAGGCGCCGCGCCTCCTGGCGGCGCTGCAGGACTGCCAGCGGCGTGAGCTGGCCTTGTGCGAGCCGCGCGCGCTGACGCCGCTGTCGTTTCCGTTATGGACGGAAAGCCTGCGCGGGCAGCTCAGCACCGAAACCTGGCAGGCGCGCGTCAAACGCGCCGCCGAGCAACTGGAGAAGCGCTATGCGCGAATCGCCTGAGGCGGGGCTTGCGATGGCGCTGGCGGGCGAGCCCGTCGTCCTGCTGGGCGCGCGCGCCTTGCACTGGCCGGCGCGGTCCCGGCTGGTGATCGCGGATTTGCACCTGGGCAAGAGCCATGTCTTTCGCCAGGCGGGCATCGCCGTGCCGCGAGGCGCCACCATGGACGACCTGCGGCGCCTGTCGGACCTGATCTCCACCACGGCCGCCACCGAATTGCTGATCGTCGGCGACGTCCTGCACGGCCCCGCCGCGCAGGCCGCGTGGCGCGATGCCTGGATCGCGTGGCGCGAGGCGAATCCGGACGTGGATGTGGCGGTGCTGGCCGGCAACCACGACCGTGCGCTGGACGCCCCGGCGCTGGGCATGCGCCAGCTGGGCGAGGCGTGGGCCGACGGTCCATTCCTGTTTCGCCATCTGCCGACGCCGGACACACAGGGCCGGCATGTCATCGCCGGACACGTGCATCCGAAAACGCGCGTGCCGGGCGTGCCGCGTAGCTGGCCCGCGTTCTGGCTGCGCGCCGGCATCACCGTGCTGCCGGCGTTCTCCGATTTCACCGGAGGCCATGCGGTGCAAGGCGGGCAGGGGGCGTCGTTGGTCGCATGCGTGGAGGGCGATGCATTGCCCTTGGGGTGGAAGCCGCCCGCGCGGTGATGGGCACGGCGCTTGCTGTATGGGGTCGAAGTCCCACTGCAGCATGTACGCGACACCATGACCGAACGTCCAGACCCGTCACCTCAACGGCATTCCGCGCCCCAGCAATTGAATGAGGTGCTATCCCACACCCACGCGCCATTGGATCCCGGGCGATGGCTGCGCGTCCTTGTAGAGCAGGGATGCGATCAACTGCCCTTGCCGGCGTCCGGCCGAACTCTGGATCGATGGCGCGCGCTGGCCCGCGTGGCTGCGGCAGACCTGAGTCTGGCCAAGCTGTATGAAGGACACACCGATGCGCTCGCCATTCTGGCCGAGCTGCATGCGCCCGGCGCACCCGCCGACAGCCGCTGGGCGGTGTGGTGCGCGGAGCCGCCGGACCATCGCGTGCAGATCACGCCGCAGCCCGACGGCACGATAGTGCTGCAGGGCGTCAAGGCGTGGTGTTCCGGCGCGGCGGCCGTGACCCACGCGATCGTGAGCGGCTGGAATCCGGCGGGCGAGGCGTGTCTCGCTGCGGTGGCAATGGATCAGGAGGGCGTACAGGTGACCGATGCCGGCTGGCATGCCGTGGGCATGCGCGCGTCGGCCAGCGTGGACGTGATCTTTCGCGACGTGCCCTGCTCGCTCGTGGGCGGGCCGGGCGCGTACGTGCATCGCCCCGGTTTTCTGCACGGCGGGGCGGGCATCGCGGCTTGCTGGTACGGCGGGCTGCTGCACATCGCCCAGGCGTTGCACCGGGCCTTGCCCAGGAATGCCGCCGACCCCCATCGCCTGGCGCATCTTGGCGCCGTCGACGTGGCCCTGGCGCAGGCTCGGGCCGTGTTGCGCGAGACTGCCGCCGAGATCGACGCGCATCCGCGGGAGGCGTGCGCGTTGGCCTGCGCCCGCGCGCGCCTGGCCGTGGAAGCGGCTGCGTCCGTGGTGCTGGAGCGGGCCGCGCGGGCGTTGGGCGCGGGGCCGTTGTGCCGCGACGCGGACTTTGCGCAGGTGATGGCCGACCTGCCCGTGTTCATCCGGCAGAGCCATGCGGAGCGCGACCAGGCCGCACATGGGCAAGCGGTGCTCAGCGACGAAGGTGCGCCATGGACTCTGTAGCCGCGGACCATTTCGAACGGCTGTACCAGGCGGATCCCGACCCGTGGCGCGTGGCCAGCGCCTGGTACGAACGCCGCAAGCGCGGCCTGCTGCTGGCGGCCCTGGGCCGCGAACAGTATCGCCATGCCTTCGAGCCGGGTTGCGGCACGGGGGAGCTGACCCGGTGCCTGGCGCTGCGCTGCGCGCAGGTTTGCGCGGTTGACGCCGCGCCGGTCGCGGCCGAGCGTTGCCGCGCCCGCGTCGCCGGCGAAGGCATGGACCACGTGCAAGTCCTGTCGCTGGACCTGCCACGGCAGTGGCCCGAGACCCCGGCGGGCGGCTTTGACCTCATCGTGCTGTCGGAGGTGGCGTATTACCTGGATGGCGTCGCGCTGTGCAGGTTTCTGAGCGCCGTCGATGCATCGCTTGCGCAGGATGGCGAGATCGTGGCCTGCCATTGGCGGCCGGATTTCGATGACCGTCTCCAGAACACGGACGCGCTGCACGCGGCCATCGGCGCGTTGCCCGGGCTATCGCGCCGCGTGCATCACGTAGAAGACGAGTTCCGCCTGGACGTCTGGCGCAGACAACCCCAACAAGGAAGCCCTTCATGATCGGCGTATGCATTCCGGCGCACAACGAGGAGCGCCACATCAAAGAGTGCCTGCGAGCCGTCATGCGCGCATCCCGCCATCCGCGTCTTGGCCGGGAATCGGTTCGTATCGTCGTGGTGCTGGATCACTGCGAGGATGAGACGGCGCGCCTTGCGACGGGCTGGCCGGTGGATCTTCTGATGGTGCAGGCGCGCAACGTCGGCGTGGCGCGCGGGGCGGGCGCGCAACATCTGCTCAATGCCGGCGCGCGCTGGCTTGCCTTCACCGACGCCGACACCAGCGTGTCGCCCGGCTGGCTGGCCGACCAGCTTTCACTGAATGCGGAAGTGGTGTGCGGCACGGTATCGGTCACGGGCTGGGATGCGCATGGCGAGTTTGCGCAGCGCGCCCGCCAGGTGTTCGCCGCGCACTACCACGACCGCGACGGTCACCGGCACGTGCATGGCGCAAACCTGGGCATCGCCGCGCACACGTACCGGCGCATCGGCGGATTTGCGGCGCTCACGTGTAGCGAGGACCAGGCCCTGGTCGACAAGCTGGAAGCCGGCGGGGCGCACATCGCATGGTCCTGCCTGCCGCGCGTCAGTACAAGCGCTCGGCCATACTCGCGCGTCGAAGGCGGATTCGCGACCGCGCTGCGCATGGGGTGGGACACCGGGCCGGACGGCGCCGGTGCTCAGGCTGATCGGGACGAGGAGGGGCGGGCGCCATCCTGCCACTGCTTGTGATACGCGATCAGCTGCGCCAGGGCGTGTTCGGCGCTGGCGCGGCGGATGGCATTGCGATCGCCCTCGAAGCGCGCCGTCTCGGTATAGATCGCGGGTGAGGCGTCTGCCGGTCCCGCCTTGAACACCCACGCGTAGCACTGCGTGCCGGCGGGAATCTCCGGGTCGGTATCGTCGGTGACGCCCGTATTGGAAATCGCGACATTCGCCGGGCTGTTGCGGGCCGCGCCCAGCGCCATTTCCCGCGCCACGGCTTCGCTTGTGAGGTTGTGATGTTGCAGCGTGCGTGGGGCTACGCCCAGGCATTTCTGCTTGGCCTGCGGCGAGTAGGCGACGAATGCACAGTCAAGCAGCGCGCCCGCGCCCGGGATGTCCGCAAGCGTGGCGGCGATCAGCCCCGCCGTGCACGACTCGGCCGTCACCAGCTTCAGTGAATGTTCGTGCATGTAAGCGGCGACCCGTTCGATGGCGTTCATGTCCATCCCTCCTTTGAACACCCGGGCCGCCAGCAAGCCGCGTGCCGCCTGCCGCCTCATCTATCAGGTGGTTTGTGCGCCACCGCCACGCCTACCGAGCCGCATGGCAGGCGGTACTTGCCCCCTCCCAGCCATGTCACCGGCTCGCCGGTGGGCAGGGTGCAGACGTAGATGGGGACGCCGGATGCTTCCTTGCTTCTCCTTGCGATCAAACGCCGTTCTACGCGGCATGTGGAGCGATCGGGGAGTTTTACGATTACATCGGACAGCCTGGATCCTGAAGCCATATTCATCTCCTGAATGTCGTGTCATGTTGCCGGATGCGGTTGTTGGGCCTTGCCACGGCGTTCTGACCGCATGGCCCATTCTTAGCACCGCAGCCGACGTTGGCCTATCGGCCATAAAGCGTGGACCCGTCGCCGCCGGTCGCCCGGCCTCCGCCCGGCACAGCACTTGCTGCCAGCATGAAGCGGGCGGGCACGGGCACGCGTTTCAAAGTTTCAAAGTTTCAACGCGAGTCCGGCCTGCCTGTTTCGCAACTTGCAACGGGAGAGACGATATGAGCAGAGACCCGAGGAACTCGTCGAACTATCGCGGCGACCGGGAACCGTGGCAGGACCCCGCACCGTCTTACGGTTACCAGGGCGAAGGCACGCGACAGGGCGGCACGCGCGAGACCCGGGAACCGGTGCGCAGCCGCAGTGCCGATCCGGGCCAAAGCAGCTACGGCGGGTTTTCCAATGAAAATCCTTCGTACCAGCGGCAACAGGTTTATGAAGGCCAGGGGCGCGGCCGTGCATATGGCGACCGCGACCGCGCCTACGGCGGCCGGGACCAGGCCTACGACGGTCCCACGTCCTTTGGCGATGACGAAGGCGGTTACTACGGCGACCGCCCCGCGTGGCGCGAGGAATCCATGTCATTCGAAACCGCCGAACGGGGCGGCTATAACCGCGGCCCGACAGCCTGGCGGGATCGCGCATCGCGCCGGACCGATCCCAAGGGCTACATCCGTTCGGACGATCGCATCCGCGAGAACGTGTGCGAAGCGCTGGCCCATAGCGGCTTGGACGTGAGCGACGTTTCGGTCGCGGTTCTGGACGGCCATGTCGTGCTGGAAGGCACCGTTCCCAATCGGCGCACCAAACACCACGTCGAGGATTGCACGGTCGAGTGCGCGGGCGTGAACGATGTCGAGAACCGGATACGCGTCGGAGGCGGAGGGGTCTCGGATTCAGGCGCGGGCAGCTCGGGCACCGGCAGCGCCGGCAATGTCGGAAACGTCGGCACTGCGAAGGAATGACCAGTCCCCGACACGAACCACGATGACCCTGACGAAAGGAGCAGGTCATGACTAAACACAAGGACAGCACGCACGAAACGGACGCGCCCGACCGCAGCCTGGACGACACGCCCCGCGAGTCGCAGGCGAGCCACGGCGACACGCAGAACCGCACAAAGAAAGAGGGCCATACGACGCAGATCGGCACTGGCCAGGACCAGCAGAGCCAGCGCAACCGCGGTCAGGGCGCGCGGTCCAAACCGTGACCCCGACGCGCGGATTGAGCGGGGACGGTAGCCGATGACGCTGGATGCGTTGTGGGACTTCCTGCAGTGGCCGGCCATGGCGGCGTCGCTTGCCGCCGCCTGGCTGGTCGCGTCGCGCAGCGCCGGGCGCCGCAACGCGGGTTTCTGGGTTTTCCTCGCCAGCAACGTGCTGTGGGTGGCGTGGGGCTTGCACGATGACGCCTGGGCGCTTATTGCGCTGCAACTGGGCCTGGCGGTCCTCAACATACGCGGCGTCCTTAAAAACGATCCGTAGACCCCTGCCCGCGCGGTCAAAGGCCTATACTTTTCCCCATCACGCACGCTCCGGCGCACGGCACAGGGCGTCTGCCGCCTTCCCCCCGCGCGGCGTTCGCCGGGCATTCATGTGCACAGGGTCATGGCCCCTTTTTCAAGGAGGCAAATCCCATGTCGCGCCCAAGCAGATAGACGGCTTGCTTTAGACGCTGTTTGTAGATGCATCGCCTTCGAGGAGATGTGTGATGAACAAACTGTCCAGCAGCACCTTGGAAAATCTGCGCGCCTCTGCCCGGGGCCAGATCCTGACTGCGGGCGACGCCGGTTACGACGAGGCCCGCAAGATCTGGAACGCCACGGTAGACCGGCGGCCCGCCGTCATCGCGCGATGCGCGGGTCCCGCCGACGTGCGCCGCGCCGTGGATTACGCGCGCGAGAATCAGTTGGTCATTTCCGTGCGTGGCGGCGGCCACAACATCGCAGGCACCGCCGTATGCGATGACGGCATGATGATCGACCTGTCACCCATGAAATCGGTGCGCATCGACCCCGCGCGCGCCTGGGCGTTCGTGGAGCCCGGCGCCACCCTGTCCGATTTCGACCACGAAGCGCAGGCGTTTGGCCTGGCCGTTCCCTTGGGCATCAATTCCACGACCGGCGTGGCCGGCCTGACGTTGGGAGGCGGTTTCGGCTGGCTGACGCGCCGGTTCGGCATGACCATCGACAATCTGGTGTCTGCCGATGTCGTCACGGCGGACGGCCAACTGCTGCACGCCAGTGACTCCGAAAACCCGGACCTGTTCTGGGCGCTGCGCGGCGGCGGCGGCAATTTCGGCGTGGTCACGATGTTCGAATTCCAGCTGCATCCCGTGGGTCCCGAGGTCTATGGCGGACTGGTGGTGGTGCCGCTGGAGCAGGGCCGCGAGGCGCTGGCGCGATACCGCGACGCGCTAAAGACCATGTCGCCGGAACTCACCGTGTGGGCCGTGCTGCGCCAGGCGCCGCCGCTGCCTTTCTTGCCAGAAGCCGTGCACGGCAAGCCCATCGTCGCCTTCGCGTCGTGCTACACGGGCGGCGTGGACAAGGGGCCGGACGCCCTGCAAGCGGTGCGCGGTCTGGGCGAACCCTACGGCGAACACCTTGGGCCGATGCCCTACGCGGCCTGGCAGAAGGCGTTCGATCCCTTGCTCACGCCCGGCGCGCGCAACTACTGGAAGTCCCACAACATCGGGGAGTTGGACGACGGCCTGATCGACGCTGTCGTGTCAGCAGTCCAGAACGTGCCGTCGCCACAGTGCGAGATCTTCTTTGGCCACATCGCCGGCGCGGCGATGCAGGTGCCGGTGCCCGCCACCGCGTATCCGCACCGGTCCGCGCAATTCGCCATGAACGTGCACGGACGCTGGGACGATCCGAAAGACGATGAACGGTGCATCGCCTGGGCACGCGACATCTTCAAGGCCACCGAGCCCTGGTCGCAAGGCGGCGTCTACGTGAACTTCCTCACGCAGGACGAGACTGCACGGGTGGGCGCGGCCTATGGCGAGAACTTCGACCGGTTGGTCCAGGTAAAGACCCGCTACGACCCGCACAACCTGTTCCGGCATAACCAGAACATCAAGCCGGCCGAGCCTTGAAGTGTTTGCGCATGGCATGGATCGGGCGCGCCGCCGGTCCATGCCCTCGGCAGGATCTTCCGCGCCCGCTCTTCGATGCGCCGCTATTGCAGTCGCAAAACTAGCTGAAAACGGCACGTCAGTCCCTATCGCCACTGATGAGGGATGGGAGAAATGTGGCGCTTAGGCGCCCCTTGTTGTTGATAATCGCGACGGTCCGCAGCCAAAGCCCGCCGCTTGACGTCCATCAATGCAGCTGCTCAGATCCTTCGGGCTGCAATCCCGACAAGGCATTCCAGTCAGGGTCCTTGAACATGCGCAGTTCAATCGGATAGACCGGATGTCCCGCCAGGCACGTGTTGAACGCATCCAGGAAGGCTTCGACATTCGGCGTGAAGTAGCGCCACTCTTTCTGATGATTACCGGTCAGGCATGCCACCTGCACGCCGGCGTCCGAATTCTCGAAACCCTGTTCGATGGCTTCTTCAAACGCATTGGTGCGCAGCTTGTCTTCGTCGTTCGGCATGCCGGTCTCGATGCCCTGATACGCCCAGGTGATGATGATCAGGTTGTCGTTGACCTGGCGATCGGACTCGGGCGGCAGCCCGGTGCGAAAGCGAATGACGACCGGCAGACCGTTGATGCGGGCTTCGCCCACCGCCCACAGATCGTC
>Ga0256891_1000067_pt1 | contig 14863 bp, 13 predicted proteins | sample MC6MC0514MT_FD_186335 | JGI IMG/M metagenome (GOLD analysis project Ga0256891, IMG submission 186335) | Metatranscriptome of enriched soil aggregate microbial communities from Iowa State University, Ames, United States - MC6-MC0514-MT... | ecosystem: Environmental > Terrestrial > Soil >...
AACAAAACAAAATCATCGGACGCTCCACGGCGTCCCTCCGTCATCAGGAGCGCCCATGAGCTTTTTCGCTGCCCCACCCGCCACCGAAACCACGGTGTTCACGCGCCTCCCAGACCACTTCCGCAACCCGCGCCCGACCGCCTGGGCCAACGCCAACCGCCAAGGCCGGCGGATCGACTCGTTCCTCGAAGGCCCGTCGTTCGACCGACAGGGCAATCTGTACGTAACCGACATCCCCTACGGCCGGATCTTCCGCATTTCGCCCAAGGGTGAGTGGGAGCTGGTGTGCCAGTACGACGGCTGGCCCAACGGCCTGAAGATTCACCAGGACGGCCGCATCTTCATCACCGACTACAAGCGCGGGATCATGCTGCTCGACCCGCAGACCGGCGCCATCGAAACCTTCCTCGACTCGGCCGGCTCCGAAGGCTTCAAGGGCGTCAACGATCTGGTGTTCGCACCCAATGGCGACCTGTATTTCACCGACCAGGGCCAGACCGGCCTGCAAGATGCCAGCGGCCGTGTCTACAAGCTCGACACCCAGGGCAGCCTGACCTGCCTGCTGGGCACCATCCCCAGCCCCAACGGCATCGTCTACGACCCCGCGCTCAACCACCTGCTGGTTGCCGTCACCCGTGCCCAGCAGATCTGGCGCATCCCCCTGGGCAATGGCTCGATCGTCGGCAAGGTGGGTGTGTTCGCCCAGTTGCATGGCGGCCTGGGCGGGCCTGACGGGCTGGCGCTGGACGCGCAGAGCAACCTGTACATCGCCCACACCGGCTTCGGCTCGGTATGGAAGCTGTCGAAAGTCGCCGAGCCACTGCAGCGCATCGTGTCCTGCGCCGGCATCAGCAATACCAACCTGGCCTTCGGCGGCGAGGGCGGGCAAACCCTGTACATCACCGAATCGGAGACCGGCAGCATCCTGCAGGTTCGAACCGGCACACCAGGTTTGCCGATGTTTTCCCACAGCTGATCCGCGCCTGTCCGCGCACACAACAACTACAAAAGAGTGACGACATGACCCACGAAAACCTCACTGCCCAGGCGCCGCTGAGCGACGCCGAGGGCGAACGCCTGATGCGCCGCGTCCTGTGGCGCCTGCTGCCGTTCATTTTCTGCTGCTACGTCATCAGCTACCTGGACCGCACCAATGTCGGCTTTGCAGCCCTGAGCATGAACCAGGACCTGGGCCTGACCGCGACCATGTTCGGCTGGGCGGCCGGCCTGTTCTTCTTCGGCTACTTCATCTTCGAACTGCCCAGCAACCTGCTACTGCAACGCTTCGGTGCAAGGATGTGGATTGCCCGGATCATGATCACCTGGGGCCTGCTGTCGATGGCCACGGCATTCGCCACCGGGCCGGTCAGCTTCAGCATCCTGCGCTTCCTGCTCGGCATCGCCGAAGCCGGCTTCACCCCGGGCATCTACCTGTTCTTCACCTACTGGTTCCCGGGCAAATGGCGCGCGAAGGCGACCGCCGCCTTCCTGCTGGGTATCCCCACCGCCAATATCATCGGCTCGCCGCTGTCGGGCTGGCTGATGCAGCAGCACGGCGTACTGGGCCTGAAAAACTGGCAACTGCTGCTGGTGACCGAAGCCCTGCCCGCCGTGCTGCTGGGCATTGCCTGCCTGTGGGTGCTGGTGGATGCGCCGGCCAAGGCCAAATGGCTGACCGACCGCGAAAAGGCTTGGCTGACAGACAGGATCGCCAAAGAGCAGTCGTCGATCGGCGCCTCCCATGGCAATACCCTGCGCGCTGCGCTGACCAACCCCAAGGTGTTCATCCTGGCAGCGATCAACTTCTGCTGCATCGTCGGCTCCATCGGCATTGGCATGTGGCTACCGCAGATCATCAAAGGCCTGGGCATTCCAGGCGGCACGCTGGGCTTCGTGGTCGCCCTGCCCTACATACTGGGTGCGATCGCCATGACCCTGTGGGCGCGTTGTGCCAACCGAAGCGAACATCGCCTGCCGTATGTCGCCAGTGCGCTGGGCATGGCCGCCGTGGCGCTGATAGCCGCGGCCCTGATCGCCGACCCCATCCTGAAGATCAGCGCACTGTGCATTGCGGTGGCCAGCATCCTGTCATTCCAGGCGACCTTCTGGGCCATACCCTCCACGTTCCTCACCGGTCGCGCTGCAGCAGGCGGCCTGGCAATGATTGTGTCGATCGGCAACCTCGGCGGCTTCACCGGCCCGTTCATGATCGGCCTGATCAAGGACGCCTCCAACAGCTTCACCTTGCCGTTCTTCGCCGTGGCCTCGATCCTGCTGATCGGTACCTGCCTGATGCTCTGGCTGGGCGACCCAGCCAAACACCAGACCGTCCAAGGGCGAACGCAGGCCGCCTGATCGCTCAGGCCCGCATTCGGCGGGCCAGCAACAGCCCAACCAGCAAAACGCCACCGGCGGCCCCCAAGGTCGCCGGTGCGCCCCAGTGCGCAGCCAACATGCCGGCAAAAAGCCCACCCAAGGCTTCGAAGCCGAAGCGCATGGCTATATAGAAGGCGATGACCCGGCCACGCAAATGCCCCGGCGCAGCGCTTTGCAATTGCATATTGGTGCTGACATTGCTCAGGGTGATGCCGAACCCCAATACCGCCAGCGCACCCAAGGCCAGCACCAGTTCGCCTGCCTGCCACAGGCCGCCCAGGGCCACCGCACAGAGCAAGGCCCCCGCCGTGGTGAACTGTCGCAACCGGGGCAATGCCCCTCCTACCGCCAGTATCAGGGTGGCCAGGAACGCGCCGGCACCGGCCGCACCCCACAGCCAACCCAACACCCGCGCATCACCGGCGAACACGGCCTTGGCCAGCACCGGTAGCAGGGCGGCGTAACATGAGGCCAGCAGGTTGATCATGACCACACTGATTAGCAGCTCGCGCACGCTGCGGGTGCGCCACATGTATTCCAGCCCCTCGCGGAACACCTGGGCCGTCGACCCAGTGGCCTTGGGGCTGGGTGCGCCGCGCACCTTCAGCAGGCCACCCAGCAACGCCAGGAATGCGACCGCGGTCAACAGGAAACAGGCCGCCTCGCCCGCCCATGCAATCATCGCCCCCGCCAGTGGCGGGCCGACAAAGCGCGAAGCATTGATCAGCATGGCGTTGAGCACCAAGGCGTTCGGCAGGTCGGCTGGATCATCGACAAAGCTGCCGATCAACGCCTGACGCAATGGCGTCTCCAAAGCATTGAGCAGCCCCAGCAGCAAGGCCATGAGCGCAATGAAAAGGCCGTCCACCCAGCCCAGCCAGGTTGCGCCAGCGAGCACCAGCGACTGCAGCACTAGAATCGACTGCACGATGATCAGCAGCCGGCGCTTGTCATGCCGGTCGGTCCACGCGCCCGCCAACGGGCCGACGAGCAACTGCGGGGCCAGGGAAAGAAATGTGATCAGCCCCAGCAACACGGCCGAGCCTGTGAGGTGATACGCCAACCAGGCCAACGCGACCTGCTGCACCCACTTGCCCAACGTGGAGATGCCCTGGCCGGCGAAGTAGATCTGGAAGTTGCGGTAGGCGAGCGCCCGAATGGCCGAAGGCCAAGGGTTGCGATGCGACGACGATGAATCGGACAAGTAGACGAATCCTTCAGAGACCCGCCGCCAGCACCAACCCCTCGCCCACTGCGCACCCCATCGCAAGGTACGCAGCGTGCTCCGGGTCAGCCTGGCAGCAGGCAGCCTTTTTTCTTCAAGGACTCCAGGACCCAGGAACGGTCGTTGGTGCCTTGGGCAATGTGCTCCATCTGAGCAGTTTCGGCGGCGTGCTTGGCGGTGGCACGCGCATAGACTTCGGCAACATGGTCGTAGGGCACGCAGAGCAGGCCATCGTCATCACCAATGACCAGGTCGCCCGGCTCGATAACCATACCATCAATGGCAATCGGCACGTTGATCTCGCCCGGGCCGTCCTTGTACGGGCCACGGTGCGAAATGCCTGCGGCGAACATCGGAAAGTCGCCTGCGCCGATCTGTGCGGCATCACGAATGGCGCCGTTGATGACGATTCCGGCCACACCACGCTTGACCGCGTAGGCCACCATCATTTCGCCGATCAATGCGTTGCTCAAATCGCCGCCAGCGTCGACCACGATCACATCACCTGGCTGCGCGATGTCGATCGCGTAATGCAGCATGAGGTTGTCACCTGGGCGCGCCTTCACCGTCAGCGCCGGCCCGGCCAGCACGCCTTCACGGTGCATGGGGCGCAGACGGGCGCCACCTGCAGTCATGCGGTTCATGGAATCGCTGACGTTGGCCACAGGGACCTCGCGGTAGCGGTTGACCCATTCCACGCTGACTTTGCGGCCACGCTCAAGCACTTGGAAGCCAATGCTCATATGACAAACCTCTTTTGGTGTTATTCGATGTCATCGACTGCTGCCGAATCTGTTTTTTAGAATGGCATTTCAAATACATCCGCGCAATTCCTTTCTGACGGATTTTTTATACCACTGACGAGCTGCTAGCATAATTTCTTGCAACGGCATTTCATTATGATAGTGTTCAGCCCATCGCCGCCCCGAAGCGGCCGAAGACTGTCCCCGACAAGAACAAGGTATCCACAATGTCCCGCACCATTCTGCTTACCGGCCCTGAGCTTGCAGCCGAGGCCATGAACCTGGCCGCCGAGCACGGCGTCCGGATCATCCCCACCACGCCATACCTGCCGGAATCAGAACTGGAAGCGATCATCCGCGCCGAGCAGCCCGATGCCATCGTGGTGCGCCAGGGCAACCTCACCCGCGCCATGATCAACGCCTCGGCCAAGCTGCAAGTGATTGCCAAGCACGGCGTGGGCTACAACACCATCGACATTCAGGCCGCTGCCGATCGTGGCATCCCGGTTTCGATTGCCGTGGGCGCCAACGCACAGTCAGTGGCCGAGCACGCCTTCGCCCTGATGTTCAGCGTGGCCCGCCAGACCGCGTTGCTGGATGCGCGGATGCGCGACGGGCACTGGGACAAAGCCTCCGCCAACGGCATCGAGCTTTCGGGCAAGACGTTGGGCCTGGTTGGCCTGGGGTCGATCGGCGGCATCCTGATGGACCTGGTGGCACCGCTACGCATGAAGGTCAAGGTGTACGACCCCTACCTCAAACATTTGCCGGAGCGCGCCTATGTGGAGCGCGAAGAGGATTTCAATCGCCTGTTGGCCGAAAGCGATATCATCAGCCTGCATTGCCCGCTGACCGACACCAATCGCAATCTGATCGGCGCTGCCCAGTTCGAACGCATGCGCGCAGGTGCCATCCTGATCAACACCGCCCGCGGTGAACTGATCGACACCAATGCCCTGGTGCAAGCGCTCAGCGAGCGCCGCATTGCCGGTGCCGGCCTGGACACCTTCAACCCAGAGCCGCCACCGGCCGACAGCCCGCTGTGGGGCTTGCCGACGCTGGTCGCCACACCACACGTCGGCGCCAACACCAGCGAAGCCCGTGACCGGGTAGGCATGGTCGCCTTGAAGCAGATAATGGATACCTGGGCAGGCAATGCGCTGGATCCGCGTTGCGTGGTAAACCGCCACCTGATCGACAGCTGATTCACCCTCTCGCGCCCCTTGCACGCGAGCAGGGGCGCTCTCATCACGCGTCACTCCAGAAACAATAACAATTGGAGAGCACCATGAATTCAGCACCCTCCCTGCCGGATGAACTCGAACGCAGCACCATGCGGCGGGTCGCCTGGCGCCTGCTGCCCTTTCTGATCATCTGCTACCTGATCGCGATCATCGACCGCGGCAACATCGGCATGGCCTCACTGCAAATGAACGAGGACCTGGGGCTGACCGCCAAGGTGTTCGGTTTCGCCAGCAGCCTGTTCTTCTTTGCCTACTTCCTGGTCGAAGTGCCGAGCAACCTGGCCATGCAGCGCTATGGCGCGCGCATCTGGATCGCCCGCATCATGATCACCTGGGGCCTGATTTCCGCAGGCACGGCGTTCGTCCAGGGCGCCAACTCCCTGTACGTGATGCGCTTCTTGCTGGGGGCCGCCGAAGCCGGCTTTTTCCCCGGCGTGCTGCTGTACCTCACGTATTGGCTGCCCTCGGCCTACCGAGCGCGCATGGTGGCGCTGTTCATGGTGGCGATCCCCGCGGCCAACTTCATCGGCTCGCCGCTGTCCGGCTTGCTGCTGAGCCTGGATGGCTGGATGGGCATGCGCGGCTGGCACTGGCTGTTCATTCTCGAGGGTATCCCTGCCGTACTGCTGGGCATCGCCTGCCTGCTCGTGCTCACCGACCGCCCGGAACATGCCAAGTGGCTGAGTGACGAGCAGCGCGGCTGGCTGACCAGCCGCCTGGCTGCAGAAGCAGCGAAAAAGACCACCATCGGCCATATCTCGCTGTGGAAACTGCTGCGCCACAAGGACATCTGGGTGCTGGCACTGATCTACTCAGGCGCATCCGCCGCCGGCAGCACGATGAGCGTCTGGGCCCCGCAGCTGCTGAAGACATTTGGCCTGACCTCGATGGAGATCGGCCTGGTCAACGCGATCCCTTATGGCATTGCTTCAGTACTGATGATCATCTGGGGCCGCAGCTCTGACCGCACCGGTGAACGCCGCTGGCACACCGCAATGACCATGCTGCTGATCGCGGCCGGCCTGCTGATGACCCTGTTCACCTCGTCGCTGCCCGCAACGGTGGTGATGCTGACCATGGTGCTGGTGGGCGCCTACTCGATGAAAGGCCCGTTCTGGGCGCTGGTGTCGGGCTGGCTGTCGTCCTCGACTGCCGCGGCTGGGCTTGCCGCCGTGGGCGCCATGGCCAACCTGATCGGCGGCGGCCTGATGGTCAATGCCTACGGCGCCATCCATGACGCCACCGGTAGTTATGCCCTGGCGCTGATGCCGCTGGCGGCGCTGTGTACCCTGGCCGGCGTACTGGTGCTGGTGATCGGCCGCAAGCGCCAGCGCGAACAGGCGCAAGCGGTGGCTGCAGCCGCTGTGAAATAACGCGCCCGACGCTGTACGACGATGCCCACTTTCCCTCGGAATGTGGGCATCGTCTTTTTCAACGGGACAATCGCGGTCAGCTGTTTTTGCGCATGCCCATGTGCGCATCGTCCATCAGTGCCTTGGCCATCTCGCACAGGTAATGCGAGGCCCAGACCAGGGCGGGCTCGTTGTCCATCACACCTATGAAGGATGCGCGCCGCGAGCAGTCCATCAATATCGAGGCTTGCTCGATGGCATGGGTACTGCAGTTGCCGGGCTCTACGCGAAACAGTCGCTTTCCTTTGACCACGCCTTCCATGCAGTTTGCCGAGCCCACGGTGAAGCCCAGCCTGCCGATGCCCTCTGGGAGTGCCTCGTCCATTTTCAATCCTCTTGATCTGTTGGGGCTGTGCGGGCCGCTTCGCGGGGTAAACCCCGCTCCCACAGGCCTGCGCTGTACCTGTAGGAGCGGGTTTACCCGCGAAGAGGCACGCATAGACGATGAAGTGGCCAGGCTAGTGCAACGTGCGCACCTGCCGCCTGCCCTTCAACTGCACCTGGGCAATCGCCGACTCCAACAATGTGCGCACCGCTTCCATTTCGTGCATCACGGTCATGGTCATGATGGTGGCGGGAGATTTGGGCAACGTGGTGACGGCTTGATGGGCCACGGCCAGGCCGCAGAGCACGTATTCAGTGGCTTCGATCAGGGTGTCTTCGAGGTAATGGGATGTGTCGGGGGAATAAGGGGGATCGGGGACTATCTTGATCATGATTGCATCTCGATTTCTTAAGAGAAATCCGCGCCCCATCACTTGCAGAGAAATGGGTGGCGGCTACGTACAGGCCTGCAAGACCGGGGAAGATCGAGAAACCCGGCTGACCATGAGGTCACCCGCACGCAGCCACCATTGAGCACAACCATTGGCATATGCCAACGGCTCGACAGTGAGCACGACTTCGATGCTTCCCCAGGCTTGCAGACCTGGCCGCTGATTTCGCAGCGACCCGCCGAGACTAGAGGGCTCAAGTTTCCATCGCAATGGCTCAAAGGCGCGATGAGGATGATTCAGAAAAGGACTACACGCTAGGGGAAAAATCTGATTCCTTTCTTGTAGGAACCACTAGAAAACAACCCGATTTTCCGTCTAAGGAAATACCCCGTCACACCTACAAAAGCTCAATGGGAAGCGTAACGATCAGCCGATTCTCGGTAAAATCGTTCGCGCCAAAATCACGCCCGACCTTCGCATTGATCCAGCGAACACTAAGCCCCTGCAGCCTGCGAAACTGAAACGTATAGGTCAGCGCCACATCCCGCTCCCATTCCCGCCCATCCGCAGTGTCGGCATTGTTGATATGGTCGCCATGGGTATAGCGCGCCAACAGCATCAACCCTGGTATGCCCAACGCTGCAAAGTTGTAGTCGTAACGCAGTTGCCAGGACCGTTCGTTGGCATACACGAAGGTGTTGGCGAACATGTCATTGGCCAGGGTGCTGCCCAGCGTGCGATCGAGGGTGACCCAGCCGTCCTCCCCGTACATCCGCTGCAACCCCAGATAGAATCGATGGCCACCGTGCGCGGCAGAGACCAGCAGTGACGCCGCCTGGTTATCCAGCTGCCCTGCGTAGGCATGCCCCGTGTCGCGAGTATCGAAGGCACCGAGCACACCGCTGAGTGCCCAGCCCCCAACCGGCCGAGCGTGAGAAATGCTGAAGTAGTTCTGCCGGTAGATATCTTGCAGTTCAGCCGTCCACGCGCCCACAACCGAGTCTTTAGCCAACGCGTACTCACCGCCAAAATAAGTGAAGCGGTCCGCTGTCGCGGTGGCCACGGTGCGGCCACCGATCGACGGGTAAAGGTCTTCGCTGTCCGCCGCGCTTCGCGGGCTGAATGAGTGAATGCGCCCCGCGTGCAGCGTGAGGTGCTCTATGTCGTTTGAGGTCAGCATGGCGCCCTGAAAGGTTTGCGGCAGTAACCGGCCGTCATTGAAGCGCAGGATGGGCAGCTCGGGCATCAGTTCACCCAGCCTTAGTTCAGTGTGCGAAATACGCACCTTGGCCGTCAGGCCCAGCCGACCATATTCACCGGGTGCGCGGCCATCATCATGGTCATAAGGCAGCAGCTCCGTGCCCGTGCGGTCAGGGCTGCTATCCAGCTTCACACCCCATAACCCCAGCACATCCAGGCCAGCGCCGACAGCCCCTGGGCTGAAGCCCGAAGTGGCTTTGAAGATGAACCCCTGAGCCCATTCCTGGCGCTGGCTTTGCACCGCGCCAGCATCGCTGTAGTCACGATCGAAGTAATAATTACGCAGCAATAACGTTGCCTTGCTCTCGTTCAACACACCCGCATCGGCATCCACCGTGCAGGCAGACAGGCACAGCAACCCCGCCCAACCAGTGGGGAGTTTCACATTCAACATGGCGAATTCCTTTGTTGTACTTGTTGTGGAATACGGCGGATGTCAGTTACTGCACCAGCAACAGCGCCCCGGACACGAAGGCGAAGATGAGCACGAAACGGCGCAGGCGCGTTTCATCGAGATAATGGCGCGCCCAGTTGCTGGCTATCACCCCCAGCGCCAAGGGCAGACCCAGCGCCAGCACCGGCGAAACCTGTTCGGTATGCAGATGCCCGCCCAGGGCCAACACCACCAGCGAGATCACCTCCCCCACCAGAAAACACAGCGCGACAGACCCCCTCAACGTGGCCACCGGGGAGTGCTGGTACACCAGGGCAAGCGGCGGGCCACCCACCCCAGTGGCGGTTTCGGTGATGCCCGTGATCACCCCCGTCGAAATCAGCGCCCGCCGCCCGGGCACGAACGACGGCGCCATCCAGGTAACCAGGCAGGCGGCGATGGTCGACAAGCCGATAAACACATTGAGTTGCGACAGCGGCAGCCAGAGCAGTATCCAAACACCGCCGAACGTGCCAGCGAAGCGCCCCAGGGTTATCCACGAACTGCCTCTGAAATCGATGGCACTGCGCTCGCGCCAGGCGACCGCAGCGTTCAATGGCAACATGAGAATCAGCAGACTCACAGGTAGCGTTTCAGGCGCCAACAAGCCCATCACCGGTGCAACGATCAGCGCGAAGCCCATCCCCGTTGCACCCTGAATGAGCGCACCGCACGCGACGGCGACAGCAATGATGTACAGGGGGTCGAAAGGTAGATTCATCTTCAATCGTTCCAGGTGTGTCATGCCACAGTCGGCAGGGGATGCACTTTATGGATGGGGGCCTGGTGCACGGCGTTTCTGGCCAGTTCATCGACCTGGCGCATTAGCGACCGCGCGTCCCAATCCGTCGGCCACCCCTGCCACAGGCGCACGCTGCCCTGCACCACCACCGCCTGGATCTGGTCGCGATTGGCCAGCCTGACCAAGTCCCAGCTGAGGTTCCAAGACGGCAGCAACTCGGGCACCACCAGGTCCACGAGCAGGAAGTCCGCCGCGTAGCCGGCAGCGATGCGCCCGGTTAGCTTGCCCAGGCCAAGGGCATCGGCGGCGTGGCAGGTGCCCATGTCCAGCCATAGCTGACCACCCCCACACACCGAGTCGCCCACCGGCAAACCATGGGCAAAGCGTTGCGCCGCCTCGGCATGGTCGAGCAAACGGAACCCGTCACCGCGGGTGCCGTCGGTGCCGAGCGCGACAGGAATATTCAGGCAATGCATCAGATGCGCCTGGGCCACTGCATTGCCTTTCCAGGCACTGGCCACCGGGTTGTAACTGACCGCGGCACCGCTGTCGCGCAACAGGCAGATCTCGTTGGGCGTAAGCAGCGTTGCATGGGCAAGCAACGCCCCAGGCCCAAGCGCGCCGGCCCGGTGCAGGTGCTCCAAAGGCCGCACGCCGTAGCGTTCGAGCGAGCGCTCGACGGCCACCAGATGCTCGTTGACGTGGCTCTGGAACACCCAGCCCGCTTCATGGCATAGCCGGTACACCGCGCCCAACGTCTTGTCGGTGGCGATCTCCGGGATGGGAATCGCCAGGGACGGTGTGATCAAGGGGTCGTTGGCCCAGGCCGACAGGTGATGCTCAGCCAGCGAAAGCACGTGGCTGGGGTCGAGTACCCGCTCGCCTTCGAGGTCGTTGCAGGTTTTGGCAAGCACGCAACGCATGCCCACTTCACGCACCGCCTGGGCGATGGCCTCGACGCCTTCCTTCGAGCGGGTACCGGCATCGCAGACCGTGGTGAAACCGCCGCGCAGCGATTCGAACGCAGCCAGTTTGCTGGTCAGGTACAACAGGTCGGTATCGAGCGAGCCCTCAAGAGGGATCCAGACACGGCGGAAAATCTCCGAGGGCTCACCAAACACCAAGCCCTTGCCAAAGCTCTGGCTGAGGTGGTGGTGGGTGTCGATGAAGCCCGGCATCAACAACTGGTTTTCCAGGCGGCGGACCGTGTGGCCAGGGTAACGGCCTTGCAGCAGCGCCAGCGGGCCAACATCGGCGAAAAGCCCATCGACCACCAGCACGGCCTGATCGCGCCGCGGCCCTTCGGGCAGCAGCAGCCACTCAGGGGCCAACAGTTGACCAGCCGCAATCAGTTGTTCAGGCGAAAGCGCCAAGTGATTGGAAACAGTGCAGTTCATAAGTAAGCCTTGATGTGCGAGTCAGGGGTTGATCAGCTTTGCCTTGGCTTCTGCCGGGGAGGCTTGCGCGCCAGTGCAGTGAAAGAGGAAATTCATGACGGCCGCAGTGAGCGCGCCCATGGCGACGCCATTGCCGAGCAAGCCGGCCAGGCCGCTGGGGAACTGGCTGTAAACGCCGGGGACGAGAATCGGCAGCAAGCCGACGGCCAGTGCGATCGACACCACGTACAGGTTGCCGTGGCTGCGCATGTCCACTTTGCGCAGCATGTCGATGCCCATGGTGCCGACGATGGCGAACACGATCAGGCTGGTACCGCCGACCACGGCCTCAGGCACACCCTCGATCAGCCGCCCCAACGGGGCGAGCACCGCAAACAGCAACAGCAGCACGCCGGACACGGCAGTCACATAGCGCGAGCGCACCTGCGTGGCACGGATTACACCGATGTTTTCGCCGCTGGTGATGATCAGCGAAGTGCCCATGAAGCCACCCAGGATCGACGTCAGCGCATCGGCGCGAATGGTGCGCACCACATCACGGTCTACATCCAGGGGTTTATCCACCGCCTCACTGATGGCCACGGTCTGCCCCGTGGCCTCGACCATCGAAACCAGGCAGAACAGCATCAGCGGGATGGAAGCGAACAGGTCGAAATGCGGCACGCCGAAGGGCATGAAGGCTGGCAGGCTGAACAGCGGATAAACGCCCGCCGAGTGATCGAATGCGCCCATGGCGACCGCCAGCACACTGCCCCCCAGCAACCCGAGCAAAATCGACAGCTGCGCCAACATCCCGCGCAACAGCCGTGCGCAGACGACCGTGATACCGATGGTGGCAAAGGCCAGCAGCAGCTGCTCAGGCGCAGCAAAGCTGCTGCTGCCGGGTTGGCCGACGATCAACTGGCCCGAGAGCTTGACCAGGTTTACCGCGACCAGCAGCAGCATGGTGCCGACCACTACGGAAGGGAAAAACCGCAGCAGGCGCCGGAACAGCGGCAGCACCAGAAAGTAGAACGCGCCGGTCAGGATTACAGCCCCCGACGCCGTCGCAACGCCGTTTTGCTGGGCGATCAGGATGAACAGCATGATCGGTGCGCCGCCCGGAAGCATGATGAACGGCAGCCGGGCGCCACAGCCTCGCAACCCCAGCGACTGTAAAAGCGTGCCCAAGCCGCAGACCAGAAAGGTAGCGCTCAGCAACTGCAGCGTCAGTTCACCTGAAAAGCCCAACGCAGTGGCCATCAGGAACACCGAGGCAATGGGCGATGCGGCCATCACCAGCACATGCTGGGCGCCGAACATCAACAACTGGCGCCAGGGCAAGCGTTCATCAACAGGGCAAACAAGCTTGTTTTCGTACTTCGGCATATCCCACCTCGAGATGAGCCACCTGCGCGGCTCACTGAATTATTGTTATTTGGAGCTGGAGGAAGCCGCCCGGAAAATGAAGGCATTTCCCAGACCAAATCGATTTTAATTACTACCCAAATCGATTTGGGTGAAATCTAGACCTAACCCTTTGCAGTGTCAATGCAGCTTCACCTATGGGCAGCAAGTAGCCGCTGACTACGAGGCAGCGTATAACTGCGGCCATCGCTTAAAGAGCCCTCCAGCCCATGCCCAGCAGCACACCTCGTCGCCTCACCATTGCCGATGTCGCCGACGCCGCGGGCGTTTCGCGCACTACCGTTTCTCACGCATTGAACGACCGCGGCCAGGTCGATCCGGAGACACGGGCACTGGTGAAGGCCGTTGCCGAGCGCCTCGGGTACAGCCCCAACTTGCGCGCTCAGCGCCTGCGTACCGGCCGCGCCAATGCCATCGCCCTGCTCTCTTCGATGCCCTTTGCGGTTGCCGGTGGCTCTTCGCGCCTTGGGTTCCTGATGGAAATTGCCGCGACCGCAACAGAAGCCGCACTGCGCCAGGGCGTGGCGTTGGTCTTGGTGCCCCCGATGGATGAAGCGCAAGCCCTGCTGGGCACCCTGGATATAGACGGTGCAGTGATCATCGAGCCGGTGGCCAATGACCCGCACGTGGCGTGCTTGCGCAAACGCGGCGTAAAAATGGTGTCCATCGGGCGTCAACCCGAGGCGCAAGACGCGCTGCCGTATGTCGACATGCATGGCGAGCAGACCGGCGCACTGCTGCTGGAGCACCTGCATCAACAAGGCGCACGGCGCATCGGCCTGCTAATCGGGGTTCAGTCCAGGCATTCCTATCTGGACATGGAGCGGGCCTACCGCGCCTATTGCACGCAGCATGACCAGGTGCCGGCGATTGTCCGGGCAGACGAAGGCGGTGGCGAAGCAGCAGGCGCGGCGGCGTGCCTGGACCTGCTGCAGGCGTACCCCGACATCGACGGTTTGTGTGTGCCGGTAGATGCCTTCGCGGCAGGCGCGGTACGGGCGCTGCGCGATAGCACGCTGAACGTTCCTCGGGACGTGAAGGTGGTCACCCGCTATGACGGCTTGCGCGCGCGCGAATGCTCGCCGCCGCTGACATCGCTGAACATGCACCTGGAAGACGTGGCGGCACTGGCCATCGAACTGCTCTTCGAACACATCAACGGCACTGGGCAGCGCCAGCGCATCGATGCGCCCATGCCAACCCTGGTTCAGCGTGAATCAACCCGGCAATCGTAGCCAGCGCCGCGCTGAGAATGACGCTCGATACATTTTCCATGCCCCGTTGACGTTATTTTCACACCCTCCCCCCTAGCGTCACTGCCTCTCCGGCAGCCCGCACATTGGGTTGCCGCCATGATTCAATGAGGCACACGTGGCAAACACCGCATCCCCATCCACCGCAAAGCGTGTGGACTGGGCCGGCCTGGGCTGGCTCCTGCTGTTTTTCTGGTATTTCTCAGGCGTCACCCAGGCGCTGTTGATGTTCAGCGGCACCACCGGTTTCGCCGGTTTTCGCAACGCATTGTTCCTCAGCACCTTGTGGCTGGTACCCGTACTGCTGTGGCCCCGTGCAACCCGTGCCACCGCTGCCGTCATCGGCCTGGTGCTGTGGGCAGCCTCGCTGGTTGGCCTGAGCTACTTCGGCATCTATGGCCAGGAATTCTCGCAAAGCGTGATTTTCGTGATGTTCGAGTCGAACACCGCTGAAGCAGGCGAGTACTTCAGCCAGTACTTCAACATCTGGCTGATGCTGGGGCTGCTGCTGTACACCGTTGGGGCGGTGCTGCTGTGGAAGCGCGTCCGCCCGGTCACCCTGCCCCTGCGCAGCCGCCTGCCGATTGCCGTACTGCTGCTGGCTGCCAACCTGGTTTTGCCGTTCTACAAGCAAATGGTCACCCAGGAGCGCAAT
>Ga0256891_1000071_pt1 | contig 14579 bp, 12 predicted proteins | sample MC6MC0514MT_FD_186335 | JGI IMG/M metagenome (GOLD analysis project Ga0256891, IMG submission 186335) | Metatranscriptome of enriched soil aggregate microbial communities from Iowa State University, Ames, United States - MC6-MC0514-MT... | ecosystem: Environmental > Terrestrial > Soil >...
AATATGTTTGGCCGTGAAACGCCTGTTGAATTGGATTTCACTCAAATTGAGAAAATATAATTTGAAACAACTTGAAATCTATTGTAAAAAGTGATAATATCTTCTAGGTCAGTATGCTTCCGAAACGGAGAACTGATTAAACATTAATATCTAATATTTTGATATGTTGAGTGGGAGGGTGAAAACCCATTTACCACATCACGGACTTAAGGAGGTGTGTCTCGTGGCTAAAAAAGTAATTAAACTTGTAAAATTACAAATTCCTGCGGGCAAAGCGAATCCAGCTCCACCAGTTGGACCAGCACTAGGTCAAGCAGGTGTAAATATCATGGGATTCTGTAAGGAATTTAATGCTCGTACAGCAGATCAAGCTGGTTTAATCATTCCAGTTGAAATCACGGTATTTGAAGACCGTTCTTTTACATTCATTACAAAAACTCCACCTGCTGCAGTTTTACTTAAAAAAGCAGCTGGTATCGAGTCTGGTTCTGGTGAACCAAATAAAAAGTCAGTTGCGACTGTGAAACGCGATAAAGTACGTGAAATCGCTGAAACAAAAATGCCAGACCTAAATGCAGCTAGCGTTGAAGCGGCTATGCTAATGGTTGAAGGCACTGCGCGCAGCATGGGTATCAAAATCGAAGACTGATTTTGATTTTAGAGGTTGTTGATAGAGGGAGGCTGCTTCACAGCCTTCCTTTATTGTGAACAAGCAAGCTTGTTCATTTTGCATTGGCGTCAAATAGGCGCTTCGTTTTTCGGTTGTCTAGCTCCAGCGCTTAGCTTTTGAAGTTAAATTAACCTGAGTCAATAGAAGTTTTCTTACCTCAGAACATTTGCTTTATAGGCTGCACGAAGCGCTCGTGCTTTACGACGTGGGAGGTCACATTCCGCTAAAACCACAATATAGGAGGAAATATTAATGGCTAAAAAAGGTAAGAAATATGTAGAAGCTTTGAAGCAAGTTGATCGTTCAAAAGCTTATTCTATCTCTGAAGCAATTGAACTTGTTAAAAAAATTGACTATGCTAAATTTGATGCAACAGTAGAAGCAGCTTTCCGTTTAGGTGTAGACCCAAGAAAAGCTGACCAACAAATCCGTGGTGCAGTTGTACTTCCAAATGGTACAGGTAAAACTCAACGCGTGTTGGTTTTTGCTAAAGGTGAAAAACTTAAAGAAGCAGAAGCTGCAGGTGCTGATTACGTAGGCGACTCAGAATACATTAATAAAATCAACCAAGGTTGGTTCGAATTTGATGTTATCGTAGCTACTCCAGATATGATGGGTGAAGTTGGTAAGCTTGGTCGTACACTAGGACCTAAAGGTTTAATGCCAAACCCAAAAACAGGAACTGTTACATTTGATGTAGCAAGAGCTGTAAACGAAATTAAAGCTGGTAAAGTTGAATATCGTGTAGACAAATCAGGTATTATTCACGTTCCTATCGGAAAAGTTTCTTTCGATCAAGAGAAACTTGTTGAAAACTTTGCTACTATTTTTGATACATTATTAAAAGCGAAGCCATCTGCTGCAAAAGGAACTTATATGAAGAATGTTACAGTTACTTCAACAATGGGACCTGGCGTAAAAGTGGATCCTTCTTCAGTATAAAAATAGTTGACTATCGGAAAATAATCTGATAGAATACTCTTTGTTGAAAATTTAATCATTTGTACCGTAGACAGTAGGTGCCCAAAAAGCTTAATTTCCTACCGAGGTCATTGCGATATAAGATCAATCTGTTCGGATGATTGACGCGTGAAACCTCCATGTCTATATGTGGAGGTTTTTTGTATATGGTATAAATGTCCATCTGGAATCTAGGAGGTGTAAAGATGAGCAAAGTAATTGAACAAAAGAAACAAGTTGTTGAAGAAATTTCTGAGAAGTTAAAATCGAGTGTTTCTACAGTTGTTGTTGATTACCGTGGTTTGTCAGTTGCACAAGTAACTGAACTTCGTAAACAACTTCGTGAAGCGGGTATTGAATTTAAAGTTTACAAAAACTCAATGGCACGCCGCGCTGCAGAAATTGCTGGACTTACAGACTTAAATGAATCTTTGACAGGACCAAACGCTATTGCATTCAGTGCTGATGATGTTGTAGCTCCTGCGAAAATTTTGAACGACTTTGCGAAAAAGAATGAAGCACTTGAAATCAAAGCTGGTGTAATCGAAGGTAATATCGCAACTGTTGAAGAAGTTAAGGCACTTGCGGAACTTCCATCTCGCGAAGGGTTGCTTTCTATGTTGCTTAGCGTTCTACAAGCTCCTATTCGTAACTTGGCACTTGCAACTAAAGCTGTTGCAGACCAAAAAGAAGAACAAAGCGCTTAATATCGGAATTTCCATTTAAAAACTAATAAAATTAACGGAGGAAATAAATCATGACTAAAGAACAAATCATTGAAGCTGTCAAGAATATGACAGTTCTTGAATTAAACGATCTTGTTAAAGCAATTGAAGAAGAATTCGGCGTAACTGCTGCTGCTCCTGTAGCTGTAGTTGGCGGTGCTGCTGGTGGAGAAGCTGCTGCTGAACAAACTGAGTTTGATGTAGTACTTGCTAATGCTGGTGCACAAAAAATCAAAGTTATCAAAGTTGTACGCGAACTTACAGGCCTTGGCTTGAAAGAAGCGAAAGAACTTGTTGACAATGCTCCAAAGCCAGTTAAAGAAGGCGCATCTAAAGAAGAAGCAGAAGAAATCAAAGCTAAACTTGAAGAAGTTGGAGCTAGCGTCGAAGTTAAGTAATCATCTAGAAAATAAAAAGCTCGCTGCGTTTAAGCGGGCTTTTTTTCACTAATTTTTTTTCGAACTTTAATTAACTCATTTGAGGGTCAAGAGGAGGTTGTCAATTGGCTGAACATTATTATTCGCGTGAACCTGAAGTTGCTAGTGATCCGAAGTTTTGGAATGTAGAATTACGGAATCATCCATTTCGTTTTAAAACGGATCAAGGTGTTTTTTCAAAAAGTGAAGTAGACTTTGGATCCCGATTATTAATCGATACATTTGATGCTCCGGAAATAGCTGGCCCAATATTAGATGTTGGGTGTGGGTATGGCCCGATCGGCTTAAGTATTGCAAAGGATTTTCCGAATCGGTTAGTTCATATGATCGATGTGAATCAAAGGGCGATTGGATTGGCAAAGGAAAATGCCGAAAAAAATGGCATTGATAATTTAGAGATATATGAAAGTGATCGCTTTGAAAATGTTAATGAGGAAAATTTTGCTGCAATATTAACCAATCCTCCTATTCGAGCTGGAAAAGAAGTTGTTCATACTATCTTTGAACAAAGCTTTCAACATTTAAGATCTGGAGGAGAGTTGCGGGTAGTCATTCAAAAAAAGCAAGGAGCTCCGTCAGCAAAGGCGAAGCTCGAGGAATTATTCGGCGGTGTAGACATAGTGGCGAAAAAGAAAGGTTATTACATTTTAAAAGCAAAAAAACATTGACTTGTAAATAACCTTGTGGTAGCATTGTAAAATGCGAATATAGTGTTTTCTAATCTTTTGTCATTTTTATAATAAATTGTATGGAATTTGGCAAAGTTGGAAAAGATTATAAAATAATAGTTCGTCATGTGAAAAATGTGGTTTTCAAGCAAAACCATTTTTCTTTTTGTTCTATGATACACCATTTTTTCTGGTTTATCCAGACTAAATGCAATCATTATAACGCATGATTTGAGGGGTGAATCAGTTGACAGGTCAACTAGTTCAGTACGGACGGCACAGGAAGCGCAGAAGCTTTGCACGAATAAGCGAAGTATTGGAGCTACCTAATCTAATCGAAATCCAATCTTCATCCTACCAATGGTTTCTTGATGAGGGCTTAAAGGAAATGTTCCAGGACATCTCGCCAATCGAGGATTTTGCTGGAAATCTATCATTAGAATTCATCGATTATAGTCTTGGAGAACCCAAATACTCAGTCGAAGAATCGAAAGAGCGAGATGCTACTTATTCCGCTCCACTAAGAGTTAAACTTCGCCTGGTCAATAAAGAAACAGGTGAAGTTAAAGACCAAGACGTCTTTATGGGTGATTTCCCGCTAATGACAGAAATGGGTACTTTTATTATCAACGGTGCCGAGCGCGTCATTGTTTCACAACTTGTTCGTTCTCCGAGTGTGTACTATAACGGAAAGCTCGATAAGAACGGAAAAAAAGGTTTTACAGCAACAGTCATCCCCAATCGTGGTGCATGGCTTGAATATGAAACAGATGCAAAAGACGTAGTATATGTACGTATCGATCGTACAAGGAAATTACCAGTAACAGTTCTTTTACGAGCATTGGGATTTGGTTCTGATCAAGAAATCATCGATTTAATCGGTGACAATGAATATCTTCGTAATACTCTTGAAAAAGACAACACAGAAAGCATTGAAAAAGCATTGCTCGAAATTTACGAGCGCCTTCGCCCTGGTGAACCACCTACAGTGGACAATGCAAAAAGCTTGTTAGTTTCCAGGTTCTTTGACCCGAAGAGATATGATCTTGCGAGTGTTGGACGCTATAAATTGAACAAAAAGCTCCATATTAAAAATCGTCTTTTCGGACAACGGTTGGCTGAAACATTAGCTGATCCGGAAACAGGAGAAATCATTGCAGAAGAAGGTACAGTGCTTGATCGCCGTAATTTGGATAGAATCGTCTCTAATTTAGAAAATGGCACTGGTTTTAAAACCTATAATCAACATGGCGGAGTATTAGATGGTGATATCGTTGTTCAGTCCATTAAAATATACGCTCCACATGATGACGAGGATAAAGTCATTAATGTAATTGGAAATGCTTATGTTGAGGAAGCTATTAAAAATATTACACCTGCCGACATAATTGCATCTATAAGCTACTTCTTTAATTTGCTTTATGATGTAGGAGATACTGATGACATCGATCACCTTGGTAATCGTCGTCTACGTTCTGTGGGTGAATTGTTGCAGAATCAGTTTAGAATCGGTTTATCTCGTATGGAACGTGTCGTAAGAGAACGTATGTCCATTCAAGATATTAACACGATCACTCCACAGCAGTTGATTAACATTCGTCCAGTAATCGCATCAATTAAAGAATTTTTCGGTAGTTCCCAGCTATCGCAATTTATGGACCAAACAAATCCGCTTGCGGAGTTAACCCATAAACGTCGTCTATCTGCACTTGGACCTGGTGGATTAACTCGTGAACGTGCAGGCTTTGAAGTCCGTGACGTTCACTACTCACACTATGGTCGTATGTGTCCGATTGAAACGCCAGAAGGTCCAAACATTGGTTTGATTAACTCTTTATCCAGTTTTGCTAAAGTGAATCGTTTTGGATTTATTGAAACACCATATCGCCGCGTTGACCCTGAAACTGGGTTAGTTACGTCCCAAATCGATTATTTAACAGCGGATGAAGAAGATAATTATGTTGTGGCCCAAGCAAATGCTCCTCTTTCTGATGAAGGTGGATTCTTAAACGAAGAAGTCATTGCTCGTTTCCGTGGGGAAAACACTGTCGTTAGAAGAGACCGAATTGACTACATGGATGTATCGCCGAAACAAGTTGTCTCTGCTGCAACAGCTTGTATTCCATTCTTAGAGAACGACGACTCGAACCGTGCTCTAATGGGAGCGAACATGCAACGACAAGCTGTTCCACTTATGCAACCAGAAGCCCCTCTTGTAGGTACTGGTATGGAATACGTATCAGCCAAAGATTCAGGAGCTGCTGTTATCTGTAAGCAAGACGGGATTGTTGAGCATGTTGAATCCCGTGAAGTATGGGTTCGCGGTATTCAAGAAGTTGACGGTCAAGAGGTTAAGGGTGACCTTCGTAAATATCGTATGCAAAAGTTTATTCGTTCTAACCAAGGAACATGCTACAATCAGCGTCCAATCGTTAGTGTTGGCGATCGAGTGTCTAAGGGAGAAATCTTAGGTGACGGTCCATCGATGGATAAAGGTGAATTGGCACTTGGAAGAAACGTCCTTGTCGCATTTATGACATGGGAAGGATACAACTACGAAGATGCGATTATCATGAGTGAGCGTCTTGTAAAAGACGATGTATATACATCTATTCATATTGAAGAATATGAATCTGAAGCCCGTGATACGAAGCTCGGACCAGAAGAAATGACACGTGATATTCCGAACGTTGGAGAAGATGCGCTTCGCAATCTAGATGAGCGTGGAATTATCCGTATCGGTGCTGAAGTAAAAGATGGTGACTTGCTTGTTGGAAAAGTAACTCCTAAGGGAGTAACAGAACTTACTGCAGAGGAACGTCTACTTCACGCAATCTTTGGGGAAAAAGCTCGTGAAGTCCGTGATACTTCTCTTCGCGTACCTCATGGTGGCGGCGGAATCGTGCTTGATGTAAAAGTATTCAACCGGGAAGATGGAGATGAACTTCCTCCGGGAGTGAATCAACTAGTTCGCGTTTATATTGTTCAAAAGCGTAAAATTTCTGAAGGGGATAAGATGGCAGGACGCCATGGAAACAAAGGGGTTATCTCCCGTATCCTTCCTGAAGAAGATATGCCGTATATGCCAGATGGAACTCCAGTCGATGTAATGCTTAACCCACTTGGTGTACCATCCCGTATGAATATCGGGCAAGTACTTGAACTTCACTTGGGTATGGCTGCTAGAAGTCTTGGCCTTCACATGGCATCACCAGTCTTTGACGGTGCTACTGAAGAAGACGTTTGGGAAACGATTGAAGAAGCAGGAATGGCAAGTGACGCAAAAACCGTCCTTTATGATGGTAGAACGGGAGAAGCTTTTGATAACCGTGTATCCGTGGGTATCATGTATATGATTAAACTTGCGCACATGGTTGACGATAAATTGCATGCTCGCTCTACGGGACCTTACTCACTTGTTACCCAGCAACCACTTGGTGGTAAGGCACAATTTGGTGGACAGCGTTTTGGAGAAATGGAAGTTTGGGCACTTGAAGCATATGGTGCGGCTTACACACTTCAAGAAATCCTTACAGTTAAGTCTGATGATGTCGTAGGTCGTGTAAAAACATATGAAGCCATTGTTAAAGGTGAAAATGTTCCTGAACCAGGAGTGCCTGAGTCATTTAAAGTATTAATCAAAGAACTTCAAAGTCTTGGTATGGATGTCAAAATTCTATCAGGTGATGAAGAAGAAATAGAAATGCGAGACCTGGATGATGATGACGATGTCAACCAGGCTGATACACTGAATATTGCTCCAGATGCTAAAGTAGAAGAAACGGCAGCATCACATGAATAATTCCTTGAAATTAGCAATTAGGGTAAAACCTGTAGACGAAAAGGGAGGTAGGCCCCTTGCTGGATGTTAATAATTTTGAGTATATGAAAATCGGTCTTGCTTCACCTGATAAAATCCGTTCTTGGTCTTACGGTGAAGTAAAAAAACCAGAAACAATCAACTATCGTACATTGAAACCGGAAAAAGACGGTTTGTTCTGTGAACGTATTTTCGGTCCAACAAAGGACTGGGAATGTCATTGTGGGAAGTATAAGCGTGTTCGCTATAAGGGAGTAGTATGTGATCGCTGTGGCGTAGAAGTAACACGTATGAAGGTTCGTCGTGAAAGAATGGGGCATATTGAGTTAGCTGCACCAGTTTCACATATATGGTATTTCAAGGGTATTCCAAGCCGTATGGGACTTGTCCTCGACATGTCCCCTCGCGCTTTGGAAGAAATTATCTACTTCGCGTCCTATGTTGTGACAGATGTAGGTAGTACGACCTTAGATAAAAAACAGCTTCTTTCTGAAAAAGAATATCGTGCATACCGCGAAAAATACGGTTCACAATTCCAAGCATCTATGGGTGCAGAAGCTATTAAAAAATTACTTCAAGATATCGATCTTGAAAAAGAAGTAGACCAACTTAAAGAAGAACTTAAAACGGCACAAGGACAACGTCGTACTCGCGCTATTAAGCGTTTGGAAGTACTAGAAGCTTTCCGTCATTCTGGAAATCAGCCTGATTGGATGGTTCTAGACGTTCTGCCAGTTATTCCACCTGAATTGCGTCCGATGGTTCAGCTTGAAGGTGGACGTTTTGCCACTTCGGACTTAAATGACTTATATCGTCGTGTCATTAACCGAAACAATCGTTTAAAGAGATTATTAGATCTAGGAGCACCTAGCATTATCGTTCAAAACGAAAAAAGGATGCTTCAAGAAGCTGTGGATGCTTTAATCGACAATGGTAGAAGAGGAAGGCCTGTAACAGGTCCAGGAAATCGTCCGTTAAAATCCCTTTCACACATGTTAAAAGGAAAACAAGGGCGCTTCCGTCAAAACCTTCTCGGAAAACGTGTTGACTACTCCGGCCGTTCAGTAATCGTCGTAGGTCCTAACCTAAAAATGTATCAATGTGGGTTACCGAAAGAAATGGCTCTAGAACTATTTAAGCCATTTGTTATGAAGGAATTGGTTGAAAAGGGCCTTGCACACAATATTAAAAGTGCGAAGCGAAAAATAGAGCGAGTTCAGCCAGAAGTTTGGGATGTCCTCGAAGATGTAATTCGTGAGCACCCAGTTCTATTAAACAGAGCACCGACTCTTCACAGACTAGGTATTCAAGCATTTGAACCAACTCTAGTAGAAGGAAGAGCGATTAGACTCCATCCTCTCGTTTGTACAGCTTACAATGCTGACTTTGACGGAGACCAAATGGCTGTTCACGTACCGCTATCAGCAGAAGCACAAGCAGAAGCACGTTTGTTAATGCTTGCGGCTCAAAACATCTTGAATCCACGTGACGGAAAGCCAGTTGTAACACCGTCTCAGGATATGGTACTTGGTAACTATTATTTAACTCTTGAGCGTGAAGGTGCAGATGGAGAAGGGATGGTATTCAAAGATACGAATGAAGCATTAATTGCGTATCAGAATGGGTATGTTCATCTTCACTCTCGAATCGCGATTCAAGCAAGCTCTTTGAAAAATGAAAAATTTACGGAAGAACAAAACAATAGCCTATTATTAACAACAGTAGGTAAGTTGATCTTTAACGAAATTCTTCCACCATCTTTCCCATATATAAATGAACCGACAAATGAAAATTTAGAAGGCGTTACTCCTGATAAATACTTTGTCAATCCGACAACAAATGTTGCCGAGTTTATTAAACAACAACCAATTGTGGAACCATTCAAAAAGAAAATTTTAGGGAATATCATCTCTGAAATCTTTAAACGTTTCCATATTACGGAAACTTCAAGAATGCTCGACCGTATGAAAAATCTTGGATTCAAGTATTCAACTAAGGCTGGGATTACAGTTGGGGTATCAGATATCGTAGTTTTAGCAGAAAAAGAAACGATTTTGAATGAAGCACAAAATAAAGTTGATAATGTCTTGAAGCAATTTAAGCGCGGTCTCATTACAGAGGAAGAACGCTATGATCGTGTTATTTCCATCTGGAGTGCAGCAAAAGATACGATTCAAAGTAAACTAATGAAAACATTAGAAAGATTGAATCCTATCTTCATGATGAGTGACTCTGGTGCGAGGGGTAACGCTTCGAACTTTACTCAGCTTGCGGGTATGAGGGGACTCATGGCTAACCCGGCCGGTCGAATCATCGAGTTGCCGATTAAATCTAGTTTCCGTGAAGGACTAACGGTTCTAGAGTACTTCATCTCGACACATGGTGCTCGTAAAGGTCTTGCAGATACAGCACTGAAAACAGCGGACTCTGGTTATTTAACAAGAAGACTTGTAGATGTTGCACAGGATGTAATTGTTCGCGAGGACGACTGTGGAACGGATCGAGGACTCCTTGTTGCAGCGCTTAAAGATGGAACTGAAATCATAGAGCCACTTGAAGAGCGCTTAATTGGACGCTATGCTAGGAAGAAAATTGTTCATCCTGAAACAGGCAATGTCTTAGTTTCGGAAAATGAACTCATTGACGAAGATCTTGCTAAAGAAATTGAAAATGCAGGCATTCAGGAAGTATGGATTCGTTCTGCATTTACATGTAACACCCGCCATGGCGTTTGTAAAAAATGCTACGGCCGCAATCTAGCTACTGGCTCTGTCGTTGATGTAGGCGAAGCGGTAGGTATAATTGCAGCTCAATCCATCGGAGAACCAGGAACACAATTAACGATGAGGACCTTCCATACAGGAGGAGTTGCGGGAGACGACATTACTCAAGGTCTTCCACGTATCCAAGAGTTATTTGAAGCTCGAAATCCGAAAGGGCAAGCTGTCATCACTGAAATTAGCGGTGTCGTCACTTCCATTTCTGAAGGTCGCGATCGTCAGCACGAGATTGTAGTTCAAGGGGAAATTGAGACACGCACATATAATGCTCCATATACTGCACGATTAAAAGTTGCTGTTAATGACCAAGTAAAACGTGGTCAAGAATTAACAGAAGGATCCATCGATCCGAAAGAGTTGCTTCGCATCCGCGATGTTGCTGCAGTTCAAGAGTATTTGCTTCTTGAAGTTCAAAAGGTATACCGTATGCAAGGGGTAGAGATTGGCGATAAACACGTTGAAGTAATGGTTCGCCAAATGCTTAGAAAAGTACGTGTCGCTGATGCAGGTGAGACAGATGTATTGCCAGGTACACTACTTGATGTCCATCAATTTACGGATGCCAACCAAAAAGCACTTCTGGAAGGAAGAAACCCTGCAACTGGCCGTCCAGTGTTGCTTGGTATCACAAAAGCTTCGTTAGAAACTGATTCTTTCTTGTCCGCTGCTTCTTTCCAAGAGACAACACGCGTACTAACAGATGCTGCTATCAAAGGAAAGACAGACCAATTGCTAGGATTGAAAGAGAATGTTATTATCGGAAAGCTTGTCCCAGCTGGAACTGGAATGCAGAGGTACCGAAAGGCAGCTTCCGCAATGGTAGTAGAAGACGAAGTAATGAGTGCAGAGTAATAAATCTAGTTAATATTAAATTGCTAGTCGGCGATTCCGTCGGCTAGCAATACCTTGAATTTTTTTTCGTATTTGTTATTGACATGGAAAATGACAGATGATACTATATTCAAGGTGCTCCTATCATTATACCTGTTACTTTGGAGGATATGGAAAATGTCTTATGAAAAAGTGTCACAGGCTTCAAATGTGATCGTAGGAACAAAGCAGACAGTAAGAGCTCTTAAATCAGGGCATGTACAAGAAGTTTTCGTTGCATCCGATGCGGATTCGCGAATTACGGAAAGTATTATTCACACAGCTAAAGAAATGGATGTTCCTATTACGATAGTGGATTCTATGAAAAAGCTTGGGAAAGCATGCGGCATTGATGTCGGAGCAACAACTGTTGCCATCATTCATTAAAGGTGTTTTTGCAACTATATATTAATTGCAAAAACTTGTTTTTTGCCTTAAAAAGAACCACCTGGATGTGTGGGCTTATAAAAGAACGAAGGGAGGAACAAAAATGCCTACAATTAACCAATTAGTGCGCAAAAATAGAAAATCAAAAGTAACAACTTCTGACTCACCTGCACTTAACAAAGGCTATAACAGCTTTAAAAAAGTAAACACTAACGTATCTTCACCGCAAAAGCGTGGTGTATGTACACGTGTTGGTACAATGACTCCGAAAAAACCAAACTCAGCATTGCGTAAATATGCACGTGTTCGTTTGACTAACGGAATCGAGGTAACTGCTTATATCCCAGGTATTGGCCATAACCTACAAGAACACAGTGTTGTTCTTATTCGTGGAGGCCGTGTTAAAGACTTACCGGGTGTTCGTTACCACATCGTTCGCGGTGCACTTGATACAGCTGGTGTTGACAAGCGTGCACAAAGCCGTTCTAAATACGGTACGAAAAAACCTAAAGTAAAAAAATAAGTATTAACTAGATAGAATCATCGAAAGGAGGAACACCGATGCCACGTAAAGGACCTGTATCAAAAAGAGATGTGCTACCAGATCCGATTCACAACTCAAAGCTTGTAACTCGTTTAATCAACAAGCTTATGGTAGACGGTAAAAGAGGTAAAGCACAAACTATTCTTTATTCAGCTTTTGATATCATCCAAGACCGCACAGGTAAGGATGCAATGGAAGTATTTGATCAAGCTTTAAAAAATATCATGCCAGTATTGGAAGTTAGAGCTCGCCGTGTTGGTGGTGCTAACTACCAAGTACCAGTTGAAGTGCGCCCAGACCGTCGCTCAACTTTAGGACTACGCTGGTTAGTAAATTATGCTCGTCTTCGCGGAGAAAAAACAATGGAAGAGCGTCTAGCTTATGAAATTATGGACGCAGCCAATAATACTGGAGCTTCTATTAAAAAGCGTGAAGATATGCATAAAATGGCTGAAGCAAACAAAGCATTTGCACATTATCGCTGGTAAGATATCATTTTATAAAATTTTACTACTCATCCCAGGAAGGAGAAATACGAAATGCCAAGAGACTTCTCCTTAGAAAAGACACGTAATATCGGAATCATGGCTCATATCGATGCTGGTAAAACAACAACTACCGAACGTATTCTTTTCTATACAGGGCGCATTCATAAAATTGGTGAAACACATGAAGGTGCTTCACAAATGGACTGGATGGAACAGGAACAGGAACGTGGAATTACCATTACATCTGCTGCTACAACTGCACAATGGAAAGGGTACCGCGTTAACATCATCGATACACCAGGACACGTAGACTTCACAGTAGAAGTTGAACGTTCCCTGCGTGTACTTGATGGAGCTGTAACTGTACTTGACGCTCAATCAGGCGTTGAGCCTCAAACTGAAACAGTTTGGCGCCAAGCTACAACATATGGTGTTCCACGAATTGTATTCGTTAATAAGATGGATAAAATTGGTGCGGACTTCCTATACTCTGTTAAAACACTTCATGATCGTCTACAAGCAAACGCACATCCAATTCAACTTCCAATTGGTGCGGAAGATACCTTCACAGGTATGGTTGATCTTGTAGAAATGAAAGCATGGTTCTACGAAGGAGATGCAGCACTTGATGCTGTTGAAGGAGAAATTCCTGAAGATCTACGTGACCAAGCGGAAGAAATGCGCGCAGGCTTAATTGAAGCTGTTGCGGATTTTGATGAAGAACTTATGATGAAATATCTCGAAGGAGAAGAAATCTCCGTCGAAGAATTAAAAGCTGCTATCCGTCAGGCAACATTGAAAGTAGAATTTTACCCAGTTCTTTGCGGAACAGCATTTAAAAACAAAGGTGTTCAGAAAGTACTTGATGCAGTTCTTGATTACTTGCCTGCACCGACTGATATTGAATCTATTAAAGGGATTGTTCCTGATACAGAAGAAGAGGTTGCTCGTCATGCTGACGATAGCGAGCCATTCTCGGCACTTGCTTTCAAAGTAATGACTGACCCATATGTTGGTCGTCTAACGTTCTTCCGTGTATACTCTGGAACTTTGAACTCTGGATCTTACGTTCAAAACTCCACTAAAGGTAAACGCGAACGTATCGGACGTATCCTGCAGATGCATGCCAATCACCGTGAAGAAATTTCTACTGCATATAGTGGGGATATCGCGGCAGCGGTTGGTCTTAAAGATACAGGTACGGGTGACACACTATGTGACGAAAAAGATTTAGTTATCTTAGAGTCTATGGAATTCCCTGAACCAGTTATCTCAGTTGCAATTGAACCGAAATCTAAAGCAGACCAAGACAAAATGGGTTCTGCCCTTGCAAAGCTTCAGGAAGAGGATCCTACATTCCGTGCGGAAACAAATCCTGAAACAGGTCAAGTTGTTATCTCTGGTATGGGTGAGCTTCACTTAGACATCCTTGTTGACCGTATGAAACGTGAATTCAAGGTAGAAGCAAACGTCGGTGCTCCTCAAGTATCATACCGTGAAACATTCCGTACTTCTGCTCAAGTAGAAGGTAAGTTCGTTCGCCAATCCGGTGGTCGTGGACAATTCGGTCATGTATGGATTGAATTCTCCCCTAACGAAGAAGGAAAAGGCTTCGAATTTGAAAATGGAATTGTGGGTGGGGTTGTTCCTCGTGAATATGTCCCTGCTGTACAAGCTGGTCTTGAAGATTCAATGGCAAACGGTGTACTTGCTGGCTACCCATTAATCGACGTTAAAGCAAGACTATTTGACGGTTCTTACCATGATGTTGACTCGAGTGAGATGGCATTTAAAATCGCAGCTTCTATGGCACTTAAAAACGCTGTGAAAAAATGTAACCCTGTATTGCTTGAGCCACTCATGAAAGTTGAAGTCGTAATCCCTGAGGAATACCTTGGCGATATCATGGGTGATATTACATCACGTCGTGGACGCGTAGAAGGAATGGAAGCACGTGGAAACGCACAAGTCGTAAAAGCGTTCGTTCCTCTTGCTGAAATGTTTGGATATGCAACATCTCTTCGTTCTAATACACAAGGTCGTGGAACATATACAATGACCTTTGATCATTACGAAGAAGTACCAAAATCTATTTCAGAAGAAATTATCAAAAAATGAGGGTGCGGGCTTCCTTGAGGAAGTCCAGCAGCATCTTGTTGACTTCACGGGGTGCTTCCACCGGCATCATATGCCGTTGCTCGGCGAGGACCACGCTTTGCGCACCCGGAAT
>Ga0256891_1000091_pt1 | contig 13361 bp, 10 predicted proteins | sample MC6MC0514MT_FD_186335 | JGI IMG/M metagenome (GOLD analysis project Ga0256891, IMG submission 186335) | Metatranscriptome of enriched soil aggregate microbial communities from Iowa State University, Ames, United States - MC6-MC0514-MT... | ecosystem: Environmental > Terrestrial > Soil >...
CCGAGGTGCGCGAGGCCATGGACAAGCAGGGCAACCTCATCAAGCCGACCACGCCCGAGCAGGCGGCCGCCTATTTCCGCAGCGAGGCGGCGCGCTACGCGGCGCTGGTGAAGAAGGCCAACGTGGTGCTCGAGTGAGCGCGCGGGCTTTCGCGGCCCGGGGCGATCAGTTCTCGGGCCGCACCGCGCGGTAGAGCGCGCGCACGAAATCCGACTGGGTGATCATGCCGGCCAGCCGCTTCTCGGCGTCGATGATCGGGATGTGGTGGTGGCCGCCCTCGGAGAACAGCGGCACCAGGTCGACCACGGGGCGGTCGGCGCTGGCCACGCGCACCTGGCGCGTCATGATCTGGCCCACCACCTCGGGCTTGTTCGAGACCACGGTGCGGGTGGCGCGGATGAAGTCGCGCAGCCGGCCCGCGATGCCCTCGTGGTGCGCCAGGTCGAGCTGGCGGAAGAAGTCGGCCTGCGTGACGATGCCCACCACGCGGCGCGTGCGGTCGACCACCGGCAGCGCCTTGATGCGGCGCTCGTGCATCAGCGCCCAGGCCTCCTGCAGCGGCGTGCCGAACTCCACCGTGATCGGCGTGCGCGACATGATGTCGTCGCAGTGCAGGGTGCCGAGCCGCCGCTTGTAGCTCTCGAGCTCGGTCTGCTGGATCAGCGACTCGAGGTCGTCGCGGCTGATGTCCAGCACCTGGTTGTAGCGCGCCAGCACGGCATCGATGTCGGCCTGGCTGAAGCGCGCGTCGGCGCGCGGCGGCTGCGCCACCTGCACGTGCGGATAGCGCCGGCCGGTGAAGCTGTTGTAGGCCGCGCCCGCGAGCACCAGCAGCAGCGAGTTGACGAAGAAGGGGAAGAAGGCCGACGACAGGTGCGTGGTGTGGGTGAGCACCGCCAGCAGCGCCGCGGCGCCGCCCGGCGGATGCAGGCAGCGCGCCACGAACATCAGGCCGATGGCGCCGCCCACCGCGACCGCGGCGGCCACCGCCGGGTCGGGAATCCAGTTGACGCTGGCGATGCCCACGATGGCCGACAGCGTGTTGCCGCCCACCACCGACCAGGGCTGCGCGAGCGGGCTGGCCGGCACCGCGAACACCAGCACCGCGCTGGCGCCCAGCGGCGCGATCAGCCACACGGCGTTGCCGCCGAGCGTCTGCGCGATCCAGCGGCAGATCAGCGCCGTGATCAGCAGCCCGAGGGCCGCGCCGCCCATGGCGCGCAGGCGCTCGCGCGCATCGACGGTGGTGCGGCCCGGCAGCCAGGCGCGCAGATAGACGAGGAGCTTGTTGGCGGAGGACATGCGGATCGAAGAGTGTCTCGGTGTTGTTCTTGTTCGTTCGCCGGCCGCCGCTTCAGCCCTCGTGGGCGACGCGCCGTCCGATGTCGGGCCAGCGGCCGTGCAGCCAGACCCAGGCCACCAGGCCAATGGCCAGCATCAGGGTGGAAGTGAGCGCGAGCGCGAGCGTGGAGTGCATCACCAGCGGCGCCACCGCGCCGGCCACGATGCCGTTGGCGGTGGAGCCGATCACGGCCTGCAGCGAGGAGGCCATGCCGCGGCGCTCGGGATGCAGGTCGAGCACCAGCAGCGTGACCACCGGCACCATCAGTGCCCAGCCGAAGGCGAACACCGCGAGCGGCCACAGCGCCCAGGCCACGTGGGCCTGGAAGAAGGTGTTGGCGACCACGTTGACCACCGAGGTCACCAGCATGATCAGGAAACCGTCGCGGATCTGGCGCTTGGGCGCCACCTTGCCGGCCATGCGCCCGCTGGCGCGCGCGCCGAGCATGATGCCGCCTATGGTCAGCAGGAAGAACCAGAAGAATTGCTGCGGCTGCAGCGCGAGGTGGTCGCCGAGGAAGGCCGGCGCGGCCAGCACGTAGAGGAACATGCCGTTGAAGGGCACGCCGCTGGCGAAGGCCAGCAGCAGGAAGCGCGGGTCGGAACAGAGGTCCCAGTAGCCGCGCAGCAGGTGGCGCACGTGGAAGGACTGGCGGTGCGAGGGATGCAGCGTCTCGGGCAGCAGCTTGTAGTTGGCGGCGAACAGCACCACGCCCACGGCCACCAGGAACCAGAACACCGCGTGCCAGCCCGCGTGCACGAACAGGAAGCCGCCGACGATCGGCGCGATGGCGGGCGCCACGCCGAAGTAGATCGTGACCTGGCTCATCACGCGCTGGGCCTCGGCGGGCGGGAACATGTCGCGGATCACCGCGCGCGAGACCACGATGCCCGCGCCGGTCGACAGGCCCTGCAGGCCGCGGAACAGCACCAGCTGCGTGATCGTCTGCGACAGCGCGCAGCCCAGCGAGGCCAGCGTGAACACCGCGAGGCCCCACAGCACCACCGGGCGGCGTCCGAAGCTGTCGGACAGCGCGCCATGGAACAGGTTCATGAACGCGAAGCCGAACAGGTAGGCCGAGAGCGTCTGCTGCATCTCGGCCGGCGTCGCGCCGATGGAGCGCGCGATGCCCGAGAAGGCGGGGATGTAGGTGTCGATGGAGAAGGGCCCGAGCATGCCGAGCACCGCGAGCAGCACGGCCAGCGCCCAGCGCGGGGCTTGCCAGAGTTTGTCTGCATCGGGATTCATGATGAGGATTGCTCCATTCTTCTTATCTGTGCGTCTGTCGCAGAGGGGCCCAAAAAAGAAAGCGCCCTTGCGGGCGCCTCCTTGTCGGGGAAATACCGGGAGACCGGCTCAGAGCGTATCAATAAAGCTGCGCAGCTTGTCCGAGCGCGACGGATGCTTGAGCTTGCGCAGGGCCTTCGCCTCGATCTGGCGGATGCGCTCGCGCGTCACGTCGAACTGCTTGCCGACTTCTTCCAGCGTGTGGTCGGTCGACATCTCGATGCCGAAGCGCATGCGCAGCACCTTGGCCTCGCGCGGCGTCAGCGAGTCGAGGATGTCCTTGACCACGTCGCGCAGGCCGGCCTGCATCGCGGCCTCGATCGGGGCCGTGTTGCTGCTGTCCTCGATGAAGTCGCCCAGGTGCGAATCGTCGTCGTCGCCGATGGGGGTTTCCATCGAGATCGGCTCCTTCGCGATCTTCATGATCTTGCGGATCTTGTCTTCCGGGATCTCCATCTTGGCGGCCAGGATGCCGGCGTCGGGCTCGAAGCCGAACTCCTGCAAGTGCTGGCGCGAGATGCGGTTCATCTTGTTGATGGTCTCGATCATGTGCACCGGGATGCGGATGGTGCGCGCCTGGTCGGCGATCGAGCGCGTGATCGCCTGGCGGATCCACCACGTGGCGTAGGTCGAGAACTTGTAGCCGCGGCGGTATTCGAACTTGTCCACCGCCTTCATCAGGCCGATGTTGCCTTCCTGGATCAGGTCGAGGAACTGCAGGCCGCGGTTGGTGTACTTCTTGGCGATCGAGATCACGAGGCGCAGGTTGGCCTCGATCATTTCCTTCTTGGCATCGCGCGAGGACGATTCGCCCTCGTTCATGCGCTTGTTGATGTCCTTGAGCTCGGTCAGCGGCACCACCACGCGCGACTGGATGTCGGCCAGCTTCTGCTGCAGTTCCTGCACCGGCGGGATGTTGCGCGCGAGCACGGCGCTCCAGGGCTTGCCGGCGGCGGCCTGCTTCTCGACCCACTTGAGGTTCAGCAGGTTGGAGGCGATCCGGTTGCCGTTCTTGTCGAAGCCGCTGAAGTCGCGGATGAACTCGTCCTGCGGGAAGCCGCACTTGTCCACGATGATGCGGCGCAGCTCGCGCTCCTTCTTGCGCACGTCGTCGACCTGGGTGCGCACGAGGTCGCACAGGCGCTCGATGGTGCGCGCGGTGAAGCGGATGGTCATCAGCTCGTCCGACAGGGACTGCTGGGCCTTGGTGTACGAGGGCGTGCCGTAGCCTTCCTTGTCGTAGACCTTGTGCACCTTCTCGAACATCTCGGCGATGCGGTCGAAGCGCGACAGGGCCTCGTTCTTGAGTTCCTCGAGCTTCTTGGTCAGGGCCTTGGAGCCGCCCTTGCCGTCGTCGTCGTCTTCCTCGTCGAATTCGTCGAAGTCTTCCTCGGCCACGTAGTCGTCGGCCTCGTTGGGGTTCGAGAAGCCGTCGACGATGGTCGAGATGACGACCTTGCCTTCACGGATCTCGCCGGCCAGGCGCAGGATCTCGGCGATGGTGGCAGGGGAGGCCGAGATGGCCTCCATCATCGCCATCAGGCCGCCTTCGATGCGCTTGGCGATCTCGATTTCGCCTTCGCGGGTCAGCAGTTCGACCGTGCCCATTTCGCGCATGTACATGCGCACGGGGTCGGTGGTGCGGCCGAATTCGCTGTCCACGGTGGAGAGCGCCGCTTCGGCTTCCTCTTCCGCTTCCTCCACCGTGGTCGCGGTGGGGGCGGTGTTGTTCAGCAGCAGGGTCTCGGCGTCGGGGGTCTGCTCGTAGACGGCCACGCCCATGTCGTTGAGCATGGTGACCACGACTTCCATGGTCTCGGCGTCGACCAGCTTGTCGGGCAGGTGGTCGGAGATTTCGCCGTGCGTCAGGTAGCCGCGGGTCTTGCCCAGCGTGATCAGGGTCTTCAGGCGCGAGCGGCGCTTGGCGAGGTCTTCCTCGGACAGCACGGTCTCGTCGAGGCCGAATTCCTTCATCAAGGCGCGTTCCTTCGCCTTGCTGATCTTCATGCGCAGCGGCTTGACCTTCTCCTCGGTCGTCGCAACGGCGGCCGCGGGTTCGTCACCGGCCAGGTCGTCCTCGATGTCCGACAGGTCGACGTCGCTCTCGGGCGCATCCTTGTCGGCCTTGGGCTTGCGGCCGCGCTTGGCGCCGGTGGCGGGAGCGGCGGCGGTGCTGGCGGCCTTGGGCGGGCGGCCGACCTTCTTGGCCGCGGGGGCTGCAGCGCCTGCGGCAGCCGTCTTGGCGGCTGTCTTCTTGGTGTCGTCGGTGGTGGTCGTCGATTTCGTGGGCACGGTTTTCACTTTCGTTGCGGCTGCCGCCTTGGACGCGGCTGCACCCGTCTTAGTTGCCGGCAAAGCGGCCGCTTTCAACGGTTTTTCGGCTGCAGGCTTGGCGGCGGCGCTTTTGGCGGGTGAAGGAGCAGGCTTCTTTGAACTGGGCATACGACCTCGTTACAACAAGAATGAACAAGCGGGATCACACGAAATCACACGGGCGCGGTCCGCGAGGACAGCGCCGCCAGCCCGGCACGGCCGGACAGGAACAATTGGGGAAAAGAGGAATAAATCCTCAATAGGCAAGATGTCGGGCGATCATTTGGTGTGCAGTCCTTGCGGGTATTGGCCCTTTCCAGCGGGGTTGCCGTGGAGTGCGTTGCGCGAGGGGCCGGTCCGGAGGTGCTGCTGTCGCTCTTGCCGATTTCGCCAGTTGCGAAGCCCTACATTATAGCGTCTTGCGCAAATTTCAAGCAATCACACCGTCTTGGGGCGCATGCGGGCGCGCAACTCGAGCCGCCGCGCCTCGAGCGCCTTGTAGCGCTCGAGCGCCCGCGGATCCTTGCCGACGGCCGCGATGGCCTCGCTCTGCTGGAACTTGAGACGGTCGTCGAGCATGAAGTCGAGCACGCTGCCGAGCTCGCGGGCGGCCTCGGCCTGCAGGTCGCTCTCGCTGGCCTCCGGATCGACGGGCGGGCCGCCTTCCGCGGCCGTCATCAGCTTGTCGGCCAGCGCCTCGAATTCCTGGCCGCGCAGGCCCTCGCGCAGCGCGGCCCACGACTGGGCGCCGTGCTCGTGCAGTTGGCTGTCGAGCCAGGTAAAGAGCGCGCCGTGCGGCCCCGGCAGCTCGCACAGCATCAGGTGCACCTCGTGCGACAGCGGTTCCCACTGCGCCATGTTGGCGAGCAGCAGCCGCACCGCGATGTCGGGCCGGCTCAGCGGCTGGCTGCGCCCGCGCATCGGTTCGCGCGGCGGCTCCTTGCGGCCGAAACGCTTGTTGAACGGTCGCTTCTTGCTATCGTTTTCGTAGTGGCGCTCGCGCTCTTCGTAGATCGGCGGTTCCGGGAAGTAGCCGTCGTCGTCGGGCGGTCGCTCCTGGCTGCGCTCGGCCTGGCGCGAGGCGCCGCCGCCACGCGGCGCCGCCGCCGTGGCCCAGAGGTCCGACAGCGCGGCCGCGTCGAGCTGCACCAGCGTGGCGATCTCGCTCAGCAACTGGCGCTTGAGGGCGCCGTCGGGCAGCGCGCTCCACAAGGGGCGCACGTTGCTGCTCATGTGGGCGCGGCCCTCGGCGGTGCCGAGGTCGCAGCCCTCGCGCGCGGCCTCGATCATGAAGCGCGACAGCGGCGTGGCCTCCTGCACGAAGCGCGCGAAGGCGTCGGCGCCGAACTCGCGGATGAAGCTGTCGGGATCGTGCTCGGCCGGCAGGAACAGAAACTTGATGCTGCGCGTGTCGGTGGCATAGGGCAGGGCGCCGTCGAGCGCCTTGCGCGCCGCGCGGCGGCCGGCGGCGTCGCCGTCGAAGCTGAACACCACCGACTCGGTGAAGCGGAACAGCTTCTGCACGTGCTCGGTGGTGCAGGCCGTGCCCAGCGTGGCCACCGCGTTCGGAAAACCGAGCTGCGCCAGCGCCACCACGTCCATGTAGCCCTCGGTCACCAGCGCGTAGCCGCGGTCGCGGAAAGCGGCGCGGGCCTCGTAGAGACCGTAGAGCTCGCGGCCCTTGCTGAAGACGGGCGTTTCGGGCGAATTCAGGTACTTGGGCTTCTCGTCGCCGAGCACCCGGCCGCCGAAGCCGATGCATTCGCCCTTGACGTTGCGGATCGGGAACATCACCCGGTCGCGGAAGCGGTCGTAGCGCTTGGCCTCGCTGGCCTCGACCTGGCCGTCCTCGGTGTTGACGATCACCAGGCCGCTCTCGGCCAGCAGCGGGTCCTCGTAGTCGGGAAACACGCCCGCGAGCGTGCGCCAGCCCGGCGGCGCATAGCCGATGCCGAATTGCTTGGCGATCTCGCCCGAGACGCCGCGGCCCTTCAGGTAGTCGATGGCGCCGGGCGCCTGGCGCAGGTGCTTGCGGAAGGCGTCGCCGGCCTTCTCGAGCACGTCGGTCAGCGTGGCCTGCTTCTGGCGCTGGCTGGCGGCGCGGGCGCGTTCGGCCGGCGAGGCGTCGTCTTCCGGCACCTGCAGGCCGTACTGGCCGGCGAGGTCGTGCACGGCCTCCACGAAGCCCATGCCGGCGTGCTCCATGAGGAAACCGATGGCGTTGCCGTGGGCGCCGCAGCCGAAGCAGTGATAGAACTGCTTGGTCGGGCTGACCGAGAAGGAGGGCGACTTCTCACCGTGGAAGGGGCACAGCCCCATGAAATTGGCGCCGGCCTTCTTGAGCTGCACGTAGCGGCCGACGATTTCCACCACGTCGGCGCGCGCGATGAGTTCCTGGATGAATGAAGCGGGGATGGTCATGTAGGCGGGGAGCGGCAAATCATACGCAAGCCGCGGGTCCCCCGCGACCCGGCGGCATACTGGCGGCGACCGACCATCCCGCCCGCATGACGACGCTCAATCCGCTGAAACACGCCGCCCCGCTGCTGCGCCACCCGCTGCGCTTCGGCTGGGAGGCCCTGAAAGAATTCCGCGCCAACCAGGGGCTGCTGCTGGCCGGTGCCGTGGCCTATTACGCGCTGCTGTCGATCGTGCCGCTCTTGATCGTCAGCGTGATCGCGCTGTCGCATGTGATCGACCAGGCCGAGCTGCTGCGCACCATCGGCCGCTACCTCGAATGGCTGCTGCCGGGGCAGTCGAAGGCCATCGTGGCCGAGCTGTCGAGCTTCCTGGACCACCGCGACGTGCTCGGGCCGGTGCTGCTGGTGACGATGATCTTCTTCAGCTCGCTGGCTTTCAGCGTGCTCGAGAGTGCGATGGCGGTGATCTTCCATCACCGCAAGGCCGACCACAAACGCCATTTCCTGGTGTCGGTGGCCATGCCCTACGTCTACATCCTGTGCCTGTGCGTGGGGCTGCTGCTGGTCACGCTGGTGTCGGGCGCGTTGCAGCTGGTGGGGCAGGAGAGCGTCGACCTGCTCGGGCGCAGCTGGTCGCTGTCCGGCGTGTCGGGGCTGCTCCTGTACCTGCTGGGGCTGGGCGGCGAGATCTTCATGCTGACCTCGCTCTACCTCGTGATGCCGGCCGGGCGCATGTCGCTGCGCCATGCGCTGCTGGGCGGCATCACCGCCGCGCTGCTGTGGGAGGCCACGCGGCGGATCCTGATCTGGTATTTCTCGACGCTGTCGCAGGTGAACGTCGTCTACGGCTCGCTGACCACGGCGATCGTGGTGCTGCTGAGCCTGGAGATCGCGGCCACGCTGGTGCTGCTGGGCGCCCAGGTGATCGCGAACTACGAGCGCCTGGACCGCACCGGCAGCACCCGCGTGCGGCCGTCCTCGGTCAGCGGGGAGGGAGTCGAATCGCTCCGTCCAGCCGGATCACCTCGCCGTTGAGCATGTCGTTCTCGATGATGTGCTTGGCGAGCTTCGCGTAGTCGGCCGGGGTGCCCAGGCGCGAGGGGAAGGGCACGCTGGCGGCGAGTGCGTCCTGCACTTCCTGCGGCATGCCGAACAGCATCGGCGTGCCGAAGATGCCGGGGGCGATCGTCATGTTGCGGATGCCGTTGCGCGCCAGGTCGCGTGCGATCGGCAGCGTCATGCCGACCACGCCACCCTTCGAGGCGCTGTAGGCGGCCTGGCCGATCTGGCCGTCGTAGGCCGCGACCGAGGCGGTCGAGATCAGCACGCCGCGTTCGCCCGTGGCTTCGGGCTCGTTCTTGCTCATCGCGTCGGCGGCCAGCCGGATCATGTTGAAGCTGCCGATCAGGTTGACCGTGACGGTCTTGCTGAACACCGCCAGCGCGTGCGGGCCGTTCTTGCCCACGGTCTTCTCGGCCGGCGCGATGCCGGCGCAGTTGATCAGGCCGACCAGCTTGCCGAGCTGCAGCGCGGCCGCCACCGCGGCCTGGCCGTCGGCTTCCTGGCTCACGTCGCACTTCACGAACACGCCGCCGATGTCGCGCGCGACGGCTTCGCCCTTGTCGGCCTGCATGTCGGCGATGACGACCTTGGCGCCGTTGCCGGCCAGCATGCGCGCCGCGCCTTCGCCGAGGCCCGAAGCGCCACCGGTCACGATGAAAACCTTGCCGTCGATCTGCATGTAGGAGTCTCCTGAGGAAGAAAAGCCCTGCATTATCGAAGACGCCTCGGTGCGCGACCGTTTCGGCGCGCGCATAAAAAATGGCCAGCGTCAAGCCTTTCGTGCAAAACACGGGAGGCTTGAAACCATATATGGGGCAATAGGTTAGCTCTGTTTTATGCCGCTTGCAGGGGATGCGGTGTTGTGGACTGGGGGCCACATAAGAGCCTGTAGAAAGCAAGCCGAGTCGCGTTGTAGCGATGGAGATTGCCAAGAACTGGCAGGCCTGCTCGGTCACTTTAGCCCATTCCCTCGCAGCCTATCCAGAACGAAGAACGCGCAGCGTTGGGCTGCGCGTTCGAGTGATGGTCAATCTGGTTCCGGTGCACCTTCAGCTTGGGTTCGGCGGCAAGGACTTGTTGGCGTTTCCTTTCCTGAATCCCCGATCCCCCGCCATGAACGCCTCCAGCATGTGCGGGATCAGCGTCGAGGCATCGACCGCCTCGCCATACGCCTGCGCATGCAGCGCGGCGTAGCGGTCGAGATCGGCTTTCAAGCTGGCCGAGCAAGCGAAGGTCAGCTTGACGCTTTCGGTCTTGGGCAGCGGCCCCAGCCGCAGTTTCCTGGTCGAGCTCATCGCGAAGTCCCCTTGTTGAAGAACAGCGGCTGATAGGGCCGCAGCACCAGATCGCGGTTCACGATGATGCGCACTGGCAAGCCGGGACGGCTGGTCAGCGTGGGTTGGATGTTGAGGTTGCGCCGGGTCACTTCCTGGCCGACTTGGTTCACCGTGTCCTGCAGGCTGTCGCGCCCGGCGATGATGACGCGATCACCGTCCTGGCGGTTCTCGGGTGCGGCCAGTTCGGCACCGACGCCCAGCAGCGTCGTCAGCACGGCACCGGCAAAGATCCGATCCCAATGCCAGTCCACGTCGTCTTCCAGACCGGCATAGCCCGCCGGGTCGGTGCCGATCAGGTTGTCGAGCGTGAGCGAAGACGTGTCCGGCAGGATGATGCGGTTCCACACCACCTGCACGCGGCTCTGGCCGTAGCTGACCTGGCTGTTGTACTTGCCCAGGATGCGCGAACCCTGCGGGATCAGCAGGAACTTGCCTGTGGCCGTGTCGTAGATCGGCTCCGTCACCGTGGCGATCACGTCGCCCGGCAGGTCGGACTTGATGCCCGTCACCAGCGCACCTGCGATCACCGTTCCTGCCATGACTTGGTACGGCGATGCGGGCATTTGCAGGTTGCCGGAGTTACGGGTTTCCCTAGAGCCGCCTGTCAGGAACGCCTCTTTCTGGTCTTGCCGGTTCTGCACGGCAGTCGGATCAGCAGGCTGGGCCGCCGTCGAGGCTGGGCCAGCGGCCAGCGGATCGAAAGCGGCATTGGCAGCGAAGCCTGCCGCGGCAGCGACCTGCGACTGCGCCACGGGCGCAGCCTGCGGGGAACCCGTGCGGAAGAACACCGATGAAGCTGCCGCTGCTTCTTCTTCCTTGCGTAGCGCATCGTTGGGGTCGTAGCCGGGCGCGGCATAGGTGGCGGCAACTGGCTGCTGCGAATTGACGATGGCTGGCCCTAAATCGCCCGGCAGCGGTGGCCCGAGCTCCGGCACGTCGGGCGGCAGCGCTGGCAGCTTGGAATAGTCCGTCGGCAGCGCATCCAGCCCTTCCGACTTGGACACGCGATCCACGTTGTACAGCTCGGTAGACTCGCTCGCGCTGCGTTGCTGCGGTTGCAGCGACCAGATCAGTGCGCCCATCAGGCCGACCGACAGCCCGCCGGAGAGGATGGCCAGCGTGCGCCGGTTCAGGCGCGTGACCGGGCGCGGTTGGGCGCGCAGCGCCACCGCCTCGGGTGCCACCTTGTCCGCCTGCGGCGCGTCAAGGTCGGGGGTATCGTCCTGGCTCATGCTCAGTTCCTCCCAGCAATGCCATCCGTGCGCTCGATGCGCACCACGTCGCCCTTGTCGGCCCCTAGGCGCAGTTCGGCCGCACCGAACAGCCGATCCACGATGTAGTACGGCGAGCGGAAGCGGTAGTTCACCAGTTGCCCATGGCCCTGCGCGCCGATGACAAACAGCGGCGGCAGTTCGCCCTGGGCGATGCCTGCAGGAAACTGGATATAGACCTTCTCGCCATCGTCGAAGGCGCGCAGCGGCTTCCACGGTGGATTGCTGCCGCTGATTGCATAGCGAAACCGGATGTTCTCCAGCGACAAGCCTGCATCGACCGGCGCGGCAGCGTTGGCGGCTTGGGCCTGGCGCTGCAAGGCCAGCATTCGATCCTTGGGATAGTCCCAGGACACGGACGCCATCCATGCCTTGTCGGTCGAAGTCAGTTCCAGCAGGTACGTCCTGCGGCTGGTGGTGATGACCAGATTGGTCTTCAACCCGGAACGGATAGGCTTGACCAGCACATTGACGCGCAGATCGGCCCCGCTGCCGCTGGAGGTGTCGCCCACGATCCAGCGCACGGTATCGCCCGCAGCGACCGTCACCAGTTCCTCGCCGGGCTGGAGCGCGATCACGGTCACGCGGCCCACGGACGCATAGACCTGATACAGCGCGCCGTCAGTGAAGGGCCAGACCTGGATCGCATTGACGTAGCCCTCACGGGTCGGCGCAATGCGCGCCTCGGCATTGGCACGCGAAACGCGCACCTTCTCGTCGGCAGGCTCCGGTGAAGCCGGGGTCGCATCAACGTCCGGCAGCGGTTTCAACTGTCCGGGCAATGCCAACGGTTCGGGCACTGCCACCACTTCGATGGGCGTGGGCGGCTCGGGCAATGGCTGAGCCTGCACCGGCTCATCGAGCGAGATCACCGGCGGCGGCTTGCCCTGCGTGGCGCAGCCCGCAAACAGGACAGTCGATGCCAGCAGGATCACCGGCAATGCGGTTTTACGGAAACGTGCATTCATGGTTTGGCTCCTTCAGAAGAATCCAGTTCACGGCTCCACGACAAGCCATTGACGTAGATGCCCAGCGGGTTGCGGCGCAGGCGTTCTTCGGTGCGCGGGGTCTGCTGCACGATGGACACCACCGCCGTCCATCGCTCCAGCCCGGTCGCCGCGCCATTGACGTAGCGGCGCTCTGTCCAGCGCACGTTGAACGACGCCTCGCTGGCGCGAACCACACTGGTGATCTGCACCGTCACCGATTCCTTGCCGATGCGGGCAAACGGGTCATTCACCCGCGCATAGTCGTTGAGCACCGCCGCGCCACGATCGGTGGTGTAGTCGTAAGCATCGAGCCAGTTCTGGCGCACGACGATGGGGTCAATGGACAGCGAGCGCACCAGCGTCACGAAGCGCGCGATGTGGTGTGCCGTCTGCGCATCGGTGGGCCGATACGGCGTGGCCGCTTCGCCCACGGTGCGCACCTGGCCGGACTGATCGACCTCGATGACATAGGGCGTGACGATGGATTGGGCCGAGCGCCACACCAGGCCGCCGGCCATCAGCAATGCGAGCACCAGGCAGCCGAAGGCCATCAGCCGCCAGTTCTTGGCCTGCACGCGGGCCGAGCCGATGCGCTCGTCCCACACCTGGGCAGCGGCTTGATACGGAGTGGCAGGCTGCGGCGTATCGGCATAGCGCACCTGCGGTCGTTTGAATCGCATGGAGTTCTCCTTGAAAGTCAGCTATCGGAATCCCGCAGGCTCGGGCCTTGGCCCGAACCGCCGCCGTCGCCACCGCGCAGCGTGTGCGCGGCCGTAGTGGTGGCCTGGATGAGTCGTTGGCGGCGTTGCAGGTTTTTGGCCCAACCGGGCTGCTCTTGTTTTTGCGCGTTGGCTGTGTTGCCAGCGGCATCGCCTGCGGCGGCTGGCCCCGCAGTGCCACCGCCTGAGCCGCCATCGGCACCAGAGCCTTGCCAGCCTGCTTTGAATGGCGCTGCAGCCTTGGCCGCTGCTGCCTTGATGCCAGCACCAGCGCGCTGGCCAGCGGCCTGTGCGCCGCCCTTGGCAACACTGCCCAGCCCGGCCATCGCGCCCTTGGCTCCGCCGCCCGCAGCGGCGGAACCGGCCTGGAAAGCCGACTTCGCGCTGCCAGCCGCCGAGGTTGCAGCCCGCGCACCAGACCCGGCGAGCTTGGCGGCAGCCGGTGCCATGCGCGCACCGGCCATCACAGCACCGCCCACGCCGGTGGCTGCGGCACCTACGGCAACCGCCGCGCCTGCGGCACCAATCGCAGCACCAGCCATCGCGCCTGCGCCAAGCTGCGGTGCACCGGATACCAGCCCGGTGGCAATGCCCGGCCCGAAGATCCCCAACGCCAGCAGC
>Ga0256891_1000117_pt1 | contig 12239 bp, 10 predicted proteins | sample MC6MC0514MT_FD_186335 | JGI IMG/M metagenome (GOLD analysis project Ga0256891, IMG submission 186335) | Metatranscriptome of enriched soil aggregate microbial communities from Iowa State University, Ames, United States - MC6-MC0514-MT... | ecosystem: Environmental > Terrestrial > Soil >...
ATGAAATTTTCCATAGCTAGCTAATCAAAGCTTTGACATTCACTGCCTAGGCAGTAATATTTTCACACAATTGCCCGAGCAGCCTCCGATGGCCCACTTCTCCCCCGAAAACTTCCAGACCTGCGCCATCGGCATGCTCCTTGGCCGTGCGGCGATCCTGAAGGACCGCATTCTCGACTCGCACCTCGAATCAGAGGGCGTCACCGCCGCGCAGTTCAAGGTGCTGATCATCGTCACCCAGTACCAGGTGGATACCCCGGCCGAGCTGTGCCGCTACCTGGGCCTGGACAGCGGTTCGATGACCCGCATGCTGGACCGGCTAGAGCAGAAGGAGCTGATTGTGCGCAACCGCTGCGCCGACGACCGCCGCCTGGTGCGCCTGGCGCTCACCGCCGATGGCCAGCGCCTGGCCGACCGCCTCCCGGAAATTGGCGCTGCCGCCATGAACGAGTTGTGCGGCGTGCTGGCGCCTGATGAGCTCAAGGCCCTGGAAGGCCTGCTGGCCAAGGTCCTGCTCGGTGCTGGCGACCCGTTGACGATCCGCCGCTTTGGCGACCGTTGAACCCTGTCACGAATTATCCAAGGTATTGTCATGGCTACCTCCGCAGATACCCCGACTCCCTCCGCCGCGCCCGAGCCGTCGCGCAAGCGCAAGGCCTGGCTGCTTGGCCTGCTGCTGTTGCTGATACTTGCCGGTGCATGCACCTGGGCCTGGTACAGCCTGGTCGGCCGCTGGCACGAAAGCACCGACGATGCCTACGTCAATGGCAACGTGGTGGAGATCACTCCGCTGGTCACCGGCACCGTCACCAGCATCGGTGCCGATGACGGCGACCTGGTCCATGCCGGCCAGGTGTTGCTGCAATTCGACCCGGCCGACAGCGAGGTGGCCCTGCAGTCTGCCGAAGCCAAGCTGGCACGCAGCGTGCGGCAGGTGCGTGGGCTGTACAGCAATGTCGACTCGCTCAAGGCCCAGCTGGAAACCCGCCAGGCCGAACTGCGCAAAGCCCAGCAGGACTTCAACCGGCGCAAGGTGCTGGCCGATAGCGGGGCGATTGCTGCAGAAGAGCTGTCCCACGCCCGCGATGACCTGAGTGTCGCCCAGGCCGCTGTCAACAGCGCACGTCAGCAGCTCAGTACCAGCAGCGCGCTGGTCGACGACACCGTGGTTTCCTCGCACCCCGAGGTCATGGCCGCCGCCGCCGACCTGCGCCAGGCTTACCTCGACCACGCTCGCACCACCTTGGTGGCGCCGGTTACCGGTTACGTTGCCAAACGTACTGTGCAACTGGGCCAGCGCCTGCAGCCAGGCACCGCGACCATGGCGGTGATCCCGTTGGACCAGGTGTGGATCGACGCCAACTTCAAGGAAACCCAGCTGCGTGAGATGCGCATCGGCCAGCCGGTGCAGATCAGCGCCGACCTCTACGGCAGCGAGGTCAAGTACAGCGGCACGGTCGACAGCCTTGGTGCTGGTACCGGCAGTGCCTTCGCCCTGTTGCCGGCACAGAATGCCACCGGCAACTGGATCAAGATCGTCCAGCGCGTCCCCGTGCGTATTCACCTGAGCCCCGATCAGCTCAAGGACCACCCACTGCGTATTGGCCTGTCCACCGTAGTAGAAGTCGACCTGCATGACCAGAGCGGCCCGGCCCTGGCCCAGCAGCCCCCACAGCAGGCCAGCTACACCACCCAGGTGTATGACCGTCAGTTGGTCGAGGCCGACAACCTGATCGCCCGGTTGATCCACGACAACAGCGCAACCGGCAAGACGGCCCAGCGATGAGCGACAACGCCGCTGCCCAGTTCACGCCGCCGAGCCTGCTGCTGACCACCATCGGGCTGTCGCTGGCGACGTTCATGCAGGTGCTCGACACCACCATCGCCAACGTGGCATTGCCGACCATTTCCGGCAACCTGGGGGTGAGTTACGAGCAGGGCACCTGGGTCATTACCTCGTTCGCGGTGAGCAATGCCATCGCCTTGCCGTTGACTGGCTGGCTCAGCCGGCGGTTTGGCGAAGTGAAACTGTTCATCTGGGCCACGTTGTTGTTCGTGCTGGCGTCGTTCCTGTGCGGTATCGCCCAGTCGATGCCCGAACTGGTCGGTTTCCGCATATTGCAGGGCGTGGTCGCCGGGCCGTTGTACCCGATGACCCAGACCTTGCTGATTGCGGTCTACCCCCCGGCCAAGCGGGGGATGGCCCTGGCGCTGCTGGCGATGGTCACGGTGGTGGCGCCCATTGCCGGGCCGATCCTGGGGGGCTGGATCACCGACAGTTACAGTTGGCCGTGGATCTTCTTCATCAACGTGCCCATTGGCCTGTTTGCCGCCGCTGTGGTGCGCCAGCAGATGCGTACCCGGCCTGTGGTCACCAGCCGCCAGCCGATGGACTACATCGGCTTGCTGACGCTGATTGTCGGTGTCGGGGCGTTGCAGGTCGTGCTCGACAAAGGCAACGACCTGGACTGGTTCGAGTCGTCGTTCATCATTATCGGTAGCCTGATTTCGGTGGTGTTCCTGGCGGTGTTCGTGATCTGGGAACTGACCGACCGCCACCCGGTGGTCAACCTGCGCCTGTTCGTGCACCGCAACTTCCGCGTCGGCACCATCGTGCTGGTCGGCGGTTATGCGGGGTTCTTCGGTATCAACCTCATCCTGCCGCAATGGTTGCAGACGCAGATGGGCTACACCGCCACCTGGGCGGGCTTGGCGGTGGCGCCGATCGGCTTGCTGCCGGTGATCATGTCGCCGTTCGTGGGCAAGTACGCGCACCGCTTCGATCTGCGTGTGCTGGCGGGGCTGGCGTTCCTGGCGATCGGCACCAGTTGCTACATGCGTGCCGGGTTCACCAGCGAGGTGGACTTCCAGCATGTGGCCTTGGTGCAGCTGTTCATGGGCATTGGCGTGGCGTTGTTCTTCATGCCGACCTTGAGCATCCTGCTGTCCGACCTGCCGCCGCACCAGATTGCCGACGGTTCGGGGCTTGCGACCTTCCTGCGTACCTTGGGCGGGAGTTTTGCGGCGTCGTTGACGACGTGGATCTGGATTCGCCGGGCGGACCAGCATCATGCTTATCTCAGCGAAAACATCAGCCAGTTCGACCCGGCGACGCGGCATACGCTTGAGCAGTTGGGCGGGGCCAGCCCGCAGAGTTATGCGCAGCTGGAGCAGATACTCAACGGGCAGGCTTACATGATGTCGACAGTGGACTACTTCACCCTGATGACCTGGGTGTTTGCCGGGTTGATCCTGCTGGTGTGGTTCGCCAAGCCACCGTTCACTGCCAAGGCCGGGCCGGCATCGGCGGGGCATTGAGCTAAATCACACGGTCACGGTTGTGTGAGCTGACCTCGGTCATTCCCATCTGTAGCCTTTTCGCCTATTGTCGATCCTCCCTTTCCCAAGCGATTGGCATAATCATGGAGAACGTCATCGTCATCACCGGCGGCAGCCGCGGTATCGGTGCCGCCACGGCGCTGTTGGCGGCCCGCGAGGGCTACCCATCTGCATCAACTACCACGCCGACGACCAGGCCGCCGAAACCCTCCTCGGCCAGGTCCGCGCCCTGGGCGCCGAGGCTATCGCCGTGCGCGCCGACGTCAGCGTCGAGGATGAGATCATCCACCTGTTTCGGCGCGTCGACGAAGAGCTCGGCCCGGTCACCGCGCTGGTCAACAACGCCGGCACCATCGGCCAGCAGAGCCGTGTCGAGGAAATGTCCGAGTTCCGCCTGCTGAAGATCATGAAAACCAATGTCGTCGGCCCCATGCTCTGCGCCAGGCACGCCTTGTTGCGCATGGCGCATCGGCATGGTGGGCACGGCGGGGCCATTGTCAACGTGTCATCGATGGCTGCGCGCCTGGGCTCGCCCAACGAATATGTCGACTATGCCGCCTCCAAGGGCGCGCTCGACACCTTCACCATCGGCCTGGCAAAAGAAGTGGCAGGCGAGGGCGTGCGGGTCAATGGCGTACGCCCGGGCTACATCCACACAGGGTTCCATGCCTTGTCCGGCGACCCCGACCGGGTCAGCAAGCTTGAGCCCGGTTTGCCCATGGGGCGCGGCGGGCGCCCCGAGGAAGTGGCCGAAGCCATTCTCTGGCTGCTCTCGGACAAAGCGTCCTATTCCACCGGCAGTTTCATTGACCTGAGCGGCGGGCGCTGAGCGCGCCCGTCAATCCCCCAGCAGCTCACGTACCCGCTCGGCGAGTGTGTCCAGTTCAAACGGCTTGGTCAGCACCGAGCTACCCTGCAACAGCTGGCCGTCGCTGAGCGCCGCGCTCTCATCGTAACCGGTGATGAACAGCACCTTGAGGTCTGGGTAGCGCACACGGCAGCGCTCGGCCACCTGGCGGCCATTTAGGCCACCCGGCAGCCCGATATCGCTCAGCAGCAGGTCTGGCCGCTCGCCGCTTTGCAGGTGGGCGAGGGCGGTCGGGCCATTCTCGAAGGCGTCCACCCGATAGCCCAGCTCTTCCAGCACTTCGCCCACCACCAGGCGCAAGGCGGTCTGGTCTTCGATCAACAGAATGCGCTTCGCAGCCGTGCTGCTTCTTTGCAAAGGCGTGCGCTGCGGTTTACCGGCAGGGGCCTTGGGTTGCTCGTCGTGGCGGGGTAGCAGCAGCTCGATGCGGGTGCCTTCGCCAAGCACCGACAGCACGCGTAATTGCCCACCCGACTGACGCACGAAGCCGTAGGTCATGGACAGACCCAGCCCGGTTCCCTGGCCCATCGGTTTGGTGGTGAAGAAAGGGTCGACTGCGCGCTCGGCCACTTCAGCCGACATGCCCTTGCCGTTGTCGACGATACTCAGCCGCACATACTCGCCGCCTGGCAGCCCCCCTGCCAGGGCCTGCTCGTCGTCAAGCACCAGGTTATCGCCAATGATCTCGATCACACCATCCGCAGGCATGGCATCGCGGGCGTTGATGCAGATGTTGAGCAGGGCGCTTTCCAGTTGAGGCGGGTCGATGAAGGTCGGCCACAGCTGGCTGGCGAAGCGGCTGCTCAGGCTAATGGCAGGGCCGATGGTGCGCCGCAGAAGGTCCTCCATGCCGGCAACCAACGTGGCCACTTGTGTGGAGCAGGGTTGCAGAGTCTGCTGGCGAGAGAACGCCAGCAGCCGGTGCACCAGCGAAGAGGCCCGCTGCGCCGAGCCGCTGGACAGCTCCAGCAAGGGTTCCAGGGCGTCGAAGCGAGACTGGTCCAGGCGTTGCCGCATCAGTTCCTGGGCGCCAAGGATGACGCCCAGCAGATTATTGAAGTCGTGGGCAATGCCGCCACTGAGCTGGCCTACGGCCTCCATCTTCTGTGCCTGACGCAGCGCTTCTTCGGCCTTGGTCAGGCGTTCCTGCTCTTGCACCCGTTCACTGATGTCATAAGCAAACAGAAACGCGCCTTGTATCTCGCCTTTTGAGTCGCGCAAGGCGTTGAAGCGCAATTCGTAATGGCGCAGCATGGGAGGCTTGCCGAAGGTGCCAGTTTCGATGAACTGCTCGCCAGCCAGGGCGCGCTGCCACATTGGCAGAATAGGTGTCTGGCCAGCGCCTCCGTCTTCGAACAGCCCGGGCAGGTAGTCGCCGATTTCCGGTGTCCTTCCGTACAGCAGGTGGAAGTCATGCTTGGCCTGGCGGTTCACAGCCAGCCAGCGCAGGCCCTTGTCCACCACATGCACATTGACCACGCTGTGATCGACCAATTCGGCAAACAAGCGTCGCTCCGCCAGTGCGGCATTTACCCGTTGTTCCAGTTCTTCGTTGAGGCGCTGCAGGGCCTGCTCTGCACGCCGGCGTTCGGTGACATCCTTGAACAGCACGGCTACCTGGCGTTTCTCTGCAGGCTCTACGCGAAACGTGGTCACCGACAGCACATGGCCGGTGGCGACCAGCTCCTGCTCGAAGTGCAGCGGTTCCCCTGTGCGAAGCACAGCGCCATAGCGGGCCACCCAGTCATCGGCCTCATCAGGCACCATTTCGCGCAGTTTCTGCCCGGCCACGTCGGGGATGCCGGCGTGCTTGGCATAGGCCGCATTGGCTAGCACATGCACATAGTCACTCAGCGGGCCATGTGGGCCGTCAAAGAACTCGATGATGCAAAAGCCTTCGTCCATGGTGTCGAACAACGACCGGTAAAAGTCCTGATCCTGGTCTTGATAGCTGGCGAGCTGTGCTTCCAGCAGCGCATTGCGCCGTTGCAGGGCTTCGACTTGTTGACGCAGTGTGAGCGGGTCGCGGAATGGCATGCCGACGTCCGACGAAAAAGGATGCGCAGACTTTAACGTGTTCACCCGCAGGCGGATAGGCGGTCAACGTTGCGGCGGGGCAATCCCCAGCAGGCGGTCAATTCGCTGGCCAAGGCTCTGCAGGTTGAACGGTTTGCACAGCACCTCGGTGCGCCTGTCCGGGCGGCCACTGATCGGGATGTCGGCAGTGTCATAGCCGGTAAGCAGCAGAACGGGCGCTTTGGCCACTAGCGTTTGAAACGCTTCTGCCAGCTGATATCCGTCGATTCCACCGGGCAGGCCGACATTCGTGATCAGCAAGTCCGGAGGTACGCCCGCATGCATAGCCTCAAGCGCCGGGCGGCCACGGTCGAAAGCCTGTACTTCATGGCCCAGTTCAGTCAGTACTTCGACAAGCACAAGGCGCATGGCTGGCTGGTCTTCCACCAGCATGATTCGCTGCACGCGGGGGGCAGAAAGCTCGACGCCGGTGGTGAGTGGCACAGGCTGGCTGCAGGCAGCGATGCTTTCCTCCAGAGGGAAGTACAGGTGAACGCAGGTGCCTTGCCCGGGCACGCTTTCGATCTGCAACTGCCCGCCGGACTGGCGGACAAAGCCATAGACCATGGACAACCCCAAGCCGGTACCTTGACCGAGTGGCTTGGTGCTGAAGAAAGGGTCCAGGGCGCGCTGGCGCACCGTGCTGGACATACCCATGCCGGTATCGGCAACGCGAATGTGCAAGTACCGCCCCGCAGGCAGGCCCAAGTGACCGGCCTCAGCTACGGCGAGGTCGCTGTTTGCACAAGCGATGCTGAGCGTACCGCCCAGGGGCATGGCATCGCGGGCATTGATGCACAGGTTCAGCAGAGCATTTTCCAGCTGCTGCGGGTCGACGTGAATTGACCATTGCCCGGCCAGTGTTCGGTCGTGAAAGTCAATGTGCTGGCCTATAGAGCTGACGATCAGGTCTTGCATGCCCGCTACCAGGCATTGCACGTCAACCGGTTGCGGCAACAGCGTCTGCTGGCGCGAGAAGGCCAGCAGGCGCTTTACCAGCGCAGCGGCGCGCAAGGCAGTACTGCGGCAGAGTTCGAGCATGCGGGCGGTGTCGGCATGGCGTTGTTGGTCCAGGCGCTGTTCGGCCATTTCCACTGCGCCGAGCAGGCTGCCCAGCAGGTTGTTGAAGTCGTGGGCGATGCCGCCGGTCAACTGACCGACCGCTTCCATTTTCTGCGACTGGCGCAGAGCCTCCTCGGCCTGGTGCAGGCGTTGCTGTTCGGCGATGCGCTCGGTGATGTCATAGGCAAACATGTATCCGCCCTGGATCCGCTGCTGCGCATCGCGCAACGGGTGGTAGCGGATTTCGTAATGGCGCGGCGCATCAGGCGGACCGAAGGTGACGGTATCGACGAACGCTTCGCCGGCCAGCACACGCGGCCAAACCGGGGCCAACCGGTTCATGATATCGGGCTGATTGGTCAGGAACTGCGGGACGTAATCGCCGATCTGCGGCAAGAAGCCGCGGTGGCGCTGGAAGGTTTCGCGAGCCGTTCGGTTGATGGCCACCAGACGCATCTTGCGGTCGGCGGCAAACACGTTGGCGAGGCTGTTGTCGAGCAGTTCACCGAGCAGCTTGTTGTGTGCATGGGCGCTGTCTTCGCGTTCTGCCAGGCATGCTTCCAGTTCTGCGACACGCGCCTGCAGTTGAGTGATCGATGGACGCGAATCTGGCTGCATGACCCAAGCCCCATGAGCGGATCGGGCAACTATAGTCGCCCTTCAGGCTTGTAGCGATCAGAACGAGCGAATGATTCGCCCGAGCGTCTCCATGGCCCGTTCGGCACCGTCATGCCAGGGGCTGCCGTAGTTGAGGCGGATGCAGTTGCCGAAGCGGCGGGTGGGCGAAAAGATCGGCCCCGGGGCGATGCTGATGCCCTGGGCCAGGGCCATGTGGAACAGCTTGAGGGCATCCATCTGCTCGGGCAGTTCCAACCACAGGAAGTAGCCACCCGAGGGCTGGCTGACCCGTGTCTGCGCCGGGAAGTGGCGGGCGATGGCGGCCAGCATGTTGGCCTGCTGGCCTTCAAGGGCGTAGCGTAGTTTGCGCAGGTGGCGGTCATAGCCACCGTGTTGCAGGTAGTCGGCTATCGCTGCCTGGGCCGGCATCGAGGCACACAGCGAAGTCATCAGTTTCAGCCGCTCGATCTTCTGCGCAAAGCGCCCGGCCGCCACCCAGCCGATGCGGTAACCGGGTGCCAGGCTTTTGGCGAACGAGCCGCAGTGCATGACCAGGCCTTGGGTGTCGAAGGCCTTGGCCGGTTTGGGCGCCTGCTGCGAGTAGTACAGCTCGGCGTACACGTCGTCTTCGATCAACGGCACCTGGTGACGCGCCAGCAGTTCCACCAGCGCCTGCTTCTTGGCCTCCGGCATGCTGGCGCCTACCGGGTTCTGGAAATTGGTCATGCACCACACGGCCTTTACCGGGTGCTTTTCCAGCGTCTGTGCCAGTACCCCCAGGTCCATACCTTCGCGCGGGTGCACGGGGATTTCCACAGCCTTGAGCTTGAGCCGCTCCAGCACTTGCAGGCAGGCATAGAAGGCGGGGGCCTCGATGGCCACCAGGTCGCCCGGTTGGGTAACTGCCTGCAGGCACAGGTTCAAGGCTTCCAGTGCACCGTTGGTGATCAGCAGCTCTTCCATCGGCAGCATCAGCCCACCGACCATGTAGCGCAGGGCAATCTGCCGGCGCAGCTGCGGGTTGCCGGGCGACAGGTCGGTCACCACCATGCGCGGGTCCATGCTGCGGCTGGCGCTGGCCAGCGAGCGCGACAGGCGCTGCAGCGGAAACAGTTCGGGGCTGGGGAAGGCTGAGCCGAACGGTATGGTGTTGGGGTCCTTGATCGAGTCGAGGATCGAGAACACCAGGCCGCTGACGTCCACGTCCGTCGACTCACTGACCGGCTGCAATGCCTGCGGCTCGCTGAACTGGCGCGGGGCGTGGGCGTTGACGAAATAGCCCGAGCGTGGTCGGGCACGGATCAGCCCGCGCCGCTCCAGCAGGTAGTAGGCCTGGAACACGGTGGACGGGCTGACCCCGTGGGTCTGGCTGGCGTAGCGTACCGAAGGCACGCGTTGGCCGGGGCCCAAGACCCCGGAGCGGATCAGTTCGGCAATGTCGTCGGCGAAGCGTTCGTAGCGTTTCATTCTGGCCTTCTGTCGAAGCCTGGCAGGCAAGGTGGAGTCAGTGTAAGGGATCAGCGGTTCATCGGTGCGACGAAGCGGCTTTGGGCCACGCTGCGAATCGCTGGGTCGTCGCGCTCGCTGATTTCGAAGCTCAGCGTTTGCGAGCTGCTGGCCGGGCGCTCGGCCAGCATCGCGACCGATACCGGCAGTTCGCTCATTTCGCCGGCCGGGATCACCAATGCGGTGGTGCCCTGCAAGGTGAAACCGTCAGCGTCCAGCAGGCGCAGCGCATAGTGCTGGGTGCGCTCGGTCTTGTTGATGACCTTGAGCAGGTAGATGTTCTCGATCTGGCCCTGGGCGTTTTCCCGGAACAGGCCGCGGTCCTTGATCACATCCAGCGAAACCATCGGGCGCATCTGCAAGGCCACCACCAGTGCTGCGATCATCACCCCGAGCGCAGCGACGTAGCCCAGCAGGCGCGGGCGCAGCCAGTGGGTGGTGCCGCCCTGCAAACTGTGTTCGGACTTGTAACCGATCAACCCGCGGGCGTAACCCATCTTGTCCATCACCCCGTCGCAGGCGTCGATGCACGCCGCGCATCCGATACAGGCCATTTGCAAACCATCGCGGATATCGATGCCGGTAGGGCACACTTGCACGCATAGCGTGCAGTCGATGCAGTCGCCCAGGCCTTGCGCGCCAACGTCACTGCCTTTCTTGCGCGGGCCACGGGCTTCACCACGGCGCGGGTCATAGGCAACCGCCAGGGTGTCCTTGTCGAACATCACAGCCTGGAAGCGCGCATACGGGCACATGTGCAGGCACACCGCTTCGCGCAGCAGGCCTGCGTTTATGTAGGTGGCAGCGGTGAAGAACAGTACCCAGAACAGCGCCACGCCGCCCAGTTGCAACGTGAACAGTTCTGCGGCCAGTGGGCGGATTGGCGTGAAGTAGCCGACAAAGGTCAGCCCGGTGACTACACCGATGGCCAGCCACAGGCTGTGTTTCAGGGTGCGGCGCGCCAGTTTGTTCAGGCTCCAGGGCGCGGCGGCAAGCTTGATGCGCTGGTTGCGGTCACCTTCTATGACCTTTTCGCACCACATGAATAGCCAGGTCCAGGTGCTTTGTGGGCAGCTGTAGCCGCACCACACGCGGCCGGCGTACACGGTGATGGCGAACAGGCCGAAGGCGCAAATGATCAGCAGCGCCGACAGCAGGATGAAATCCTGTGGCCAGAAGGTGGCGCCAAAGATGTGGAATTTGCTTTCACCCAAGTCCCACAGCACGGCTTGGCGGCCGTTCCAGTTCAGCCAGGCGGTGCCAAAAAACAGCACGAACAGGGCCCCGGCAAAACCGATGCGCAGGCTACGGTACAGCCCGGTAAAGCTGCGGGTGTGAATGCCGCTGTCGATGCGTCGCGGTTGTTGGCTGGCTGGGGCGGCGGCGATCTCTGTAAAAGGGATTCTGTTATTCATGGTTCGGTGCTCATCAGGCCTCGATCAGGCATGAGCACTATGGCCCTGAGGCTGTTATCAGCACAGGCTCAGATTTTGCGATAAAAACCGTATCAGATTACCCGGTTGGCCCCGCCAGGCCTTAGATCACCGAGCCTGGCACACTGGCCTTCAGGTGCCTGCGGCTATCCACCGCACCCACCACGGTCAGTGCATCGGCCTCGGCTTCGGTGATGGGCACGCGTTGGCCTGCGAGCAAGGCCACCGACATGTGCAGTTGTTCGTCGGTGATGATTTCGACATCGGGGCCATCACCCTCGATGCGCAGGTCTTCGCCGATCAAGGTGCAGCGCTGGGTGGCTTCGTCGATTTCAATGGGCATGGTGTGGTGCTCCTGCTGGTGGTTACAGGGTGGACCACAGTGAGGGGCTGGTTGCTGCATCAACAGGCTGAGCGGCACTTTGCCCTGTGTACAGCGGTCAACCCTTGCATAGGCCGGCGCTGGCCAAACAAAGCTCAGCAGGGGGCAACTGTAATGGACGTCATCTGGCAAGCAATCCAGGCTGAATTCGCCGATGTTACCGATGAGCGCGAAGTCACGCGCATTCTCGTGCGCCTGCTGATGGCAGCCATACTTGGCGCTGTGTTGGGCTTTGAACGTGAACACAAAGGCAAGTCTGCCGGGGTGCGCACCCACATGCTGGTCTCGCTGGGTGCAGCCCTGTTTGTGTTGGCGCCTAGCACGGCCGGGGCTGACGAACAGGCGCTAAGCAGGGTAATCCAGGGTATCGTTGCCGGTATCGGCTTTCTGGGTGCGGGTACCATCCTCAAAGGTAACGGCAAGGACCCCAGCCATGTGAAAGGCCTGACGACCGCTGCAGGGCTATGGATGACTGCTGCTATCGGCACGGCTGCCGGGATGGGCCGCGAAGCCACGGCGCTGATCAGCACGGTACTGGCCCTGCTGGTGCTGGGGACGATGCCGTTGCTGGTAGAGAAGGTCGAAGGTCAGAGTGAGGAAAAGCAGGAAGAGGAGGAGGGCAGGAAGCACTAAGGGGAGCCTAAGCTCCCCCCAAAGCGTTGCTGCTTGCTCTTTTCTTATTATTGAGACCGGCTTTTTGTTGTTTTTGTCAGCCTGCCTTGGTGTTGCGAGCGACCCCCATGCGGGGTCAAGAGCAAACGTATTTTTTTGAGCGCTGACCTGCTTTCATCATTGATCCGAACCTGGCTGTAGCTACCTTGAGGTAGTTTTATTGTTCTGTGCCAGACCGCGGGGCGTACCCCTGAAAAGCGTGTCGACTCCAAAAAGATCTGCTTGCTACGCCTCTGCCGTATTGTTCTTGTTATGTCAGAGCCGTTACCTGTTGTTTTTATTG
>Ga0256891_1000118_pt1 | contig 12158 bp, 11 predicted proteins | sample MC6MC0514MT_FD_186335 | JGI IMG/M metagenome (GOLD analysis project Ga0256891, IMG submission 186335) | Metatranscriptome of enriched soil aggregate microbial communities from Iowa State University, Ames, United States - MC6-MC0514-MT... | ecosystem: Environmental > Terrestrial > Soil >...
CGACCTGCCCGCGCCGGAAACCCTGGCCCGGGAGCTAGGTTCCCGCCTGCCTGCCTTCCAAGACATCGCCTGGACCCGCAGCACCGGCTCGACCAACGCCGACCTGCTGGCCCGCGCCCGCTCGGGCGCCACGGCCAGCAAACCCTGGCTGCTGGGCACCCATCTTCAAGAAACCGGCCGCGGACGCGCCGGACGCCCCTGGCAGAACAGAGAGGGGTCGACGCTGATGTTTTCGTGCGCGTTTGACGTGCATCTGCCCGCCGTGCAACTGCCCGCGCTGTCGCCCTTGGCGGGCGTGGCTGCGTGCGAGGCCCTGCGCGCCGTCGCCGGCCCGCAAGTCGCGGGCCTGTGCATGAAGTGGCCCAACGACGTGCAATGGCATGACGCCAAGCTGGCCGGCGTGCTGGTCGAGACGACCCGCAACCCCGGCGGCCGCGAGGCTGGCTACACCGTCGTCATCGGCATGGGCGTGAACCTGATCGACGCGGCCGAACTGTCCCGCTCGCTGGGCCGCGACGTGGCGGACTGGCAGCAGGTGCAAACGCAATCTGATCGCCAACCTACCGCCGCCGACCTGATCTGCGCCAGCGCCACCGCCTGGCATGACGCCGTCCAGACGCTGGAACGCGAAGGATTCGCCGCATTCCGGCACCGCTTTGATCAGGTGGACGCGCTAGCGGGCCGAGTGGTCAACGTGCTGGAAAAAGGCGATATCCTACTGAGCGGCCCCGCCTGTGGCGTGGACGAACAAGGCCGCCTGCTCGTGCAAACGCCCGAGGGCGCCACACCGATCTCGGTCGGTGAAATTTCGATTCGACGCCAAGCATGATTATTCTTATCGACTCCGGCAACAGCCGTCTCAAGGTGGGTTGGCTGGACGCCAGCAACCCCGACATGCCGCGCGAACCGGCGGCAGTCGCCTTCGACGGACTGGACCTGGATGCGCTGGACGGCTGGCTGGCCGCCCTGCCGCGCCGCCCCCTGCGCGCGCTGGGCGTGAACGTGGCGGGCGAAGCCCGTGGCACGGCCATCGCCGCCACGCTGCAAAAACATGGTTGCGCCGTCACCTGGTCGCCGTCGCAGGCGACGACGCTGGGGCTGGTCAACAGCTACCGCGTGCCGACGCAACTGGGCGCCGACCGCTGGGCCTCGCTGCTGGGCGTGCTGTCGCGCCTGCCCGGCGCGCACCCGCCCTTCGTGCTGGCCAGCTTCGGCACCGCGACCACCATCGACACGGTAGGCCCCGACAACGTGTTCGCGGGCGGCCTGATCCTGCCGGGCCCCGCCATGATGCGCAACGCGCTGGCCCACGGCACCGCCAACCTGCCGATCGCCAACGGCCAGGTAGTGGCCTACCCCATCGACACGCACGAGGCCATTGCCTCGGGCATCGCCGCGGCCCAGGCGGGCGCGGTGGTGCGCCAATGGCTGGCCGGCCGCCAACGCTACGGCCAAACTCCGCAGATCTATGCAGCAGGCGGCGGCTGGCCCGAAGTGCATCAGGAAATTGAACGCTTGCTGGCGGACGCTGGCGGCGCATTCGGCGCCGCGCCCGTGCCGGTTTATCTAGATCACCCCGTCCTGGACGGCCTGGCCGCCGTCGCGCGCGCCACCCTGGACGCCAACCCCTGAGCAAGGCCCGCCATGCGAGTGCTCTTCATCCTGATTCTGCTGGCAAATTTATGGGTGCTGGCGCTGGGCCAAGGCTGGATTGGCGTGCGCCCGGAAGACGAGGGCCGAGATACGCGAAGGTTTAGCCAGGAGCTGAACCCGGATGCGGTGAAGCTGGTGCCGCGAGCGAATTCGTAATATCGCATGTCGGCGCGTAGAATGGCGCCGCCCCGGGCAAGCCCCCCCCTGTCAGGACGTCCTATTACGCGGTCTGGCCTCGCACCGACGGCCCGTATGCCTGACTAGATTTGAAGGAACGAAATGACATCTGCAGTGCCGATTAGCCAGAGGCCCGCGACGCACTTCATCGTCGTGTTCCTATGCTATTTCCTGATCCTCGCGGCCTACGCGAGCTACATGAGTCACCCTGCCGGGCAGATCGACGCATTCGCCACTACGGCCCGAGACTTGCTCAAGTTCCTTCCGTCAGACCCCGGCAGTTTCATGACCGGCGCAATGAATATCGCCGACAAGGGGTGGATCTCGCCGGAGAACAACTGGATCACCAGTTTCTGGCCTCCCGGCTTCCTGCTGGTTGAAGCGGGGCTGATCAAGCTGATCGGACTGGACACTCCCTATTTCGTATACACCATCCAGTTGCTGGCTTGCGCCGCGTGGGCGGGAGTACTGAGCAAACTCAACAATGTGCTGCGCACGTTTGTCGCGACACCGCTCGCATGGTTGCTCCCGCTACTGCTGTTTGCACCGTCTGTTGCACGGTCCTTCCTCCTGGAGCCCGGCCGTGTCATCTATGGTGAAACGTTTTCTATCGCGTTTTTCTTCCTGGGCGTGCTGTGCGCGCTGCAGGCATGCGTCGTGACCCAACCGCGCAAGCTCGCCATTGCTGCGGGGGTCAGCATCGGGCTGGCGGCATACTTCCGGTCACAATTCGAGTTGTTTGTGCTCGGCCTGACCTTTTGGCTGCTAGTAGCATGGTTATGGAGCCTCGTACGCACCAAGCACCGACCGGCGAAGAGCCGATGGATGGGTATCGCCCTGACGGTGGTCATTTCTGCCCACGTCGTCATGGCGCCCTGGCGGATTTATCATCAACTCACCATGGGCAGCCCCAAATGGGTCTACACCGAAACACTGTCATTTTCGACGTCGGTCATGAGCCGCGAGCACCTGCTCAGCCAGGGCGGCGAATTCATCGTCGAGGGCGGTGGCGGCCTGACCTGCCGAATCGATCCCACGACCTGCGGGAGACTGGAGGAAGCGCCCCATCTTTTCGTCCGCACCTTGCTGACCCACCCGCTGGAATGGCATGCGATCAAATTCGGCATCATCGGCAACTATTTTTACGCCAGCCAGCAAGATATGGGGCGGGCCGTAACCCCAGCTACGGTGTGGGACACGGTCACGAACATATTCTTCCTTATAGCCATCATCGTCGCGCTCCTGGCAGGTATCGTGCTAGCGCGGCGGCGGTCGATGTATGCCCCAGTACTCAATTGGACCAACGCAACTATCGTGTCGGCGTACTACCTGATCTTCATGGTGCACCAGTATGAGGTCCGCTACTTCTACTTCGGCAAACTGTACGCCACGCTGATCGCTTTGATCGGGCTGACCCTGCTATTCACGCACCAGAAACACAAGACAAACTAAGCCAATATCGCCATGACAAGCGCAACTGAACCTCACCCTGCGGACACTTCCGAAACTGGCGAAGGCAGCTTGGAAGTCTCCATCGTCATCCCTGTTTATCGCAGCGAATCCATCCTGCCCAAGCTGGTCGCAAAAGTGGCCGAGGTCATGGGCGCGCTACAGCTGACGGATCGGTTCGAACTTGTACTAGTCAATGACTGCAGCCCCGACAACAGCTGGAAGGTCATTACCGAGCAAGCGGCGCTACATCCGTTTATTAAGGGGATTTCGCTACGCAAGAATTTTGGCCAGCACAACGCGGTCATGGCCGGCTTGCATCACGCGCGCGGCCGCTACGTGATCCTGATGGACGACGACCTGCAGCACCCGCCCAGCGCAATCGGAAAGCTGCTCGACGCGCTGCGTTCGGGCTACGACGTGTGCTACACCAACTATGTCGGCCGGCAGCATGCCTTGTGGAAGAAGGTGGGCAGCAAGTTCAATGATCTGGTCGCCACGTATGCCCTGCGCAAGCCCAAAGGCCTGTATCTGTCGTCCTTCAAGGCGCTGCGCCAGGAAGTGGTGCAGGAAGTGATCCGCTACGACGGCCCCTACGCGTACGTAGACGGCCTGATCCTGGACGTCACAAATTCCATCACGTCAGTGGATATCGAGCACCAGGCGCGGCTGGAAGGCGAAGGCAACTACAACCTGCGACGGTCGTTGTCGCTGTGGATGAAGATGCTAACCAGCTTTTCGATTCTGCCTTTGCGCTTTGCCACCTGCGTCGGTTTTTGCCTGTCCGCGTTCAGTTTGATCATGATCCTGGTGATCACCGTGCAAAAGTTCCTGCACCCGGATTACCCCCGTGGCTGGACCTCACTGATCGCCACCATCCTGCTAGTGGGCGGCATTCAGACTTTGTGCTTGGGCATGATCGGTGAATATCTAGGCCGCGCCTACCTGAAGATCAACCGCAAGCCCCAGTTCGTAGTGGCTCGCACGACCTTCAAGAAAAGCACACCTGCCGCCGTCCCGTCTGCCGCTCAATCCGATCATCATGTCTAGATGGAAAAACGAGGCGGGTCGATTGATGCGCTACGCCATCAGCGGTGGCCTGAACACCGTGGTCGGCTTTGGCATCATCTTCGCTTTGATGGGGTTGGGCGTCTCAGCGGTGCTCGCCAACATCATCGGCTACACCGTGGGCTTCGTTCAAAGCTTTTTCTTTTCCAAGAAGTTCGTTTTTCGAAGTGATGGGAAGATGGCCAGCGAAGGGCTTCGCTATCTTTATATGTTCGTGATCTGCTTTTTGCTGAATCTGGCGGTCCTGAAGATCTTGCTGGCTTACGACGTCAAACCTTTGCTGGCACAGCTGGCCGCCGCTTGCACGTATAGCGGCTTCATGTATGTCCTGTCGGCCTGGCTGGTGTTCCGCCCCAAGCGGCAGGACGACATCTAGCCAGGTCCTCGACCTTTTCCGGCATTGCCAACGTAGCATTTCACCAGGAGATAATAATGATTCACCCCTCCGCCATTGTGTCCCCCAAGGCCAGGATCGGCAGCGATGTCACGATCGGCCCGTTCACCATCATCCACGACAACGTCCAGCTGGGCGACGGCACGAGCATCGGCTCGAACTGCGAGATCGGGCACCCGACGCCGCTTGCTAAGGGTCAACCGCTGGTGATCGGCGCGAACAGCCTGATCCGTTCACACAGCGTGTTCTACGAAGGCTCTAGCTTCGGCGAAAAGCTGGTCACTGGCCACCGCGTTACGGTGCGTGAAGGCACTCAGGCTGGCAAAAACCTGCAGATTGGCACCCTGAGCGATATCCAGGGCACATGCCAGATCGGCGACTACGTCCGCTTCCATAGCAATGTGCACATCGGCCAGCAGTCGAAGATCGGTAACTACGTATGGATCTTTCCGTACGTCGTGCTGACTAACGACCCCCATCCGCCGAGCGACATCATGCTAGGCGCCACGCTTGAAGACTATGTCGCCATCGCGACCATGTCGATCATTCTGCCCGGCGTCACCGTCAAGCAAGGCGCGTTAGTGGGTGCCCATAGCTCGGTGAACCGCGATGTGGATCCGGATACCGTTGTGGCTGGCAGCCCGGCCAAGCTGATCTGCGAGACCAGCAAGATAAAGCTCAAGGATGGATCGCAGGCCAGTGCTTATCCATGGCGCAGGCACTTCCATCGGGGCTACCCGGAGGCGGTCGTCGCCGAATGGTTGAATGAGTTTCCCCGCAACGCGGGCTGAACGTCACCGTCGCCAGGCGCGTGACGCTCAGCGCAACAAGGTAGTGAGCGCCTGCATCGTGCGGGCGGTCGCTCCTGCATGCCCAGCAGACCACTGTCGAGCCGCCTGGCCGGCCACCTGACGCTGCACATCGTTGACAAGCAGAGACCATGCTGTATCGACAGCAGAAGAAGCGTCCCCTGCTTTGAAGGCTGCGCCCGCCGCAATCGCGTCTTCGGCCGCTTGCAGGAAATTAAACGTGTGCGGCCCCACGATGACGGGCACGCCGGCCGCACACGCTTCGATCAGATTCTGGCCGCCCAGCGGCGCAAAGCTGCCGGCCACGATGGCCACGTCTGACGCCGCGTAGTAGAACGCCATCTCGCCCAGCGTGTCGCCCAGCAGCACCGAGGTCTGCGCATCGGGTTCGCCGCCAGTGCTACGCCGGACAAACGGCAATTGCGCGTCGCTCAGCAATTGAGCCGCCTCGTCAAAACGCTGCGGGTGACGCGGAATCAGCACGAACAGCGGCGCGCCCGGCTGCCCGCTGTGGCGTTTGATGGCGTCGATGAAGAGCGCGTCCTCGCCCTCACGCGTGCTGGCAATTGCGATCACTTGGCGGCCCAGATGGGTGCGCCATGCCTTGCCCGCCTGGACCTGCGCCGCCGGCAACACCAAGTCGAATTTCAAGTTTCCGGTGACGATGGGCTCGGGCGCGCCCGCCTGCTTGAGGCGCCCCGCGTCCTCGGCGGTCTGCGCCAACACCAGATCCAGCCCGGCCAGCGCTTCGCGCATCACGCCACCCATGCGCCCCGCCTGCCGCAATGACGACGCGGAATACCGCGCGCTGACCAGCGCCATCGGCACCTTTGCGCGTCGGGCGGCGGCCAGCAGGTTCGGCCAGATCTCGCGTTCGATGAGCAAGCCACAACGCGGCTGATAGCCCTGCATGAAACGGCGGGTCGCGCCCGGAAAGTCGTAAGGCAGCCAAGCCTGACGCAACTGCCCCCGCGCGATGGCGTCGGCGAACAAACGCTGGCCTTCGGCGCGGCCCGTGGCGGTCATATGGGTCAACAGCACGGGCAGACCCCGGTCAAGCAAGGCATGCAGCAGCGGCAGCGCGGCGCGCGTCTCGCCCAGGCTGACGGCGTGCACCCAGACGGGGGCCGACCAGGAGAAAGGGGCGGAGAGGGGGGCAGAAGCCTGAGCGGACGCGAAATCGGCCGAAGTTGAAGCCGGAGCCGAGGCAGAAGCGGAAGCCGAAGGTGGTGAATCAACCCGGTTGCCGAAACGTTCGCGCGAAAACACACCCCACTCACCACCGGCACGCTTGGCGCGGCGCGCCATCCATAACCAAAGCAGCGGCGCCAACGCCCGAAGAGCCAGCGTATAGACGCCGCGATTCATGTCACTGGGCGGCCAGCGCCTGCTCGACCGAGGCCATGACCGCTTCGCGCGATGGCGAAGCGCCTCGGTCGCCCAGGCTGGCGGTGTAGTTCGAGCCGACCAGCGGCGTGCGGACCGGCGTGGAGGCGCGGTAGATGCCGATGGTCGGGCGGCCCAACGCGGCCGACAAGTGGGTCAAACCGCTGTCCAGCCCCACCATCAGGCGCGAGCCGGCAAGCAGACGAGCCACATCCGTCAAGTCCATGCGGGGCATCACTTCCGCACCGTCCATGCCGGCCACGAGCAGGCTGGCGCGTTCAGCTTCAGATTCGTTACCCGCCAGAAGCTTCAGCGTGCACCCAGCCTCGCGCAGACGGCGGAACACCGCGCGCCAATCTTCTTCGGGCCAGAGTTTGTCATCACGGCTGGCCGACGGCATGATCACCGCGTAACCGCGGTCGTTGTCCAGATGATGCAGGCGCGGCAGTTCGGTGGCGTTCAAGCCGGCGCTGCCGACTTCGATAACGGGCTCGGCCGGCTGCGCCGCCTGGCGCACAAAGTTCTGCAAACCGAAATCCGGCAAGCCGGCATGCTGATAGCCAAAGGTCAGCCCCGCCAGCTTGCGCTGACGGATCACAGCGGGCTGCCAGAATTCCACGCGATGACGGACGTTATAAAACAGCGAGGCAAGCGGCTCGCGCGCGGAGCGCCAGTCCAGTCCATGCCGCACGCCGCGCGCTTGGCGCACCAGCCACGCGGACTTCAACAGGGCCTGCATGTCCAGGACGATGTCGTATTGCGTGGAGCGCAAGCGCTCTTTCAGCGCCTTGCGTTCGGCGCGCACCTGCGAAGACCACCAGGATTTTCGCCAGCGGCGATGCGCGACCTTGATGATTTCATTGACTGCCGGGTGCCACGAGGGGATCTCGGCGAATGCTTCCTCGACGATCCAGTCGATCTGTGCGTCAGGCACATGCCGGGCAATATCGGTGATTGCCGGGAGCATGTGGACGAGGTCGCCCAAAGAGGACGTGCGAACGATGAGAATTCGTGTGGGCATGAGTCAGGATTCGTGCTTGGCGCCGCCCTCAACCCGATGGTGGCAGGCGCCGTTCAACGCAGCCCGCACTGTACAACAACATTGCCCATTTCAGCGACGCGCCCGCATGCGTCATTGACGCTTCTTCTTCTTTTTCACAATCATCCATTTGGGCATGCGAAACAGCACCAAACGGCGATACAGGACGATATACGTGGTGGAGAATACCGCCGTGAAAAACATCAGCAGGTAGGGTTGCTGCCAGAACAGCACTGCGGGAATAACCGCCAATGACGACAGCAGCCACAGATACGGCGACGTCATCGAATTACGCTGCGTTTGATGGCGCATTTCACGCGAACCGATAGCCCAGCGCACCAGGCGCTTATAGATCAGCATATGCAAGTGAACCCCGTCCGGGGCGCCCGGGGAACGGCCGCGCAGCCATTTCTTCCGGTAAATGGAAAACAGCGTTTCAAATACCGGATAGATACAGAGCAGCAACGGAAACCAGGCAGAAACTTCGGGGTGCCGGGCCAACATCAGCACCGATAATTCGCCAATGATAAATCCCAGGAAATACGCGCCCCCATCACCCAGGAATATATGCCCGTGCGGATAATTCCAAACCAGAAAACCGATGACGGCGCCTAACGTGCTCAGCGCAACGATCAGCAGGAAGCGGTCACCCAGATAAAAGGACACATAGGCAAACCCGGCCAATATCATGGCGGATACCACCGCTGCCAGTCCGTTATATCCATCGATAATATTGATGGCGTTGGCCGCGCCCCCAATAGCCACCGACGTGAAAATCAACGACACCACACCAAACTGCAATAGCCAATCGATGCCGATAATGTCGACACGCGTCACTGCTGCATCCAACAAATAATAGGCCGCGACCCCCGATAGCATCGCCAAACCCAGCCTGACAAGAACTCGTACTTGCTTGGTCAGGTCTTCCGCAAATCCGCCTAGGAATGCGGGCATGGCAGCCGCCAACAGCAACACCATATTGGGCAGAACGTCAGGTTCACGTACGGCTACCAGCGCGCACGTCACGGCGCTGGCTATCAGCAAAGATAGCCCGCCAATGCGGGGAACCGGGGCCGAATGATACTTTTGCACTCCATCCAAATCATGATCAGCCGTCAGGCCATCATGCCAGGAGCGGTAGCGAACGATCAGCAAGGTGGAGATGAGCGAAACCAGAAACGCTACGAGAACGTACAACATGGAAAACACGCGCCGGATGGGGGAATGGGCGGGATTGTAGCGTCAGACGTCGACAAGGCATGAAAACAATATGGACAGGTTTGCAAAAGAATGGAAACGTGGCTTGCAAAATAAAAAGGGTCTCCACCAACGGGAAATGAGCAGCTAAAATCCCGGCTTTGCAGAAAGGCGTGAAATCCTATTGCCTGGCCATACGGGCAGAACACGACGCCCCCTATTCAGAATTAAGACGTATTCACAAAATATGCTGCCTTTAGAACCCGCTGACCACGCCAACCTGCTGCAACTTCCGGAATGGCAGGCGTTCAGCCACGCTGTCGAGAACGCCGCATTCTGTACCGACGAGCTCCGTCTCGTGCAGGCCGCTGACCTGACCATTGATCTGAGCGCCCACGTCACCTCGCCGGCCGCCCGCGATGCCGGCGCGGCGCTTCTGCGCGCCCGCGGCTTTGACCAAGCGCGAAAGGCGCTGCTGGACGGAGAGCACGTCAACAAAACGGAAGACCGCGCCGCCTGGCACACCATGCTGCGCGCGCCGGAGCCAATCGACGCCGTTGCGCGCGAACACCAGCGGGTACGCCAGTTCGTGCAACAGGCGGATGCCGACGGCAAATGGAAGGCGATCATCCATATCGGGATTGGGGGCAGCGACTGGGGCGTACGTCTGACGACCGACGCGTGCAGCGGCAGCGGCAGCGGCGCGCACCGGGTGCTGAAATTCGTCGCCAATATCGACGGCCATGCACTGGAAGACGCCATCTTGGGGCTGGACGCCACGGACACCCTGATTGTCGTGACGTCCAAGTCCTTCACCACCACAGAAACGCTCGCCAACCTTCGGCGCGCCATTGACTGGCTGAAGCAGGGCGGCATCGACAGCCCCTACGAACAGGTCGTTGCGATTACCGCCCGCCCGGACGCGGCCCGCGCGCTTGGCGTGCCCGCCGACCAGATCTTTGAATTCTGGGATTGGGTTGGCGGCCGTTACTCGTTGTGGTCAGCCGTGGGGCTGCCCGTCGCCATGGCGGTGGGTATCGACGTCATTGAGGGCGTCCGCGCTGGGGCCGCCGCCATGGACGCGCACTTTGCCCAGGCGCCGATTGCCGAAAACGCCCCGGCGCAGTTGGCGCTTGCCGGCGTGGCCAATCGCAGCGTGCTGGGTTACGGCTCGCTCAGCATCGCCGCCTACGACGCCCGCCTGCAATTCCTGGCCCCCTATCTGCAACAGCTGGACATGGAGTCCCTGGGCAAATCGGTGGATATGGCGGGCAACCCCGTCGGCGTGCCCACCGGTCCGTCCGTGTGGGGCATGCCGGGCACCGACGGCCAGCACACCTTCTTTCAGTGGCTGCACCAAGGTACGGACGGCGCGGCGGTCGATTTCATCATGTGCCGCGAGGCGGACCACCAATGGACCGAACAGCACGCGATGCTGTTGGCCAACTGCCTGGCGCAGCGCCAGACGCTGTTGCAAGGCACTTCCGCCGACACCGACCGCGCCGGCATGCTGGCCCAAGGCATGGCCGCGGACCGGGCCGAATGGCTGTCGCGCCATCGCAAGCATCAAGGCGGCCGGCCATCGACGTTGATCGTGCTGCCCAGGCTGACGCCGTTTGCGCTGGGTGCGCTGCTGGCGCTCTACGAACACAAAATCTTTGTGCAGGCACTGATCTGGGGCATCAACCCCTTTGACCAGTGGGGCGTCGAGGCCGGCAAGAAGATGGCCAGCGGGATTCTTCAAGAGCTGCACGGACAATCCTCTGACGCGTCGCACGACCTGTCGACGCAGCACTGGATTTCCGTGTTGACGCAGGGGCGCTGAAGCGGCGCTACCCTTGCGCCAGTAGCCAAGCGGGCGGTTTGGGAAGAGAATGACCACATAACTCTTCTAAGGAGACAGCCATGCGCATTGCCGATGCCCAATGGATTCCTTCGACGCAGCACCAGACCTGGGATGCGTTGACCGACCCGAGAGTCTTGCAGAAATGCATTCCGGGCTGCGTGGAAGTTGCGATGCGCAGCCCGACCGAATACGCCGTCACCCTGCGGGCCAACATTGCGGGGATCGACACCGACTACGAGGGTGAAATCCTGCTCTCGGACGTCAACGCCCCCGACAGTTGCACGCTGGTGTTCGAAGGCAAGGGCCGCGCGGCCTGCCTGGCTATCGGCACCGCCCAGGTCAATCTCACCACGAAGGACCAGGGCACGCGCGTCGCCTACACGGTGGCGGGCATGGCCGGCGGCAAGCTGGCCGAGTGTGGTGAAGGCCTGCTCTTGAAAGCCGGCGACAAGATCATCCAGAAGTTCTTCGCGGCCTTCATCGACCACATGGCGGTGCAGCCTCGCCTTGCCCCCCCGCCCCCGCCACCCGAACCCGAACCTCGTGGCCTGTCCAATTCCCGATGGTCATGGGCGCTGGTGGTGTTGGTCATCGCGGTTTTCTGGGGCTACCACTCGTTTTACAAGTGAAAACCCTAGTGGGCTGGTGATATCCTTTGCGGATGACTCCGCCGCCGCCACCAGCCCAGCCATCGACTGACCCCGCCCACTCTCGACGGGACCTGCTGATGGCCATGGCGGGGGTGTCCGCCACCGTGGTTCTGGCGGCGCTGGACTCCACCATCATCAGCACGACGCTGCCGCGCGTGGCCGAGGCGCTGAACGGCATGGCGCTGTACGCCTGGGTGGGTACGGGCTACCTGCTGGCCACCGCGGCCTCCATCCTGATCTTCGGCCGGCTCGGCGACATGTTCGGCCGCAAGCCGCTGATGCTCGTGTCCGTCTTGATCATCGCGCTTGGCTCCATCGCTTGTGGGCTGGCGCAGTCCATGACCCAATTGATCGTGTTCCGCACCCTGCAAGGGGTGGGCGGCGGCATGATGATTGCAACCGCTTTCGCGGCCCCGGCCGACCTGTTCCCCGACGCCAAGCAGCGGGTGCGATGGATGGCGCTGGTGTCGGCGGCCTTCGCCATGGCCAG
>Ga0256891_1000122_pt1 | contig 11963 bp, 10 predicted proteins | sample MC6MC0514MT_FD_186335 | JGI IMG/M metagenome (GOLD analysis project Ga0256891, IMG submission 186335) | Metatranscriptome of enriched soil aggregate microbial communities from Iowa State University, Ames, United States - MC6-MC0514-MT... | ecosystem: Environmental > Terrestrial > Soil >...
ACAGCGATGCGCCAATCGCAGCGCGAAGTGACTTCGGCCACCGTGGGATCGCGGTACAGGCCGAGGAACGACATGGCGGTGGAGAGCACGCCCGAGCGCTCGTTGTCCGATTTGTTCAGAACCTCGCGGGCGGCGGATGCGACAACCGGGTGCGGTTCCTCACCGAGGTGTGGCGTGGTCATCATCCGGTGCAGCGTCAGCTCGAATGGGCAGGCCGGATCGCTGAGGAAGTTCGCTACGCCGCGCAGCGTCTTGTCTTCGCCCGCGTAGAGGACATGCAGAATGGCCCCGACCAGTAGCGCATGCGAAGTCTTCTCCCAGTGGTTGCGTTTCTCCAGCGCGCCTTCGGGGTCAACCAGGATGTCCGCGATGTTCTGTACGTCGCGCACTTCATGCGCGCCGCGCCGCACTTCCAGCAGCGGGTTGTAGGCCGCTGACTGGCTATCCGTCGGGTTGAACAGCAGGCAGTGCGAGAAGCGCGAGCGCCAGCCTGCGGTAATGCTCCAGTTCTCGCCTTTGATGTCGTGAATGACCGCGGATGCCGGCCAGGACAGCAAGGTCGGCACCACCAGGCCCACGCCCTTGCCCGAGCGCGTGGGCGCGAAGGTCAGGACGTGCTCCGGGCCTCCGTGGCGCAGGTATTGGCCTTGATGCTGGCCGAGAAAGACGCCCGCAGGGCTTATCAGCCCGGCCTTGCGAACATCATCGGCATTCGCCCAGCGGGCAGAGCCGTAGGTCGTGACCAGCTTGGACTGACGCGAGCGCCAGATCGACATGCCGATGGCGACCACCACGGCCACCAGGCCGCTGCCGCCCGCGATGGCGCCGCCGATGTCAAAGATTCGCGGCGCGTAGGCGTCGAAGAAGAACCACCACTCGAACAGCCGCCACGGGTGATAGACCGGCGTGCCCAGGAAATCGAACCACGGCGAGCCCAGGCGTAGCTGGTAGCCCAGGGCGGCGGCAGTCCACTGCGTGGCGCTCCATACCCCGGTGATCACGATGCCGAACACGACGGCGATCTGGCCGAACAGCACGTTCGTCCCTTGCATTGATTTGCCTCCCATGACGGCACAGGGATGTGCCGCAGCTACGAGGATCAAGGCGAGTGCGCGGGCCGGTCAAAGACCGTTGAGGCAGCGATTCAGACGAAAAAAGCCATATTTATTGCTGTAGCAGAAACAATAAAAACGCCGCAGGCGCGAGCGCTCTGCGGCGTAGGGAGGTAACAGTCGGAACTTCGTCGCCGAGATGCGACGGCGGGATGGATTACGGGGTCTTCTTCTGCTCCGGCCGGTCGCCGAAGAAGCGCCGTTCAGCAGCCGCGGCTGCGCGCATGCAGAGTTCATCGCCGACCTTTGCGCGATCTTCCTTGCACAGGCGCTGGATTTCCTTGATACGCGCGGGGTTTGCCACCAGTTCATCCACGGTCTCCGTGGGCTTGGCGGGGCCGCAGGCGGTCAGCACAACGGCAATGAGGGGGATCACGATCTTGTTCATGGCGAACATCCTTTCCCTATGTGAATTCATGAATCACCGGCAGCGGTATCGCCGCTGCCCGAATCAATGGAGGCGACCCGCTCGATGAAGCGGGCCAGCATCGGGGACGGCTCCGCATCGCGGCGCAGCAGGTAGGTCGTCAGCATCAGCGGCGTGCCCGCCAGTGGTCGGGCCAGTACCCCAGGTTCACGGCTGGATGCAATGTGCGCGGCACCCGCCAAGCCCATCGCCAGTCCTGCGGACACCAAGGCCATCATCACGTCGAAGGTGGCAACGCGCTGGACGATCAGCAATTCCTCATCCCGCTTTTGCAAGATGCGGTCTATCTGGCGGGTATGTCCCTGGCATGCGGCGGGGTCGCCCAGCACCAGCCGCTGCTGCAACACGGTTTCCAGCGGAATGCGCCGATGTGCCAGCAAGGGATGGCGCGAGGACAGCGCCACCATCAACTCGTCCTTCCAGGCAGGAATGGCAACAATGCCGTCGCCAACTTCATCCGCCATCGAAAGGCCCGCGTCATACAGGTCGTTATCCAAGCCCTTGAGTTGCTGATCCAGGGGCACTTCAAAGAGGCGGATCTCGACTTCCGGATCTTCCTCGCGGCTTCGCGCCAGCAAGGTAGGCAGGCGCGACGGTGTGATGCCATCGGACAAGGCGATGCGCAACTGCCCGTGAAAGCCGTTGGCGGCAGACTTAACGCCATCACGGGCCTGCTCCAATGCTGCAAAGATGCGCGGCACCCGTTCCAGAAACACCTTCCCAGCATGGGTCAGCCGGGTACTGCGGGTGGTTCGGGTAAAGAGCCTCGTCCCGAACTCATCCTCCAACTCCCTGATGGTGCGAGACAACGGAGACTGGTCAATGTGCAGCTTCTCTGCCGCACGAGCGAAGTGGAGTTCTTCGGCCACAGCGACGAAACAACGTAGATGACGAAGCTCCATGAATCACTCCCGTTTGCTCGACAGGTCGAGTACACCCTGGGCCACAACGGAAAGAACCCCGCTACGGCCGTTTTGGTCATTGACCAGTATTCAATGGACAACTGGGGCATCGGCGGTGAGTTCACCACAGTGCGCAGGCAGAAAGACGCTCAACGCCAGCACCAATGCTGATATGAAGGAGGCGAAGGTTCTTGCTCGCGTGATGGACCTATCACATGGATGACTGCGACAACTAGCGATACGGAGACTCAGCCCAAGATCAAGCCCAAGGCGGCACAATTACAAAAAAACCAGAATAGAGACAGGGCTAATCTTGAAGGCAGATATATTTTAGTTCCTGGTATTCGTCGAGACCATGACGCGAACCTTCCCGTCCCAGTCCTGATTGTTTAATACCGCCAAAAGGTGCAACCTCATTCGATATTTGGCCGGTATTAACACCGACCATTCCGCATTCCAATTGTTCACTCACACGCCAAATACGACGCCTGTCCTCAGTAAAGAGATAAGACGCAAGTCCATAATCTGAAGCATTTGCCATAGATAGGACCTCCTCCTCATTCGTGAAGCGAAATACAGGGGCTACTGGACCGAAGGTCTCCTCCCTGGCAATACGCATATCTTGAGTCACACCGCTCAAGACGGTCGGATAGAAGAAGTGCCCGCCATGTGCGTGAGGAGTTCCGCCTGTATGCAAAATTGCACCTTTCTCCAAGGCATCTGAGATATGAGCTTGCACCGTAGCCACGGCTCGCGCGTTTATCAACGGCCCTTGCTCAACGCCCTCATCTAAGCCATGACCAACTTTCAATATTTGAACCCGATCAACAAGCCGTTCGACAAGCGCATCATGAATTCCAGATTGCACATAGATTCGATTCGCACACACGCATGTCTGCCCCGTGTTGCGGAATTTAGAGGCAATGATTCCCTCAACAGCCACATTAATATCTGCATCATCAAAGACCAGCAGTGGAGCATTCCCGCCTAGCTCGAGTGACAACTTCTTAACGTTCTCAGCACATTGGCGCATTAGCAGCTTGCCTACGGCCGTGGAGCCGGTAAAGCTCAGTTTGCGTATGATGTCATTTTCACACAACGTTGCACCAATAATCGAAGGATCTCCCGTCAGGATCTGGAGTACGCCTGCGGGCAAACCTGCTTCGAGAGCCAATACGCCGAGTGCAAGTGCACTCAAAGGCGTTAATTCAGCTGGCTTAACCACCATCGTACAGCCCGCCGCTAAAGCTGGCCCAGCTTTGCGAGTGATCATCGCGACGGGGAAATTCCAAGGTGTGATTGCAGCACAAACACCCACGGGTTGTTTGAGAACGAACATTCGCTGTCCTGTTCTCTGAGATTGCAATACTTCCCCGTCTGCGCGCTTCCCTTCCTCAGCAAACCACTCAAGGAAAGACGCACCGTAAGCAATTTCAGCCCTTGATTCCGCCATCGGTTTACCTTGCTCTAGGGTCAGGATGCGGGCTAGGTCATCTTGATGCTTCAGCATTAAATTGGCCCAAGCTCTCAGCACTTTTGCACGCTGGGCTGCCGAAAACGAGCGCCACATTGGCAATGCTGCCTCAGCCGCAGCGATAGCTCTCTCGGTTTCAATGCGTCCCATGTATGGGACACTGGCCAAAAAATTGCCGTTGGCCGGATCATGTACTGAAAGCGTTTCACCACTGTCAGCAGCAAACCATTGGCCGTCAATCAGACAAAGCTGCTTTAGGAGATCACCCCGTGACAAATCGAGATTGGTATTTTTTTGCATTGCAAAATCTTAAAAAATAGGAAGCAAAAGGGTTACAAAACAGTCAGCCCTATAGCGCACAAATAAAAGATCACCAAAGGATGTCAAATGATCGAAAATATCGGCCAATTGTTAGTATATCGGCGGAGCAATCACCCAAACGACAGAAACTTCTGAATCTGTTGGATTAAGCCACCTAAATGGCTCACGAACGATTCTAAAACTGTCGCCGGCATTCAAGGTGAAATGCTTATCTCCAATCCACAACTCAAATGTTCCGGAAATTATATAACCCTCCTCCTCAGTATTTCGCGTCTTAAAATCCTTGGCTTCGGCACGAGGCCCGAAAGTCGTTAGGAATGTTTCGAAGCTCCCCCCTATATCAGGAGACAATAAATCCTCTTGAAGCCCGGTATTAATGGTGCCAAGCCGTCTTCGAGCACTGCTCCGAACAATTCTTCCTTCTTCTTCGCTTGGAGCTTGCTCATGAGAAAAGAACCACCCTAATGAAACATCAAGTAAATCCGAAATTTTTCGGAGATCCGCTATCGAAGGCGACGCCCCGCCGCGCTCTAACTGACTACAAAAACTGACGGAGCGGCCTATGAAAGAGGCCATATCCATCAATGACCTTCCTCGCGCTTTTCTCAGCTTCCGAATCTCGCGTCCCAACCTTGCACCATCAGCCTCATTCGCGGCGTCTTGCGGAATCTCTTCTATTGAATTTTTCAATTTATCCTTAAGACTTTTAGATTGCGATTTTCTTTGCAAACGATCTTCCATCTTTTCTTTATCAATAAGACGGCAAAGTAAACAGCAAATTCCACAAGAGGCCAAGGAGTGCCTTGTCCCAGAATGACTTGCACAGCCTTCCCATTGTTTATACAGGCGGCTGTGCAAGTGCTAAGCTGCTACTTTTTCAAACCTAGTTATTTGATTCCTTGAATCCACTTATCAACAATGAGTTTGTTTTTGGCGACCCACTCCTCTGCAACATCTTGCGGATCCTTTTTATCCCTCGAGATCGCGCCAATCCATTTGCTTACTTCGTTCGGATCAAGTTTGATTTGCTTGAAAAATTGAGCCGCTTTGGGCGCGCGACTGGGAAGCGTTTTGCTATAAAGAACCCAAATTTGAGCATCCGGATTTTGACAGGTGATGCGTGAGCGTTCAAGCCAGTCCTGTGTTTCCCGAGGACTGTAGAGTTCAAAACAACCTTTTTCACCTGCGTACAATGGACTATCTTTTGCGTTCTCTCCTTTGTACCCCGTAAATGGTGCTTCTTTCAATGGGCGAATATCATAGGCCTGAGGCACCCATTCAGGAGTCCAATAATAGAAGAGCATTGCTCTTTTCTTTTTGTACTCCGAGTCGAGTTTGTTGAGAAACACGGCCTGATCGACGATTGTTTGCTCAAACAAACGATCCAACCCATAGCTGCGCATCTTTACCATCCAGATTTGTGTCGACCCCCAACCTGGAGCTCCCGGCCAGTATTCCCCCAGACCGTTTCCGTCCGAATCAAAAAGTTTTGCAATTTCAGGCTTCTTCAGGTCATCGACTGAGTAAATCTTATGAGAATCCTGCAAATATCCAGGGATCCAAAGCCGCTGGATTCCGTTGTAAGGCTCATCGTTGTGCAGAATGCTCTTCTTCTTTTCGACAAACTCCGTCCACCTAGCATTCTGGTTCGGCATCCAGAAGTCGCCGATCACATCGAGTTGACCATCACCCTTGTCCAACGCCGCAACCGCAGCTGAGGTGTCGGCTAGCTTCACTTCAGCCTGTCCGCCGAGCCTCTTTTCGATTACTGCCTTGAGGATGTAAGAGACAGCCTTCGAACCAGCGAAAGACTGTTCGGCAATCATCACTCGCTCCTTCGGCTGAGACATGGCGACCGCGCACCCCAGCAACAGCGAAATAATCAGTGAATACTTAAAACTTCTCATCGAATGTCTCCTTATAGAGTGAAAGCGTGTACAGAACCGCGCGAATTAGCTGGTCGGCGATTCAAAAGGTTTTGCCTCTTCCGGCCCCAGTCGCTTGTTTGGTGATCCCATGGATACAAAAAGCAAAGTGGACTCAGATGCATATGAGGAATGCCGAGTGCCTGGTGGATAAACTATAAAATCTCCTTCATCAAATTTCGTTCCATCGAAATCGCGAAAACTACCCTCAAAGATTAAAAATTCTTCATAGCCTTGATGCTCATGTGGCATTGAGCGAGCAGGCGGTTGATACGAAGCAAAGTAGCTGCCTGCGCCAGTTCCATCCATCGTGAGTGGAAGCCAGGTCACGTTGGGGTAAGGTGCCCCATACGCCAGAAATTGAACATACGATTCGAAATTGTGGGCATTTTGGCAGAAGATCGATGGGTTAGATAACGTCGCACTTTTAGCAGGGGCGTCTTTTTTAGCGCGAATCACGCATAGCAATGTCGCCCCGTCTTCACAGTTCGATATCAAAGGCGTTGCTGGCGTTAAAGCTACGAAGTCCCCCCGAGAATATTCCCTTCCAACTTGGTCTCGTATTTTTCCTTCAAGCACCAAAAACTCTTCTCCGCGGAGATGATCGTGCTTAAAGGATTTGCTATCACTTGCCAGCCTCAAGAAGAATGTGCCTTCGTTTCTATAGCTGCTATAGCTGAGAGGCATCCATCGAACACCTTCTTTTGCAATCCCCGATTGCTCATATTGAATATACGCGCTTTCATCTTTGAAATTGAAAACGGTTCGCGTTGATGGTTGTGAATTGGTCATATATATCCTATTGCGTCAACTTAATGCGCGCTATTGCGGCGCATCCCCTGCACGGAGCGGTCAATTATCATTGCGCACAACGCGATTGCGATACCGGCAAGCAACCCTTTGCCTGGCTGAACTTGCTGCAATGAAAATAGCACGTCAAAACCTAGTCCACCAGCACCAATCAAAGCGGCAATCACGGACATTGCAAGGCTCATCATGATTGACTGGTTGATTCCGGTCATGATTGATGACATGGCCAGCGGCAATTCGGCTTTCAAAAGGAGCTGCATCGGGGTTGCACCAAATGCAATTGCAGCTTCAGTTACGACCGATGGAACCTGTCTTATACCAAGCGTAGTCAGCTTGATGAGTGGGGGGCAGGCGTAAATCACCGTCGCAAGAACGGCAGGGGTCTTGCCAATAGAGAAAAAGGCGATTGCAGGGATCAGGTAAACAAAACTCGGCAAGGTCTGCATGACATCCAGCGTCGGCTGTATGATCGAGTTGGCACGCTTGCTTTTTGCCGCCCAAATACCTAGCGGGACGCCAACAATTACAGCGATTGTTACTGCGGCGCACACGAGTGAGATGGTTGCCATCGCATTCTGCCAAAACCCCATTGATGCCAGATAGGCAACTGCTGCGGTTGTGAATATTGCTACTCGGACTCCCGCGACTCGCCATGATGCCAGGATGAGCAAAACGATCATGACTGGCCATGGAATACCTATGAATAGATTTTCCAACCCGACAAGCACAGTTCTGATGGTCCATGCTACGCTGTCAAAAAATCCGGAAAAATTCACAGTCATGTATTCCACACCTCGATCAATGGATGAGGCAATCACCTGGGGGCGTTCTCGATTGATTGGGACGCCGCTGATCGTCAGGCAATCTAGCGTTTGCAAGAATCCTTGTGGATCGAATTGCTCAGGCGCATTCCCTAAGATGGTTCGACAGTCTCTTTCGGATGGAGCTACTCGCAACGTTCTGTAGATAGTCAGTGGCGCGATCGCAATTATCAAAAGCGCGCTCAAAAGAACTCGCTTCAAGCTAAACCCACTGGGGACGTTAGGATGCAAGCGCCATTTTTGATATTTCGCGAGAAGTGCGCGACTTGCGACTTTCGATACTGCAACTCGCGATCCCGCTAGTAAGCAAACTGCAAAGGCTATGTTGGCCGGATTCGGTTCGTCTAGCAATAGAGCCCGAAGGAGTAGTGAAATGGAGCACAGATCAAGCGCTAGGCACACCCAGAAAAGCCACCAGACGCCTCGAGCAGCAGCCCAAAAAGGACCTGCAATAAGTGCCCCAAAGTTTGGTTTAACGCGCTCTGTTTTTTTCTCAATTGCTGCGAACTGTTGGTCGTAATATTCTTCGTTACGCCCTAAAAATCGAGTTGTATCCTGCAAATCAGTTTGCATTTTTGGTGTTTCCTTGAATGCCGCGCAAAAGGCCGCGCTTAGTCACAACTCCGACTGTGACGCCGCGATCTTCGATAATAATGTGGTGATCAGTTTCAGCGGCTAGGTCGACGAGTCCGTCAAGATCCGTATTGACGTTAGCTCGGATACTCTCGGGTGAATGCTCACCATTCATACTACTCCACTCTGCAATGGGTTCCATAACAGAACGTGCGGTCACCAGCTTCAGTCTTGAGATCCCTTTTACGAACTCGGCGACGTACTCATCGGTGGGTGCGGTAACAATATCTTCGGGGGTTCCGATTTGAACTATTTTTCCATCTTTCATGATGGCGATGCGAGAGCCGATGCGAATAGCCTCATCAAGATCGTGAGTGATGAAAATCGTTGTTTTTTTCATTACTCTTGAGAGTTCTTTGAATTCGTCCTGCAGCCCTCTGCGAATAAGAGGATCCAATGCCGAGAAGGGCTCGTCCATAAGCAGGATCATTGGATCTGCTGCCATGGCGCGAGCCAAACCAACGCGCTGCTGCATTCCACCCGAAAGCTCAGTGGGCATCCGGTCACCCCAAGCACTCAGATGAACTGTTTCAAGCATCTTGTCCGCAACTTTTCTACGTTCAATCGTATTTACGCCGCGGAGCTCCAATGGGAAAGATACATTGTTACGAACCGTGCGATGCGGGAAAAGTGCCATACTCTGAAAAACCATTCCAATCTGCTCGGAGCGCATTTTTCTTAGTTCGGCGGGGTTTAGCTTTCCGACATCAATTCCGTTAATCTGGATGGATCCATAGCTCGGCTCGATCAGTCGATTGATATGTCTAATGAGGGTTGATTTGCCACTACCGGACAAACCCATAATGCAAAAAATCTCACCTTCATGCACCGATAGAGATGCATCCTGCACCCCTACTACGCATTGAAATTTCTCGTGAACCTGCTGCTTTGTGAGGCCTTCATCTCGGATGGCACGCATCGCGAATTCGGACTTTTCACCGAACACCTTCCAAATGTTTTTCAGCTCCACCATGGGCCGTTTGTTGCCTGCATGTAGGCTTGTTTGGGTGGAGCTCATACAGCCAATCTTTCAACTGGCGAACTCAGATGTTGGCCGTGAAGTTCTCGAGCACATTTAGTGGAAATAGCCCACATGAATTGGACCAGAATGTACCGAGGTCCATCCGAAGAGCGAACATTTTCTGCAGCCATAGTTTCCTTAGTTGCTTGTCTCATATTGCGGGATGCTCATGCGCAACGCTTGAGCGCATGCGCACTGAACACCTTTTTTTATTCGACTCACTTATTCCATCAAGCACACTTCACTGGCGTCGTGAAGTTTGCCTTTGGCCAGTTGATGCTGGCCAAGCTCCGAAAAGACGCGAGCACCGTGCCGATCAAGCGGCTTGGGAGCCCGTTTCCATCTCGATGGGCAGGAGTCTCCTAGCGACCTTCTTGCCTCGTTTCGCTACCAACGCCGACTGCATCGCCCTACGAGCACAGTCGGCGAACGTTCTTCCGAGGAAAGAAGATCGATGGATAATTCTATGAGTAAAAAAAAACATGGTCAAATTTCTTTTACAAAGAAAATTGCATGAAAAGACAGATGATCAGCACGCGGTTGTATCCGGGCAGCGTGGTGGTCGTCGCCGATGACGCGGTGGTCACGCCACGAACTTCTGGCCGCGGGGCTGGAGCGGCTCAAAGAGGGGGCGGTAGGCGGCGTGTTGACCGTCACGGTCATCCCTGCCTTCGTCGCCGAGTAGCTGCTGCCGCGCTTCAAGCGGTTCCAGGCGATCTGCCCCGATACGGACGTGTGCTTGGAAACCAACCTGACGCCGGTGGATTTCGTGGCCCAGCAGGTGGGCATTGGCGTACGCTACGGCCCCGGCACCTGGCCGGGACTGGCGGCGGAAAGACTGATGGACGAGGAGATGTACCTCGTGTGCTCGCCGAAGTTGCTGCGGCAGAACCGGTGCTTGAGCAAGTCCACGGCCTGGCCCACGTCACCTTGATCCATGACCTGTCGATGGATGGCCATGCGGGCTTCCCCACCTGGGAAAAGTGGCTAGAAAAGGCAGAGGTGAGAGGCATCGCCACGTCACGGAGCATGAAGATCAACAACTCCGCCGCCGTTCTGCAGGCGGCCATTGAGGGCCGTGGCGTTGCCTTAGCGCGCAGCGTCATGGCTCACGACAATCTGGCAGCAGGCCGCCTGAGCCGGCTGTACCCGGACATCGAGTTTGCTGGCTATTACGTTGTGTACCGGCCTAAATGCGTCAGCCAGCCACGGCTGGCGGCTTTCAGAGATTGGCTGTTGAAGGAAGCCGCCATGGAAGACCGCCGGCCCGTCAAATAGACGGCCCGCGCTGCCGCCCGATTTCCCACGACACACTGCCACCGTGCACCGTCGCTGCGAGCTGCTGCCCCAGCCTCTGGTCGATCACTGGCTTCCACGGCACCAGACTGAACCCCATTCCGTCCCTAAGCATGGCGTAGCGCCCGCTGGCAAGCATGACGCTGTGGCAGTAGATACCAGCCACACGCTGGCCGTCACCCACAGGCCGGTGCTTCAGCCCAGTGTCGGCGGCAATGTCTTTGGCGACCTGCGCCAGCTCGCGGTTGCGTAGCGTGCTCAGCAGGTTGCGCGCAAGGATGACGCGCTGGCCGCGCTTCTCGGCCAGACCCTGTGCGGCCAGGAAGTCCGCGCGCTGCTGTAGCGCCTGCTTGGCCTCGCTGCCAAAGCCCAAGTTGCCCTGGCCCTTGCCACCGCCGATCAACTGCTGGTCCAGCCAGGTCGCGCCGATCACGCGGATCTGCCGCTCGATGGGCAGGAGCGATTTCAGCTCCACCGCCACGCCGCCCAGGCGCTGCACGTCGTATTGGCGGCCACGTTCAGGTAGATCGTCTGACACTCTCCATAAGCCTTCGCTCACGCGCTCCACGACGCCGGCGCGGCGCAGGACTTCGAGGCGGCGGACATGGGAGGCGACAACCTCCTGCGGGTTGCGGCCTTCTTTGGCTTGTCCCTGCGCGATGGCAAGGTGATGGTCGGTGCGGTATAGGCCATTGCTTGCCAGCGCAGCGATGTTCTTGTCCGCCGCGCGCACCTCGGCGGAACCCTTCACCTCGACCACCGCGCCCATGGGGTACTGCTCCAGCTCCGTCCTGGGCGGCAACTCCACGTAGTGCGCCTTGCCGTCGATGCCATCGACCACCAGATAGCCCCGGTCGTACAGTTCGTCGGCCAGCCCCTTGCCCACTACGCGGCCGACGATGGAGTGTCCATCCTCGCCCGGCTGGAACACGGCCAGGTCACGCAGCTTGCCGCCCATCGCGCGCTGCATGGTGCGGATAACGTCGCCACGCTCGCCCAACGATCGCAGAGTTTGCTCAGCCTCGGCATGCACGGCCCAGGTGCCGGGCTGAGTCTCCGTGGCAAGCCCCATGCGTTGAAGCCGTTGCAGCCGACCGACCAGCAGCAGACGCTGGCGTTGCAGCTTGGGATCGTTGAAGCGCTCGATCTTCACCAGGCCATCTACCGCTTCGCGCTGCAGGGTACGGTCCAGGCTTGTCCAGCGCTCGTGCTCCACCTCGC
>Ga0256891_1000128_pt1 | contig 11735 bp, 6 predicted proteins | sample MC6MC0514MT_FD_186335 | JGI IMG/M metagenome (GOLD analysis project Ga0256891, IMG submission 186335) | Metatranscriptome of enriched soil aggregate microbial communities from Iowa State University, Ames, United States - MC6-MC0514-MT... | ecosystem: Environmental > Terrestrial > Soil >...
CAGGAACTAAGTAGGCCATCGATTCCGCTTCAACGGACGCGGCCCACCCACCCCATATTGTCACCACGCCGTCGGCAGGATGCCGGCTTGCGTAGCGCTTGTGCGCTTGGCTTCGGGGCATGGAACGCAAGGCAACATCACTTACAGAGAACAGTATCGGTAAAGAAACAACAACGGGCGCCCACGCCCGCACCACTTAGGGACGGAGAGACGTATGATCAGTGCCGCTGTCGAACCTCATGTAGAGCATTTCACCCCGGATACGCGTGAGCCGCTTGGAGCGGAGTTCACGCCGACAGCCAAGGCACTGGGTGCTGACCCCAGACATTCATCGCACAAACGCAAGGTGTTGTTCGTTACCTCGGAAATCGCCGACCTGGTCAAGACTGGCGGCCTGGGCGATGTCTCGGCGGCGCTGCCGCGGGCCATGCGCCATTTGCATGATGTACGGGTGCTGATTCCCGGTTACCCGCAGGTGCTGGAGAGCGACAACCCGATCCACCTGGTGGGCGAGCTGGGCGGCCACGCGGCCTTGCCGCCGTGCAAGATCGGACGCATGGACCTGGCCGATGGCCTGGTCATCTATGTGTTGATCTGCCCCGAGCTGTACCAGCGCGAAGGCACCCCCTATGGTGCCAACAACGGTCGCGACTGGCCCGACAACCACATCCGCTTCGCCCGCCTGGGCCTGGCCGCCGCGGAAATCGCCGCCGGTGAAGGCATGGTCCACTGGAAGCCCGACCTGGTCCACGCCCACGACTGGCCGGCGGGCCTGGCCCCGGCCTATATGCACTGGCGCGGCCTGCAGACCCCGACCCTGTTCACCATTCACAACCTGGCCTACCAGGGCGTGGTCAGCCGCGCCTGCTGCCCGGAGCTGGCGATCCCCGATCATGCCCTGCAGCAGGAAGGCATGGAGTTCTATGGCAAGCTGTCGTTCCTCAAGGCCGGCCTCGCCTACTCCAGCCACATCACCACGGTCAGTGCCACCTACGCCCGGGAAATCACCACGCCGTCATTTGGCTGCGGGCTGGATGGCTTTCTTGCCAGCAAGGCCCAGCAAGGCCTGCTCAGCGGCATCCCCAACGGCATTGACGAAAGCTGGGACTCGGCCAGCGACCCGCACCTGGCCCACCCCTTCAGCCTCAACGACTGGCAAGGCAAGGCCGCCAACTCCCGGCAGGTCCGCGAACTGTTCGACCTCGAACCTTCGAGCGGGCCGCTGTTCGCCGTGGTTTCGCGCCTGGTGTATCAAAAGGGCCTGGACCTGACCCTGGGGGTGGCCGAATACATCGTGCGCCAAGGGGGCCAGATTGCGATCATCGGCCGTGGCGAACCGGAAGAAGAACAGGCCATGCGCGAACTTGCCCTGCGCCATCCCGGGCAGATTGGCGTGCGTATTGGCTTCAATGAAACCGATGCCCGACGCATGTTCGCCGGCAGCGACTTCCTCTTGATGCCATCACGCTACGAACCCTGCGGGCTGAGCCAGATGTACGCCCAGCGCTTCGGTTCACTGCCGGTGGCGCGTAACACCGGCGGCCTGGCCGACACCATCGAAAATGGCGTGACCGGCTTTCTGTTCGATGAGCCCACCGTCGACAGCTACCGCGAAGCCCTGGGCCGGGCGTTCTACGTGTACAGCAAAAAAAACCTGCTCAACGCCATGCGTTGCCTGGCCATGACCCAACCCTTCAACTGGTGCCAGGCTGTCGAGCCTTATGCCCGTCTCTACGAGGAACTGGTCGAAAACGCCCGTGCAACCCCACGCTGAACGCGAGGTGGCAGGTATGCCCTTTAGGTCACAGGAGCGCGCGACTCACGGGGCCGCGATGCTGGACAGCAACAGCGCCCGGTTTGCCCTCTGGGCTCCGGACGCGCAGCGGGTAGATGTCGAGTTCGCGTCGGGGCGGCGTGAAGTTTTGCCGGCACAGGCTGACGGTTGGTTCATCGGCCGGCTCGCGTGTAGCGCCGGTAGCCGTTATCGCTATCGCATCGACGGCAAGCTGAGCGTCGCCGACCCGGCGTCGCGCCACCAGCCCGAAGGCGTGCACGGCCCCAGCGCACTGCTGGCCCCTGCCGCCTACCGCTGGCAGCACCCGAACTGGCACGGACGCCCCTGGCACGAAGCGGTCATCTACGAGCTGCACGTCGGCCTGTGCGGCGGTTATGCCGGAGTGATCGAACGCTTGCCGGCCCTGGCCGAACTGGGTATCACCGCGATCGAGCTGATGCCGGTCGGACAGTTTCCGGGCGAACGCAACTGGGGCTATGACGGCGTGCTGCCGTTTGCCCCGCAGCACAGTTATGGCACCCCGATGCAACTGCGCGAATTGATTGACCAGGCCCACGGCCATGGCCTGATGGTCGTGCTCGATGTGGTCTACAACCATTTCGGCCCGGACGGCAACTATCTCGGCCAGTATGCCAGCGGATTTTTCCGCGAAGATCGCAAGACCCCCTGGGGCGCGGCGATCGATTTTCGCCGCCGCCAGGTGCGCGACTTCTTTATCGAAAACGCCCTGATGTGGCTGCAGGATTACCGCATCGACGGCCTGCGCCTGGACGCCGTGCACGCCATCGATGAGCCGGATTTTCTCGCCGAGCTGGCACGCCGGGTGCGCAATGACATCGCTCCCGGGCGTCAGGTGTGGCTGAGCCTTGAGAACGAACATAACCAGTCACACCTGCTCGAACAGGGCTTCGATGCGCAGTGGAACGACGATGGCCATAACGCCCTGCACGTGCTACTGACCGGTGAGCAGGAGGCGTACTACGCCGATTACAGCGAATCGACCATCGACAAACTGGCACGCTGCCTGAGCCAGGGCTTCGTCTTCCAGGGCCAGCCCGACCGCAACGGCCGCCCCCGCGGCGAGCCCAGCGGCCATTTGCCGCCTACCGCCTTTGTACTGTTCCTGCAGAACCACGACCAGATCGGCAATCGCGCATTCGGCGAGCGCCTCAACCAGCTGTGCCCGCTACCCGCCTTGCGGGCCGCCACCACCCTGTTGCTGCTGGCACCGATGATCCCGCTGCTGTTCATGGGCGATGAATGGGGCTGCGAGCAACCTTTCGTCTTTTTTACCGATCATCACGACGAACTCGCCGATGCCGTGCGCGCAGGCCGGCGGGCCGAGTTCGCCAGTTTTGCCGCCTTTGCCGACGCCGCGACCCGGGCGCGGATTCCCGACCCCAACGCCGTCACCACCTTCAACGCCTCAAGGCCGCGCCCGCCCCAATCGCGCCAGCAACCCTGGCTACAGTTATACCGTGAACTGCTGGCCCTGCGCGCCCGGCACATCGTCCCGCACCTGCCTGGTATCCGCGCCCTCGGTGCCCGGGTGCTGGGGCCGCAGGCCCTGAGTGTGCGCTGGCAGCTGAAAAGCGGCGGCGTGCTGCGTATCGACCTGAACCTTGGCCCGACCTCGCAACGTGCCGACCTGCCCGATAACGCTGCGCGACTGTTCACCTGCAGCGAGGCTTGCGTCGGCACTACGCACCTGCCGCCCTACACCACCCTGGTCAGCCTGATGCCGACCACCCCAGCGGAGCCTGCCCATGACTGACCCTCGCTTGCAGCAACTGGCCGAACTGGCGGGCCTGGCCGTGGACTGGATCGACGCCAACGGCCGCGCCCAGCGGGTCAGCGACCCGGCGCTGCAGCGGGTGCTGGCCGGGCTTGGCCATCCGGCCGATAGCGTCGAGGCGATCGAAGCCAGCATCCAGGCCCTGCTCAGTGCCCACGATGCCCGCCACCTGCCGCCGCTGTTGACCGTTGACCAACACCAGCCACTGGAGCTGGCAGGCTATTTCCCGGCGTCGATGCCGTGCCGGGTGCTGCTTGAGGATGGCAGCGAACAACAGCTGCAGTTGGATGACCAGGCCAGGCTTGCCGGTAGCTTGCCTATCGGCTATCACCAGGTGCAGATCGACCAGCAGCACTTCACCCTGGCCGTAGCGCCCGCACGCTGCTACAGCATTGCCGATGCCCTCGGCACACCAACACCGCGCTGCTGGGGGCTGAGCGCCCAGTTGTACAGCCTGCGTCGCCCCAACGACGGCGGCTATGGCGACTGCCTGGCCCTCGAAGCCCTGGTGCGCAGCGCCGCCGAACGTGGCGCCGATGCCCTGGCGATCAGCCCGCTGCACGCCATGTTCGCCAGCGACACCCAGCGCTACAGCCCTTACTCGCCGTCCAGCCGGCTGTTTCTCAACAGCCTGTATGCCAGCCCCGCGGCGCTGCTGGGGGACCGCGCGGTGCGCATGGCCATTGAGGCTTGTCAGTTGCACGACCCGCTTGAGCAGCTTGAACTATTGCCACTGATCGACTGGCCGCAGGCGGCGTCGTTTCGCCAGCGCCTGCTGCGCGCGCTGTATCGCGACTTCATCGCCGCTGAGCACCCGTTGTTCGCCGATTTCAGCAGCTATCGCCAGCACGCTGGGCCCGCACTGGAGCGCCACTGCCGCTTCGAGGTGCTGCTCGAGCATGCGCTCAAACGCGATATCGGCCAGGACTGGCGCGGCTGGCCCGCCGCCTGGCACGACCCGCATAGCCCGCAGGTGAGCGCCTTCGCCCGCCAGCACAGTGAGGAGGTGGAGTTTCACGCCTTCTGCCAATGGCTGATCGAACGCAGCCTGCAGCGCGCCCAGGATGCGGCGCGCAGCAACGGCATGAGCATCGGCCTGATCGCTGACCTTGCGGTGGGAGCCGACGGCGCCGGCAGCCAGGCCTGGAGCCGCCAGGACGAGCTGCTGGCGGGTCTGAATGTCGGCGCCCCGCCCGACATCCTCAACCGTACCGGGCAAAACTGGGGCATCTGCGCCTTCTCGCCCGAAGGCCTGCGGCGCAACGGCTACCGCGCCTTTATCGAAATGCTGCGAGCCAACTTCGCCCATGCCGGGGGCCTGCGCATCGATCATGTCATGGGCCTGCAACGCCTGTGGCTGATCCCGCAAGGCGCAAGCCCGGCCGAGGGTGCCTACCTGCACTACCCACTCGATGACCTGCTGCGCCTGCTCAGCCTTGAGTCAGTGCGACACCAGGCAATCGTGCTGGGCGAAGACCTCGGCACCGTCCCTGAAGGGCTGCGCGAGAAACTCGCCGCACGGGCGATCCTCGGCATGCGCGTGCTGCTGTTCGAACAGGACCCGCCCGGCCACTTCAAGCCCATCCTCGACTGGCCCGACAGCGCCCTGGCGACCACCAGCACCCATGACCTGCCGACGCTGGCCGGCTGGCTGGAGGCCCGCGATATTGACTGGAACCAGCGCCTGGCCCTGATCGACGGCATCACCGAACGCCACTGGCGCGAAACCCGCCAGCACGAGCGTCAGGGCCTGCGGCGGATCCTCGAACACAACTACGGCCAACCCCTGGCAGACAGCGACGCCCTGATCGATGCCAGCATCCGCTACCTCGGCCATACCCGCGCGCCGCTGGTGCTGGTCCCGCTGGAAGACCTGCTGGGCATCGATGAACAACCCAACCTGCCGAGCACCACCAACAGCCACCCGAACTGGCGCCGGCGCTTTGCCCTGCCGGCCACCGCCCTGCTCGACGACGAGGACGCGGCGCGGCGCCTGGAGCTGCTGGCGCAGGCTCGCGAACAAGCCTGGGAGCGTGACCGATGAAAGCCCTGAGCGCCACCCTGCGCCTGCAGTTTCATGCTGACTTCAGCCTCGACGACGCCGCCGCGCTGGTGCCCTACTTCGCCCGCTTAGGGGTCAGCCACCTGTATGCCTCGCCGTTGCTGCGCGCCCGCCCCGGCTCGCGCCATGGTTACGATGTGGTCGACCCCGGCCAGGTCAGCCCGCAACTCGGCGGCGAAGCGGCGCTGGTGCGGCTGGTGGCGGCGCTGCGCTTGCACGGCATGGGCCTGATCCTCGACATGGTGTCCAACCACATGGCGGTCGGCAGCGACAATCCCTGGTGGCAGGACCTGCTGGCCTGGGGCCGGCGCAGCCGCTATGCCGAATTCTTCGACATCCAGTGGCACTCGCCCGACCCGCTGCTCGAAGGCCAGTTGTTGCTGCCGTTTCTGGCCAGTGACTACGGTGCGATGCTGCAAGGCGGTGAAATCCCTCTGCAGTTCGATGCCGCTACTGGGCAGTTTCATATCCAGCATCACCACCACCGCTTTCCGATCTGCCCGGCCGACTACGGGGTGATTCTCGCCAATGGTGGCGCCGCCCTGCAGGCGCTGGGCGCACGCTTGGAGAGCCTGCGCACGGCTGCCGATGCGCCGGCGCGCGCCCGGCCGCTGCTGGCCGAGCTGGCCGCGCTGTCCAGGCAGCAGCCCCTGGACAATCTGCTCAGTGCATTCGACAGCCGCACGCCAGAAGGCTTCCAGCGCCTGCACGCGCTGCTCGAGCGCCAGCCCTATCGCCTGGCCAGCTGGCGCACCGCCGGCGACGATATCAACTGGCGGCGTTTCTTCGACGTCAACGAACTGGGCGGTTTGCGCGTGGAGCGCGCAGCGGTGTTCGAAGCGACCCACGGCAAGGTGTTCGAGCTGATCGGCCGCGGGCTGGTCGATGGGTTGCGCATCGACCACATCGACGGCCTGGCCGACCCGCGAGGCTACTGCCGCAAGCTGCGCCGCCGGGTCGACGGGCTGCTGGCCCAGCGCCCACTGGAGGCGGCACTGGAGCACTTTCCGATCTATGTCGAGAAAATCCTCGGCGCCGGCGAGCAATTGCACCGCGATTGGCACGTCGACGGCACCACCGGTTATGAGTTCATGAACCAGGTCTCGCTGCTGCAGCATGACCCGGACGGCGAAGGTGAACTGGCCGCGCTGTGGAGCGCACTCAGCGATCGCCCGGATTTTACCGAGGAAGTGCGCCTGGCCCGCCAGCAGATCCTCAATGGCAGCCTGGCCGGCGATTTCGAGTCGGTGGCCCAGGCATTGTTGCAGGTGGCCCGCGACGACCTGATGAGCCGCGACCTGACCTTCGGCGCCATCCGCCGCACCGTGCAGGCCCTGATCGAGCACTACCCGGTGTACCGCACCTACATCAATGCCTGCGGGCGCCCCAGCGAAGACGAAGCGTTTTTCCAGCAGGCCCTGCGTGGCGCTCGCCAGTGCCTGAGCGAAGCCGACTGGCCGGTGCTCGATTACCTGCAGCGCTGGCTCGGCGGCGAACCCTGGCGCCAGTTGCCGCCAGGCCGGCCACGCAAACACCGCCGTCATGCCTGCGTGCGCTTCCAGCAACTGACGTCACCCACCGCCGCCAAGGCCGTGGAAGACACCGCGTTATACCGTTCGGCTCTGCTGCTGTCGCGCAACGATGTCGGCTTTGATGCCGAGCGCTTCAGCGCCCCGGTCGAGGACTTCCATCAGCACTGCAGCGAGCGCCTGGAGCAGTTCCCGGACAACCTGCTCACCACCGCCACCCATGACCATAAACGCGGCGAAGACACCCGCGCGCGCCTGGCGGTGCTGAGCGAGCGCAGCAGCTGGTTTGCCAGCCGGGTCGAACACTGGCGCGAACTTGCCAGCCCCTTGCGCTGCACCCTGGCCGACGGTGAGGCGCCTGGCGCCGGTGATGAACTGCTGTTGTATCAGACCCTGCTCGGCAGCTGGCCGCTGGAGCTCGACGAGAACGATCCGTTGGCCCTGGAAGCCTTTGCCGAGCGCCTGCGCCAATGGCAGCGCAAAGCCCTGCGCGAAGCCAAGCTGCGCAGCAGCTGGAGCGCACCGAACGAGGCCTACGAGCAGGCCTGCCTGGACTTTATCGATACCCTGCTGCTGGAGCGCGCCAGTCAGCAGTTGCGCCATTCCCTGGCCGAGGCGGCGCAAGCGATCGCCTGCCCGGGGGCCCTCAACAGTTTGGCCCAATGCCTGCTGCGCATGACCGCGCCAGGGGTGCCCGACCTGTACCAGGGCAACGAATTCTGGGACTTGAGCCTGGTCGACCCGGACAACCGCCGGCCGGTGGATTTTGCCCGCCGCCGCCAGGCGCTGGGGGACGGCACCACAACGTCGCAACTGCTGCAGGACTGGCGCAGCGGTCGGGTCAAACAGGCGCTGATCAACCAGGTGCTGGAGTGGCGTCAACAGTACCCCCAGTTGTTCCTGCGCGGTCGCTACCTGCCCGTTGAAGTGCGCGGCAGGCACGCCGAGCGGGTCCTGGCGTTTGCCCGGGTGAGTGCCGACGAGCACGCCATTGTTGTCGTGCCACGCCTGGCCTGGGGCTTGCTTGCACAGTCGCCAATACCCCTGATCCCGGCACAGAACTGGGACGATACCCGGCTGATCCTGCCGTTTGCCTTGTCGCCTGCCAATTGCTCGGGACTGTTTGCCACAGGCGCAGTCTCAGCCTCACAGGAGCTGTGGCTGAGTACTGCACTCAAGGAGTTTCCGGTCAATCTGTTCATTGAACATCATTAAGTCCTCAGGAGCGTCGAGATGAGTGTCGAAGAAAAACGTATCCGTGAATTCGCCTATCAGATCTGGGAATCGGAAGGCCGGCCCGAAGGCCAGGAGCAGCGCCATTGGGACATGGCGCGCAAGCTCGCCGAAGCCGAAGCGCTGGCGCCCAAGGTGACACCGCGCAAACCCGCCAAGGCGCCGCCGGCCAGCACCGGCAAGGCCAAGCCGGCCGGCGCTACGGCGGCGCCGAAGAAGCCCAGGGCTGCCAAGAAGCCGCCGCTGGCTTAAGCCGTTGAAAGCATCGCTGGCAAGCCAGCTCCCACAGGGGCTGCTTGCACCGAATCCTGTGGGAGCCGGCTTGCCGGCGATGGGCTGCAAAGCAGTCCCAGCCTCATCAAGGAGCACAAATGACCACCCGCAAAGCCAAGCCCGCCGCCGAAGTCCACCCCGAACCCTCGCGCATCCGTGAAGGCCTGCCCTTCCCCCTGGGCGCCACCTGGGATGGGCTGGGGGTCAACTTCGCGCTGTTCTCGGCCAATGCCACCAAGGTCGAGCTGTGCCTGTTCGATGCCAGCGGCGAGGTCGAGCTCGAGCGCATCGAGCTGCCGCAATACACCGATGAGATCTTCCACGGCTACCTGCCCGACGCCCACCCCGGGCAAATCTATGGCTACCGGGTGCACGGCCCCTACGCCCCGGAAAACGGCCACCGTTTCAACCCCAACAAACTGCTGATCGACCCCTATGCCAAGCAGTTGGTCGGCCGCCTGAAATGGTCCGAGGCACTGTTCGGCTACACCATCGGCCACCCTGATGGCGACCTCAGTTTCGATCAACGCGACAGCGCGCCGTTCGTGCCCAAGTGCAAGGTCATCGACCCGGCCTACACCTGGGGCCGCGACCAGCGCGTAGGCGTTCCCTGGGAGCGGACGATCCTCTACGAAGCCCACGTACGTGGCATCAGCATGCGCCACCCGGCAGTCCCCGAGGCCAACCGTGGCACCTTCGCCGGGCTGATGTGCGACGAACTGCTCGGCCATATCAAACAGCTGGGAGTGTCGTCGATCGAATTGCTGCCGATTCACGCCTTCGTCAACGACCAGCACCTGCTGCAAAAGGGCCTGAACAATTATTGGGGCTACAACAGCATTGCCTTCTTTGCCCCGCACCCGCGTTACCTGGCCAACGGCAAGATCGCCGAATTCAAGGAGATGGTCGCGCACCTGCATGACGCCGGCCTGGAGGTGATCCTCGACGTGGTCTACAACCACACGGCCGAGGGCAATGAGCTGGGCCCGACCCTGTCGATGCGCGGCATCGACAATGCCTCCTACTACCGCCTGATGCCCGACGACAAGCGCTTCTACGTCAATGATTCCGGCACCGGCAACACCCTCGACCTCAGCCACCCCTGCGTGCTGCAGCTGGTGACCGATTCGCTGCGCTACTGGGCCGGGGAGATGCACGTGGACGGTTTTCGCTTTGACCTGGCGACCATCCTCGGCCGTTATCACCAGGGCTTTGACGAGCGCCACAGTTTTCTTGTCGCCTGCCGTCAGGACCCGTTGCTCAGCCAGGTGAAACTGATTGCCGAGCCCTGGGATTGCGGCCCCGGCGGTTACCAGGTGGGCAACTTCGCTCCCGGCTGGGCGGAATGGAATGACCGCTTTCGCGATACCGTGCGCGCCTTCTGGAAAGGCGACGAAGGCCAGCTGGCCGACTTTGCCGCGCGCATGACCGCCTCCGGCGAGCTGTTCAACCGCCGCGGGCGCAGGCCCTATGCTTCGATCAACTTCATCACCGCCCACGACGGTTTCACCCTGCGCGACCTGGTGTCGTACAACGACAAGCACAATGAGGACAACGACGAAGACAACCAGGATGGCAGCAACAACAACCTGTCCTGGAACCACGGTGTCGAGGGCCCCACCGACGACCCCGAAATCAAGGCCCTGCGCCTGCGCCAGATGCGCAACTTGTTCGCCACCCTGCTGTTGGCCCAGGGTACGCCGATGATCGTTGCCGGTGACGAATTCAGCCGCACCCAGCACGGCAACAACAACGCCTATTGCCAGGACAGTGAGATCGGCTGGGTCAACTGGGAGCTGGACGACGACGGCGCCGCGCTGCTCAAGTTCGTCAAGCGCCTGACCACGTTGCGCCTGGCTTACCCGGTGCTGCGCCGTTCGCGTTTTCTGGTCGGCGACTACAATGAGGCGATCGGGGTCAAGGATGTCACGTGGCTGGCGCCGGACGCCAGCGAGATGAGCGTCGAGCAATGGCAGGACGCCCACGGGCGCTGCCTGGGCATGCTCATGGATGGCCGCGCCCAGGTCAGTGGCATCCTGCGCCCGGGGGCCGACGCCACCTTGCTGCTGATCGTCAACGCTCATCACGACACGGTGGCCTTCACCCTGCCCGGCGTGCCGGAGGGCGAATACTGGAACTGCCTGGTCGACACCGACCGGCCGCACCTGCGCAAAGGCGAGCAGCATGCCTTTGCCAGCGAGTTTCAGGTCAGCGGTCGCTCGCTGGTGTTGCTCGAGCTGTACCGTGACGACGATGCGTGACTGCCGGGGAACTGCACGTACCCCGGCAAGTCCGATGCTATAGATGGGTCGAACAGGAGTCACCGTGAGCGCTGAATCGGACACCCGCCATACAGCTACTGCCCGCCAGGCTGCAGCGGTCAAGCGCCTGCAGGTGCTGACCGTCAACACCCACAAGGGTTTTACCGCCTTTAACCGCCGCTTCATCCTCCCCGAACTGCGCGAAGCGGTGCGCAGTACCCGCGCCGACATTGTGTTTCTTCAGGAAGTGCTCGGTTCCCACGACCGGCATGCCGCACGCTACGCCAGTTGGCCGCCGACTTCGCAGTACGAATTTCTGGCCGACAGTATGTGGAGCGATTTCGCCTACGGTCGCAACGCCGTGTACCCGGACGGCCATCACGGCAATGCGCTGTTGTCCAAGTACCCGATCATCGAGCACCGTAATCTCGACGTGTCGATTACCGGCCCCGAGCGCCGCGGTTTGCTCCATTGCGTGCTGGATGTACCCGGACAGCGCGAGGTGCATGCCATTTGCGTGCACCTGTCGTTGCTCGAAAGCCATCGGCAACAACAGCTGCAGTTGCTGCGCCGGCTGCTCGATTCGCTGCCGGCCGATGCCCCGGTGATCATCGCCGGCGACTTTAACGACTGGCAACTGCGTGGCAATCGCACCCTCAACCTGCACCGCGACCTGCACGAAGCCTTCGAGCGCCATCATGGCCTGCTCGCCCGCACGTACCCCGCGCGCCTGCCGCTGTTGCGCCTGGACCGCATCTACCTGCGCAACGCCAATAGCCATGCCCCG
>Ga0256891_1000129_pt1 | contig 11732 bp, 11 predicted proteins | sample MC6MC0514MT_FD_186335 | JGI IMG/M metagenome (GOLD analysis project Ga0256891, IMG submission 186335) | Metatranscriptome of enriched soil aggregate microbial communities from Iowa State University, Ames, United States - MC6-MC0514-MT... | ecosystem: Environmental > Terrestrial > Soil >...
CGACGGGGAGGTGGCGTGGCTGCGCGAGGACGTGGGCCGCCACAACGCGCTCGACAAGCTGGTGGGCGCGCTCGCGGCCAACGAGGTCGATGCCGCGGCGGGCTTCATCGCCGTGACCAGCCGCGCGAGCTTCGAGATGGTGCAGAAGGCCGCGATGGCCGGCGTCTCGCTGCTGGCGGCGGTGTCGGCGCCGACCTCCTTCGCGGTCGAGACCGCGCAGCGCGCCGGCCTCACGCTGGTGGGCTTCGCGCGGCGCGAGGACCTGGGGGTCTACAGCCACCCGCAGCGCCTGCCGGCCGACACGGTGCCGGCTGCGGCGAACGGGCAGCGCCCGCATTGATGACGAACAACCTCACGACGACAACGAGCGGAGACACAGCGCATGCATGACCAGTCGGTGCAATTGATCAAGATGGCCAACCAGATCGGCACCTTCTTCGAGGCCCAGACCCCGTCGGACGCCGGCGCGGCCACGCAGGCCATCGCGGCGCACCTCAAGTCCTTCTGGGCGCCGAGCATGCGGCTGGCGCTGGTGGAGAGCTTCGACCAGGGCAAGGCGCAGGCGATGCTGCCGATCGTGGCCACGGCCGTGCGCGACCACCGCGCCAAGCTCATGCCCGACGGCGGGCACATGGTGGCGGAGGCGAAGCTGCTCTATCCGCAGGGCGGCGGCGACGCCGGTTGAAACCCCGCTAAACCGCCGCGTGCGACAAGGCCTTCGCCTCGCGCCGCTCGGCATTGCGCGCGCGGCGCCGCTCGTGCGCCTGCAGCAGCGCTTCGTAATAGAGGCCCAGCGGCATCGCCACGAACACCATGCCCGCGACGTAGATCACGAGGCTGGCGATGGGGAAGCTGTCGCCGCCCCAGTGGGGAACGGAGGCCGCCGCGGCGATGGCCGCGACGACCGCGATCGCGGCGCGGAAAGCGCCGCGCAACCAGGCGATGCGGGTCTCGTCACCCTGCGGTGCATCGTCTGCCGGACGGTCTGATGCCGTGTTCCTCCCGCCTTTGTCTCCGTGCTCGTTCATCGTCGGCTCCTTGGAAGGCGTCTTCGATGATTCTTATCACGCGCCATCGCGGGGTCAAGATCGAAGTCCCGTACGAGACGCGGCTTCGCGCATGCCGCGCGCGTCGCATGCGAACCTCAGTCGTACTTCACGGTGTAGATCAGGTCGAGGCCGCTGGTCTGCCCGGCCTGGCCGCGCAAGGTGAGGCGCTGCGTGAGGTCGTAGAAGATGAACAGCGTGCCGAAGGTGCCGCCGATGCTGCGCTCGTAGGTGACGTAGAAGTCCTTCGACAGCCGCTTGCCGAAGGTGACGGCGGAATCGCGCACGTCGCCGCCGCTGCCCGGGCCCTTGAAGCCCAGTTCGTCGAGGCCGAAGCGGCTGGCCAGGCTGCCGCCGCTGGCGCCCTTGCTGATGCGCCCGAGCAGCGAGAGCGCGGCCTGCTGCAGCAGCGCCGATTCGCCGCCGCTGGTGGCCGAGGCGCGGCCCAGCACCACCCACGACAGCGTCTCGGCGTCGGACAGCGCGGGCTCCGAATAGAGCTTCACGCGCGGCGACTGCGCGCTGCCGCTGATCTGCACGCCGGCGCGCTGCGTGATGTTGGGCCGGATCGCGAGGATGTCGAGCTGCGGGTTGTCGTAGGGGCCGTTGAAGCGCGCGATGCCGGTCTCCACGTCGAGCTGCTGGCCGTAGGCGCGGTACTGGCCCTTCACGGTCTTCACCTCGCCGGTGATGCGCGGCGGCGCGTCGAGCCGCGTGCTGCGGATGTCGAGCTGGCCCTCGAGCCGGGTCGTGATGCCGCGGCCCTGCACCGCGAAGTCGTCGCCGAGGTCGAACTCGACCGAGATGTCGGGCGGCTTCGCGGTCTGCGGCTTCGCGGCCTGGGCCGCCTGCGCATCGCTGCGCGCGGCCTCGCGCTCGCGCGCCTCGGCCGCCTCGCGGTCCTTGGCGGCCGAGCGCACCACCACGTCGCTGCCGAGGCTGGGCGCGGTCTCGTCGGGCAGGATGATCACGGCGCGGTCGGTCTTGAGCTTGCCGCGCACGATGAACTGCCGGTTCTCGAGCCGCGCCTGCAGGTCGCCCGACAGCGTGACCTGGCGGTCGGTGCGCACCAGCACGCGCAGCGCGCGCAGCTCGGCCTGCAGCGCCATGCGGATGCCGGGCGCGCCGGCGGTGGTGCCCGCGCCCGACCAGTTGAGCTCGCCGCGCGCGCTCAGCGTGCCGCCATCGGCGCCGGCCTCGCTGGCCGCGGTGCTGCGGTTGCCGCTCTGGCCCGCGATGCGCGCCGTGCTGCCGGCGCCGCCCTTGAGCGTGAACTCTGCGATCTCGACGCGGTCGCCCGACAGGTTGGCGCGCAGCCGGCCGTCGCGCAGGTCCAGGCCCTCGACCGGCGCGCGCAGCGCCAGCTTGTCGGCGCCCAGCGTGCCGTTCCAGCGCGGCGCCGCGCGGCTGCCCGAGAGCGTGGCATTGGCGTCGAGCGTGCCCGCCACGCGCCAGCCCGGCGGCGCGAGCATCGACCACACGCCGAGGTTCGGCAGCCTGGCGGCGACGCGGCCCGTGAGCGGCGCATCGGGTGCCCACTGCCAGCCGCCGGCGCGCTGCTGGAAGCGCGTGCCGGCCTCGGCATCGATCTGGCCCGCGCGTTCGCTGTCCCAGGCCAGCGTGGCGCGCACCGCCTCGCCCTGGGCGTCGAGCCGCAGCTCGGCGCGGCGCAGCCCGGCCGGCGTGCTGGGGCTCAGGCCGGCTTCGCTGGAATTCATCTTGCGTTCGCTCGCGGTGCCGGTACCGCGGCTCTCGATGCGCGTGATCAGCGCGGCCTCGCCGGCCTGCACGCGGATGTCGCCGCTCTGGCGCGCGAGCCGGGCCTGGGCGCGCAGCGTGTCGCCGGCATCGATGTCCCAGTCGCCGTCGAAGACCAGGTCGCCGCTGATGCCGAGCTCGCCGAAGGTGGTGCTGGCGCCGAAGGCCTCGGCCCAGGACATCGGCAGGCCCTTGAGCTCGCCCTTCGATTGCACGCGGAACACGCGGTTGGCGGCGGCGCCGCTCTGGCTGAAGCGCAGCGGCTGCCAGTCGATGCGCACCGTGCCGGGCACGGGCCCGCGCAGGGTGGCGCCGGCGGCCGAGGCCTCGACCTCGAGGCGGTCGCCGCCGGTGCGCACCGTGGCCGTGACCTCGCGGCCGAGCTCGAGCACCCAGGGCGATTTCTGCGTGGCGGGCTGGGCGCTGTCCTGCGCCTGCAGCCGCAGGCTGGCGAGCGCGGCGCGCCATTGGCCGGCGCCCGCGAGGCCGCCGCTGGCGCGCGTGTCGAGCACCAGCTTCTGCGTGCCGGTCGCGGCTTCGCCCTGCAGCGACAGCGTGGCCTGCGCGATGCTGCCCGCGAGCTCGGCGCGCAGCGCGCTCAATTGCACCTGGGTTGCGGCGGCGCCGGCCTGGGCCGCGGGCAGCTGCAGGTCGAGCCTGGGCACCGTGAGGCTGGCCTTCAGGCTCGGCTCGGCGTTGCCGCGCGCGAGCGGCGCGGCGGGGTTCTGCAGCCGGCGCTGGAAGTTCTGCCAGCCGCCCTGCCAGCTCGCGTCGAGCCGGGCCGAGCCCTTCGCGGCGCGGCCCGCGAACAGGCCCGCCATCTCGGGCAGGCTCTCGATCCAGCGCTGCACGGCCTCGGTGTCGTCGATGCGGGCCTTGAGTTCGCCCGTGCCCTGCGCGGGCGCCATGCGGGCGTCGACCTGCGCCTCGGCGCCGGGCATCGCGAGCTTGAGGTTGCCGCTGCCGGCCTGCTCGGCCACGCGCACCTGCAGCTTGCCTTCGACGCTGGCGCGCTGCGCATCGATGCGCAGCGTGCGCAGGTCCAGCACCTGGTCCTTCCACTGGCCCTGGGCCAGCACGCGGTCGAGCCCGAAGCCCGGCAGCGCCTTGCTGCCGGCGCCGCCCTCGGCACGCAGCGCGAGGTCGAAGCCGATGCCGCCGTTGTCGCCATCGCGCTGCTGCGCGGTGACGCGGCCGCTGATCGGCGCGCCCGAGAGTTCGCTGTACAGCGCGCCCAGCCGCACGCCCTGCACGTCGGCGCGCGCCTGCCAGGGCGCGGGCGCGGGGCTCCAGCGGCCCGCGGCGTCGATGCGGCCGCCGCCCGCGCGCAGCGTGGCCTGCGGGATGTCCCAGTGGGTGCCGTCGTAGCCGACCTGGGCCTGCAGCTGCTCGAGCGGCAGCTTGCCCTGGTCCCACGGGCCGGGCCGCGCGTTGCGCAGGTCGGCCTGGGCCTTCCAGGCGGCGGGGCCGGTGGCGGCATCGGGTTCGAGCGCGACGCTGCCGGTGAGCAGCGTCTGCGGCGCGCCGGGCCACAGGCTCGACGCATCGACGTTGCGCAGGTCGGCCTTGGCCGCGATCACGGGCTGCGGCTGCCAGGGCGCGATGGTGGCCGCGAGCTTGGCCTCCATCGGGGCGTCGGCATCGGGCTCGGCCGGCGCGAGTTCGGCCTGGACGTTCAGGCGCGCGTCGGCGCCCGCGAGCGTGCCCTGGATGCCGGCCTTGGCCAGCACCTCGAGGCTGCGTTCCTCGGGCAGCGGCGCCTTCACGCGGCCGTCGAGCGTCGCCTCGATGGCCATCGGCGCCGCGCCCTGCAGCTTCACGCGCGCGCTGTAGTGGCCCTCGGCGATGTCGACGCCGTCGACGTCGAGCTTGTGTTCGCCGCCGGTGTAGCGGTAGTGGCCCGCGAGCCGTTGCGCCTGCAGCGCGGGCGGGCCGGCCCAGCGCAGGTCGTCGATGCGGAACGGCAGGTCGACCTCGACCGGCAGCACGATCTTCTCGAGCGGTTCGGCGGGCTTGTCGCTCGGTGGGCCGCGGCGTTCGATCAGCAACTGCGCCGCATGCACCTCGCCGAGCTGCACCTTGCGCTCGAACAGCGGCGCGAGCTGCCAGCCGATCTTCGCCTCGCGCACCTCGACCGCGAGGCTCTCGCTCTGCCAGCGCAGCCAGCCGATGCGTCCGCCGGTGCGCAGCGAGCCCGTGACCTCGCGGCTCTCGAGCGTCTGGCCGGCCGGCAGGTAGGCCGCGGCCTTGGCGAGCGCGAAGGCCAGCGACTGGTTCGAGCCCAGCCACCACCAGGCGGCGCCGAGCACCAGCAGCAGCGCGACGAACAGGCCGGCGATGGTCCAGGCCAGCGCGCGCAGGGCGCGGCGGGTGCGCGAGCGCCGGGCCGGTGGCGTCGGTGGAGTGGGGGTCTCGGTCGCTGCGCTCGCCATCGTGCTCAGAAGGTGAAGCCCAGCCGCACGTGCAGCCGGAACTTGCGCGTGTCCACGCCATAGGCCAGGTCGGCCTGCACCGGGCCGACCGGGCTGCGCCAGCGCGTGCCCACGCCCACGCCGACCTTGGGCTTGAGCTCGCTGGGCTTGTCGGCCACCGCGCCGGCATCGACGAACACCACGCTCTCGAAGTCGGTGAGCTTGTCCTTGTAGACGAAGGGGCGCTGCCACTCGAGGCTCAGCACGCCGAGGTAGCGGCCCGCCACGGTCTGGCCGTCGCTGCGCACGGTGCCGATGTCGCGGTAGCCGTAGCCGCGCACGGTGGTGTCGCCGCCGGTCAGGAACATCAGGGTGGAGGGAATCTGCGCCGACTCCTTGCCGACCACCGCGCCGGCCTCGGCGCGCAGCTGCAGCCGGCTGCGGCGCGCCAGCGTGGCGGCGTCCTTGTCGTCGGCCCGGCCGATCGGCACGATGCCGAGCCAGCGCGCGTAGGTGCGCGTGAACGGCGACTGCTGGCCGGTCAGCGTGTAGCCCGCGGCCAGCTCGAGCGCGAGGGCCCAGCCGCGCCGCGGTGAGCCGTTGTCGTCGAAGTAGCGTCCGGTCCAGCCCCAGTTGGCGGTCACGGCCGAGGCCGAGGGCGGGGCGTCGGTGCCGCGGTTGGTCGCGTAGTCGTACTGCAGGAAGTAGCTGCGGTCGATGTGGTCGCTGGTCTTGTTGCGCCCGCCGCGCAGCCGGCCGCTGTCGACCACGTAGCTGCCCGACTGCTCGCTCTTGAGCTCGGCGCCCGAGAACCAGCGCCAGCCGTCGTCGCCGGGGATCGCCTTCCACTCGGTGCCCAGCGACTGGATGTCGCGGTCCACCGACAGCCGCGACACCGCGCGCCAGCCCAGCAGCGGCAGCTGGTTGTGGATGTGGTCGATCGACAGCCGCGGCCCGTTGTCGGTGGTGAAGCCCACGCCCAGCACCACCTTCTGCAGCGGTGCCTCGCGCAGCTGCGCGATCACGGGCGCGGCCAGCGGCGTGCCGCTTTCGGTGTCGAGCGTGAGGAACACCGAGTCGAAGTAGCCGCTGCTGGCCAGGCGCTGCTGGGCATCGAGCAGCTTCTGCTGGTCGTAGTCGGCCCCGCTGGGCAGTTGCGCGATGCGGCGGATGCCGTCGGCGCCGTAGCGCTGGTTGCCGCGCAGGAGCAGCGGGCCGAACTTGTAGGCCGGGCCCGACTGGTAGGTGGCGCTCAGGCGCGCCTCGTGGCGGTCGGCGTCGACCTCGGCGCGGCTGATCTCGATGTTGCCGGTGGGAAAGCGCTTGGCCGTGAGGCTGCGCAGCGCGACGCCCTTGGCATCGTCCCAGGCCTGCTGGGTGAAGGGCTGGCCGGCGCGCAGCGCCCAGGCGGTGCGGATGGTGTCGCGTTGCGACTCGGCGGCCGGGTCGTCGGCGATCGGGCCGGCATAGCTGATCTGCACGTTGCTCACGGTCGTGATCTCGCCGGGCTCGACGGTGACCACGATCTCGCGCGGCGCCTTGTCGCTCGCGGGCGTCTCGTGCAGCTCGAGCGTGAGCGCGGGCGTGAAGTAGCCCAGCGTGGCGAGCAGCTCGCGCGCATTGGCCTCGGCCGCGACCATCAGGCGCGAGATCTCGGTCGCGCCGAGATCGTCGAGCGTCTTGTAGCGCTGGATCTCGAGATGCAGCGAGAGGTACTCGCGCACGCTGTCGGGGCCGCGCACGTCGACCGAGAAGGCATCGCGGCGCTTGCCGTCCTTGCCCTCCCTCTCGCTGTCCGTGGACGCGCTGGCCGCGCGGTCGCCGCCGTCGCTGACCAGCGCGGGGGTGGACGCGGCCGAGTCGCCCGCGTCCTTTTTCGGCAGCAGGCTGCAGCCTTGCAGAAGCAGGACCCCGGAAAAAAGCAATGCCGGCCAAAACGCCGGCAAGACGACACGAACCACCCTGACCATGGGCGACGATTCTGACAGCATGACCCGGCGCGTCCATGTCGGACGCGTTCGGATACATGGATGTGCGGGCCGAGGAGCCCGCGCGGCCGGGGCTCGGGGGCCGTCAAGGCCCGGTATGCCGGCAGGTCTTTTCGGCTACTTGGAGAGCAGCCGCATCGCCTCTTCGAGGCCGCGCAGGGTCAGCGGGTACATGCGGTTGGACATCAGCTGCTGCATCACCGAGATGCTCTGGCGGTACTGCCACACGCCCTGGGGCTCGGGATTGATCCAGGCGAACTTGGGGAAGGCGTGCGTGAGGCGCTGGATCCACTCGGCGCCGGCTTCCTCGTTGTTGTATTCGACGCTGCCGCCGGGCTGCAGGATCTCGTAGGGGCTCATGGTCGCGTCGCCCACGAAGATCAGCTTGTAGTCCTTGTTGTACTTGCGCAGGATGTCCCAGGTCGCGAACTTCTCCGAGAAGCGGCGGCGGTTGTTCTTCCACATGAAGTCGTAGACGCAGTTGTGGAAGTAGTAGAACTCCAGGTGCTTGAACTCGGTCTTCACGGCCGAGAACAGTTCCTCCACGCGCTGGATGTGCTCGTCCATCGTGCCGCCCACGTCCATCAGCAGCAGAACCTTGACGTTGTTGTGGCGCTCGGGCCGCATCTTGATGTCGAGGAAGCCGGCATTGGCCGCGGTCGAGTGGATGGTGTCGTCGAGGTCCAGCTCTTCCTCGTGGCCCTCGCGCGCGAACTTGCGCAGCCGGCGCAGCGCGACCTTGATGTTGCGCGTGCCGAGCTCCTGCGTGTCGTCGTAGTCCTTGTACGCGCGCTGGTCCCAGACCTTGACCGCGCTCTTGTTCTTGCCGGCGCCGCCGATGCGGATGCCCTGCGGGTTGTAGCCGCCGTGGCCGAAGGGCGAGGTGCCGCCCGTGCCGATCCATTTGCTGCCGCCCTCGTGGCGCTCCTTCTGCTCCTCGAAGCGCTTCTTGAGCGTCTCCATGAGCTCGTCCCAGCCCATCTTCTCGATCTTGGCCTTCTCCTCGGCCGAGAACTCGCGCTCCAGCGTCTTGCGCAGCCAGTCGAGCGGCACTTCCTTGGTGAAGTCGGTCAGCATCTCCACGCCCTTGAAGTAGGCGGCGAAGGCGCGGTCGAACTTGTCGTAGTGCTTCTCGTCCTTCACGAGCGCGGTGCGCGAGAGGTAGTAGAAGTCGTCGAGGCCGTAGGCGTCGTCGGAATTCGGGCCCACCACGTCGGCCTGCAGCGCCTCGAGCAGGGTCAGGTATTCCTTGACGGAGACCGGCAGCTTGGCCGAGCGCAGGGTGTAGAAGAAATCGATCAGCATGGTTCAGGCCCTCGGCCACCGTGCCGGACTCTGGCGATAGTGCAGGCACGCAAGAATGGAAACGTGCTGCCCATCGAAACGGTAGTGCAGCGCATAGGGAAAGCGACGCAGCTTGGCGCTGCGGTAGGGGGCATTGGCGAAGGGGTGACGCTCGGGATCGCGGGCCAGCAACTCCGAGGCTGCCGCGACGCTGCGCAGGAACTCCGTTCCCAGGCCCGTTTGCCGGACTTCGTACCACTCGAATGCGGTGCGCAGGTCGTCTTGGGCAGGGGCTTCAAACCGAACCTCGAAGCTCACGGTCTCAGAGTCGAACGCCGAGGGATGCGGCGATCTCGGTGAGCGAGCGGCTGCTGCCGGGGTGCGCGTCGGCCCAGGCGGCCCGGCGGTCGAGCTCGGCCTTCAGCTCGGCGCTCGATGCAGGCAGGAGTTCCTGGTCGATGCTGTCCCAGAGGTCTTCGACGAGCTGGAGTTTTTCGTGCACGCCGAGGGCCGCTATGTTTTCCAGAAGTGCATTCATGTCGGGCTTCCCTAAAAGGACGCGAATCAGTCTACGACGCCGGGCAAGACATCGTGGTTCCGGTCAGTTCCTCGGCTTGTCCAGCAGGTAGAGCAGCTGCGCCCTGACCTCGGGCCACTCGCCCGCGCGCAGGCTGTACATCACGGTGTCGCGGATGGTGCCGTCGCGGCGCATCGCGTGGCCGCGGATCACGCCGTCCTTCTTCGCACCGAGCCGCTCGATCGCGCGCTGCGAGGCGTGGTTGAAGTTGTCGGTGCGCCAGCCCACCACGTTGCAGCCCAGGGTGTCGAAGGCATGCGTGAGCATCAGCAGCTTGCAGGTGGTGTTGACGTGGGTGCGCTGGCAGCGCTTGGCGTACCAGGTGTAGCCGATCTCCACGCGCTTCACGGCCGGCAGGATGTCGTGGAAGCTGGTGCTGCCGAGCACGGTGCCGGTGGCTTCCTCGGTCACGGCGAAGGCGAAGCGGTCGGCGGTCTTGAGCGCGGTCTCGATGTAGGCGCGCGTGTCCTGCGGCTCGGGCACCGAGGTCACGCGCAGCTTCCAGAGCTCGCCATCGGCGGCCGCGGCGCGCAGGCCGTCCTCGTGCGCGAGGGCGAGCGGCACCAGCGCGAGGCCGCGCGACTTCAGGGTGACGGGTTCGACGAAAGCCATGGTTGCGCGGTGTCTCGTGTCGTTCAGGGGGCCGGCTTGCCGTAGCGCCGGTCGTACCAGGCGCGCGCGAGCTGCACGCCCGCGCCGCCGCCGAGGCCGATCAGCAGGATGCCGAAGATCTCGCGGTTGCCGTAGCCATTGGGGCCGAAGGCATCGAGGCCGAAGTACAGGCCGACCCAGCGGCCGAGCAGCGCCCCGGCGACGAACAGCACGGCCTGGGCCACGCCCAGCACCAGCAGCTGGCCGACGGGAGGCGATGGCCGCACAGGCATGACCGGCGCCGCCTCAGCGGTTGTTGCGCTGCATGAAGACCAGCTTCTCGAACAGGGTCACGTCCTGCTCGTTCTTGAGCAGCGCGCCCACCAGCGGCGGCACGGCGACCTTGTCGTCCTTGCTCTGCAGCGCCTCGAGCGGGATGTCCTCGGCCACCAGCAGCTTGAGCCAGTCGAGCAGCTCGGAGGTCGAGGGCTTCTTCTTCAGGCCGGGCAGGTTGCGCACGTCGTAGAAGGTCTTCATGGCCGCGGCCAGCAGTTCCTGCTTGAGGCCGGGGAAGTGCACGTCGACGATGCTGCGCATGGTCTCGGCATCGGGGAACTTGATGTAGTGGAAGAAGCAGCGGCGCAGGAAGGCGTCGGGCAGTTCCTTCTCGTTGTTCGAGGTGATGAAGACCAGCGGACGGTGCTTGGCCCGGATCAGCTCGCGCGTCTCGTAGCAGTAGAACTCCATGCGGTCGAGTTCGCGCAGCAGGTCGTTCGGGAATTCGATGTCGGCCTTGTCGATCTCGTCGATCAGCAGCGCCACCGGCTGCTCGGCCGTGAAGGCCTGCCACAGCACGCCCTTGACGATGTAGTTGTGGATGTCGCGCACGCGCTCGCCGCCATCCAGGTCCTTGAGCTGCGAGTCGCGCAGGCGGCTCACCGCGTCATACTCGTACAGGCCCTGCTGCGCCTTGGTGGTCGACTTGATGTGCCACTGCAGCAGCGGCAGGTTCAGCGCCTGGGCCACTTCCTCGGCCAGCATGGTCTTGCCGGTGCCGGGTTCGCCCTTGACGAGCAGCGGGCGCTTGAGGGTGATGGCGGCATTGACCGCGAGCATCAGGTCCTGTGTCGCGACGTAGTTGTCTGAGCCCTTGAATTTCATGCGTGAACGGGAGGCAGTGGTGGAGAAAAGAACACACTCGATCGGCAAGGTGCGTCGTTCGGGTCGGCCCGCACCGGCTCCCGCGAGAGCCTTGCATATAATCGAAAGTTGGTTCGAAAAACGGTATCTCCACGAGATTGTGCGCGCAAAATGAACAAGTTGTTGACCACGATGTTTGCCCTTGCTGTCGCTTGCGGGACGGTGTCGGTACAAGCCCAGCAAGTCACTGGCAAGCCCCAGGACGGCGCCAAGAAGGTCCAGATGTGCGTGGGTTGCCACGGCATCATCGGCTACCAGGCCAGCTTCCCTGAGATCCACAAGGTGCCGATGATCGCGGGCCAGAGCGCCACGTACATCACGGCGGCGCTCACCGCCTACAAGGGCGGCGACCGCAAGCACCCGACCATGCGCGCGATCGCCGACACGCTCACCGAGCAGGACATCGCCGACCTCGCCGCCTACTACAGCCAGCTCGGCGTGAAGGAAGGCGACGCTCCCCCGGCCGCGCTGGCCAAGCCGATGCCCGAGAACATCCAGGCGCTGATCAAGAAGAACGGCGAGGACAACAGCTGCACCAAGTGCCACGGCGCCAACTTCAACACCCCGAACGACGGCACCGTGCCCAAGCTGGCCGGCCAGCATGCCGACTACCTGTTCGTGGCGCTGAAGTCCTACCGCGTGAAGAACAACGTCCACCTCGGCCGCTCGAACGCCGTGATGGCCGGCCAAGTCGAGCCGAAGAAGTTCAGCAACGCCGAGCTCAAGACCCTCGCGAGCTACATCGCCTCGGTGCCGGGCGAGCTCAAGACGGTGCCCGAGTCGCGCATCCACCACGCCGAGAAGTAACAGCGGGCGAGCCGGCTCGCCGGCCCTGCGCAAGAAGCAAAAGCCCGCGGACGCGGGCTTTTTGCTGTCC
>Ga0256891_1000154_pt1 | contig 10912 bp, 9 predicted proteins | sample MC6MC0514MT_FD_186335 | JGI IMG/M metagenome (GOLD analysis project Ga0256891, IMG submission 186335) | Metatranscriptome of enriched soil aggregate microbial communities from Iowa State University, Ames, United States - MC6-MC0514-MT... | ecosystem: Environmental > Terrestrial > Soil >...
CCGGCAAGCGAGATGCCCATGACCCCGTGGTCGAACAGCGAACCCCGCTTGAGCGCGGCAATTACCCCGGCCAGCAGGCCGATCACGCCAGCGAAAAACAGTGCCGCCATGGCCAGTTCGAGGGTCGCCGGGAACAGCGCGAGGAACTCGTTCATCACCGATTCCTGCGTGATCAGCGACTTGCCGAGGTCGCCGTGCAGCACGCGCGCGATGTAGATGCCGTACTGCACGATCACTGGCTTGTCGAGGCCGTAGGCCGTGAGCAGCTCGGCATGGCGCGCGGGGTCGATCCCGCGCTCGCCGGCCATGGTCTCGATGGGGTCGCCCGGCACCAGCCGGATGAGGAAGAAGGCAAGCAGCGTCATGCCGAAGAAGGTCGGCACCAGCAAGCTCACGCGCGTGAGGAGGAAGCGAAACATCGACCCGCAATATGCAAGATCGATGCCGTGGCCCCACCCGGGCCGAACCCTTACTTTTTGGCGTCGCGCAACTCTCTGCGCAGGATCTTTCCGACCGGTGTCTTCGGCAGGTCAGTGCGAAACTCTACGATTCGCGGCTGCTTGTAACCCGTAAGGTTTGCTCTGCAATATTCGCGCACCTGCGCCTCGGTGAGCGACTCGTCCTTCTTCACGATCACGAGCTTCACGGCCTCGCCGGTCTTCTCGTCGGCAACGCCCACGGCCGCGCATTCGAGCACGCCCGGAATCTGCGCGACCACATCCTCGATCTCGTTCGGGTACACGTTGAAGCCCGACACCAGGATCATGTCCTTCTTGCGGTCGACCACCTTGAAGTAGCCGCGCTCGTCGACCACGCCGATGTCGCCGCTCTTGAAGTAGCCGTCGCTGGTCATGACCTTCGCGGTCTCGTCGGGGCGCTGCCAGTAGCCGGCCATCACCTGCGGTCCCTTGATCGCGATCTCGCCGGGCTCGCCGAGCGCAACCTCGTTGCCGTTGTCGTCGAGCAGCTTGAGCCAGGTGCTCGGCAGCGGTACGCCGATGGTGCCGGTGTAGGCCTTGCTGTCGGTCGGGTTGCAGGTGGTCGAGGGCGAGGTCTCGGACAGGCCGTAGCCCTCGCAGATCGGGCAGCCGGTCTTCTCGAGCCAGAGCTTCGCGACCGCGGCCTGCACCGCCATGCCCCCACCCAGCGAGACCTTGAGGTTCGACCAGTCGACGGTGTTGAAGTCGGGATGGTTGGCCAGGCCGTTGAACAGCGTGTTGACCGCCGGGAAGCTGTGGACCGTGTGCTTCGACAGTTCCTTGAGCACCGCGGGCAGGTCGCGCGGATTCGGGATCAGGATCAGCTTGCCGCCCGTGCGCATGCTCAGCATCATGCCGACCGTGAACGCGAAGATGTGATAGAGCGGCAGCGCGCACACGCTCGTGGGCTGCTGGCCCGCGGGCACCTTGCGCATCACCGGCTCGTTCCAGGCCTCGGACTGCAGCACGTTGGCGATCACGTTGCGATGCAGCAGCACCGCCCCCTTCGACACGCCCGTGGTCCCGCCGGTGTACTGCAGCACCGCGACATCGTCGGCGCCGATGGCCGGCGTCTGCAGCGTGCGGCCCGCGCCCTGGTCGAGCGCATCGTTGAAGCGCACCGCGCCCGGCAGGTTGAAGGCCGGCACCAGCTTCTTGACGTTGCGCACCACGTAGTTGACGAGCGCGCCCTTGAGGAAGCCGAGCCGGTCGCCCATCGAGGCCAGCACGATGTGCTTGACCGGCGTGGCCGCGATGCACTGCTGCAGCGTGACGCCGAAGTTCTCCATGATGATGATCGCCTTCGCGCCCGAGTCCTTGAGCTGGTGCTCGAGCTCGCGCGGCGTGTACAGCGGGTTCACGTTCACGAGGATCAGGCCCGCGCGCAGGATGCCGGCCACCGCGATCGGGTACTGCGGGCAGTTGGGCATCATGGCCGCGACGCGGTCGCCCTTGGCGAGGCCCAGGCCCTGCAGGTAGGCCGCGAAGGCCTTGCTGAGCTTGTCGGTCTCGGCATAGCTCACGTCCTTGCCCATGAAGCTGTAGGCCGTGCGGTCGGCGTACTTCGAGAAGCTCTCTTCCATGAGGCCGACCAGCGACGCGTACTGCGATGGGTCGATGTCGGCAGGCACGCCTTGCGGGTAACTGCTGAGCCAGGGACGATCGGTCATGGATGTGTCTCCTCCGGAGTCGGATTGGGATGAAAACGAAAACGGCGCCTGAGCGGCGCCGTAAGGGTTTGCCCGCAGAGCGCGGGCCGGGACGGAACCTCGGCCTATTCGATGGCCTTGCCCATATCTTCCACTACTTTTTTAGCATCGCCAAAGACCATCATGGTCTTGTCCATGTAGAACAGCTCGTTGTCCAGGCCCGCGTAGCCGGCGGCCATGGAGCGCTTGTTCACGATCACCGTCTTGGCCTTGTACGCCTCCAGGATCGGCATGCCGTAGATCGGGCTGCCCTTGGTGTGCGCGGCCGGGTTCACCACGTCGTTGGCGCCCAGGATGATCGCCACGTCGGCCTGGCCGAACTCGCCGTTGATGTCCTCCATCTCGAACACCTGGTCGTACGGCACCTCGGCCTCGGCCAGCAGCACGTTCATGTGCCCCGGCATGCGCCCGGCCACCGGATGGATCGCGTACTTCACCGTGATGCCCTTCTCGGTAAGCTTGGCCGCGAGTTCCTTCACCGCATGCTGCGCGCGGGCCACCGCCAGGCCGTAGCCCGGCACGATCACCACCGTCTCGGCATTGCCCAGCACGAAGGCCGCGTCGTCGGCACTGCCGCTCTTCACGGGGCGCTGCTCCTTCGCGCCGCCCGTGGCCGCGGCCGCGTCGCCGCCGAAGCCGCCCAGGATCACGTTGAAGAACGAGCGGTTCATCGCCTTGCACATGATGTAGCTCAGGATCGCGCCCGAGCTGCCCACCAGCGAGCCCGCCACGATCAGCATCGCGTTGTTCAGGCTGAAGCCGATGCCCGCGGCCGCCCAGCCCGAGTAGCTGTTGAGCATCGACACCACCACCGGCATGTCCGCCCCGCCGATCGGGATGATGATCAGCACGCCCATCACGAAGGCCAGCGCGAGCATCGCGAAGAACGCCGTCCAGTTCTCCGTCGCCATGAACACGAGGCCCAGGCCCACGGTCGCCAGGCCCAGCACGAGGTTGAGCATGTGCTGGCCCGCGAACTGCACCGGCGCGCCCTGGAACAGGCGGAACTTGTACTTGCCCGAGAGCTTGCCGAAGGCGATCACCGAACCGCTGAAGGTGATGGCGCCGATGGCCGCGCCCAGGAACAGCTCCAGGCGGTTGCCCGCGGGGATCGGGTCGCCCTTGAGCGCGATGTTGAAGGCATGCGGCTCGGCCACGGCGGCCACCGCGATGAACACGGCCGCCAGGCCGATCATGCTGTGCATGAAGGCCACGAGCTCGGGCATCTTGGTCATCTCGACCTTGTTGGCCATGTAGGCGCCGAGACCGCCGCCCACGACCAGCGCGACCAGCACGTAGCCCAGGCCGGCCGGGTTGCCGTTGGCCAGCTTCCAGATCAGCGCGCCGGTGGTCAGCACGGCGATCGCCATGCCGGTCATGCCGAAGACGTTGCCGCGGATCGAGGTGGTGGGATGGCTCAGGCCCTTGAGCGCCTGGATGAAGCAGATGCTGGCCAGCAGGTACAGCAGGGTGACGAGGTTCATGCTCACTTGGAAGCTCCCTCGGCGGCTGCGGGCGCGGCCTTCTTTTCCTTCTTCTTGAACATCTCCAGCATGCGCCGCGTGACCAGGAAGCCGCCGAAGACGTTGACCGCCGCCAGCGCGACGGCCAGCACGCCCATGGTCTTGCCCAGGCCGGTCTCGGTGAGCGCGGCGGCCAGCATGGCGCCCACGATGACGATCGCCGAGATGGCGTTGGTCACGGCCATCAGCGGCGTGTGCAGCGCGGGCGTGACGGTCCACACCACGTGGTAGCCCACGTAGATGGCCAGCACGAAGATGATGAGGTTGATGACGGTGTGAGAGACGATGTCCATGGTTTCTTCTCCTCGCGTGTTCGCTTACTTCTTCGTGACCTGGCCGTCCTGCGTGACGCGGCAGGCGGCGACGATGTCGTCCTCGAGGTCGATCTTCAGCGTGCCCTCCTTGGTCAGCACGAGCTTGAGGAAGTCGAGCACGTTGCGCGCGTACAGCGCAGAGGCGTCGGCAGCCACCAGCGCGGCGAGGTTCGTTTCGCCGACGATGGTCACGCCGTGCTTGACCACCGTCTTGTCGGCTTCGGACAGCGGGCAGTTGCCGCCCACGCCATCCGGGCCCTTGCCGGCGGCGATGTCGACGATGACGCTGCCGGGCTTCATGGACTTGACCATGTCCTCGGTGATGAGGGTCGGCGCGGCACGCCCCGGGATCAGCGCGGTGCTGATGACGACGTCGGCCAGCGCCACGCGCTTGGCGACCTCGGCCTGCTGGCGCGTGAGCCAGCTCGCGGGCATCGGGCGCGCATAGCCGCCCACGCCTTCGGCGGCGTCCTTCTCTTCCTGGGTCTCGTAGGGCACGTCGATGAACTTGCCGCCCAGCGATTCGATCTGCTCCTTGACGCTGGGGCGAACGTCCGAGGCCTCGATGACCGCGCCCAGGCGCTTGGCCGTGGCGATGGCCTGCAGGCCCGCGACGCCCACGCCGAGGATCACGACCCGCGCGGCCTTCACGGTGCCGGCGGCGGTCATCAGCATCGGGAAGAAGCGCTGGTACTTGTCGGCCGCGATCATCACGGCCTTGTAGCCCGCGATGTTGGCCTGGGAGCTGAGCACGTCCATGCTCTGGGCACGGGTGGTGCGCGGCGCGGCTTCGAGCGCGAAGCCGGTGAGGCCGGCGGCGGCCACGCGCTGCAAGCCCGCGGCGTCGAAGGGATTGAGCATGCCCACGAGCACGCTGCCGGACTTGGCGAGCGCGCATTCGGCCTCGCTCGGCGCGCGCACCTTGAGCACGATGTCGGCACCGAAGGCGCCGGCCTGGTCGGTGATCTCGGCACCGGCCGCCTGGTAGGCCGCGTCGGTCACGCTGGCCGCCACGCCCGCGCCGCTCTGCACACGCACCGTGTGCCCCAACGCCACCAGTTTCTTCGCCGTCTCCGGGGTCACGGCCACTCGGGTTTCGCCTGTCGTTGTCTCGGCAGGCACGCCTATCAGCATAGAGTTCTCCTCAGGGCAAGGTGCAGCGCGAAATGCGGGCGAAGCTTACAGCAAGACATTCGGCCCGATCTGTCGCGCAAGGGGCGAAGTATCCATGCTCCAACGTCCGTGGTTGCTGAAAATCTAGCTATCCATTTGATAGCTTATTGGTGATGGATCGAGGCCTTTCCCTCTGACGCGCTGTAAGGAAACCGGTCTCAGGCGGCGCCGGCGCGGCGGCATCGTGCGGCGCAAAAACAACGCCGGCGTTTGCACGAACTTCGTGTCATCTACAGGACAAAGATGTAGGCCTTTGTAATCATTCTTCCATGGATTGATTTAAAAGAAGGGTTCATGTGCATTAGTTGCAGGGCAGATTGCTTACCTTAGACGCAGATAGATACACTTCGCCTCACTTGGAGCCGTACACAGAGGCGGCCCATGGGAGGAAGTAAGGGGGTAAAAAAATGCGCATTGCTGTCCTCGACCACGAGGCCCATCAGAGAAAACTGATTCATCAGACCATGGCGTCGCTCGGGCACGAGTGCCATGAGTACGCGGACGGAAAATCGCTGCTGCATTCGATGCGGCGACAGACCTTCGATCTGCTGCTTCTCGACTGGCACCTGCCCGACATCCGCGGCCTCGACGTGGTGAAGACGATTCGCCACGACCTCAAGAGCCGGTTGCCCGTGCTGTTCGTCACCGCGCGGCACGACGACGCAGACATGGTCGCCGGGCTCAACGCGGGAGCCGACGACTTCATGAGCAAGCCGATCCAGGCCACCGAGCTCGAGGCGCGCGTCAACGCCCTGCTGCGGCGCTCGTACCCCGCGCAGCACGAGACCGAGCTGGTCTTCGGCCCCTACCATTTCTATCCACCCTCGCGAACGCTCAAGGTGCGCGGCATGCCGGTCGAGCTCAAGAACCGCGAGTACGAACTGGCGCTGTTCCTGTTCCAGAACCTCGGCCGCCTGCTGTCGCGCGAGCACCTGCACGAAGCGGTATGGGGCCTGGGCGTCGAGGCGCTCTCGCGCTCGCTCGACACCCACATCTCGCGCCTGCGGACCAAGCTCGACCTGCGGCCCGCCAACGGCTTCCTGCTGCTGGCGATCTACGGGCTCGGCTACCGGCTCGAAACGGTCGAAGCCGGCCAGCTCGGCGCACGCGGGGGCGAAGCGCGCAGCTCCTGAGCGGGTTCGCGTCCAATACGGGGATGATTCGCGCGGCGGCGTGCCAGCCCATGGCCCGCCTTCCGCGCGAGCGTCGAAGGAAGCCATCCCCATGAACACCACCGTCCGCTGGAAACCCAACGTCACCGTCGCCGCGGTGATCGAACGCGAGGGCCGCTTCCTGCTGGTCGAGGAGCACACCGATCAGGGCCTGCGCCTCAACACCCCGGCCGGCCACCTCGACCCCGGCGAATCCCCTGCCGAAGGCTGCGCGCGCGAGGCGCTCGAGGAAACCGCCCATGCCTTCGTGCCGACCGCGCTGGTCGGCATCTATCTCGCGCGTTCGGCCGACGATCCCGCCGTGACCTACATGCGCTTCGCCTTCAGCGGCGAGCTCGGCGAACGCGAGGCAGGCCGGGCACTCGACACCGGCATCGTGCGCACGCTCTGGATGACGGCCGACGAGATCCGCGCCAGCGTGGAGCGGCATCGCAGCCCGCTGCTGCTGCAATGCGTGGAAGACCACCTGGCCGGCCAGCGGCATCCGCTGGACCTGATCCACGTCGACGATTCGGTGCGGCAAGAGCCGCGCTGAGCAAACTCAGACGATCACGCCGCCGCCCAGGCAGCGTTCGCCGTCGTACAGCACCGCCGACTGGCCCGGCGTCACCGCCCATTGCGTCTGGCCGAAGCGCAATGCGAAGGCATCGTTGCGCGGAGCTTCGTCGCCGGCCACCATCTCGCAGGCCGCGTCGGCCTGCCGATAGCGCGACTTGGCGCCATAGGCGCCCGGCAGCGGCGGCTCGCCCGCCACCCAGCTCGCGTCGTCGGCGCGCAGCGAGGTCGACAGCAGCCAGGGATGGTCGTGGCCCTGCACCACCCACAGCGTGTTGTTCTCGACGTCCTTGCGCGCCACGAACCACGGCGAATGGTCGCCCGCGCCGCGTTGCGCGCCCTTTTCCTTCACGCCGCCGATGCCCAGCCCCTGCCGCTGGCCCAGCGTGTAGAAGCTCAGGCCCTGGTGCTCGCCGAGCCTGCGGCCGCGGTCGTCCTTGATCGGGCCCGGTTCCTTCGAGATGTAGCGGTTGAGGAATTCGCGGAACGGCCGCTCGCCGATGAAGCAGATACCGGTCGAGTCCTTCTTCTTCGCGTTCGGCAGGCCGATCTCCTCGGCGATGCGGCGCACCTCGGTCTTGTGCAGCTCGCCGACCGGGAACAGCGTCTTCGACAGCTGCGCCTGGTTCAGGCGGTGCAGGAAGTAGCTCTGGTCCTTCGAGGGGTCGAGCCCCTTGAGCAGCTCGTGCCGGCCCGTGGCCTCGTCGAGCCGCACGCGCGCGTAGTGGCCGGTGGCGATCTTCTCGGCGCCCAGGCGCATCGCATGGTCGAGGAAGGCCTTGAACTTGATCTCGGCATTGCACAGCACGTCGGGATTGGGCGTGCGGCCGGCCTTGTACTCGCGCAGGAACTCGGCGAACACGCGGTCCTTGTAGTCGGCCGCGAAGTTCACGTGCTCGATCTCGATGCCCAGCACGTCGGCCACGCTGGCGGCGTCCACGAAGTCGATGTTCGACGAGCAGTACTCACTGTCGTCGTCGTCTTCCCAGTTCTTCATGAAGATGCCGACCACCTCGTGCCCCTGCTGCTTGAGCAGGTGCGCGGTCACCGCGGAATCCACACCGCCGCTCAGCCCGACCACGATCCGTTGCTTTGCCATAGGGGCGACATTGTCCCAGCCCCGGCGAGGCGGGGTCGGCGTGGGGGAAATTGGGGGCGCCCGTTCAGGCGCGCAGGCTGTCGCGGATGCGGGCCAGCAGCTCGTAGGAGCGCAGCCGCGAGGCGTGGTCGAAGACCTGCGAGGTGATCATCAGTTCGTTGGCGCCGGTGCGCTCGATGAAGGCCTCCACGCCCGCGCGCACGGTGTCGGGAGAGCCCACGGCCGAGCACGACAGCACCGAGTCGAGCAGCGCGTTCTCGGCCGGGCCGACCTTCTGCCGGTAGCCCTCGACCGGCGGCGGCAGCCGGCCGGGCCGGCCGCTGCGCAGGTTGACGAAGGCCTGCTGCCACGAGGTGGCGCGGAACTCGGCCTCGGCGTCGGTGTCGGCCGCGAACACGTTGAAGCCCAGCATCACGTAGGGCTTGGCAAGCTGCGCCGAGGGCTTGAAGGTCTCGCGGTAGATCTGGATCGCCTGCATCATCTGCTGCGGCGCGAAGTGCGAGGCGAAGGCGTAGGGCAGGCCCAGGTGGGCGGCCAGCTGCGCGCCGAAGGTGCTCGAGCCGAGGATCCACACCGGCACCTCGAGCCCCGCGCCCGGCACGGCGCGCACCGCCTGCTGCGGGTTCTTCGACATGAAGTCCATCAGCTCGATCACGTCCTGCGGGAACTGGTCGGCGTCCGATTCGAGGTTGCGGCGCAGCGCGCGCGCGGTGCGCTGGTCGGAACCGGGGGCGCGGCCCAGGCCCAGGTCGACGCGGCCCGGGTAGAGCGACTCGAGGGTGCCGAACTGCTCGGCGATGACCAGCGGCGAATGGTTGGGCAGCATCACGCCGCCGGCGCCGATGCGGATCGTCGAGGTGCCCGCGCCCACGTGCGCCAGCAGCACCGCGGTGGCCGCGCTGGCGATGCCCGGCATGCCGTGGTGCTCGGCGAGCCAGTAGCGGCGGTACCCGAGCTTTTCGCCGTGCTGCGCCAACGACAGCGAGTTGCGAAAGGACTGCGCGGCATCGCTGCCTTCGACGATCGGGGAGAGGTCGAGGATCGAGAAATCGGTCATCCGCCGATCATGGCGCGAAGCGCCCGCGAACGCTGGCTGCGGGGCTATTCGGTTTGGTATAGCGTGCCGACGCTCGCGAAGTCGCGGCCGTTCTGCTCCACGTTGACCTGGAACGGCACGCTCTCTCCGGGCGCGATGGCCGGCAGGTTGTCGACCAGCTTGAAGCCGCTGAGCTGCCCGTCGCGGTCGCGCAGGCTGACCCACAGCCGCACCTTGCCGACGATGGTCGTGCCCGGATTGCTCACCTTGCCCGTGACCTGCACGCTCTTGTAGAGGAAGCGCTGGCTGAAGTTGAGCAGCACGCTGCCGGTCTCGGCCTTGGTGCCGGTCACCTGCACCTCGAGCGGCGTGCGCGGACCGGGCAGCGCGGCGCGGCGCATCGGCTTCCACTCGACGCGGGTCTGGGTGATGCGGTCGACATCGCGCGGCTCCAGCAGGATCGGGAAGCGCTCGCCCGGGTAGAGATAGGCCAGGCCCTGGATGGCGGTGGCGCCGTCGGCCTTGCTGCCGCCGAAGCGCGAGATCACGCCGCCGGGCGCGATCACCACCGCCTCCTTGCTGCGGTTCACGAGCTCGGTCAGGAACAGCGGCCGCTGGATGTTGCTGCGGCCCGCCACCAGCGGCAGCAGCTCGAGATCCTTGGTGTCGAAGCGCTCGCTGTCGTCGGCCAGCAGGTCCTCGGTGCTCAGCCGCAGGTCGGCGTGGAAGACCTCGGGCGCGCCCACGGTGCGGATCACGCGGTCGGCGCTGCGCACCGCGCTGCGCGAGCCGCCGGCTTCGATGGTGCTGTAGGCGATGCGGTAGTCCCAGGCCGCGACCTGCGCGGCGCGGCCGAAGCGCGCAAGGTCGATGTCGATCGCGCTGCGCGCGCCGGGCGGGATGTCGTTGCCCTGCGCATAGCCGCGGCCGAAGCCGATCACGTTGCCGGCGTCGTCGTAGAGCGTGGCGAGCGCCTCGACGCCGCCGATCGCCGCATCCTTGCGCTCGTTGACCACGCGCCCCACCAGCCGCACGCGGTCGCCCTGCTGCACCAGCCGCAGGCGCGTGAACGCGAGCCGCGGGCCGTCGGCCGAGCGGTAGGGTGCCGACAGGCGCTGCACCTGCAGCTCCTGGCGCGTGACGTTCTTGCCGCTCGGCAGGTCGATCAGCAGCGGCGCGCTCTCGCCGGGCTCGAGCACCGAGATCGGCAGCGATTCGCCGCGCTCCTCGAGCCGCGTCTCGCCGTCGTAGTAGGTGGCCTTGACGCTCGCGCGCTCGAGCGGCTTGCCGGTCTCGTTGCGCGCCACCACCAGCAGCTTGGGCCGCGCCGAGCTGCCGCTGCCCACCAGCACCTGGCGCGGTTCGCCGAGCTTGAGGCCATCGGTGGGAATGTTGCGGTCGACCACCGAGGCGACCGCGGCGCGGCGGCCACCGTCGGACGTGTCCTTGCGCGTGAACATCTGCACCACCGTCACGAGCAGGGTGATGCCGACCACGGCCGCGACCGCGAAGCCCGCGGTGCGCATCGCCACCTTCTGCCGCGCCGCCTGCTCGTCGGCGAGACGGCGCGCGGCCGCATCCTTGACCTGGTCGAGCACGCGGTCGAGGCGGTCGGAGATGTCGTCCTCCACCAGCGTGACGGAGCCGCAGTGCTGGCAGGTGAATTCGTTGAGGCCGGTGCGCTTGAGCACGCTGCTGCCGCATTCGCCGCACTTGAGCGTCTGGAGATCGATGGTCATGGGAAGCGCTGGTCGTTGTCGTCTTGTTCGTTGGAATGGCACTGGCCGTCGATCGCCTCGCGCAGCGCGGCGCGCAGGCCCTCGATGTCGCCCGCGCGCACTTCGCGCACGCC
>Ga0256891_1000183_pt1 | contig 10204 bp, 13 predicted proteins | sample MC6MC0514MT_FD_186335 | JGI IMG/M metagenome (GOLD analysis project Ga0256891, IMG submission 186335) | Metatranscriptome of enriched soil aggregate microbial communities from Iowa State University, Ames, United States - MC6-MC0514-MT... | ecosystem: Environmental > Terrestrial > Soil >...
CTCCGCCCGAGCTCAATGTCGCGCCGCCTGCAGATGCGCAGCCGTCGATCACGGCCTCTTCGGTGCCGCCGCCCCCCGCGCCCGTGGTCATCGCGCCGCCAGCGCCGCCGTCTGTGCCTCGACCCTTGGGCACACCGGCGCGCATCGACGTGTCTTCTTGCGAGAAGCCGGAGTACCCGAGAGCGGCATTGAGGGCGGAGGCCACAGGGACCACGCGCATTCGCTTCACGATCGACGCGTCTGGTCGCGTGGCGAAAGCGGAGATCGACAGGCCCTCGGGACCGACCCGGGAGCATCGTTCGTTGGATGCGGCGGCGGTGGAGGTGTTGAGCAGGTGTCCCTTCAAGCCGGGCACCGATTCGGAGGGGCAACCGATAGGCGGTGCGGTCGCCACCGTCGAGTACGTGTGGAAGCTCGAGTAAGAGCCGCCTCGCCGTCGCGCGCTCGCCGCGTCTGCCGCGACAGGTCTGTTCGTGCGGGGCGCATGGCCACGCGCGATCCACGTGCCAGTGAAGCAAGTTTTGTCAAATTTTCTAATGGAGAAGCACTCATGTCCCTCATCAACTTCATTCGCAGCGCCAGGCTCGCTGTCATGTCTGTCACCCTGATGGTTGGCGCACTTACGGCGTCAGCCCAGGCGGTGCCAAGTCCGGTAGCGCCGGCGGCCAGCGCTCCAACAGCCGCGGGCGCCAACGGAAACCTCTCGTCGCCAAAGCCCGCCGATATCCAGGCCCAAGGCCTCGGCGCAGCGACGTCCGCGCACGCCGTAGAGAATCCCTATGGATTGAGCGCCCTCTGGGCGCAGGGTGATTTCGTCGCCAAAGGGACGCTGATCATCATGGTGCTCATGAGCATCGGAAGCTGGTGCATCATCTTCGTCAAGCTGTACGAGCAGCAAAAGCTGCTGAATGCCGCCAGCGCGGCCAGCAAGTCGTTTTGGAAGGCTGGCAGTGTGCAAGCCGGAGCGCAAACGCTGCGAAATGGAAGCGCCTTTCGCTACATCGCCGAACAGGGCCTGACGGCCAGTCAGCACCATGAGGGCACGCTGGTTGAACAGATCGATCTGCATACATGGGTGACGATGAGCATCCAGCGCGCCGTGGAGAAGGTGCAGAGCAGGCTGCAGGATGGGCTTGCCTTTCTTGCGACGGTCGGTTCCACCGCGCCCTTCGTGGGTCTGTTTGGCACGGTCTGGGGCATCTATAACGCACTCACGGCGATCGGTATCTCAGGCCAGGCATCGATTGACAAGGTGGCAGGTCCAGTCGGGGAGGCGTTGATCATGACAGCCATCGGGCTGGCGGTCGCCGTTCCCGCAGTGATGGGCTACAACTGGCTGATCCGACGCAACAAGAGCGCGATGGAGAGGGTGCGCAACTTCAGCGGAGATCTTCACAATGTGCTGATCGGAGCCAAGCGATGAGCCTGGTCGTGCTAGTGCCTGCCTACCTGCTGCGCGCCTACGGACAGGCGGGGGCTCAGTCGCCTGTCATCACGACGGAGCCCGCGAAATGGGAATGAACGTCAGTTCCGATGGGAATGACGAGGCATTGAACTCGAGCATCAACACGACCCCTTTGGTCGATGTGATGTTGGTATTGCTGATCATTTTTCTCATCACCATTCCGGTTGTGACGCAATCCATCAAGCTCGAACTCCCCAAGGAACGTAACGTTCCGACGCAGACCAAGCCGGAAAACATCGTGCTTGCTGTCAGCCGTGGCGGTGACCTCTACTGGGGCGTGGAACGGATGCCCGACGTGGAAGCCTTGGTCGCCCGATTGAAGATCATGGCAGTCAAGGAGCCGCAACCCGAGGTCCACATTCGCGGTGACGCAGAAGTTCCTTATGAGGCAGTCGGGCGACTGGTGGCCGCCTGTCGACGGGCAGGCATCCACAAGGTTGGATTCATCACCGAGCCGCCTGCGGGCAGCGCGAGCCGGTAGGAGAAAAAATGGCAATGAGTGCGAATAGCGGCGATGGTGATGAAGAGATCATCGTCGACATCAACACGACACCGCTGATCGACGTCATGTTGGTGTTGTTGATCATGTTCATCATCACGATCCCCATCCAGACACACGCCGTGAAGATGAATATGCCGGTCCCCAGCAACGATCCGCATCCGCCGATTGTCACAAAGGAGGTCCGCATCGAGGTCGAAGCCGATGGAACAATCGGATGGAACGGAGAGGTCGTGTCCGGCCGCGCTGATCTCGAGCAACGACTGGCAACGATTGCCGCGCAGCCCGATCAACCCGAGGTCCATTTGCGCCCCAGCAAGAGTGTTCCGTACAAGCATGTGGCAGGCGTCATGGCCAGCGCTCAGCGTCTCGGCGTCCTCAAGATCGGGATCGTGGGCAGCGAGCAGTTTGCCAACTGAGTGACGATCGATCGGCGCGAGGATCTTGTCCTTGCGTCTCATTTGGCCTGACCACCTTCCGCAGTCCTGAGAGACTACTGCTGATTGCTGGTCAGTCCTGGCTACTTTGCTGCGTACCGGCCCGGTACTGCCGGCGATAGTCGCTCGGCGACATCTTGAGAACCCGCAAGAATGCTCGACGCATCACTTCTTCTGTCGAGAAGCCGCAACGCAAGGCTATGGCCTTGAATGACATCGGCGTTGTCTCGATCTCGTCGCAAGCCCGACTTAGACGAAGTAACTCGACCGCGCGCGCCGGCGTGATGCCAGTGGTTCGGAGGTAAAAGCGACCAAAGGTTCTTGGCGTCATCGCCACCCGTTCCGCCAGTGTCTCCACGGACAGGCGCTCGTGGAGGTTCTCGTCCATCCAGGCATGCAGGGCAATGACACGACTGTCCCCGGTAGCGCGTGCGGGAAGGCCGCTGCGAAAGCGGAACGGTGCAGAGATCGGCTCCCACGAGGCGCCGATCTGCTCGGTCACCTTGATGGCGATAGGCTGCCCGAGGTCGTCCGCCACCAGCTTGAGTGCGAGCTTCATGCCTGCGGAGGCCGCCACGGCATCCCACAGGCGACGCGCGTCTGGTCGCCCGGCCCTTCGGTGTGCGGCGTCGGCCACCGTGAAGCCAACGGTTCCGACCGAGGCAATGCGATCGATCTTCGATCGATGCTGAAGGATCCAATCACGCGCATGGCTCGTATGCGTCGAAGATGCGGACAACATGTGCGATGCAGTGCCACCGATCACCATCGTGGTGTGGACTTTTTCGCCGAAATCTGCCGGCAGTGCGCTCATGTTCAGCATGGTGCTGCCAGCGCCACGAACCGGAGTTGCCGCCGGAGCAAAGATGTGGATCTCATAGAACGATCTCCCGTAGATCTCGGCGTGAGCCGTGTTGGCTGCCTCGAAGACCCGTATCGCTGCCGCGACATCGAACAGTTCGAATCCATCGACAACGATCAACCAGATTTGCGCCATCAAGGGTGAATGGAGGTATTGGGGGCGTCGAGGCACTCAGACTTGGTGCCCTTGCTCGATCCTAGACGTCGCCGTTTCGAAATGGCCGCGAGCACGCTTCCGTGGCGGGAAGGATGGAATATTTGTCGGTGTGACGAAAGAAGTCTGTTCTTAGACTGCCTGCGACCGGTTTGGTTTTCTGCATTCATGCTCTGGCGAAGCAAAGACCGACGGACGTAGACATTTGTTGAATGAAAGTCCGACAGTGAAGAAAAAATCCTACCTACCGTCTCTGGGTCACCGCCATGGCAATGTGCTGCGGCTCTCAAAACCCCGACGGAGCGACAGTCTCATTCGAACAAACAACTTCTTTCTGGAGATTGACGATGCGTTGCAACGCGCAACGGGGGTCGAGTCCAAATTCGAAGCGATTGCCCGTGGTGCGCGATGCTTGGGGTTCGAGCACTGTGCCTATGGATTTCGGGTCTTCAACTCTTTCGCCCATCCCAAGACGTTGATGGTCAACAACTATGCGCCGGCTTGGCAGCAACGCTATCGTGAGCAAGACTATCTCTCAATCGACCCGACCGTAGCGCACGGCGTTCGCTCGCGCGCGCCGTTGATCTGGCGACAGGATGTATTCAAGGATGTCCCGCAGCTCTGGACGGAGGCCCGCGAGGCAGGTTTGCTTGCGGGTTGGGCCCAGTCGTCATTTGATGCCACCGGAAGTGTCGGAATGCTTACGCTGGCACGCTCGCATGAGCCGCTCTCCGCAGCGGAAGTATCGGCGCGAGGCGCGCAGGTGCAATGGTTGTCGGATGCGGCACACCAGCACCTTTCGGAGGTACTCTGGCCGAGCGAGCGGCGGCTGTGCCCGGCTCTCACGGCTCGTGAACTGGATGTTTTGCGTTGGACGGCAGACGGGAAGACGTCGGACGAAGTGGCTATCTTGCTCGGCGTTTCGCCCAATACGGTCAACTACCACGTAAAGAACGCAATCCGAAAGCTGCGGGTTGCGAACAAGGCTGCGGCGGTAGCGTGTCTGGCTCGTCTCCGACTGCTGATCTGAGATTGGGCAGCAGTACCCCAATGCTTTTCTGCAGCCTTGCTGTCGCCTTGCGGCAAGGTAGCGGCTGACACGCCAAGGCCGCTCGTGAGGCTTCATCGAAAAGGTCAATGGCCTGCCCGCCTGCGGATCGATGGCGCGATTTCGATCCTGCATGCGTACAGGAAGTGCTGGTTCAGACAAACTGGCCTGCCCATGCGATGTGCGACGACACCGGCTCGACGAAGAATGCGCTCGACGCCGAGGGGCGAAACGGTGACGAGTTCGTCCGCGCCGCCGAAAGCTGCCATGCGCATCACGACGTCCAGCAGTGCCAGGGCGCGTTCGGGGGCGTCGTTTGAGACTTGGCTTTCGAGGCGGGGACCGTCGAGATCGATGACTGAAAATCTTGACAGCTCCCATACCTTTTCGCTGTTCGGGGGGGGATGGCCGTCAAGCAGCTCCGGGAAAACGTCATTCAGCAGGTAGGGCTGATTGGTGGGTAGAAGTCTGGCTACACCTTTCAGACGAGCATCTCGCTCGCGCGCCATCACGTACATGGTGTCCGGACGATCGAACTGGTCTAGTTCGGTGACGCCATCGTTCTCAAGCTCCCAATGAAGCTTTTCGACAAATACGCGATACCGGTAGTGCGCCATCGCCGCGAATGCGCTAGTCGACAAAGAGTTCGCGGTGCCTGCCACGATGTGCATGATTCGCTTTCACTGAGTTTGCCTTGAAGGATTAGATGAAAGCGCACTGACTTTGAGAACTACCAGATCTGGCACCGGAGACAAGCGTGGATCGCGGGGCGGTGACGGCTGCCAACGTTGCTCGCCGTGTGCAGATCAAAACGGTAGCGCTACCACGGACCGTCTCCTGGCGAGAAAAGGACCAGTGTGCCGTGGCGGGAGAGGCCACCACGGTGCCATAGTCCCCGACCACAATTGCGTCACACGAAAGGCGCATGGCTCCGACTGACTTGTATCGTTGTCCGGCGCGGTTTCGAGCTTGCCGCGCGTTCAGGTCAGAGCGACATGACTTTGCATCTCATGCAAGCCTTGCGGTCGATCACGGAAGCGATAAGGATGGGGTCCAAGAATTTCTTCCATCGGACTCATGCAACCCCCATCTTCGTTCTATGCGCTCGACAGTCGGACAGTGAGCGCCAGCCCCGACCAAGCGCTCGCGAGACTGAATGCGCTTCACGATCAGCTCGATGGCATCGATGAACGTCTGCTCCACGCACTCCGGCAGCGGTTGGACTGCAGCACTCGCATTGGTCTCCACAAGCGCAAGCACGGTATGTCACTTTTGGAGCCTTGGCGGATGGATCGCGTCCAGCGACTCGCGTCTGCGTTCGCCGCGGACCATGGCATTCATGGCGGCTTTCTGCAAGCGCTCTATTCGTTGATCATCGATGAGGCCTGCCGCCTCGAGCTTGAAGTCATGAAGACGTCATGCGACAGTGGATCGAAGTGACATGGCTTGGCCGCCAGCTAGGTCCTGGAACGGATAAATGGTCGGCGTGTGTTTTCTCGCAATCCGGGGACGCACAAAGCCCCCTAAAAATTCGGGACCCATTGAGCTTGCAACGAGACCGATGGGATATGCGCAGCGGCAAGAACTTGTTCGACCTTCGGAATGCGGCGTGCCTTTCCGAAAGGCAGTTGGCACGACGCGCTGGCGTGTCTCGCGCGATGATCTCTCGCATAGAACTCGGTCGGATCCAGCCGTCGCCGGACGTTCTCGAGCGAATCGGACGCGCGATCGATGTCGCGATGATCGATCGCTTCTTTTCGCGATGAACGCGGGGAGGGGGTGAAGACCTGTGGAGCGCCTTGCCGGCCGGGTACGCCGTGGGACGCCAGCTAGAATCAGTCAGGGTAGAGCATCCGATGCGGCGGGGTTGCGCGCGTGGTCCGGCAGGACGTGCCGCGGCGTCGCGATCGTCCCGTCTCCGATTTTTCACATGAAAACCCACCGTCAACGCCTGCAACGCGCGCACTTCGCGTTCATGCGCGCGTTGATCCAAGGTCTCGACGCTCGAGCGAGCTGGGATCGGTATCTGCGGCTCGAGGGGGAGTCGGCCGACATGCGCAATGTTCGGCGCACCATCGGGTGGATGCGCGATGCCTTCGCGGCCGCTGCGCGGCGCGAGCGCCGCCCTGGTACTGCGCGGCTGATCCTGTTGGACCCAGAGCGCTTCGCCAGCGCACCCAGTTTCCCAACCCTGGAGGATTTCGCGCGCGAGCAGGGGCTGGAAGATTTCTCCCATGCCGAGCAGATCGAGGCGTACGAGGCGGCTCATCCGAAAGCGGGTGCCAGCGACGGCGCCGCGCAGGGCGGCGCGAGCTCGCGCCGGGCCCGGGTCGTGCAGCGCCAACTGGAAGCCTTGCGCTGGCTCGAGGATCTGACAGCTGAAGATCCACGACCCAACGATCCCGTCAGCGCGTGGCTGCATCCCTTGCTGGCGGGCCGGCTGGAAAGGGCTCAATTGCGCACGCTGCAAGAACTGGTCGAGCGCGTTAATCAGAGCGGCGCGCGCTGGTGGGCCAAGGTGCCCGGTATCGGCGCGCACAAGGCGGCACGCGTGGTGGAGTGGCTGCAGGCGAATGAGCAAGCGCTTGGCCTGCCCGTGGGGCGACACGCCCTGCGCAAACGATCACAACTGGCGCTGAATGAACTCCATGCGGTGGTGCCGCCTGCGCTGGAACTTCGACCGCTGGAGAAGCTGATGCTGCCACCCGCCTTGGATGGCAGCCAAGGGGCGTTTCGCAGTGCAGTTTCGGCCGATAGCAACCCGTCCGCGCGCAACGATGTCGAGGCCATCGTCGAGTGGCTTGGCAGTCGAAGCACTTCTCTGGGGGCGGTCACTTCGTCCGTGCCGTCGGTGCTCAGCGCCACGCAACGGTCCTATCGCAAGGAGGCCGAGCGTATGCTTTTGTGGGCTACGCTCGAGCGAGGCAAGCCCCTATCGTCGCTCACGGCTGAGGATGTGCCTGCCTACCAGAGATTTCTTGTATCACCGCCTGCCGAATGGTGCGGTCCGCGTCACCATCAACGCTGGTCACCGTTATGGCGACCCTTTGAAGGTGGACTCTCTCCCGCGGCACAGCGGCAGGCCCTGGTGATCTTGCGTGGCCTGTTCGCCCACCTTGTGAAACGGGGATATCTCACGCACAGCCCCTTTGCGGCACACGCCTTGCCCGCGACTCCGCCAGTGGTAGCGCAAGTTGATCGGGCAGATCCGATGCCATGGGATCACCTTGATCGGGAGTTGGAACGGCATAGCGACGACGAGGCGGCGCGCCGGCTCCGCCGAGCGCTGCGCTGGATCCGCGCCACCGGCCTGCGGCTCGGCGAGGTGACGGCACTGCGCTGCGAAGACCTGGTGCCGCCCGGAGGCGAGGGAGGTGCCCACCGCGCAGAACCCTGGCTGCTTGAGGTGAGGGATTCTGCACGCGTGACCAAGCGGTTGCCGATTGCGGCTGAGCATGTGTACGAACTGGAGCAGGAACTGGCGCGTCACGGACTCGAGCCGCATGTCAACGCGCGAAGCAATCACGGTATCGCGGTGCTGGCGCGCTTCTCCCCCGGGGTGCCCCGGCCCAGCCCCTGGTCCGCTTCGGGCCTTCACAAGGCGATGAAGCGCTTCTTGCACCAGGCTGCACAGGGAATGGACGAAGCGCAGGCAACGCAGGTTCGACGTCTCAACACGCACGATCTGCGTCGCGTCGCGCGACGCACGACGCCCGGATCAGCCACGGCCTGAGTTGCAGCGGGAGGGCCTCCGACTACGTCGGAGGTCATCGACAACCCGGCCGTCGCGTCGCATGATGGCCGACGTCGGCCGGCCCGTCGCGGCCTGGCGCCCCTCCCGGATTCGAAAGCCGTTCCCATGCCCACAGCAGAAACCCTCGAGAAATTCATCGCGCGCGTGGAGTCCAACTTCCACGCCGAAGCCCTCGCCGAGTTCTATACCGAGGACTCGTCCATGCAGGAGAACCAGTCGCCCCCGCGCGTGGGCCTGGCCGCCAACATCGCGCGCGAGCGCGCCACGCTGGCCCGCGCATCCGCGGTCCGCTCGCAGTGCGTGCGGCCGGCCTTCGTGCAGGGCGACCATGTCGCGATCCGCTGGATCTTCGAGTTCGACTGGCTCGACGGCAGCAGCAGCCGCATCGAGGAGATCGCCTGGCAGCGCTGGTCGGGTGAGCGCATCGCGTCGGAACAGTTCTTCTACGACCCCGCGCAGATGGCGCCGAAGAAGCCCGCGCCATGAGCGAGCCCAAGCAGTTGGCGCATGCACGCGCGGTGCTGCAGGCCCAGCCCTTCAGCGTGCTGCTGGGCACCGAGATCCTGGCCTTCGGCCCCGCGCTCACCGAACTGCGCCTCGCGCTGCGGCCCGAGCTCAAGCAGCAGCACGGCTTCGCCCATGGCGGCGTGCTCAGCTACCTGGCAGACAACGCGCTGACCTTCGCGGGCGGCAGCGCGCTGTCCGATGCGGTCGTCACCGCCGAGTACAAGATCAACTACCTGCGCCCCGCGCAGGGCGACATGCTGCTCGCGCGCGCCCGCGTGCTGCACGGCGGCAAGCGCCAGGCCGTCTGTGCCTGCGAGATCTTCGCGCTCGATGCCGAAGGCGGCGAGAAGCTGGTGGCCGTCGCGCAAGGCACGATCTCCGCGATGGGCGAGCGGCCGGCCGCGTGAGCATCGCGCTGATCCTGCGCCGCACGCGCCTCGAGCACGGCATCAGCCAGCTCGAGCTCGCGGGGCGCCTCGACGTCTCGCAGCGGCACGTCAGCTTTCTCGAGTCGGGCCGCGCGCTGCCGAGCCGCGGCCTGATCCTCGCGTGGATGGCCGAGCTGGGCGTGCCGGTGTCGGTGCGCAACGCAGCGTTGTTGCAATGCGGGTTTGCGCTGCCGCAGCCCGACGAGGACACGCAGGGCGCCGAAGCCAACCTCGTGCGCGAGGCCGTGCGCCGCACGCTCGAGGCGCACCTGCCGCATCCGGGCCTGGCCTTCGATGCCGACTGGAAGACGGTGGAGCAGAACCGCGGCGCGCGCTGGCTGTCGTCGGTCGTGATGCCCGGGCTCTGGCGCACGGCCGGCGGTGGCGGCATGGGCCTGGACATCATCACGGCCATCGGCCATCCGCAGGGCCTGCTCTCGCGCGCCCGCGAACCCGAGGCCACGGCCGCCGCGCTGCTCACGCAACTGCGCGCCGAAACCTGGAGCCGGCCCGCGCTTGCCTCGCGCGTTGAATGGCTCGCACGCGCGCTCGAGCGCCGCTACCCGGGCCGCATGCCCGAGCGCGGCCGCGCGGTCGGCGTCCCTTACTTCAGCTTCGTCTTCGACACCGAGTTCGGTGCGCTGTCCTTCGAGGTCATGCAGAGCGTGTTCGCGCTGCCGCAGGACGTGACGCCGGCCTCGCTGCGCGTCGAGATGTGGTTCCCGCGCGATCGCGCCACCGCCGAGACGATGGCGCGCCACGTGCCGCTGCAGCCGGCGCCTCAGGTGCCGTAGAGCACGAACGGCGCCCAGTAGGCGGGCTTGCGCAGGCGTTCGCCGTACTCGCCCTCGGCGAAGGCGCGCTTGGTCTCGGCCAGCGCGCGTTCCACCGGCAGCCTGCGCTCGATGCGCGCGAAGAAGGCCTCCATGAAGCGGGCCGTGCTCTCGTCGCTGACCGGCCACAGCGTCATCACCGTGTTGACGTTGCCCGCCACGTACAGCGCATAGGGCAGTCCCATCACGCCGTCGCCCGCCACCACCTTGCCGATGCC
>Ga0256891_1000188_pt1 | contig 10171 bp, 7 predicted proteins | sample MC6MC0514MT_FD_186335 | JGI IMG/M metagenome (GOLD analysis project Ga0256891, IMG submission 186335) | Metatranscriptome of enriched soil aggregate microbial communities from Iowa State University, Ames, United States - MC6-MC0514-MT... | ecosystem: Environmental > Terrestrial > Soil >...
GCCGCTGCGGCGCTTGAGGGTCACTTCGTCGATGTGAGAAACTGGCAGGCTTAAGCAGCCCGCCGGTCACCGTCTGCGCTAAGTCCCAGCGCCGCGTTCCCTATCTCGTCATGGCCGCCCTCCGAGGCGGCCATCCAGAATTTTACATTTGATATCGTGCTCTATGGCTCTGGATGGCCGGGTCAAGCCCGGTCATGGAGTGGATAGACTTTAGCGCTGTGTCAAAAGTGGATGGCGCGTTTGCCGACGGCGAGCGCGGCTTCCTTGACGGCTTCGGTCAGCGTCGGATGCGCGTGGCAAGTTCGCGCGAGGTCTTCGGCGGAACCACCGAACTCCATCAGCACGCAGGCTTCGGCAATGATCTCTCCGGCGTTTGCTCCGATGATGTGGACACCGAGCACGCGATCGGTCGCGGCGTCGGCAAGGATTTTGACAAATCCGTCGGTCATGTGCATGGCCTTGGCGCGGCCGTTGGCCGTGAACGGAAACTTGCCGACGGTGTAGGCGACGCCAGCGGCCTTCAGCTCTTCCTCGGATTTACCGACGCTCGCCACTTCCGGCGACGTGTAGATGACGTTCGGAATAACGTCATAGTTCACGTGGCCCGCTTGTCCGGCGATGATTTCTGCAACAGCGACGCCTTCGTCTCCGGCTTTGTGCGCCAGCATCGGTCCGGCGATGACGTCGCCGATCGCGAATATGCCCGACGCGCTCGTCTGGAAATGACCATCGACGAGTATACGTTTCTTGGGATCGAGCGCGACACCGGCTTCGGCTAGGCCCAATCCGTCCGTGAAGGGGATGCGCCCAACCGCGACGAGCACCACATCGGCTTGGATCGTTTCGCTGCTGCCGCCGGCGGCTGGTTCAACGGTGATGCTGAGTGGGCTACCGGGGGTGCCGCTCTCAGAAACGCCAGTGACCTTGCTTCCAAGTCGGAAGGCGAGGCCCTGTTTTTCAAGAAGCCGCTGGAAGGCGCGCGCGATTTCGTTGTCGATGCCGGGCAGGATGCGATCGAGATATTCGATGACCAGCACGTCGGCGCCGAGGCGACGCCATACGGACCCAAGTTCCAGTCCGATGACGCCCGCGCCGATGACCAGCAGCTTGCGTGGAACGGACGGCAAATCCAGCGCACCAGTCGAGGATACGATCCGCCTTTCATTGATGTCGATGCCCGGCAGACGCGCGACGTCGGAGCCCGTCGCGATGACGATCGATTTCGTTTCCAGCGTCTGTGTTTCGCCACTCGGCGACGTGACGGCGACCTGGCCGCTTTTGACGATGCGTCCAGTGCCGAAATAGCTGTCGATCTTGTTCTTCTTCAACAGGTAGGCGACGCCGTCGACGTTGCCTTTAACGCCTTCACGCTTGAAGGCTTGCATCTTCGGCAAGTCGAGCACGGGCGAGGCATCAATTCCCATCGGCGCGAAGGCATGCTTGGCTTCGTCATAGGCATGCGACGCATGAAGCAGCGCCTTCGAAGGAATGCAGCCGACGTTCAGGCAGGTGCCGCCATGCGTGCCACGCTTCTCGACGACGGCGACTTTCATTCCGAGCTGAGCGGCGCGAATGGCGCACACATACCCGCCTGGCCCGGTGCCGATGACGATCAGATCATAGGCCATTCCTCAAAGCTCCAGGATAAAGCGTTGAGGATCTTCGAGGCATTCCTTGACACGCACCAGGAAGGTCACGGCCTCTTTGCCGTCAACGAGGCGATGATCGTAGGACAATGCGAGATACATCATCGGACGGGCAACGACCTGACCACTTCTGACGACGGGACGTTCTTCAATGCGGTGCATGCCAAGAATGCCCGACTGCGGCGCATTGAGGATCGGTGTCGACATCAACGACCCGTAGACGCCGCCATTTGAAATCGTGAACGTGCCGCCCTGCATGTCTTCGATGGAGAGCTTGCCGTCGCGGGCGCGCTTACCGAATTCGGTGATGCGCTGCTCTATCTCGGCAAGGCCTAGCCGATCGGCATCGCGCACCACGGGAACGACAAGGCCCTTCTCGGTGCCGACGGCAACGCCGATATGGTAGTAATTTTTGTAGACGATCTCGTCGCCGTCGATCTCGGCATTCACGGACGGCACGTCGCGCAACGCCTGAATGCAGGCCTTCACGAACAATCCCATGAAGCCAAGTTTGACGCCGTGACGCTTTTCGAACACGTCCTTGTACTGGGCGCGCAACGCCATGACAGCGCTCATATCGACGTCGTTGAACGTCGTCAGCATCGCGGCCGCGTTCTGTGCTTCTTTCAGGCGGCGCGCGATCGTCTGGCGGAGCTTCGACATCTTCACACGTTCTTCGCGCGTGCCATCGTTGGCTGCCGAAGGCAAGCGGACGTCACGCATGACGATCGTCGTTGGCGGCGGTTGGACCGCGACCACATTTGTTACGGATGCGGCGTCGGCCGACGGAGCGGCGGCCGGCGGTGCTGCCGACTTGACCGCGTTGGCGACATCTTCTTTCAGGATTTGCCCGCGCCGGCCCGAGCCTTGAACCTCGGCTGCCTCAAGACCCGCTTCGGTCAGCGCCTTGCGGGCCGATGGCGATGGTGGCGGCGTTCCGTTGTGCGCTGATTCCGTTGTCTTATGAGCTGCGGGTGCCGACTGAGATGGTGATGGCTGTGGAGGCGGTGGGGCTTGCGCGGCGGCCGCTGGTGGCGCGCTTTTTCCAGCCCCTTCCTTCAATGCCGCGAGCAGCGATCCGACGGCGACCGTCGATCCGGATTCGACCAGGATGTCGCCGAGCACGCCTGACGCGGGCGCCGGTACTTCGACCGTGACCTTGTCGGTTTCCAGTTCGACCAGCGGCTCGTCAACCTTGACGGCGTCGCCCGCCTGTTTGAACCACTTGCCAACCGTCGCTTCCGTGACGCTCTCGCCGAGCGTGGGAACGCGAATCTCAATCGACATATAAGCCCTCACACATTGTTATCCTCCGAGCGCATCAGCGACGAGCGCGGCTTGTTCCTTGACGTGCTGCGAAAGCAGACCGGTTGCCGTCGAGGCGGAGGCCGGTCGCCCCGCATAACGCGGGCGGCGGTGAATATAGCCCAAATGCGTCAGCACCCACTCGATATTTGCATCCATGAAATACCAGGCGCCCATGTTTTTCGGCTCCTCCTGGCACCAGACGATCTCGGCGAATTTGAAGCGTCCGATTTCCTGGATGAGGGCACGCGCGGGGAACGGATAGAGTTGTTCAACGCGGAGCAAATAGACGTCGTCGCGGCCTTGCTTGTCGCGCGCGTCGAGCAAGTCGTAATAGACCTTGCCGGTGCAGATGACGACGCGCTTGATTTCGTTGTCCGGACGCAGCTTGAGTTCGGATGAGCCTCTCTCGGCGTCGTCCCAGAGAACACGATGGAAGCTGGAGTTCGGGCCAAATTCCTCGATTTTCGAGACGACGCGCTTGTGACGAAGCAGAGACTTCGGCGTCATCAGGATCAGCGGCTTGCGGAAGTTGCGATGCAGCTGGCGGCGCAGAATATGGAAGTAATTGGCGGATGTGGTGCAATTCGCAACCTGCCAGTTATCTTCGGCGCAAAGCTGCAGAAACCGCTCCAGCCGGGCCGAAGAGTGTTCCGGACCTTGGCCTTCGTAGCCGTGCGGCAGCAGGCAGACGAGGCCGGACATGCGCAGCCATTTGCGCTCGGCTGACGAGACGAACTGGTCGAAGATGACCTGCGCACCGTTGGCAAAATCGCCGAATTGCGCTTCCCAGAGCGTCAGCGCATTCGGCTCGGCGAGCGAATAGCCGTATTCAAATCCGAGCACGGCTTCTTCCGACAGCATCGAGTTGACGATCTCGAAACTCGCCTGGTTGGGCGCCAAATGTTTCAGCGGCGCGAAACGGCGCTCCGTCTGTTGATCGACGAAAACGGCGTGGCGCTGTGAGAACGTTCCCCGCTCCGTGTCCTGGCCGGAAAGGCGAACTCGGAAGCCTTCCATCAGGAGCGATGCGAACGCCAGATGCTCGCCCATCGCCCAATCGATGCCGACACCCGTCTCCATCATTTCGCGGCGGCGATCGACGAGCTTGCCGACCGTTTTGTGGATGTGGAAATCCTTCGGGATCGACGTCAGGCGCCGGCCGAGATCCTTCAGCGTCTCGATCGAGAGACTCGTGTTGCCGCGCCAATCATCGCTGTCGGGCCGGGTGATGCCGGACCAGCGCCCATCGAGCCAATCGGCCTTGTTCGGCTTATATCCGTCGGAAACCACGTACTCGTTGTCGAGGTTGCCGCGAACCGACTCTTTCATTTCATTAAATTCGGACGGCGTAACGACGCCCTCATCGATGAGGGTTTGCGAGTAACTTTCGACGATGGTCGGGTGCGCCTTGATCCGTTTGTACATCGACGGCTGCGTGAACATCGGCTCGTCGGTTTCGTTATGACCGTGGCGGCGATAGCAAAACATGTCGATGACGACCGGCTTCTGGAATCGCTGCCGGAATTCGGTGGCGATACGCGCGACGTGAACGACGGCTTCCGGGTTGTCGCCGTTGACGTGGAAAATCGGCGCTTCGATCATCAAGGCGACATCGGAGCAGTAGGGCGACGAGCGTGAGTAATGCGGGGCGGTGGTAAAGCCGATCTGATTGTTGATGATGAAGTGGATGGAGCCGCCGGTGCGATGACCGCGCAGGCCCGACAATCCGAAGCATTCGGCGACCACGCCCTGTCCGGCGAACGCCGCGTCGCCGTGAATGAGCAGCGGCAGAACGGGCGTCCTGTCGCCGGGCGCACAGCCGCGCTGATCTTGTTTGGCGCGCACTTTTCCGAGAACTACCGGATCGACAATCTCGAGATGCGACGGATTCGCGGTGAGCGACAGATGCACGGAATTGCCGTCGAACATGCGATCCGACGAAGCACCGAGATGGTATTTGACGTCGCCAGAGCCTTCGACATCGTCGGGCTTAAACGAGCCGCCCTTGAATTCCTTGAAGATGGCGCGAAGCGGCTTCGTGAGCACGTTGGCCAGCACGTTCAGACGGCCGCGATGTGCCATGCCCAGCGTGATTTCGCGAACGCCGAGATGACCGCCGCGCTTGATGATCTGCTCAAGTGCCGGGATCATCGATTCGGCGCCTTCGAGGCCAAACCGCTTGGTGCCGGTGTATTTCAGATCGCAGAATTTCTCGAACGTCTCGGCTTCAATGAGCTTGCGCAAAATGGCCTTGCGGCCTTCGGGCGTGAAGCTGATGTCTTTCTCGGGCCCCTCGATGCGCTCCTGAATCCAACCCTTTTGCGCGGGATCGGTGATGTGCACGAACTGGAAGCCGATCTGCCGGCAGTACGTGCGCCTGAGGATGGTCAGGATCTCGCGCATCGTCGCGGTTCCGAGACCCATGACGCGATCGATAAAGATCGGACGGTCGAGATCGGCTTCGGTGAAGCCATACGTCTCGGGCAGCAGTTCGCGGTGAACGCGCCTGTCGGCGAGGCCCAGCGGATCGAGATCGGCAGCGAGATGGCCGATTACCCGATAGGCGCGAATAAGCATCAACGCCCGGATCGAATCCTGCGTGGCGCGAATTGACGCCGCCGGCGACAACTCGAAGCCCGACAGCTGCGCATGACGCTCGATCTTGTCACGGATCGTGCGTTCCGTTTCGCCATAGTCGCCGGTCAATGCGGAAACGAGATCGCGATCGGTGTCTTTGTCGTTCAACAGCGCGGATAGCGGTGGCGCCCATGCCGGGCCGCCCGTGAACGCCGGTTCGGCGGTCGGCTCCTTGATGCTTTCAAAGAAGCGCCGCCATTCATCACTCACTGCACCGGGATTGCGCTCATACTCGGCTTGCATATCCTCGATGTAGGGGGCATTGGCCGCGCTAAGGAACGAGGTGCGCAGAAACGCTTCGTTCTGGCCGTTTCGTGACATCAGGTTCGTCCTTTTCAGGCTCCGGGCGACTACGGTCTAGCCGGCGCGGGTGACGCGAACGCGGGATCGGGATGCGCCGCCGATCCTTTCAGCTTAGTGCTTCATGGCCTTCCTTACGCCTTGAGTACCTCGACAAGAGTTTGACCGAGAGATGCCGGGCTCGGTGAAATAGCGACGCCGGCGGCTTTCATGGCGGCGAGCTTGTCTTCCGCTTTGCCTTTGCCGCCGGAAATGATCGCTCCGGCATGGCCCATGCGACGGCCGGGTGGCGCGGTAACGCCGGCGATGAATCCCGCCAATGGCTTTTTGCGGCCTTTGCGCGCTTCGCGGATCAGGAATTCCGAGGCATCTTCTTCCGCCGAGCCGCCGATCTCGCCGATCATGATGATCGACTTGGTCTCATCATCGGAGAGGAACAGGTCGAGGACGTCGATGAATTCGGTGCCCTTGACGGGATCACCGCCGATGCCGACGGCCGTCGTCTGGCCGAGCCCCACGTCCGTGGTCTGTTTCACAGCCTCATATGTGAGCGTTCCCGAACGCGATACAATGCCGACGCTGCCGTGCTTGAAGATATTTCCCGGCATGATGCCGATCTTGCATTGTCCGGGTGTCAAAAGACCGGGGCAATTGGGTCCGACGAGGCGCGATTGCGATCCGTCCAGCGCACGTCTGACGCGCACCATATCCATGACAGGGATGCCTTCGGTGATGCAGACGATCAGCGGAATGCCGGCATCGATGGCCTCAAGAATGGCATCGGCGGCAAACGGCGGCGGAACATAAATCGAGGTTGCGGTGGCGCCGGTCTTGGCAACGGCTTCGATGACGCTGTCGAACAGCGGCACGTCGGCAAGCTCGGCGTCGGGATGCTTGGTGCCGCCTTTGCCCGGCGTTACGCCGCCGACGATCTGGGTTCCGTAAGCACGCGCCTGCTTCGTATGAAAGGTGCCTTGGCTGCCGGTAATGCCCTGGCAGATGACCTTTGTCGTCTTGTCGACAAGAATTGACATTCCATCCCCGCATGTACCTCGCTGCTCGCAAGAATGTCGCGCATTTTTTGCGGTGCAGCAAGGGCGACTATTGTTGAAGTTGTTCGGTCCGTAAGCCCGCCGGAGCGTGCTTAGGCCGCGTTTTTCAGTTCGTCCGTGATTTTCTTGGCCGCGTCCGCGAGATCGTCGGCCGGAATGATCTTGAGACCGGACTCTTTGAGGATTTTTTTCCCGAGATCGACGTTGGTGCCTTCGAGGCGCACGACGAGCGGCACTTTGATGTCCATTTCACGCGCCGCTGCGATGACACCTTCGGCAATGATGTCACAACGCATGATGCCGCCGAAAATGTTGACGAGGATGCCCTTCACCGCCGGATCGGCCAGGATAATTTTAAAGGCTTCCTGCACTTTTTCCTTTGACGCACCGCCGCCGACATCGAGGAAGTTCGCCGGTTCCGCGCCGTAGAGCTTGATGATGTCCATCGTCGCCATCGCGAGGCCGGCTCCATTGACGAGACAGCCGATATTGCCGTCAAGTTTGACGAATGCGAGGTCGTGTTTCGATGCCTCGATTTCGGTCGGATCTTCCTCGCCGAGGTCGCGTAACTCTACGATCTCGGGATGGCGATAGAGCGCGTTTGAATCAAAATTCATTTTGCCGTCGAGACAAATGAGCTTGCCGTCCTTGGTGACGACGAGGGGATTGATCTCAAGCAGGCTCATGTCCTTTTCGACAACCATGCGATAGAGATTTTCGACGAGCTTGCCGGCGGCCTTGGCCTGGTCGCCCTTGAGACCCAGCGCGAATGCAACCTTGCGGCCGTGGAACGGCTGATAGCCTGTGGCTGGATCGATCGTCAGTGTGTGGATTTTTTCCGGCGTCTCATGCGCGACATCCTCGATGTTCATGCCGCCCGCCTGGCTGACAATGAATGCGACGCGCGACGTTGCGCGATCAACCAACGCTGAGAGATAAAGCTCGCGGTCGATGGCAGAGCCGTCCTCTATATAAAGACGCTTGACGACACGTCCCGCCGGTCCGGTCTGAACCGTGACAAGGGTCTTGCCGAGCATTTGCTCCGCAAATTCCTTCACCTCATCGATCGACTTGGCCAGACGGACGCCGCCCTTGTCGCCCGCTGCGGGCTCCAGAAACTTTCCCTTGCCGCGACCGCCGGCATGAATCTGAGCTTTGACGACCCATACCGGACCCGGCAACTTCTTCGCCGCCTCGACAGCTTCGGAGACCGAGAAAGCCGGGAAGCCGTTCGGCGTCGGCACGCCGTACTGGCGATAAAGCTCCTTGGCTTGGTATTCGTGGATATTCATGCCTCAGCTCCGGTGTGTTGATGCGTAGACGAAAGTTTGATGCGAAGTTTGACAGGCAGGACCGACGGCATGCCGTCATTAAGCCCTAATTGGGAGTGGTAAAAGCAAAGCTCGCGCGCAATTGAGCGGACCACTGGATTGCTGCGCTCGAGATGCGGTCGGCGCCGCCGTGATTCCGAATTTATTTTTGGCTTGTTCAGAAACGGGGAACGTCCATGTCTACGGAATTTGAATGCATCAACATTGATGGCCTGAAGGGGGCGCGAACGGGTCGCGAGCCTTATAATTTTCTGGTCGGCGATAATTTTATTCGACCGGCGGCCGTCGATCCGTTGAAGAGCGACTATCCGGATATCAAGGAACCTGGGTTTTTTACCGAATCCGACGTGAGCGAGCGGCTGCACGGCGCGTTCGCCAAACTTCTTGCCGATCTGAAGAGCCCCGAGGTGTCGAAGATCGTTTCCGAAAAGCTCGACATCGATCTCGTCAACAAGCCGAAGATGATCACGATCCGCAAGATCTCGCAGGCCAAGGACGGCCGCATCCATACCGATGGCGAGGCCAAGATCGCGACGATGCTGACGTATCTCAATGAGAATTGGGACGGCACGGACGCCGGCTGTCTCAGGGTTCTGCGCAACGACAAGAACTTTGACGATTACGTGGAGCAGATCAGCCCGCTCACCGGGACCGTCTTCGCCTTCCGCCGTTCGGATAGCTCGTGGCACGGCCACACGCCGTTCGTCGGCGAGCGCCGCGTCGTTCAGATGACATGGCTCAGAAGCGAAGCCGACGTGGCGCGCAAGGAAAAGCGCGGCGCCCTGTCTCACAGCCTGAAGAAGATTTTCCGCTTCGGGTAAGGGCGCCACGGCCGCATTCAGGTCATCGACTGGGGAGCGACGAGCGTGCACGCGGCGCTTTCGCTCCTCAATTCGCAAGCACGGGGCTGATTTTCTTGCAGGCCTCGATCAGGCTTTGCACGGACGCCACGGACTTCGAGAACATCGCTTTTTCATTTTCATCGAGAGGGAGTTCCACCACCTTCTCGACACCGCCGGCGCCGATGACGGCAGAGACGCCGACATAGGTATCGTTGACGCCGTACTCGCCGTTCAAATGGGCGGCGCACGGCAACATCCGCTTCTTATCCCGGAGATAGCTCTCGGCCATTGCAATTGCCGAGGCTGCCGGTGCGTAAAACGCCGACCCCGTACCCAGCAACGCTACGATCTCACCGCCGCCGCCGCGCGTGCGTTTGATCATGGCGTCGAGGCTCTCCTGACTGAAGAACCCGAGCTTAACGCAATCGGGCAACGGCACGCCGCCAATCGTCGAATAGCGGACGAGCGGCACCATGTCGTCGCCGTGTCCCCCGAGCGTGAGGGCGCGGACATCCTCAACGGAAACACCGGCCGCTTCGGCGAGGAAGCAGGAGAAACGGGCGCTGTCGAGAACGCCGGCCATGCCGACGACCTTGTTGGCGGGCAGACCGGTGAATTTGCGCAGCGCCCAGACCATCGCGTCGAGCGGATTGGTGATGCAGACGACGAAGGCTTGCGGCGCGTGCTGCTTGATGGCCGCGCCGACTTGTTCCATGACCTTCAGATTGATGCCGAGGAGATCGTCGCGGCTCATGCCCGGCTTGCGAGGAACGCCCGCCGTCACGATGCAGACGTCGGCGCCGGCAATCGCCGCGTAACCGTCAGGTCCAGCGCCCGTCAGCTTGGCGTCGTAGCCTTCGATCGTGCCAGCTTGCGCAAGATCGAGCGCCTTGCCCTTGGCGACACCCTCGATGATGTCGGTCATGACAATGTCGCCGAGTTCCTTGAGTCCGGCCAGCAACGCCAACGTGCCACCAATTTGTCCTGAGCCAATCAATGCGATTTTGGCGCGCGCCATGCCGAGCTACCCCCAAGGAAACTTTATTGATTACCGA
>Ga0256891_1000216_pt1 | contig 9705 bp, 9 predicted proteins | sample MC6MC0514MT_FD_186335 | JGI IMG/M metagenome (GOLD analysis project Ga0256891, IMG submission 186335) | Metatranscriptome of enriched soil aggregate microbial communities from Iowa State University, Ames, United States - MC6-MC0514-MT... | ecosystem: Environmental > Terrestrial > Soil >...
CGCGGCGTATCTCCTGATCGGCATCGCCGTGGCGCCGCTGCTGCTGCTCGGGCTCTATGTGCTGGCCGACCGGCTCGGGCTCAAGGTGGCCGACCGCATGCTGTCGCTGACGGCGCGGCTGCTGCAGGTGCAGTGGCTCGGCGGCGGCGTGGTCAACATCGTCGGCGGCCTGTTCATCGCCGCGCTCGGGATCTGGGGCGCGCTGTCCCTGGCGCCGCCGCTGCATCGGCTGGCCAGCGCGCTGCTGGTGCCCTTCGGGCTCTGGCGTGTCTTCAGGGGCGTGGCCGTGCTCAGGGCGTTTTCGAGCGCCGACGAATAGCACGCCCAGGGCCATCAGCCGATACCATGGCGTGCTCCATCCACCCACAGCATCGGACACACGACATGGCGATCGACACGCTTTCCACCTGGCACCAGCTCGTGAAGACGCGCGACGCGGCGGGGCTCGACATCCTGCTCGACGAGAGCGCCGTCTTCCATTCGCCGGTGGTGCACAAGCCGCAGGTCGGCAAGGAGATCACGCGCCGCTACCTGGCCGCGGCCTTCGAGGTCTTCTTCAACCCGAGCTTCCGCTATGTGCGGGAGGTGAAGGCCGAGCGCGACGCGGTGCTCGAGTTCGAGGTGGAACTCGACGGCATCGTGGTCAACGGCGTCGACATGATCCGCTGGAACGACGCGGGCAAGATCACCGAGTTCAAGGTGATGCTGCGCCCGCTGAAGGCCGTGAACCTGATCCACCAGAAGATGGCGGCGCAGCTGCAGGCCGCGCAGCAGCAGCCTCAGGCCTGACGCGATTCAGAGCGGCTCGAAGCCGGGCGCCTGCGTCATCTCGGTGGGCTTGTAGATCTTGTGCGCGGCCGTGGTGGTCGCCACGTCGGACACCACCAGCAGGCGCCACAGCGGCTCGCCGACCGAGCTCAGCTGCTCCTCGCGCGTGAGGCGGAAGGTCGGGAAGCCCGAGGCCGTGCCCTTGACCGTGACCTTGAGCAGGGTCGCGCCCTTCGAGTTCGACACCACGATGTCGTAGCCGGTCTTCTGGCTGCGCACATCCTCGGCGTTGTAGCCGTAGCCCTTGAAGTGGCGCATCACGTAGTCCATGGCGGCCTCCTGCACGGCCTCGGCCGAGCCCAGCTTCGCCGCGCCGTCGGCACCGGCCGCGGCCTCGTCGGGCACGTTGCCCTTGGCGCGGGCGGCCTGGATCGCGGCCTCGTCGGGCACCCAGCCGCGCGGACCGCGCACCAGCACCGCGAACTTGCGCTCGGGTTCCCAGCTCGCGACGTGCCATTCGGCGTCGTCGCGCACGCGCGTGGAGACCTTGGCGCTGCGGTTGGTCTCGATCTCGCCGATGGCGATGCGGTTGGTCTGCACCACGGCGCGGAAATCCTGGCCGGCGTCGAAGGTGCGCTTGAGCAGCGCGAGGCGGTCGGCGGCGCGCTGCGACTGGAACGCGGTGCGCGGGCCGCCGCCGGGGCGGAACTGCACGTCGAGCGACTCGAGGCAGAACCAGCGCCCGCCCTCGCCGAGGTTGACGTACTCGCCCCAGATGGTGGCGATCACGTTGTCGCCGGTGGCGAGCCAGGCGTGGTCCGAGGCCTTCTCGCGCGCGTCGAACACACCCATCTTGGCGACGATGTCGACCGGCGTGAGCCGGGGGCCGGAGAGACGCATCTCATCGATGACGGCGAGTACTTTGGGGTCGACTTCCTTGTCCATGCGGGGGGTCTTTTGCGAGAGGCAGATTGGAGATTGCGAGGGGTGGCGAGTATGCCGCAACCGGAAACCGGCCGCCCTCGAGCGCCCCCTCACCAGGCCGTGGCGACGCCCTCGAGCGCGCGCCGCGCCAGCAGGAAGGTGGCGGCATTCCAGCTCTGGCCCGCCATGCCCATCGGCGCCAGCGTGCGGCCATGGAACCATTCGGTGAAGCGCCAGCCGTCGAGCTCGTTGGCCCGCGCCAGCTTCGCGAGCTCGGCCCAGCCCTCGGCCTCGAGCCCCAGCCTGGCGAGCGCCATGGCCCAGAAGCCGCCGACGAAGGGCCAGATGCCGCCGTTGTGGTACTGGTGCACCAGGTTCTGCCGGTGCCGGCCCATGTAGGCGCGCCACAGGTCGTGCTGCGGCGACAGCGGATGCAGCACCACGCGCACCGGGTAGGGATCGCTCGCGCGCGCGCCCTCGATGGTGTTGACGATGCGGTGCGCCATCGCCTCGTCGGCCAGCCCGGCCTGGATCGCCAGCACGTTGCCGAACACGTCGCCCTCGTCGCCCACCACCGCGAGGTTGACGAAGCTCAGGTACAGCCCCGGATCGCGCCGGCCGCGCCGTGCGTAGTGCTGCAGCAGCCGCGCGCGGTGGTATTCGGGCAGGTCGCGCTGGAACGGGTTGAACAGGTGGTTGAAGTGGTGCCGGGTCTCGTCGGCCTGCGCGATCCCGAAGCGGCGCTTGACGTCGAACCACAGCGCGTTGGTGTAGAGCACGTAGCCCGAGCGCGGCATGATGTCGGCCCAGTCGCTGGCCTCGTTCTGCTGCAGCAGCCGGAAGTGCTGGTGCTCCTGCGCCAGCAGCCAGCCGACCGCGCGCTGCACGCCATCGGCCCAATGCGTGGCGCCCACCTTGCCGTGGCGGCGCACGTGGTCCACCGCGATCAGCCACCAGAGCGTGGCGTCGATGCAGCCCAGATACCAGAAGTCGGCGTCCTGGCCCTCGGGATCGACGTATTTCGGGATCTGCCCGTTGGCCGCCTGCTGCGCCGCGAGCGCGTCGAGGCTCGCGACCGCGCCGTGCTCGAGCGCAGGCACGCCGCTGCCGCACATCGCCATCACGCAGATCGCCGCGTCGCGCCCGAAGATGCGCGTGTAGCGCCGCGCCACCGCGGCCTCGGTGCGGCTCGCGGCCAGGATGCCGTGCGGCGTGAGGTTGGCTTCGAGCAGCGCGAGCGAGGCCTGGGTGCAGGCGTCGACGAGCGCGAGGGAGGAGGTGTCGAGCGTCGTATCGGTCATGGGTCGGTGCGTTCGCTGGAGATCGTGGCTTCGGCCTCGGCCGCGCCATGGTGCAGGCCCATGCCGGCCCCGAGGCCCGCGCCCATGCCGGCGCCCATGCCGCCGCCCATGCCGCCGCCTCCGCCCTTGCCACCGCCACCACCACCGGCATTGCCGCCGCCACCGCCCGCGCGCTCGCCGCGCGTGGCCGTGCCCTTGAGCCGCAGCGGCCCCTGCTTCGGGATGCCGAGCGTCGGCGGCACCGGATCGAGGTCGAGCACCGCGCGGATGAAGGTGCGCAGCGAGACCACGAGCTCGGCCGTCTCCACGCTGCGGCCCGCGACCATGTCGGCCGCGGCCTTCGCGGCCAGCCGCACCTGCTCCTCGGTGCCGAGCAGGATCACGTCGGACAGCGCGGTCTCGACCGCATCGCGGATGCGGCGGCGCCGGTCCGAGGCGGGCAGGCCGGCGTCGGCGCCGCCTTCGGCCTCGGCCTGCAGGCCGCGCGTGCGCAGCTCGCGCAGATGGCTGGGGTCGACCGCGAGCTCGCCGGTGAACGAGCCGCCGAGCACCTTGTAGGCCGCGATCAGGGTCTTGAGCCGCTCGTTGATCTGCCGGTTCTGCCGCTCGCGCCGCTGCTGCACGCTGAGCATCACGACGATGCGGATGCCCACCGCGACCAGCGACACGAGCACCAGGCCGAGCAGGGTCGAGAGCAGGCCTTGCCAGGAGGTGAAGTCGAGTGAGTTGCGCATCGGGAAGCCGTGGCGTTCTGAAGAAAAGGCCCGCATCGCGCGCGGGCCGTGCGTCGGTTCACAGTATCCACAGGCGGGCAGCGCCCGGCTGTAGGTCGCGGCGCACGATGCGGCCCGCCCGAAAAAGCAGGCCGTCCCTCAGGGACACACCAGCTCCGTCTTCGCCACCGCGCACAGCCGCGCCTTCTCGGCCTCGGTCAGCGCCGGCCCCTTGACCATCCCGTCGAGCATCAGCACCGCGGGATAGAGCCGCCGGTCGCGCGGGTTCTTGCGGTAGGCCTGCATCACGCGCTGCTGGCTATCGTCCTTGCAGACCTTGGCCATCTCCCGTTTCACCTCGCGGTCCCGCGCCGAGCCGTCGCCGCCAAATTCGCCGGCGAAGTGGAAGCACATCGCGGCATCCTCGACGGCCTGGCGCAGCGGCTGCTCGTCCTTCGAGAAACGCGGCGGCGTCTCGCCAGCCGCGGCGGCGGGCAGCGAGACCAGCGCCGCGAGGGCTGCGGCAACGAAGGGGCGAAAAATGCGCTTCATCGAACGGATCCTCCATGAAAAAAGGCCGCCCCGAAGGCGGCCTTGCCTGCATCGCGACGCGAAGCAGCCTGCTTGTTTACTTCTTGTCGCCGCCCGGCACCTTGCCTTCGACGCCCTTGACGTAGAAGTTGATGCCGGTCAGGAACTTGTCGTCGGCGACCGCGTCCTTGGCGACCACTTCCTTGCCGTCCTGACCGAGGATCGGGCCCTTCCAGATCGAGAAGCTGCCGTCCTTCAGGCCCTTCTTGACCTCGTCGACCTTGGCCTTGGCTTCGGCCGGCACGTCCTCGGCGATCGACACGAGGTCGATGGCGCCTTCCTTGACGCCCCACCAGGCCTGGCCGGTGGCCCACTTGCCGTCGAGCGCGTCCTGCGTGGCCTTGATGTAGTACGGCGCCCAGTTGATGGTGGCCGAGCCCAGGTGGGCCTTGGGACCGTAGGCGGTCATGTCGGAGTCCCAGCCGAAGGCGCGCTTGCCCTTTTCCTGCGCGGTCTTGAGCACGGCCGGCGAGTCGGTGTTCTGGAACAGGATGTCGGCGCCGCCGTTGATGAGCGCGGTGGCGGCTTCGGTTTCCTTCGGCGGGCTGAACCACTCGTTGACCCACACGACCTTGGTCGTGATCTTCGGGTTGACCGACTGGGCGCCGAGCGTGAAGCTGTTGATGTTGCGCAGCACCTCGGGGATCGGCACCGAGCCGACGACGCCGAGCGTGTTCGACTTGGTCATGGCGCCCGCGATGATGCCGGCCATGTACGCGCCTTCGTAGGTGCGGCTGTCGTAGGTGCGCATGTTCTCGGCGGTCTTGTAGCCGGTGGCATGCTCGAACTTGACGTCCTTGCTGTCGTTGGCGACCTTGAGCATGGGCTCCATGTAGCCGAAGGTGGTGCCGAAGATCAGCTTGTTGCCCTGGCCGACCATGTCGCGGAACACGCGCTCGGCGTCGGCGCCCTCGGGCACGCTTTCCACGAAGGTGGTCTTGATCTTGTCGCCGAATTCCTTCTCGAGCGCCTTGCGGCCGTTGTCGTGCGCGAAGGTCCAGCCGCCGTCGCCCACGGGTCCGATGTATGCGAATGCGATGTTGAGCGGCGCTGCCGGGGCCGGCGCGGCGGCGGCGGGTGCCGGAGCCGGTGCGGGCGCGGCGGCCGGTGCTGCCGCTTCTTCTTTCTTGCCGCAGCCGATCAAGGCTGCCGAAGCGACCGCCGTGAGGGCGGCGAGCTTGAGCAGGGAGCGCTTGTTCAGATCATTCATTGTCGGAAATCCTCAAAAAGGACGGGTTGGCGGAAAAACGAAAACCGCGATTATGAGCCGGGGTAGAACGGTTTCCCGATCGAAGCCGGCATGTTGACGCGAATGAATGCGGGGTTGCGCGAGATCAGGGCCAGCACCACGATGGGCGCGATGTACTGCAGCATGCTGAGGAACTGCGAGGGCACGTCGACGCCGCTGCTCTGCAGGTGGAAGCCCAGCATCGAGACGCCGCCGAACAGGTAGGCGCCCAGCAGCACGCGCATCGGCCGCCAGGTGGCGAAGGTGGTGAGCGCCAGCGCGATCCAGCCGCGGCCCGCGACCATGCCCTCGACCCACAGCGGGGTGTAGACGGTCGAGAGATACGCGCCCGAAAGGCCGCACAGCGCCCCGCCCGCGATCACGGCCATGAGGCGGATGCGCCGCACCGGATAGCCCAGCGCATGCGCCGATTCGGGCGACTCGCCGACCGAGCGCAGCACGAGGCCGGCGCGCGTGCGGTAGAGAAACCAGATCAGGCCCACGGTCAGCAGCACGGCGACGTAGACCATCGGGTGATGGCGGAACAGCGCGGGGCCGAGCAGCGGAATGTCGGCCAGCACGGGAATCGCATAGCTGGCGCTCTCGGGCAGCTTGGCCTGCACGAAGTTGATGCCGGCGAAGGCCGAGAAGCCGACACCGAACAGGCTCAGCGCGAGGCCGGTGGCGTACTGGTTGGTGTTGAGCCAGATGACGAGCACGCCGAAGAAGGCGGCCAGCAAGGCCCCGGCGGCCATGCCGGCGAGCAGGCCGAGCCAGGGGTTGTGGGTGGTCACCACGGTGGCGAAACCGGCGATGGCGGCGCACAGCATCATGCCCTCGGCACCGAGGTTGACGATGCCGGCTTTCTCGTTGATGAGAAGGCCTAGCGCGGCGATGGCGAGGACGGTGCCGGCGCTCAGGGTGGAGCCGAGCAGGAGTGCGTAGCTGTCCATTTTTTTAGTGGCTCTCGTTGCTTGGGTTGCTCGGGGTGCAGAGGGGACGGTCGGGGCGCGTGCACAGGACAGCGGGTACTTCCCTCCGCGAATGTCCCCCGCCTTCGGCTCCTCCTTTATTTCGCTGCGGGAAGCACCCACTGCCCTGTGCACGTGGGCGCAGTCGTTGTGCCGGCCGGTTCAACCGACCTGCCCCAGGCTCACGTCGATGGCGTACTCCCCGCAGCGAAATAAAGGAGGAGGCCGCAGGCCGGGGGACATTCGCGGAGGGGAGTACGCCGTCGGCGTGAGCCCACCCCGAACGAACCAGATCGAAAGCGCAGGACAACATCACAGCGCCCCCTCGGTCGTACGCGCAACCGGCGCAGTCAAAGGCGTACTCGCCTGCAAAGAACTCGTCGTGAGCACCGCAGCCTTCGCAGCCGCCTTGCGCCGAACCCGGTAGGCGATCAAGGTATCGCAAGCCAGCAGCGTGAACAGCAGCAGCCCCTGGAACACCCCCGTCAGCGACTTCGGCAGCCCGAGCCGCGACTGCGCGAGCTCGCCACCGATGTAGAACATGCTCATCAGGATGGCCGAGAACACCATCCCCACCGGATGCAGGCGGCCGACGAAGGCCACGATGATGGCCGCGAAGCCGTAGCCGGCCGGCACGTAGGGCGTGAGCTGGCCGAGCGGGCCCGCCACCTCGAGCGCACCGGCCAGGCCGGCCGCGCCACCCGAGGTCAGTAGCGCGATCCACACCGCGCGGCGGGCCGAGAAGCCCGCATAGCGCGCCGCCGCGGGCGCGAGGCCGCCGACCTGCTGCGCGAAGCCCGCGCGCGTGCGGAACAGGAACACCCACAGCGCCCCCACCCCCACCAGCGCGATGATCACCCCGATCGTCACGCGCGAGCCCTTGAACAGGCGCGGGATCTGCGTCACCGCCTCGAAGGTCTTCGACTGCGGAAAGTTGTAGCCGTTGGGATCCTTCCAGGGGCCGAACACCATGTAGCTCAGCAGCAGCGTCGCCACGTACACCAGCATCAGGCTCACCAGGATCTCGTTCGCGTTGAAGCGGTCGCGCAGCCAGGCCACGATGCCGGCCCAGACCATGCCGCCCAGCGTGCCCGCCACCAGGATCGCCAGCACGATCCAGCCGCCGGTGGTCTTGTCGGCCATCAGCGCCACACCGCCCGCGGCGATCGCGCCGAACACGAACTGGCCCTCGGCCCCGATGTTCCACACGTTGGAGCGGAAGCACACCGCCAGGCCCAGCGCGATGATCAGCAGCGGCGTGGCCTTCACCGTCAGCTCGCCCAGCGCATAGCCGTTCTTGATCGGCTCGTAGAAGAACACCAGCAGGCCCTTGACCGGGTCCTTGCCGAGCGCGGCGAACAGCGCCACGCCGATCAGCACCGTGATCAGCAACGCCAGGATCGGCGAGGCGAAGGTCCAGAAGCGCGAGAGCTCCGGACGGGGTTCGAGCTTAAGCATGGGCGGCCTCCTGGTTCTTGTTGCTCTTGCCGGATGGGCCCGGCCACAGCCCGCTCATCCATTCGCCGATCTGCGCCAGCGTCGCCGCCGCGCGGTCGATCGAGGGCGACAGCCGCCCCTTGGCGATCACGTGCAGCCGGTCGCTGATGTTGAAGAGCTCGTCGAGCTCCTCGCTGATCACCAGCACCGCGCAGCCCGCGTCGCGCAGCGCGAGGATCTCGGCATGGATCAGCGCGGCCGCGCCCACGTCCACGCCCCAGGTCGGCTGCGAGACGATGAAGAGCTTGGGGTTGGCGTCGATCTCGCGGCCGACGATGAACTTCTGCAGGTTGCCGCCCGACAGCGAGCGCGCCGCCGCCTTCGGGCCGCCGGCCTTGACCTTGAAGCGCTCGATGATGGACCTGGCCTGGCGCTCGAGCGCGCCGGTGCGGATCCAGCCGCCACGGCCCACCGCGTCGCCGCGCGTCAGCAGCAGGTTGTGCGCGAGCCCCAGCGTGGGCACCGCGCCGCGGCCCAGCCGTTCCTCGGGCACGAAGTGCAGGCCCAGCGCACGGCGCGCGCGCGGGCGCAGCCGGCCGGCCGGCTGGTCGAACACCCGCACCATCGCCGCCTCGGCGCGCACGTCCTCGCCCGACAGCGTGTAGAGCAGCTCCTTCTGGCCGTTGCCCGACACGCCCGCAATGCCCACCACCTCGCCCGCGCGCACCTCGAAGGACACGCCCTCGAGGTCCACGCCGAACTGGTCCTCGCGCGCCAGCGTCAGGCCCTGCACGCGCAGCGCCACCGCGCCCGCATGCACCGGCCGGTGCTCGAGCGGCGGCGGCTCGCTGCCGATCATCAGCCGCGACAGCGACTCGTTGCTCTCGTTCTTCGGGTTGCACACCCCCGTGACCTTGCCGCCGCGCAGCACCGTGCAGGCGGTGCACAGCTCGCGGATCTCGTGCAGCTTGTGGCTGATGTAGAGGATGCTGCAGCCCTCGGAGGCCAGCTTGTTGAGCACCCCGAACAGCTTGACCACCGCCTGCGGCGTGAGCACCGAGGTCGGCTCGTCGAGGATCAGCAGCTTGGGGTCGGTCAGCAGAGCGCGGATGATCTCCACCCGCTGCATCTCGCCCACCGACAGCGTGTGGACCGGCCGCGCGGGATCGATGTCGAGGCCGTACTCGCTCGCCTTGGCCGTGATGCTGCGCGCCACGTCGGCCAGCGCCAGCGACTTGTCGAGGCCGAGCCAGACGTTCTCGGCCACGGTGAGGGTGTCGAACAGGCTGAAGTGCTGGAACACCATGCTGATGCCCAGCGCGCGCGCCTGCTGCGGGTTGCGCAGGTTCACCGGCTGGCCGTCGAAGGCGACGCTGCCCTCGTCGGGCTTGACCGAGCCGTAGATGATCTTCATCAGCGTCGACTTGCCGGCGCCGTTCTCGCCGAGCACGGCGTGGATCTCGCCCGGTTGCACCGCCAGCGAGATGTCGCTGTTGGCGACCACCGCCGGGTAGCGCTTGGTGATGTGCGCGAGCTGGAGTCTGGGTGTTGTCATGCCGGTTCCGTGGGTTGTCTCGTTCGGTACAGGAATGGGCCTCGTCTCGCGGGTTCCGATGTACGTCGATAGCTATAAGTTTAATAGCGTGCCCACGGAATCCGGGCGATGGAAGACCCCGACTCCGGGGCTTCGGCTGATTTCGGGTTCAGTGGCCCGTCACATAGACGAACTTGAACAGGAAGATGGCGGCGATGACCCACACCATGGCATGCAC
>Ga0256891_1000226_pt1 | contig 9531 bp, 6 predicted proteins | sample MC6MC0514MT_FD_186335 | JGI IMG/M metagenome (GOLD analysis project Ga0256891, IMG submission 186335) | Metatranscriptome of enriched soil aggregate microbial communities from Iowa State University, Ames, United States - MC6-MC0514-MT... | ecosystem: Environmental > Terrestrial > Soil >...
CTAGGTCCGAGCCTGACAGGCTCTTATCGTTATCCCGCGCTTCGCGCATGTAGCTGGCGCAGCGGGAAATGGTGGGCAGCTCATCCTCCAGCGACGCCGGCAACGCGGCGCTGTGCTCCTCTTCGAACTGCTCTTCGCGTCTCAGGGTCTCCAACTCCAGATTGACCAGCTCAGGGCCTATGGACAGCAGGCGCCCGGTTTGCAACCCGCCCACCAGCAGCCGGCGCGCGAGCCGTTCCAAGTCCCGGTAATTGCCGTCGAGCCGCATGGACCGGAGTGCGCGTGCGATTAGGGGTTGGTGCGGACGGAATTGTTCGACGTAGTCCCTGGCCAGCGACGTTTTCGCCCTGTCCTGCCCGAGCGCCCGCTCAGGGAAAAGCTCCGCCAGTTCAGCACAGGCCCGGTGCACCACGGATTTCCAGATGTCTTCCAGGTCTGCGGGGCAGTCGCGCAAGTCCGGCAACTCGATGACCAGTTCCGAGATGCGGTCCAGGAAGTCCGGCGCCAGGACCTCCCGCAGTACGCTGCGCGATTTGTTGGTGGCGGCAATCAACCGGAATTTGGCCTCGATGCTGTCCTTGCCGCCGATCTGGCGGAACATCCCTTTGCGCTGCAGCGCGAGCAGCAGCATGCCCTGCGCCTGCGGGTCCATCCAGTGGATCTCGTCCAGGAACACGCAGTCACCGTCGGCCTGCTGCAGCAAGCCGACGCTTGCTTGGCTGGCCGTGCTGTGGGCCCCCTTGACGTATCCGAACAGGCTGCTGCGCAACATGGTCGGGTCGCCGCGGAACTCGGCGCAGTTCAGGTGGTGATGCCATTCCTTTTTCGTCGTCACCTTCCAGTCGAGGTAGCTCCGACGCAGGCTTTCGGCAATATGGGTCTTGCCGGAACCGCGGTTGCCGATGATCAGCACTGGGAAAGGCACGCTGCCATAGCGCTGCACCAACTCGGCGACCTTGCGCAGGCTGGGCGTTCGGGCCTTGGCGATGCTCCACGTTTCATCGGTCGCAGGGTCGTCATCGCGCCTGCCCAGTTCGGCGAGCAGGTTCCATGACACCTCCTCCAGCACCTGTCCGGCTTGACGGTGCTTGCGTGGGATGCCCTGATATGCACGGACGTTGTCGCCAACGATCCGGGCCTGCAGCGCCAGTAGCATCACCGTCTGCGCCGCGGGCGTGCCGGGGCTGAGATTTACGACGATCTGCGCCTTCGGATGCTTGCGCCGGATCTCCGCCAGCGTCGGAGCGGTGAAGCGGAACAACTCCTGATGGTTGGTCGGGGCTTCGTGTGTGTCCCAATAGACCGGCTCCACTTCGGGGCCGCCCTGCGCCTTGATCTCCTGCATTAGCGCGTTGGCCACCTCCTCCTCGGACGGGTGGAAGTCCCGCCCGCCTGCCTCGGGCGCACTCAGCTTGCGCACCAGCAGGTAGTGCTTGTCGATCCGCGCCCTCACCGGCGAATCCTCGTTCAGCAGGAACTCCAGCGTCGGGCCGGCCTCGTGCTGGTTGTCGAGAAGCCTGTAGTGGCCGTCCTTTTCGCGGCTGTAGGGGTCGTTGTTGAACGACACCCAAGACACGCTGACTCTTCCATGGCTCATGGTGTTTGCCTTTTCTTATTGCGTGCGGGTTGCTGCGCGGATGGGAGCGGAGACACGCGTATCTTCAGCGTGCTGTTGGCCAGCCAGCCCTTGCTGCGTGCGGCGCCGTTGCCGCCGCCGTTGGCCTGCTGCAGGCGCTGCACGTCGATGCGGCGCCTGGCGGCATCCACCTTGATGTGCATCACCAGACCGTCTGCGCTGCGCAGCAGTTGCTGGCCTGGCGCTTCCATCAGCTCAACGGCATGGCGTACCAGGGAGCCCATTAGCGGCCCGGTGGCCGTCTTCGGCGGCAGCCAGAGCTCCCAGTCGCCGGGCAAGGCCGTCGGAAAGCCGGCTTCGGCCAGTTGGCATACCGACGGCGCGTTCAATGCCACGTCGGTGCGGCGCCGCATGACGGTGCGGGTCCACCGGCCAACGGCCGCTGCCACGCCCGGGTCTTCCACCACCACGCCAACCTCGATGCCTTCATCCCAGCCATGCCTGGCGTCCAGGTTGCCGGTCCACAGCAGCACGAGCTGATCGTCCGCAACGATGGACTTGGTGTGCGTGCGGCGGTGGCCATGGATGCGCACTTGCTCCGGCGCCAGCTCGAGCAGCCAGGCCAGGCTGGCCCGCTGGGCTTCGATGTGGTTGCGCGGCTGCACTAGCAGGTCGATGCCGACGCCGCGCGCCAGCGCGCGCTGCAGCGCCCCCCCCACCGGGTGATCCTCCATCCCCATGAAGCTGTAGGTGGCGATCGTCAGGTGGCCGTGGGCGCGGTCGATGACTTGCACCGCGGCGTCCAGCAGCGAGGTTTCTTGCTTGCGCAGCGTGGTCACAGCGCGGCTGTCACCGTCGCTTGCCAGGGCGTGCCACGGCAGGCTGGGCCGCGCCGGCAGCGAATGCACGTCGAGGTTGGCACCGGGCAAGGATTCGAGGGTGGTCAACTGCTGCCAGATGTGGGCGAACAGGCGACCAAACTCGCGCGCGGCCAGCGGCTGGTACAGGGCCAAGCCGTCTTCCGGATTGATTTCGTAGGCTTCCTTGGTCGAATTGGCGGAGGTGACGATGGCGCAGGCGTCGTCGACCACGCAGAACTTGGCGTGGCAATCCTCGGCGCTGCGCAGCCAGGCGCCGGCGCGGGCCAGCCGGCGCAGGTGCTCGTCGTGGCGCTGGGCGCGTTCCCGCTGTTTGGCGGTCTGCGCGTCGACCTCGTCGTCCAGCTCCAGCACCTCCGCCCGCAGGTGCTTGCCCAGCGCCGTCAGGATGTATACGCCACCTTGCAGGCGCTCCGCCGCTTCGCACAAGGCCTGCACGATGTTCCCGTCGGCAAACAGGAAGCTACAGAACAGCACCTTGCGGCTGGCCCCCCGGATTTGCGCGATCAGCAGGTCGCGGATGTGCGCGGACTGGCTGAGATCGTCGGTGGAGACGTGCACGATGTCCCCGTGCCCCGTGTCCTGCACCTGGTAACCGACACCCGACGACGGCGACTTGTCGCGTATGAACAGCACGCCCGGCACGCGCTGCCGGCCCAGCTGGATCGTGGGGGCGCCGGTCGCTGGCGGGGTGGGCCTGATGTCGTCGGTCATGCCGTTTGCTCCTCGGCTGCGTAGGGAGAGACCAGGTCGTGCTCCAGGCGGCGCATGCACAGCGCCGCGCGCAACCTCACCTGAGGCCACAGGTTCACCGCCGCTTCGTCGGCCGACGGCAGGCCGTGGTCGCGGCCCCAGTAGGCAGCCAGGCTGGCCGCCACTGCCGCGCAGGTGGCGTCGAAGTCGCGCCGCAACGCGGCGTCGCTTCGCGACAGGAAGGCGTAGAAGGCCTGGCGTGCTGCCTCGCCATCAGCCGGCATCGCATGGACGCGCAAGCCTGCGTGCCACGGATCAAGCCGCGCCCGCAGCAAGGTGTCGCAGGGCCGGTCGACCTCGCCGAGCATGTGGATCATCTGGTCGCTGTCGCAGGGCACCTCATACGCGCCGTCGCCCCGTAGCGGGGTGTCGGCCGGCAGCGGCAGCTCGCTGCGGACAGCCGCCAACAGTCCGGCCGAACGCCGCGCCTGGGCATCGATGAGTTGGGCAGCATCGATCTGTGGACAGGCTCGCGCCTGCCCGCCGTACCGCAGGAAGGCGCGCCAGCGCAGTTCGTCGGGCACAGCGTGAAACGCCGCCATCACCAGCGTCGCGGTCTGCGGTTGGTGTTGTCCGTCGACGCGGCGGCTGAGGCGCCGCACCTCCCACTGTGAACCCGGCACGATACGCACCAGCTGGCCGCTCAGGCCGGCCACGCCAGTGCCTATGCCGCAGGCCGCCATGCGCTGGTCGGCCGGCAGGGACAGGCTGCTGTCCAGCGTGCGCAACGACGGCGGCACCTCCTGCGGCGGCAGCGATGGCTGACGATGGCGCGCCGTGTGGCGTTGCTGCCTGTCATCTTCGACCCTTATGAACAGCAGCGGCTCGGCCAGGAACACCAGCCTGGCCTTGTGCACGCGCCGCTGTGGAATGGCGCCGCGTTCAAGCGCCATGTGGCCCAGGTCGCTCAACCGGCACAGTGGCAAGTCCGACGCACGGGAGGCACGCAGCTTGCGCGCCCGCGTTGACGCCGTTGGCGGCACCGACGAGGTGGTACCAAACAGGCTGGACGTCAGGAGATGCATGGCGAACGACAGCAGGCCCTCATCGGCCTCGGCCGGCTCGGCGCCGTCCTGCAGCAGCAGCTGGTCGCCCAGCAGGCGGTGGACGATGGCTTCCGAGACCGTGTCGCCCAGGCCCAGGTATTCATCGACCAGCAACGGCGAGATTCGCCCCAGCGCACTCGCCAGCGCAAGCACTGCCCAGTCCGCCGAGCGGAGCTCACTCTCCTGCATGCATTCCAGCGCCGCGAACTCGACTTCGAACAGCTCCAGCTCCCGCGCCAAGATCGCCGTGGGGTTGCCCTTAACGCCGGCCTGGTACAGCGACGCCGCAATTGCTTGAAGGTCAGGCGCGCTCATGGCTGGCCTCCCAGGGCGCGGCCCCATTTCTTCTTCTGCTCGCAGCCCTCGTACAGCTTCACCAGCAGGTCGCCGGGATCGCGCCGGCGGCCGCCCTCCTGGCCGGCCAGCGTGGTGGAGTCGCCGATCACGATGCGCTTGTGGCGCGCGCGCGTGACCGCCACGTTCAGGCGGTTGAGGTTGTCGACATGGCCGCGGCGGCCCTTCGGATTGCTGCGCGTGGTGCACAGGATCACCAGGTCTTTTTCGCGCCCCTGGAAGCGGTCGACGATGCTGACGTGGATGTCGATGGGCGCATGGTTCGCGGCCGGGCGGCGCCATTCCCGGCGCCATGGGTCGCTACCGCTGCGCAGGCGGCGGAAGATGGCCTCGCGCATCTGGCGCGCCTGCTCCAGGTAGAAGCAGACGACGCCGATCTCGAACGGCGCATCGGGACCGCGCCCATGCTCGCGCGGGTCTCCGCGCCAGCTCTGGACGGCCCAGGCGGCGCAGGCTTCCACCAGTTCGAGTGCCACGTCGATTTCGAGCGAATTGGTGTAGCTGCCACCCTGCCACTCCGTGTTGCGCGGATATTCATAGCGCCGCTCGCCCGGCTGGTATGCGGTATCCAGCCAGATCGACGGGGCCTGCAGGCCAGGGATGTCCAGGCCCAGTTGATGGGTGTCGGGCGCCGAGGGGTAGTCACGGCCGTAGACCTGCTCTGACGAAAACTCCGCGAGCGCCGGCGCCATGCGGTGCTGGTAGTTGAGCTTGACGACCCGGTTGTCCGGTAGCTTGGTCAGATGCTCGAACACGCTGGGCAGCGCCAGCTTCTGCAGTTCCAGCATCTCGGCGCCAAGGCGCAGCGCGGCGTTCCACTGGCCATGATCGGGGCCGGATGCACCGTTGCGCTTAGGCTGGTTGCGCCACTTTTCCGGATTGGCGCCGAGCAGCACCAGTTCATCGCGCTGCGCGTCGCCGATGCCGAAGGGGTCGCACAGCGCCGTCACCAGTTGCCGCCAAGCTTTTTCCAGGCGTTCGGGATCGGGGTGCATGCGGTTGTCGAAGTGCTGCCGCAGCTGGCTGCTCACTTCTCGTATCCACTTGGGTTCGGGCTCGGTGAAACCGGCCCGCTTCGCGCGTTCCGAGACCACGGCTTCGAGCTCGCCGAGGTCGACGTACGGGGGCAGTTGGCGATGGTCGCCCACCAATATCCACTTGCGCGCGCGCGCCGCCGGGACGAGGAAATCAGTGATGGTCGCCTTGCTGGCCTCATCCATGATCATGACGTCGAACACCGCCTCCACGTCACGGAACTCGGGCGCCATGGCGATACCGATGGGGGTTGCGCACAGCAGGTTGGCGTTGAGTAGCAGCATGGCGCCGATTGCATCGTCGTCCTTGATGCGCTTGGCCCACTCGCGCTGCACCCGGGCCACGGGATCCTGGGCCAGTTCGTCGTCGCCTGCTACGTCGCGGATCTCTTCCGACAACTGGCCGGCCAGGTCGCGGCAGCGGTTGCCCAGCAAGAAGCGGTGGGCTTGTGCTTCGACGTTTTTCTCGGAGCCTAGCCGGATCGCGGTGACGCCGGGGCGGGCACCCACGCGCTCCAGCACATTGTCCAGCGCCACGTGGGTCGGCGCCACCAGTAGGATGCGCTTGCCGGCCTTGACCAGCTCTTCGACGATGCCGCAGATGACAGTGGTTTTGCCGGTGCCCGGCGGCCCCTGGATGAGGGCAATGTCGGGCGTCTTCAGCGCCAGCTCCCGGGCCTGCAGTTGGCGCACCGTCTGCGCGTCGCCGGGAGGCAGGCTGGGCGGCGGCACGTGCTGGAGCCCGTTGGGGCGCGTGAGCGCTTCCAGCAGGCGGCCATACGCTTCATCCGTGCCCATCGCCATAGTATCGAGCGCTTCGCGCATGCGCTTGAAGGCATCGTCGCCGGGCTTGACGCGCAATTCACCTTGCGCCAGCAACTCTTCGCCGTTGTCGACGAAGGTGGTCGTCAGCACTTCGCCGTCATCGGAGATGTCGTCGAAGGTGAGCGTGCGCACTCTGCCCTTGCTAGTTGGGACCTCAATCCGGGTGCCCGGACGGATAAAGGCACGCGGCCACTCGTCCGCCTCCAGTTTGCGCAGCCTGACCGGAGCACGGTCGACCAGCGTGTAGCTTGCGCGCGGCGCGGATGATTCGGCGTGGTTGCGCAGCGCTTCTAGGTAGCGGCGCACATTGCTGATGAAGATGCCGTCCTTCTCGGACTCGCGCTCAGCATCGCGCGGATTGATGCAGGCCCGCAAACGGGTCTGCGCCGCCACCATCCGGCAAAAGCCGGCAAGATCAAAACCATGCCGATTACCGGCACCGAAGCGGGCCACCAGCAGGCGCGCAACCGGCGGCGGTCTCAGGCGGAAGGCGGAGAAAACGCGCAGGCTCAGGCCATCGCGCGCGGGGCTGCAGGCAAACGCGATGCGGCTAGTGGCGAGCACCACGCAGTAATTGTCCTCGGGCAACCGGCCTTCGCTGGCCTGGATCAGCACGGGACTGGCGGGCTCGCCAAGGTCCGGCGCCTTGAATTTGCCGTCGGGGCCTTTGACCTGGAACCAGGTCCAGACATCGCTGTGGTTGAACTCCTCCACGACAGCGGCGAAATCCAGCGCCGGGTCTATTTTCTGGATGAGCTGAGGCAGCTTGTCAGAGCAGTTGAGGGGAATGGTGTCATGCACGCGCAGCGTGCCGGACAGGCCGAGCCGTGTCTGGCCGGCAATACGGGGCAGGTGGAGTTCCAGGCGCTCTGCCAGCCGAGCAATGCGTTGAATCAACATAACCGGGATCGCCTTCCTTCAGATGTGCGGTAGGCATGAATTAGCAATCGGCGTGCCAGGGGATTTTAATTGAAAAATCAATGACTTATGCACGCAATCGTCAGCGCTTGGGAATTTTTAAGCCAGACTCGAGCGTATTTCCTCTCGAATCACCAGTTGAGCATAAATTTTCTCGAAATTGGCTGTTTTTTTCTTAAAACAACTGACGCGGTCCGCTATAAATCTCCAAGTCGTTGATTTTATTGATTAAGTTTTCTGGCACGCATTTTTCTATAGGTTGGATACCACTATCTGAAATGAGGCGTGCAGATGAACATCACCCACCATGGAAAGCTCCGGCAGCAACAGCGCGGCATTCCATCCGTCATCCTCGAACTGGTGCTGACATACGGCAGCCGCGAATACGACAACCGGGGCGGCGTCACGAAGTATCTGGATCGCCGCAGCCGCAAAGCAATCGAGCAGGACAAGGGGCGTGAGTTCGTGAAGCGCTACAGCAATCAGATGAACGTCTATGTCGTGCAAAGCGCCATCGACGGCCGCGTGATCACTTGTGGCCATCGCCACACCCGCATCAACCGCCACTGAACCAACCCACCAACAGAATCATGGACACCGAGAACCGCCTATAGAAGTACCTCCCTCAGGGCGCTGAAACCGCGCATCTGGCGCAACGCCTGGGAGCGAACGGCCAGGCCGACATTGCCGAACTGAAGAAGCTGACCGGCCGCATCGAGGCCATCAACGCAAGCAAGGTAGCGATGTCGCTGGACAAACGCGCTGGCTTTATCTTCGAAGAGGTGCACGCTGGCACGTTCAACGCGGCGGCCCGCAAGGCCGGCGACCTCAAGACAACGGCATTGACCGGCGGGCGATCAGCGCGTCGACATCCGCGTCTTACGGGGCGATAAGATCGTCGCCGAGGCCCAAGCTAAATGCTGTGGCAGCGCGGTTTCCAGCGCCAAGCCGAAGTACGCGGGCACCCAGTGCATCGTGCCCAACAACCAAGCGCCGGCCGTTCGCAACATGCTTTCCAAGTCAACCAAGGCAAGGGCGACGTCGCACAGCCCCCGTATGCACGAGCTGAATGCAAATCGCCAGTAAGCTGCCGCCAAGGTAACGAACAGGCTGAAAGCGGCCGGGCACGAGAGCCAGGCGACCACACACGAGCAAGCCCAGAAATTGGCATCGGGCGACATGTCCAGCATCACCCGCACGATCGCCGTGGATACCTTGAAATCGGCAGCGACCAACGCCGCAGAGTCAGGCATTGCCGTCAGTACGACGATCAGTGCAGCAACCGGCTTGGGGAAGATGGGCAACGGTCAAATTTCTGTCAAGGAGGCTGCGAAAGCAGCGGTGGCAGATGGCGCCACCGGCACTGCACTCAGCGCTGCGACCGCTGTGGCTGCTGAAAGCGTCAGAGGTTGCAAAACGTGCCCTGTCGGCGAATGCCGCAAGGGCTTTCACCGCCGGCTCCGGCTCGCTTGCGGTGGCTGGGCGCGCCGCAGAGCTTGTCACGGATGCCTACAAGGGCGACCTGACGGTCGAGAAAGTAGCTCGCAGCGCAACTCTCGCCGCCAGCGGCTGGGCGGGCGCAGAAGGCGGCGCTAGTCGGCATCATGTTTGGCCACGTTGGCACGCTAAACGGTGCCACGCATGGAGGCATTGGCGGCTCCTTGCTCGGCGGGCTGTGGTGAGCATCAGTAAATCGCCCCATCACGCATTCACCGCATCAGAAGGAGCGCATGTGCATCGCATCCACCCATCGGTCTGTCGCGTGTCGTCCCCGTCGCGCCAAGGGCCGCGCTCCCAACGCTACGCCCAAGTCTGCGGGCGCATCGACTTTTGTTGCTTCCGAGGCGTACAGTACGGCTGCACGCGCGACTTGCTCTTCGGAGTCCGTTGGACTCTCTACCCAGTATTTAGCGGGCGCAAAGCGGCCAATGGTGAATTTCCGCCTTCAGCCTTGATCAGACTTTGAAGTAAGCCAAGTGAACTTCCGCTCTTAGCCGTTAGCTGTCATCCGCGACTGACCGCTTTGGGTCGAGAGCAGCCGGTCACCATTGACCTATTTCGCCCATGGCGGACATCCGAAGGCCGGGGCCGCTTCGCGGCCCATCGCCGGCAAGCGCGGCTCCTACAAGTACTGCACAGGCCCGGAG
>Ga0256891_1000227_pt1 | contig 9493 bp, 8 predicted proteins | sample MC6MC0514MT_FD_186335 | JGI IMG/M metagenome (GOLD analysis project Ga0256891, IMG submission 186335) | Metatranscriptome of enriched soil aggregate microbial communities from Iowa State University, Ames, United States - MC6-MC0514-MT... | ecosystem: Environmental > Terrestrial > Soil >...
AGATCGCGAAGCGGTACTCGCCCGCGCGCACCGGGCCCGGCGCGAAGCGCAGCGACTGCGAACCGAGTTCGGCGCCCTCGACGGCCGCGCCGCTGATGGCGGCGGCCGCGTTCACGCATGCGAGGTGCTGGCGCATCAGGCCCGGCTTGGCACGGCCGGCGCGAATCTTCTCGATGGCCATGGGCTGGCCCGTGACCATCGACAGCGCGAGGCTGGTGCGCAGGATCTGGCCGCCGCCCTCGCCTTGGGAGCCGTCGAGCATGACGGTCTGCAACGGCGCCGCGTGCGCCTGTTCTCGTTGGATTTCTTCTTCTTTCATGACTGTTCTTCTTGTAGCGGGCGCATGCATCGCGCCCCTGTTCCCCTTTTTTCCCGGTGCGCCTTCAGCCGCAACCCCGCGACCCATGGCGCACCGCGCTCTTCGCATCGCTAGCCCCGAAGCGCAGCACCGTCTCGCTGAGAAAGGCATCGAGCCCCGACGCATCGGCCGGCGGCAGCGCCGTCACGGGCTCGGCCGCATGCGCCGCCATCTCCGCCTCGATGAAGGCATGGATGCCCGGCCAGCGCGGACTGGTCGCGGCCTCGCCAGCGCGCATCTTCACCTCGAGCAGCGCGTTGATCTCGTCGATCAGCGCGGCATCGCGCACCGCATCGAGCGTGTGCTGCGCGAGGTCGGCGAAGCGCATCGGCGGCACGCCGGGCCGCATGCGGATCCAGCGTGCGGCCAGCAGCGGGCGCAGCACGTAGAGGTACTTCTTGTAGCGCACCGTCTCGGCCTGCAGGTGCTCGCGGAAGTTCTTCTTCGCCATCGAGGCGTAGTGATGCCAGCCGCGCGCGTTGGAGAACACCGCCTCCGACAGCGCGCGGAAACGCGGCATCGCCTGCGCGTCCTCGCGGTAGACGATCGGCGAGCGCAGCCACTCGAGCAGCGTCGGGTTCGATTCGCGCATCAGTCCCAGCGCCTTGCGCAGGTCCCAGCCGTTGATGTCGAGCTCGCCGCTGATCGGCAGCTCGATCACGTCGCGCCGCGGCGTCACCGTGAGGTACCACGGCAAGCGGTTCACGTAGATGAAGCGCACGTCGTAGTCGCTGTCGGGCGAGGCGAAGCCCCAGCCGCGGCTGCCCGATTCGCAGGCGAACAGCACCGTGACCTCGTGCCGGGCCTCGATGGCGGCGAGTTCCTCCATGATCTGCGCGCGCATGGCGGGCTCGACCGGGTGGGCCGAGCGGATGCGTTCTTCTTCATGTCGTTGCGGTTCCATCGTTGTTCTTTCCCCGTCGTTCGTCATTCAATCCGTCGTGCTCGCCATCACCGCGGCCAGCGTGCCGCGCCGCGGATTCCACACGGTGAAGCACCAGATGCCCCACCACTCCTTGCCGTCCTCGAAATACGCGCTCCACGTGCTGCGTTCGGGCTCGCGCTCCGGATCGCCGACCCAGTCGAGCAGCACGAGGCCTTCGTCCGGCAGCAGCCCGATGGCCTCGCAGAAGCGCGGGAACAGCGTGGCCCGCTCGGCTTCGTCTGCCACCGTCAACGGATACGGCGGATCGCCGAAGGCCTGGCAGAACCACTCGAACCAGTCCACCTCGTCGAGCTCGCGCGTGTGCGCGATGCGATGGTTCGGTGGATAGCTGTCGGCCGCGACCACCGCCGCCGCGTCGAGCCGCGTCGCGCTTGCGCTCGCCACGTCGAAGGCCCGTTGCGCATCGAAGCTGGCCGGCTGCAGGGACGGGTTCTTTTCCATGGCCTCGCGCCAGTGGCGTTCGGCCCGCGCCATCGTTTCCTCGCCCAGCCGCCGCAGCACCTCGCGGTGATGCGCTTCGCCCACCACCGGCGCCTCGCCGGCCACGCGGCAGACGCTGAACTCGAACACCACGCCCACGCGCTGCAGCGTGGCGCGCAGCGCGTCGTGGGCGGCCGCCGCCTCCGATGCCATCGGCACGACCTCGTCCTTCGATGCGCTCATTCCGGCTTTCTCCCGAATCGTTGGGCCCACTGGCGGACCTCCTTGTCCGCATGGGCGTTCAAGGCCGCGACCTGCGCCGGCCCGGGCGCGAGACCCAGGCAATGCGCCACCGCCAGCCATCGCAACAGCCGATGATGCCCTTCGCCGCGCCGCACGAACTCCGCTTCGCCGCATGCCGCGAGGCGCGCCGATGGAATGGCAGCCAGAAAGGCACGCCAGTTCCACGGGTTCGCATGGCCGCGCAGGCAGGCTTCGAGTGCCCAGTCCTCGTCGGCGGGATGGCGCAGCTTCGCGGCCAGGGCCTCGGCCGCCACCTGCGCGCCCTGTCGCTCCCAGCTGTTCCACGAAGGCTGCCAGGCATCGACCAGCGCGCGCAGGCGCGCGAGATCGGCCGCCGAACCCCAATGGCCCAGTGCCTCGACCGCCAGCGTGCGCAGGCCCCACCACTTGCTCTCGAGCGCGGCATCGACCTCGGCGCGCGCCGCGGGCGTTGCGGGTGCGCCGGCGAACGCACGCAGCCGTTGCGACATCTCGCCGAGCAGGTTCGCGCCCTCGCCTTCGCGCGAGGCGGACCGCGCCGCGCGCAACGCCCGTCGGCATGGCAGGCAGCGCACCGCGCGGCTGTCGATGCTGGCGTGCATCGTCTCGTACCACCACTTCTGCTGCTTCGCCGTCCACACCTGCTCGGCACCGCAGTCGCGGCAGGTGAAGGCGCGGTCGACGTAATAGGTGGGCAGCGCGCCATAGGTGTTGTTGTGGCGTGCCAGCACCGCCACGTCGGCAGGCTCGAGGCCCGGCGCGCGCCGCGACAGCAGGTGCCGCTGGTCGGGCAGGCGCAGTTGCGCCTCGATGCGCGCCGCGCGCTCGAGGCGGCGGCCGCGGATCTCGGCGCGGCGTTGCTTGTTGCTCTTCATCTCGTCGTCCTCGTCCGGTCTCTCTGAAAAAGGGAGGCCGATCGGGACGACCTCCTTGCGCTAACCCTTCACGCACACCACCTGCTTGAGCGTGTAGACCACCTCCACCAGGTCCTTCTGCGCGTCCATCACCGCGTCGATGTCCTTGTAGGCCATCGGGATCTCGTCGATCACGTCGGCGTCCTTGCGGCATTCCACGCCCTCGGTCGCGGCGATCTGGTCGGCGATCGTGAACAGCTTCTTCGCCTTGGTACGGCTCATCTTTCGACCGGCGCCGTGGCTGCAGCTCATGAAGCTCTCGGGGTTGCCCTTGCCGCGCACGATGTAGCTCTTGGCGCCCATGCTGCCGGGGATGATCCCGAGCTCGCCGGCCTTCGCACTCACCGCGCCCTTGCGGGTCACGAGCACGTCCTCGCCGAAGTGCGTTTCGCGGCTCACGTAGTTGTGGTGGCAGTTCACCGCTTCCACGTGCGCCTCGAAGGGCTTCGCGATGACCTTGCGCGCGGCCGCGACCACGCGCTGCATCATCACCTCGCGGTTCGCACGCGCGAACTTCTGGGCCCAGCCCACCGCGCGCACGTAGTCGCCGAAGTACCGGGCGCCTTCCTCGAAGTACGCCAGGTCCTGGTCGGGCAGGTTGCGCTGATGCTGCTCGGCGTCCTTCTTCGCGAGTTCGATGAAGTGCGTGCCGATCGCGTTGCCCACGCCACGCGAACCCGAGTGCAGCATGAACCACACCGAACCCGCCTCGTCGAGGCAGACCTCGATGAAGTGGTTGCCGGTCCCCAGCGTTCCCAGGTGCTTGTGGTTGTTCGTGTTCTTGATGCGCGGGTAGTCCTCGCAGATCGCATCGAACTCATCCACCAGCTTGGCCCAGGCAGCGTCGGTTTCGTCGGGCGGCGTTTCCCACGAGCCCTTGTCGCGGCCCATGCGCTTGGGGTTCGAGCCGTGCGGCACGGCCTTCTCGATCGCCGAGCGCAGCGGGCCCAGGTTGTCGGGCAGGTCGTTGGCATGCAGCGTGGTCTTGCACGCCATCATTCCGCAGCCGATGTCCACGCCCACCGCGGCCGGGATGATGGCCTTGAAGGTCGGGATCACCGAACCCACGGTCGCGCCGATGCCGTAGTGCACGTCGGGCATGGCCGCGATGTGCTTGAACACGATCGGCAGGCGAGCCGCGTTCTCGAGCTGCTTGCGCGCCTCGTCTTCCACGGGCACGCCGCGGGTCCACATCTTCACGGGCACGCCGTTGGGGACTTCGTGCAGGTTGTAGTTCTGTTCTTTCATTTTTCTCTCCGTCTATCTGTTCTTCACGATCATTCTGGTGGACACGGCGGGATTCGAACCCGCATCAATACGGCGACCGTGGTGCTTGAATCCAGCGGCCCAGTCGACGATTGGAAACGCGCGCCAGTGACAGACCCGTCATCGGAGCCAGCACCTGCATCCTCAACCTTGCTCGTCGACCGACTTGCCCGCCGTACCTGGTCTTACCCAGGCTGCCGGCAACATCAACATTTTTGGCAGTGGCGCTCCCTTCAATGCCTGCGTGCCCTTAACCCTCATCTCCCGTCGCTCAAGCCCCGTTCGGCTGCAGCGTCACGAGCCCGTTGAGCACCTGGTCCAGGCCGCCGACCACCGAGATCTTGTCGATCCGCTCGGCCACGCGTTCCAGCGTCTCGAGTTCCTTCATCCGCAAGGCGACAGGGTTGCCCTCCATCACTTTCGCGGTGTTCAGCAGCGAGCGCGTGGCCGCGGTTTCCTCGCGGCGGCGGATGACGTTGGCCTGGGCCGATTTCTCGGCCTCCACCACCTGCGCGAGGATGGTCTTCATCTCGCCCGGCAGGATGATGTCCTTCACGCCCACGCTCTCGAGCACGACACCCGAACCCTCGAGCCGTTCGCGCACCTGCGCCAGCACCGTCTGGTCGATGGCCGCCTTGTTCTCCAGCAGCGCATCGAGCGTCTGTTCGCCCACCGCGGCGCGCAGACCGAACTGCAATTCGCGGTAGACATGCTCGGCCGGCTTCGGCATCTGGGCCAGGGCCTGCCGCACGTCGGCGAAGCGCCACACCGCCGACAGGTTCAGCCGCAGCCCCACCTTGTCGCGGGTCAGGATCTCCTGGCCGCTCACTTCCGCGATCTGCGAACGCAGGTCGATGCAGCTCACCGCCACCTGGCGGTTGAAACGCCAGAAGCCGTGGTTGCCCGCCGGCAGCAGCGCCTGCATCTGGCCCTCGAGGGTCAGTACGCCGACGTGGAACTCGGGCACCTGCACCAGCAGCACGCCTTCGAGGCCCTGCACCGCACGCGGACGCAGCGCCACGCTCTGCAGCTTCGACAGCAGATCGGCCGGCAGGCGCGCATCGACCGCCACATCGATCACGTCGACGCGCTGCTCGCGCAGCCCGCGCCAGTACAGCTTGCGCGTTGCGGGCGGCAGGATCTGCACCAGCACTCCGTCCTCGTGGCGCAGGCCCACCTGGGTCTCGCCCAAGGAAACCTGCACGAACTCGCGGGCCACCAGTTCGGGCTCGCGCGCCAGGAAGTAGTCGGCCAGTTCGTGCTCGAACACCGGCTCGCCGAGCGCGAAGCGCTCGAGCTTCACGGTATCGAAGCCCGCGAACACGCGATGCTTTCCCGGGCCGAGCAATTGCTCGAAATCGCCGTTGCGCAGCAGCAGCGCGCGCTCGTTCTTCTTGATGGTGATCTGGTGGAAGCCCAACATTTCTTCTCTCCTACTTCGCTTTTCGTTCGTTTCGTCGTCTTGTTCCTGGCAATGAATCCAGACCCTCGAAAGGGCAGGCGGCGGGCCTCGCGGTCGCCAGGGGCTGCAGCGCGGCGCTCGCGCGGTCCGGTGGTGACTCCTGTCGTCGCGATCGCAACGCCCTCCTCACCTTCCTCGCCGTCGATGGCCGCGCGCAGTTCCCTGACGCACGCACGGTGCGCAAGCCGCCTGCGCTTGGCACGGTGTCGCGCGCCGCAGGGCCGGGGCCCTGCGCCATCGCTCCGGTGTGCCGGGGCGGGGGGCTTTCGCCCCATCAGATGGCGGTGCACGCACCGCCGGGTGTTTCGCGGGAATCGAACCCGCAACGCCATGTGATCCACACGGTGCTCAACCATGAGCAAACTGGATCGAGTCCAGTCGCCAGGCAGTTCAACAGCGGCATACCGCCGACCCAAGACAGGTCTGGCCTGCGGCACCGGACCGCTTTCATGCGGCACCTGCGAGCGGATGAACTGCATCCGGACGGGTTCTTCATTGCAGGCCGCGTGCCAGGTCGCGGCAATCCGTGGCACGGAGCGATCGGAAGCGTGCAAGTCATTGATATTCCTGGGAAAAACTTCTTGCCCTTCTTTGACATCTCGCCGCTCATCCGGCTAGCATCCAGATAAACTTATAAATTGAGCTAGTTCCTTATCCATGAAACCCATCGTCGTCATCGGCTTCCTCGGCACCCAGCTCGACGCCGGCCAGGGCGCCGGCCGCTGGAGCAAGTGGCGCCCCACCGTCTCGCTCGCGCAGCACGAGGACATGGTGGTGGCGCGCATGGAGCTGCTCTACACGCTCAAGCACAAGACGCTGGCCGAGCTCGTCAAGGCCGACATCGCGGCCGTCTCGCCCGAGACCGCGGTCAACCTGGTGCCGATGGACCTGGCCGACCCGTGGGATTTCGGCGAGGTCTATTCGCGCCTGTACGACTGGGCACGCACCTATCCCTTCGACACCGAGCGCGAGCAGTACTGGTCGCACATCACCACCGGCACCCATGTCGCGCAGATCTGCATGTTCCTGCTGTCGGAGTCGCGCACCATCCCCGGCGTGCTGGCGCAGACCTCGCCGCCGCGGCGCCAGCGCGAGGGCGAGGCCGGCAAGTGCGTGCTGATCGACCTCGACCTCTCGCGCTACGACGTCATCGCGCGCCGCTTCGATGCCGAGCAGCGCGACGCGGTCGCCTTCCTCAAGAGCGGCATCGCCACGCGCAACGCGCGCTTCAACGCGCTCATCGACGAGATCGAGCGCGTGGCGGTGCGCTCGCGCGCGCCGATCCTGCTGGTGGGCCCGACGGGCGCGGGCAAGTCCTTCCTCGCGCGGCGCATGTTCGAGCTCAAGCAGTCGCGCCACCAGGCCACGGGCGCCTTCGTCGAGGTCAACTGCGCCACCCTGCGCGGCGACGGAGCCGCCTCCACGCTGTTCGGCCACAAGAAGGGTTCGTTCACCGGCGCCGCGAGCGAGCGCGCCGGCCTGCTGCGCACGGCGCACCAGGGCGTGCTCTTCCTCGACGAGATCGGCGAGCTGGGCCTCGACGAGCAGGCCATGCTGCTCAAGGCGATCGAGGAGAAGCGCTTCTTCCCCGTCGGGGCCGACAAGGAGGTCGAGAGCGACTTCCAGCTCATCGCCGGCACCAACCGCGACCTGCGCAGCGACGTGGCCGAGGGGCGCTTCCGCGAAGACCTGTTCGCGCGCATCAACCTCTGGACCTACGACCTGCCGGGCCTCGCGCAACGCCCCGAGGACATCGAGCCCAACGTCGACCACCTGCTGGCGCTGCATGCCACCGAGAACCACCGCGTGGTGCGCTTCAACGCCGAGGCGCGCGCCGCCTACCTGCGCTTCGCGCAGAGCCCCGAGGCGCTGTGGAGCGGCAACTTCCGCGACCTCTCGGCCAGCGTCACGCGGCTGGCCACGCTGGCCGATGGCGGGCGCATCCCGGTCGCGCTGGTCGAGGCCGAGATCGCGCGATTGCGCTGGCTATGGAAGCGCGCGCAGCCGGCGCTTTCCGCAGGCGAGTCGCGGGCCGTCGACCTCGACGCGCTGCTTGGCGAGGCGCGCGCCGCCTCGCTCGACCTGTTCGACCGGCTGCAGCTCGAGGCCGTGCTGCGCGTGTGCCGGAAATCGCGCAGCCTGTCGGAGGCGGGGCGGCAGCTGTTCCAGGCCTCGCGGGCGCAGCGCAGCGTGGTGAACGATGCGGATCGGTTGCGCAAGTACCTCGCGAAGTTCGGGCTCGAATGGGGCACCATGACGAGCGCATGAACAAAGCATCGAACCCATGACCGAGATCTACATCAGCACCGACGTCGAATCCGACGGCCCCATCCCCGGCCCGCATTCGATGCTGAGCTTCGGCTCGGCCGCCTACACGGCCGACAAGAAGCTGGTGTCGACCTTCAGCGCGAACCTGCACACCCTGCCCGGCGCCGAGGCCGATCCGAAGACCGCCGCGTGGTGGCGGACCCAGCCCGAAGCCTGGGCCGCCTGCCGCAGCGACCTGCAGGAACCCGCGCATGCGATGAAGAACTACGTCGCCTGGCTCAAGGGCCTGAAGGCGCGGCCGGTCTTCGTGGCCTACCCGGCGGGCTTCGACTTCCTGTTCGTCTACTGGTACCTGATGCGCTTCGCGGGCGAGAGCCCGTTCAGCCATTCGGCGCTCGACGTCAAGTCCTTCGCCATGGCCCTGCTGAAGACCGATTACCGCGACAGCACCAAGCGCGCGATGCCGCGGCGCTGGTTCGACCCCGGCCTGCCGCACACCCACGTGGCGCTCGACGATGCGATCGAGCAGGGCGCGCTGTTCTGCAACATGCTGGCGGAAAGCCGCGCCGCCACGCCATGAGCGTTCCACGCCGTCTCGCGCGCCTGGCCGGCCGCGCGCTGCTTGCGCTGCCCCTGCTGCTGCTCGGCGGCTGCGTCGAGTCGATGTTCTATTACCCCGACCGCGTGCGCTACGAAACGCCCGACGCGCTGGGCCTGCGCTACGAGCGCGTGCGCTTCCGGAGCACCGACGGCACCGCGCTCAGCGGCTGGTTCATTCCGGCCGCGGGTCGCGCCGATCCGCGCGAGGCCAAGGGCACGGTGATCCATTTCCACGGCAATGCGCAGAACATGTCCTCGCACTGGCGCTTCGTCGCCTGGCTGCCGAAGCAGGACTTCAATGTCTTCGTGTTCGACTACCGTGGCTACGGCGATTCCGAAGGCAAGCCCGAGCCCCGCGGCGTGTTCGAGGACTCGGGCAGCGCCATCGACCACGTGCGCTCGCGCGCCGACGTCGATCCCGCGCGCTTGCTGGTGTTCGGCCAGAGCCTCGGCGGCACCAACGCGATCGCGACCGTGGGCGCGGGCAACCGCGCCGGCGTGCGCGCGGTGGCGATCGAGTCGACCTTTTATTCCTACTCGTCGATCGCCAACGACAAGGTCTCGGGCGCCGGCCTGCTCGTGGGCGATCGCTACGCCGCCTCGAAGTACGTGGCCGCCCTCTCGCCGATCCCGCTGCTGCTGATCCACGGCACGGCCGATGCCGTGATCCCCGTCGACCACTCGCGGCGCCTGCTGGCCGATGCGCGCGAGCCCAAGCGGCTGATCGAGGTGCCCGACGCCGGCCATCTCGAGCCGATGAGCGAGGCCCGCTTCGGCACCACCTACCAGCGCGCGCTCGCCGGGTTCTTCGAAGCCGCGCTGGCGACCGCCCCCATCGCACCCGCTCCACCTGCCCGATGAAGCACTTCGACGCCGCCGCCACCCGCGCCCCACTGGGCTTCGAGCGCCTCGTGCCCGCGCTGCGCGCCGCCTTCGCGGCCGAGGCCCAGGTGCCGCCGCGCCACGTGCACGCCATC